>Ga0163154_10002198_pt1 | contig 28791 bp, 25 predicted proteins | sample OliLakLV19MP9P1_FD_148649 | JGI IMG/M metagenome (GOLD analysis project Ga0163154, IMG submission 148649) | Freshwater microbial mat bacterial communities from Lake Vanda, McMurdo Dry Valleys, Antarctica - Oligotrophic Lake LV.19.MP9.P1 | ecosystem: Environmental > Aquatic > Freshwater > Lake >... | reverse complement strand
TGCTTGATAGTCTTTACAGTGCTTTGCGTAACACCAAACAAGATACTACTAAAATCCGTATTTTAATCACGTTGGCAGGGGAATTCCGAAGTAGCAAACCTGATACAGCCATCTTATTGGCACAACAAGGCTTGGAATGGGCTGAAAAAACACGCTATACAAAACACAATGGCTATTTATATACTCACATAGGTGCTGCACAAAGATTAAAAGGTGATTACAACTTTGCCTTGGAAACAGGAAAAAAAGCCCTTGCTACCTTTGAAAATATAGAGAACAAAGCGGGTATTTCTGACGCATACAATTTATTGGGTGTTATTTATGAAAATATAGGCGAATACGCACAGGCAAGCCAATGCCAATTCAAGGCACTCAAAATAGCAGAAGGAATAGATGATAAAAAAAGTCAATCTAGTATTTTGTCAAATATAGGTGTGATTTTTCGTAAACAAGGCCAATATGAACAAGCCTTGTTGTATTATCAAAAAGCCTACAAATTGGCAGAAGAATTAAAACAAGAGCGTAACATAGCCCTTATCTTAAACAACATGGGCAATATTTATCAAAATCAAAAAAAATATGAAAAAGCCATAGAATGTTATGAACAGAGCAAAGTTATTCGTGAGAAATTGAAAGACCAACGAGGCTTAGCGTCTGCAATATCGAACATGGGCAGAACTTATATCAGCCTGAACCAAATAGATAAAGGAATTGATTTATGTTTGCAATCTTTGAAAATTAGCCAAGAATTAGGTGACAAAAGAGTCATTGCATCAACATACAACGCTACATCTAATGGATATCTAAAAAAAGAAGATTATACCAAAGCACAACAAACTGCCGAAAAAGCTTTGGTAATAGCGCGTGGTATCAAAGCAGGCGAGGAAACCAAAGAAGCCCTCGAAATATTGTATCAAGTCCATAAAGCCAAACAAGATTATGTGAAATCCTTAACCTATTTTGAAGCCTATAAAAGTTTTACGGATAGCCTTTTCAGCCTAGAAAAATCAAAAGCCATAGCTAATTTAGAATCCAAAGTTGCCCTCGAAAAGAAAGAACAACAACTTACTTTGGTAGAAAAAGACAACGAACTCAATAAATTGAGTGCGGAAAGAAACCGCTTGGAAGCAGATAATACAGGACGCGAACTCGAAATAAACAAAAAAAGGGCAGAAGCAGACCGCTTTTTTACGCTTGCCAAAGATGAAAAAAATAAACGAAAATCAGATAGCTTGTACGCCTTGGCTACCAAAACCCAACTCGAAGCCGATAAATTAATAGCTCAAAATAAAACGCATTTGGTAGAAAACCAAAAACAAAAAGAAGCGGTAGCTTTTCAGCGTATTATTCTGTATTTGGTGCTGATTGGTCTTGCGTCAGTGTTGGTTTTCGCCTATTTTGTGTATCGGAGCAGGCAAGTGCAAAAGAAATTGAATATAGACCTTGTAGAAAAAAGCAACGAATTAGAAGTTTCTAACGAAGAACTGCACCAAAGCCAAGAAGAAATAATAGCGCAACGCGACTTTATAGAAGAACAAAACAAATCGCTCGAATACCACAACACTCAAGTCAAGCATAGCATTACGACTGCTCTCACTATCCAAAAGGCTCTGCTACCCTTTGATAGCCGTTTGAGAGGAATTTTAAAAGATTATTTTGTTTTTTATCAGCCACGCGATATTGTATCAGGTGATTTTTATTGGATTGAAAAAGTTGATGACGAAGTGATTGTAATAGCAGGCGATTGCACAGGGCATGGCGTACCGGGCGCGTTTATGAGTTTGATAGCCATCAATTTGTTGGAACGGGTGGTATTGCAACAAAAAGTAACTTCTCCACCCCAAATATTGCGTGATTTGCACGCATTGGTTCGTTTGGCATTGAAGCAAGACGAAATAGAAAATCATAGTGGTATGGATATGGGAATAGTAAAAATATCGGAAGGTAGAATTTTGCATTTCTCTGGAGCAAAACGTCCTCTGTATTATATTGATGCGAGCCAACCTACTGAAGTGCGTGTTTGTGGGGGCAGTAGAAAATCTATCGGCGGTTTGCAAAATGATGCCAAAGATTTTGAGGAGGTTATGATTGCCTTGCCTGCTGGTAGCACTTTTTATTTAAGTTCTGACGGTTTGGCAGACCAAAATAACGAAAAACGAAAACGGTTAAAAGAAGAGCCTGTCTTAGCTGCATTGTTAGAAAATTATCCTATTTCTATGGAGGCACAAAAGCAAGCCCTCAAAGTAATATTAGACAAACACATGGTAGGCACCGAACAGCGTGATGATATTTTACTTTTGGGTGTGAAAATTTAAATGCATGCGGAAAATGATAGCACTATATTCGTAACGCTGTAGCAAAGGGCTTTTAGCGTGTTATTTGTTTTGGTACTCTGACAAATTTTGTGTTGAACCACATAGAAATATAGAGAACATAGCCCGAAACACTGTGTGCCATATCTTGCTACGTGGTTTATACATTGCGCCACTAAAATTGTCGGAGCACCAAATTATTTGCAAAATAACGAGGTATAATTACTTTTGCAAGTAGTTACTAAATTGTATGGTAGTTACTAAAAAGTAAGTGTGTAGTAATGAGAAAAGAAAACTCAGTTAATTTAGAAAACGAACAAGCATTAGAAACGCAATGTCCGTTCATATTCACCTTGTCGTTAATGGGAAAACGATGGAAGCCAGCCATACTTTGGAAAATGACGGAAGGATTTTGCCGTTTTGGAGAATTCAAACGAGAAATTCCTCAAATAAGCGAAAAAATGCTCACGCAACATTTACGAGAATTAGAAGCAGATGGTTTGATTACAAGAACAATTTTTGCCGAAATGCCGCCACGAGTTGAATATGCTTTGACAAAATTGGGAGCGTCATTACGACCTATTTTAAAAGAACTCAATCAATGGGGCGAAAAAGCGAAAAAAATAAAAGCAGAAGTATAAAACTGCCTACAACATGGCGTGCAAAAGTGAGGCTTTTTTGCTAAATTGAACATTTGTACTAAGACAGATGACTTCCTTTGTTTTAGGAATTGAGCAAAGGTAAAGAGTTTTTTGAAAATTGGTAGTGGAGTATTTTGTGCCATACGATTTTTTAAATATATTTGCAATATGAAAAATAAAACTTACCTACTCGCACTTTTACTTCTAACCGCCTTGCCTGCTTTGGCGCAAAAAACGAAGCAAGACTCTACTAAAATGCTGTCCCGTTTATGGATTATTGATGCCAAATCTATGTTGGCACAAATTAAAAACCCAGATGAACGGATATCTGTACAAAAAACTCTAAAAAAAACGGACATTTTTTTGGACTTCAAAGCAGATGGCACTGTAAAAACAAACCAAGGCGGCAATGTGAATAAAGATAGATGGGCGTTCTCGCCTGATGGCAAGAAAATCATCATAGACGATAAAGACGAAATGACTATCAAAGAATTAAGTGTTAAAAGGCTTGCTTTTTTCACCAACGATCGTCCCAACGTTATTTTTTATTTGACTGCTCCCAAAAAAGGCTATAAACTTCGTATTCCTCCTTCCCAAAATGTGAAAAAGATGGAAGAGGCAAAACCTAAAGAATAGACCTTTTACAAAGTGTCATTTTAGGGTATAGATTAAATAAGAAACTATGTAAAAACAACCTATAGCGAAAACAACGCAAATTGTATCACATACGGCTCGTCTGTACGCCTTGTGGCATACATTTTCATTCAATTTACACCAACAAAAAACAAAGGGCAATCACAAGTGATTGCCCTTTGTTTTTGTGTTAGTCTTTGTACTCTTTTTTTAGTTTTTCTTTGAATATTTTTTTGAACTTTTCTACTTTTGGAGCTACAACTGCCACACAATACCCTTCACGTGAGTTGTCGTTGTAATAGTTTTGGTGATAGTCTTCAGCAGGGTAAAATATGCCGAGCATGGCTACTTCAGTAGTGATTTTGCCGTTCCAGAGTTGGGCTTCTACAACAGCATCTATTGATTTTTGGGCTATTTCTTTTTGAGCTTCGTTGTGGTAGAATATAGCAGAGCGGTATTGCGTGCCCACGTCTGCGCCTTGCCTGTTGAGGGTAGTTGGGTCGTGCAAACGCCAGAAAACTTCTAAGATTTGCGCATAGCTCACTGTTTTTGAGTCGAAAGTGATTTGTATCACTTCGGCATGTCCTGTTGTACCGCTACAAACTTCTTTGTAAGTAGGGTTTTTAATAGTGCCGCCTGTATAGCCTGAAACTATCTTTTGCACGCCTTCCATGCGTTGATATACGGCTTCGAGGCACCAAAAACAGCCTCCGCCAAGTGTAGCCACTTCGATATTTTCTCCTTGCGGCGTATTTTGGGTATTGTCCATAGTTGTTTTTGTGTTTTTTACAGAAGAGGAATTAGAAAAGGTACATGCTACCAAACTCATCATGAGGAGCATTGTTTTCAAAATTAAGGTTATCTTAAACATAAGAAAGAAGTTATTATCTATTAACCTCTTTATACGATAAAATGTTAAGAAAAGATTGTTAGCTTTTTGTTATTTTTTTCAGTATGGATAACGGCATGGTTGCGTTTTAAATAATACAATAAAATACTAAAGCTCAGTGCGGCTAATGCAACAGCTATTAAAGAGTAAGTTTGTGGAAGTTCTGCAAATAATAATACCAATAAAACCAATGAAACATGCATGCCATACAAGACCAAAGAAGCTATCGGGTGCGTGAGTCCCATATCAACCAAATAGTGGTGCAAGTGATGCCTATCACCCGAAAAGGGAGAACACCCACGCGCAATGCGCATGCAAAAAACACGCAAAGTGTCAAAAAGCGGAAGCAGTAAAATCGTAATAGCCAATACGGGTGCAAAACTTGGCTTGAACCAAACATTCTTACCTTCATTATATAGTTTATAGTTTGTTTCTATGAATACAATAGCAAAAATAGCAAGGAATAAACCTATAAGCAACGAACCCGTATCTCCCATAAAAATGCATGCTTTTTTTCGGAAGTTGTAATACAAAAAACCTACTAAACTTCCTGCCAATGAAAGCGCAATAATAGCCCAATTAATTTGTTCAAATTGATAGAAAAAATAAGCAAACATGCAAGCGGCTAAACAACCTATTCCGCCTGCCAATCCATTTATGCCATCCAATAAGTTAAAAGCATTGACGATAACCAATATCGTAAATAAGGAAACGAGCAGACTTGCATAATAGTCAATGCCATCTATCCATAAAAAGCCGTAAAAATTTGTGAGGCGTATATCGCATTTTGTTGCAATTATAAGAGCGGCTACAGATTGTGCCAAGAACTTCTTGCCTGCGGTAAGTGGTATGATGTCGTCTTTTAAGCCAGTGAAAAACAAGAGCGTTATAGCCGACATTGCATAGCCCCAAATAGGGAGTACGGCAAAATCAACAAAGAAAGTTGTACTAATTACTGTGCCACCAAAGATGGCTATTCCGCCAAGAGCAGGTATGCTTGTGTGGTGAATTTTGCGTATTTCATCGGGTTCGTCATATAAACGCTTCTCTTTCGCTACTTTTATCAATGATGGAATACTTAATACAGAGATAAAAAAAGCTAATAAGAAGCTGATAGCAACGAGTACAAGTGGAGTCATAGGTGTATAAATAGTGGACTTGGAAACCTATAAGAGCTTTAAGTTCTTACAGGTTTGGTGAATAACAGTTTTTGAATTATACGCAATGCATCTTTTAAAAGTTGGGTTTTAAGAGATACTTGTCATAAAAATTGGTGATAGCGAGTACTGCTTCGTCTGGTGTATCTACTATAGTGAGGAGGTTGAGGTCGTCAGGGCTTACGTTTTTTTCTTTGTCCAACACGACATCTTTTATCCAGTCCATCAGTCCACTCCAAAAATCTCTACCATACAATATGATAGGGAATTCTGCAATTTTGTGCGTTTGGATAAGGGTGAAGGCTTCAAAGAGTTCGTCCATAGTTCCCAATCCGCCAGGCATTACGATAAAGCCTTGTGCATATTTTACGAACATTACTTTGCGTACAAAGAAGTAGTCAAAGTTAATGAGTTTGTCCGCATCTATATAAGGGTTGCTGAATTGTTCGTGTGGGAGTTCAATATTTAAGCCTACGGATTTTCCGCCTGCTTCAAATGCGCCTTTGTTTGCGGCTTCCATGATGCCTGGTCCGCCTCCTGATATCACACCATAGCCGCGCCTTACGAGCTTGCCTGCAATGGCTTCTGCGGCTTGATAGTACATGTTGTCAGGCTTTGTACGGGCAGAGCCAAAAATAGAAACACAGGGTCCGATTTGCGCCAGTTTTTCAAAACCGTTTACAAATTCAGCCATTATTTTGAATACTACCCATGAGTTGGCACTTTTTATTTCGCTCCAGTGTTTGGGGTTAAAGGCGCGTTTAATTTTTTCTTGATCTTCTTGCATATTTTAAATTTGGGTTTTTAAGGATTTTAATGCGCAAAAATAGCTATTTTAATATTATTTGCCTAATTTAGCGCAAAGTTTTTTTGAGCAATATGGAAGTAAACGACTCAGAAGATGATTTTATTGAGCTTACCACCTCGGAGCGTGATGCCTTGCGTATAATACTGGAGGGGTCTCTACTGCGCCAATCCTATAAAAACAAACGTGGCGTGAAAAGCATGTACATGCGCCAACATAAAATCTGGATAAACAATAAAAACTTCTTGCAAAACAATACCAAACCGCGAGGTGTAAACGGATTATTGCGCAAAAAAATACTGCACCCACACCCTATATTGGGTTATTATGTTTGCATAAAAGAAACTTATTTGAGCCAAATTTACAACCTTTTGGATAATGGTGATTGGGATTTGGCGTTGCAACTTTCAGGCGTTTGGCTTGAGGTTTATTAGGCAAAAAGGCGCAACAACATAGGCGCAGCACCCAGCGTAAAATACATGGCGACAGTCCATAAGGCGGAAGCATATTCTATCATTTTGGCACTTTTAGCCTCTTTCTTTCGTAAAAAAAACAGGGCAGGCAAGGCGCAAATAACCAATACAACTGCCAACACAATAAACGCCACTTGTCCGTATCCTGCAAAAAAGCTTGCCAATATGCTCCAAATAAAAGTGAAAACAAGCATAGCCAGCCAAAGCCACGTAGCCTTTTCAGCACCCAATAAAGCACTATATGTAACCACACCTTTCTTTTCTTGCTCTGGAGTACGAATTTTCCTGCCTATCTCCAACACGACGCCATTCATGAACGATACTATGAAAAACAATAGCAAGCCTTTTGGCGCGGCTGCGTTTGCCAAAAACCAATCCACACCACTCGCATAGACATCAATCAAGGGGATAATCAACATGTGCGAAACGACATACCAAAATTGGTGCCTTTTTAGCCACTCAGCTATAAAAAATTCTTTGCCCATCAATAACAAATAACCCAACACCAAAGCATAAAAGCCAAACATGGCAGGAAAGAAAACAATATGCACACCTATTTGAAATACGACAACAAATGCGCCTACAACAGCCAATTCAGACAAATTAACCAAGCCACGCGGCACAGGCAACTCGCTCCGATACATAGCATCATCTTTCGCATCTTTGAATTCATCAAAAATACGTACCAACAAAAACAAAGAAAAAGTAATGAAGACAGTGGCTAAATAGTTTTTCATATCTATAAAACCAGCCGCACCTCTACAAATACGCGAATACGAAATAGCCGAAAAACTGAAAGTTGCAATGAGAATTCCATGTGCTAAGAACGGAAATCGCTCTTGTTGATAAACATAAAAACGTGTGATAAAAGACCGCCTCGTCATAAAACTTTTGGTATTAAAAGGTTACAAATGTTTCATAGCTTCGCGCTTACTCAAGGGCGCAAGTGGAATAACTGACACAAAAGCGCGTACTTTTTCAGGTGCGGTACGCCCGTATTGACGCAATGCCCAACCTATCGCTTTTTGTATAAAAAACTCCTTACTACCTTTGCGCAAGTCTATGTAAGCGCAAAGTAACGGAAAATCTGTTTTTGTTTTATAAGAAAGTTGAAAAATAATAGCACTGCGTTGCAACCAATGGTTATCGGATTCTATCCAACGGTGTGTATAACTTACGGTTTTTTCAGGAAAACGCAAAAACAACTTGCCTGCCAACTTTGGTGCAAGGTAATCTACAGTATCCCACCATGAGTTTTGGCAAATCATCTTTTCCACTAAATCTAAGGCACTTTCATCGCATTTTTTGATGTGTTGATGAAAAATATCCAATGCGCAATAATGCCATTCGCGTTCGGGCTTGTCCCACATTATTGACATCAGGGCAGGCAAGTCGTCAAGGACAGGCAAGCCACAAGTTTGTACGACTTGTTTTAAAATCGCTTCTCTCAATGGTGTTTTTATGCCATAAAAAGGAAACAGGGAGCGCGTGTAACGGCTCATTTGTTGCGCAAATACAGCATTGCGCCCTGCTTCGAGGCTCTCCTCTAAAGTTTTGATAAACATACCATCAATATATTACCTAAAAGCCAAAGCCAAAGAACGCCTTTTTCACCAAAAAATTATATGTCAATAAAACGAAAACTATTCATGGCATTCTTCGTAAATAGGATTAAAAAGATATAGCTTATGTTTTTTGGATTATTTGGTAAGAAAAAAACGCCCTCGCCCAAAACAATAGATTGGGTTTGGATGGAGCAGGACGCTAAGTTTCGGCAATGGCAGGCAGACTTTGAGGTTTTGCGCATGCGTGAAGACGTATTGTGGCTCGCCTATTTTCCTGCCACAATCAGCTTTTTAGAAAAAATGGTAGGCAAGTTTTCCCGACTACAATTAGTGAAAAGTTTTGTGGAAAATGGCAATAGCTTTGTGCCATACAATGAAGTGCGCATCATGGAGCATTATCCGTTATTGGAGAAAGAAAGCACGCTTTTAAGCCAAATAGCATTTGCCAATCCTACTGCACAGGTTGTCTTTTATAATAGTTTGGACGAGGCTTGGCTAAAAATTTTTGTAGGCAATCAAGTAGTCAATATCGTGCAAAAAATGGGACTCGCACCTCATGAAATACTTACACATAGTTTGATAACAGCATCTTTCAAAAATGCGCAAAAGAAAATCAGTGAAAAAGTATCACAAGAAATCACGACTGACTCAATAGCCGCATGGGTAGAAGCAAATTTACCTGCTTAATACCATTTTTTCTTCTTAAAATCATATTATTTTTACAAGCTATTACGTTATTTAAATATTGATTTTCAGCATTAAAAAAGCCCTTTTGCCTAATAAAATACAGGTTTTTGAAGCCAACACTTATAAAAAATAACGCACACTTTACATAAACTTAATAAAAAAAAAGCGCATTTATTTGTTGTTTCTAAAACAAAATAGTACTTTTGCACAAAATTAAAAAACTCATTTACCCAACCTTCCAACACCATGAGTGTAATCACTAACCAACCTAAAAAAGACGAAAACTTGCGTTACTCTGAGCAAGAGCTTAAGGAGTTCGAAGACATCATAACCAATAAACTTGCTGACACGCGCAAAGAACTTGCCTACATCAGAGCAGGACTAAACAAAACCAGCAATCAAGGGAGCAGCGATGGCTCTATAGGCAACGCAAAACTTATGGAAGATGTAGCCGATACCTCCGAAAAAGAAAGCATGAATCAGCTTGCGGCACGCTTCCAAAAATTTATCCAAGTGCTTGAATTTGCCCTTGTCCGTATCAAAAACGGCACTTATGGCATTTGTATTGACACAGGCAAGCTTATCGCAAAAGAACGCCTCCGCATAGTGCCACACACGCAACAATCAGTTGAGGCTAAACTCGCAAGAATGTAGCATTTTTTCATATTTCAAACCCAACACATGGTTTGTACTGTTTTAACGCTATCGAGTTAGCCAACTTGGTAGCGTTCATTTTTATTAGACTTCTTGCGAAAGTCCTTTTTCCTCTCTCCAAATTGGCGGGAGAGCAGGGTGTGAGGTCTTAAGAAACACTTTCGCAAGAAGTCTATTTTACTTTTGCTCAAGATGCGTGTTTTTTTTATCCCTTCGTGGTATCCTTCTTCCAATAGTCCACTCACAGGTATTTTTTTTCGCGACCAAGCTGAAGCCATCACCACCTTGTATAGCGAAGTGCAGGTAGGTGTCAGCATTTGGGGACAGAATGATGAACAGTTGTTGCTTTGGGGTAACAAGCCTTTGCAAAATATCCGGAAACTATGGCGAAAGCCCTTGCCTACGGTACATCAAGAAAAAGAAAACCTGACTACTTTTTTTACACCCACATTCACGTGGACGCGGAAATTTTGGGGCGGAAATTTAGCTCAAATCATAGCCGCTAATCGCCTGAATTTACAAAATATGCAAGCCATGAAGGGCAAAGTAGCTGTAATACATGCGCATGTGGGCTTTCCTGCAGGATACATAGCAAGGGCAATAAGCCAAGAAACGCATATTCCATACATCATAACAGAGCAGATGAGTCCGTTTCCGTTCCCTTATTTTTTGCGGGCAGGCAAGTTGATGCCTAAGTTGCAACTTGCCTACCAAGACGCACGCCAGAATATTGCTATCAGTCCATCTTTGCAAAAAGCCATGCATCTGCAGGGGGTTCCGCGCCTTGCGTATATTCCGAATTTGATAGATGAACGCATGTTTATTCCCAAACCGCCTCTTTATGAAGCTTTTACGTTTTTTATGTTGGGGCGTATGGTGGAGCAAAAAGGCATACCTATTCTGCTACATGCTATAGCTATAATTGCAGCACAATATCCGCATGTGCAGGTGCGATTAGGTGGCGGTGGCGAAGGGGAACTTGCTTACCAAGCCCTTGCTGCCCAGCTACAAATAACTTCCCACTTGACGTGGTTAGGCGAACTCAGCAGGGAAGAGGCGTTACAAGAGTTTCAAAATTGCCATGCATTTGTGTTGCCGAGTTTGCACGAAACGATGGGCGTAGTCCTTGCAGAAGCCCTTGCCTGCGGAAAGCCATTGGTGAGTACTTATTGTGGCGGAGCTGAGTCGGTTGTAACGCCTGAGAATGGACTTTTGGCAAAAGTGAATGATGTAAATGACTTAGCCGAAAAACTTGCCTGCATGATATACAATCACGCACAATACAAACCTACTGTATTGAGGCAAGATGCATGCACAAGATTTTCTCGAAAAGTGATTGTAGATAAACTTTTGGAAGTTTACAATATGTGAGGCACTCCAACATTTTCCGAGTCCTCTATAATCAATGCGTTATTTTGTTTAAATTACTTTGCTTTTATGGTAGTCTGACAAATTTTGTGTTGAACCACATAGAAACATAGAAAACATAGCCTGAAACACTATGTTCCATATCTTTCTGTGTGGTTTATACCTTACTCCACTAAAATTATCGAAGCACCACTTTATTAGGTTGGGCATGTTATATTTTGAAAGTCAAGGAGTTATGTTGTTTCTTTTATATTTCTCACGCTTGAAAAACAGGGTTTTTTAAAACGCGGGTTATGCGTAAATAAGGCGTTTGGCAGTTTGTTGAGATTGGCAACACGTGTAAAAATCCTTGCCTGCATTGAAAATTTGCAAGTTTATAAGACAACCGACTTGTTTACCCGCTTAAATGCCTCCACAACGCTCCTAAAAGGGGACAAAACCAGATTGCGCCCATTGAAACACTCGTTTTTCAGCTCAATTTTTAATAAATGCTTCTTTTGAAAAACACGCTGAGAAATGTCGGGTATTTAGTTAGAAAAAATGCTCTTAATGGGAGTACTTCATCACTTGGGAAAATTTAAGGGCAACTATAGAAAGTTATTTTTTGAAAATTAGCAAAAAATATTAAACTTTGCACACCGTTTTTTGGTTTTAATTTTGCAGTGTATTTTTATGATGAAAACTCTATACCGTTTTTTACTACTATTCCTATTTAGTACTTGTACTTCATTTGCGTATGCACAACTGCAAGACGCGCTCATAAAAGCGAACGAGCTTAAAGATAAGAATCCTGAAGAAGCAAAAAAATACGCAGAACAAGCAGAAGCAATAGCCAAACAAGGAAGCAATAATCGTGGATTGGCTGATGCGTATGCTATATTAGGGTATTTGCAAGGGCTTCACTTTGACCGCCCTGACTATGCTTACGAAGCCCATGAGAAAGCTTATACACTTTACAAGCAACTGCATCAAGGCGGTTATTTGGGTAATGATACTTTTTATCATTTCTTGAATGAAGAAGCGATACCTACTTACAAACATGTAAAAGGAGTAGAATCTAAGAAAAAACGCTACAAAAAAGCCATTCAGAATTATGAAATGTTGAACGGAAAGTTTGCACTTGACCTTGCCAACATCGCTACCGTTATGAGGAACGAGCTCGAGAAAAAACAAAAAGAAGTAAAAGCAAAAGAAGCTAAAATAGCAGAAAAAGATAAAAACATTGCTACAACCAACGAAATATTGCAACAGAAAAAAAACAATGAAATAATGCTCATTGCAGAAAGAAGCAAACTCGAAGGCTCATTGGATTCCAAAGAAAAAATAGCACTCAATCTTATTGATAGTTTATACGACCAAAGTATTGCCCTCCAACGAGAACAAACTGCCACAGCTGAAGCCAAGCTTAAACAAGCTGAGGCAGAACGTGCAAATGCTCAATCTGCCAAAGAAAAAGTAATCCAAAGAGCAGAAACAGACCGCCAAAAGGGATTTGTAATGCTCCTGTTCATCGGAGGAATCTTAGGCATTGTCTTGTTTGCTGTGGTTGGCGCGGCTCTTATCCAACAAAAAAAAACCGCCAAAAAAATATCCAAACAACGCGACCAACTCTCTATTCAAAATGCTGAAATCAAACAACAACAAGAGGAAATCATAACACAAAGCGACAATATCAACCAGCAAAACACTGTGCTACAACAACAAACCGAAGAAATAACTGCACAACGAGATAACCTCCAACAACAACACCAAATGCTCGAAAAGCATAAAAAAGAAATAGAAAAACAGCGAGACGAATCCGATAAACTACTCTTGAATATCTTGCCTGCCGAAGTAGCCCAAGAACTTAAAGCGTTTGGAAGCGCAAAACCTCAACATTATGAAATGGTAACCGTGATGTTTACAGACTTCAAAGGATTTACCAAAATTGCTGAAAGACTTACGCCTGAACAAATAGTACATGAACTAAACCGATGTTTCCTTGCTTTTGATGAGATATTAGAAAAATTTGATCTTGAAAAAATCAAAACCATAGGAGACGGTTATATGTGTGCAGGCGGACTACCAAAAGACAATAAAACAAACCCCATAGATGCAGTAAGAGCAGCATTGGCTATGCAACAATTCATGTATAACCTCAAATTGGAAAAAGAAGCAAAAGGCGAAGCCATTTGGGAATTGCGTTTGGGAATACACACGGGTCCAGTAGTGTCGGGCGTTATAGGCAAAAACAAATTTGCGTATGACATTTGGGGCGACACTGTGAACGTGGCAAGCCGTATGGAAAGCAGTGGCGAAACAGGCAAGGTAAACATTTCAGGTACTACTTATGAATACGTAAAGTCGTACTTCAACTGCATACCCAGGGGCAAAATAATGGCGAAAAATAAAGGGGAAATAGATATGTACTTCGTGGAAGGCAAGTCCTCTCTTTTGCAAAGTGTACAAAATCTAATAAATTTAGAAAAACCTTAGCAGACTTCCTGCGAACGTATTTGGTGCTCCGACAATTTTAGTGGCGCAAGGTATAAACCACATAGAAAGATATGGCACACAGTGTTTCGGGTTATGTTCGCTATGTTTCTATGTGGTTCAACACAAAATTTGTCAGAGTACCAAGTATTTCTTAAAATCTCACCCTCAGCCCTCTTTTCATTTTGGAGAGAGGAAAAAAAATTTCCTGTTTCGTGTAGTTTTGCCTAACTTTGCACCCTGACTGCAGCGTGTATTTTTTTGCCTAACTTCTCACCCCAACTGCAGCGCGTATTTTCATGTATATTACCCACATAGCTTCTTATATTCCTTCTATCACAGTTAGAAATGAACATTTTTCACAAATCAACGGACTCTCTGATGAATGGATTTTGTCCCGAACAGGCATCCGTGAAAGGCGAAAAGCCACTGACAACGAAAACACAAATACGATGGCTATCGAAGCCCTCAAAGCAGGTTTAGCAGGGTTACCTTTTCAAGTAGAAGACATTGACCTTATCGTAGGCGGAACTTACACCCCTTATGATACGATTCATACACTCGCGCATGCCGCCCAAAACTACCTCAAAATCAGCGACATACCTGTAGTATCCGTTTCAACAGCTTGTTCTTCATTCTTGAATGCTATGGAGATTGTGCAAGGCTATTTCGCTATGAACAAAGCCAAAAAAGCACTCGTATTGGTAGCCGACCATAATACGTCCTACAGCGACGACTATGACACTGTAGGCGGACATCTTTGGGGCGATGGGGCTACTGCCGTTTTTGTTACAAAAGACCGCATCAAAGACAATGACTGGAAAGTGTTGGACATCATTACGGCAGGCGCAGGTACGGTAGGCAAGGCAGTAGATGGTGTATTCTTGCGGCCTCAAGCTGAAGGCTTCAAAATGAATGCAGGCAAGGACGTTTTTATAAATGCCTGCCAATACATGGCAAAAGTTACACAAGATATACTCAAAAAGAATAACTACACAGTTGAAGACCTTGCCTACTTTTCACCACACCAAGCAAATTGGCGCATCACTAAGAATGTAGCCGAAAAATTGGGATTGCCTGAAGAAAAAGCACTTTCTAATATTCAATATCTGGGCAATACAGGCTGTGCAGGTTGCTCTATCGCTCTTTGGGAAAACAAAGACCGCTTTTTGCCCAATGACCTTATCGCTGTAACTGTTTTCGGCGGCGGATATTCTTACGGCTCTATGTTGCTGAAGTGTTAGCCAAGACCTTGCCTGCCCAACGGATAGGAGGAAAAAAGCCATTTGTTCTTTGAGAAGCAAATGGCTTTTTATATGGTTTACTAACAGTCAATTTATTTGTTTTCTGTTGGTTTTTTCTCTGTGGGTTTAGGCTGTTGAGGAGGCGCGCTTTTCTTCTTTTGCGCCTCTTTGATGTTGTTACTTTCAATTTGTGTAGCTCCACCAACAAAGAAGTTAGTAAAAATAACAAGTACAAATACGGCTGTAATCATAGACCAAGTAATGCGTTCAAGCGGATCCATTTTCTTTGGTGAGCCTATCATTTGATTAGCACTACTACCTCCGAATTGACCTGATGCACCGCCTTTGCTTTCTTGTGAAAGAATAACCATAACCATTATTACACAACACAAGATGGTTACTATTATAATCAAGGTATAAAACATATTTTTAGATTTTTTACGAATGGAATTAAGAACTGCAAATTACGCTATTTTTTTTTTAATAAACAAATTAAGAAGCAAAAATTTTACTAAATAATATCCCTTCCTTCATAGAATAGGCGGAGGCAAATATTTGTTGGACATTTATTTTTTCTATGATAAATTTGATAAATGCAACGGCTATGACTATCATGTCTGCACGCATGCTCAACATGCCGTGCATGGCTTTTCGTTGCTCGATGTTGGCAGCTGTGAGGCGTTGATACAAGACATAGAAGTCGTTTTTGTCAATGCTTACTGCTTTTTCGATAAGGTCGCCCTGCTCGTCCATAACACTTGTTTCTTGTTTTTGCAAATGCTCACAGAGTGCGATAATAGTTTCAAATGCACCTGCCGAGCCAATGAGGATTTGGGGCGTATAGTTAAACAATACTTGTGTCAGCTCAAAAAGTGCTGTTTCTAAGTATATATTCATACGTTGCAAATCCAGTTGGGAGATAGGATCTGTTTTCATGAATTTATCAAACAGGCGTTGCCCGCCTACTTCAAAACTTTGCTTCCAGAATATTTTGTGTCCATTGGCAATGATAAACTCCACGCTTCCGCCGCCTATGTCCATAATCAAAGATGTTTTATCTTTCATGGCGATACTTTGGCGCACTCCTTCATAGATGTACGCGGCTTCTTGTGTGCCTTTGATAATGTCAATAGATATGCCAAAGTTTTGGTGTATGGTTTGGGCAATACTTTGTCCGTTTTTGGCACTTCGGAAGGCACTTGTCGCAGTTGCAAAAATTCTGTGTGTAGGTATTTCGTAGCTTTGCAATGTACTAGAAAACCTTGTAAAGGCTTGCACAATGCGCTTTTCGGCTTCTTCATTGATGATGCCTTGCGAGATACCATCTTGCCCTATTTTGACAGGTATTTTCTCTTTATAAATAGGTTTAAATCCATCTTTTGAGGCGTTTATTTCCACGATAAGCAGGTGAAAAATATTTGTCCCAAGGTCAAGAACAGCATAACGATTAGCGGTAGGCAACATAAGAAAGCGCATCTTTTTGATGTGTAAAAAAGCCTTTGGCAGAAAGCCAAAGGCATTACTTATTAGACTTTTGCGGTTTAGGCAAGTTGTTTGTCTATGCTATTGGCATAACGTTTTCTGTCGTTCTCGTCAAGGAATATTTTGCGAAGGCGGAATGTTTTGGGTGTAACCTCCACATATTCGTCTTTTTGGATATATTCCAATGCTTCTTCTAAAGAGAATTTAACGGCAGGTGCTATTTTCACGTTGTCATCAGTACCTGATGCACGCATGTTGGTAAGTTTTTTACCTTTTTGTACGTTTACGACAATGTCATTTTGGCGATTGTGTTCACCTATTACTTGTCCTGTATAAAGTTCTTCACCTGGATCGATAAAGAAGAATCCTCTATCTTGTAGTTTGTCGATGGCATACGCAGTACATTCGCCCATATCCATAGATATAAGCGCGCCGTTCATACGTCCTTGTATTTCGCCTTTGTAAGGCTTGTACTCCTCGAAGCGGTGGTTCATTACGGCTTCTCCTGCGGTAGCAGTAAGGACATAGTTGCGCAACCCTATCAATCCACGTGCAGGGATACTAAATTCGAGGTGTTGCCAATCGCCTTTTGGCTCCATGACGAGGAGTTCGCCTTTGCGTTGCGTAGCAAGTTCAATTACCTTGCCTGCCACTGATTCAGGCACATCTACTACCAGCGTTTCGAATGGTTCGTGGCGTTGTCCGTTGATTTCTTTGAAAATAACTTGAGGCTGTCCTACTTGTAATTCATACCCTTCGCGGCGCATGGTTTCTATCAATACAGAAAGGTGCAAAATACCGCGTCCGTACACCAAGAATTTGTCTTCACTATCGGTAGCTTCTACGCGGAGCGCGAGGTTTTTCTCAATTTCTTTCATCAATCTATCGCGTAAGTGGCGCGAGGTAACGAATTTACCGTCACGTCCATAAAAGGGCGAGTTATTGATAGCGAACAGCATGTTCATAGTAGGCTCATCGACCGAGATGCGTGGCAACGGTTCAGGGCTTTCTACACTTGTGATAGTATCTCCGATTTCAAAATCCTCAATACCCACCATAGCGCAAATTTCGCCTGCGGGTACTTCGGTTACTTTCTGCCTGCCGAGTCCTTCAAATACTTGCAATTCTTTTACACGTACTTTTTTGGTTGAGCCGTCTGCTCTACAAAGTACATAGTCTTTATTTTCTTGGAAAGAACCACGATGCACCCGTCCAATGGCTATACGTCCTACAAAAGAAGAGTAATCCAAAGACGTGATTTGCATTTGTGCTTCGCCTTCTTTGATAGGAGGTGCTGGAATATGTTTTACGATAGTTTCGAGTAAATATTCTATATTGTCAGTAGGGTTTTTCCAGTCTGCAGCCATCCAGCCTTGTTTGGCAGAGCCATAACAAGTTTGAAAATCGAGTTGATGTTCTGTTGCACCGAGGTTAAACATAAGGTCAAATACCATTTCGTGTACTTCGTCGGGGCGGCAGTTGGGTTTATCTACTTTGTTTACAATCACTATAGGTTTTAGTCCCAATGCAAGTGCTTTGCTCAATACGAAGCGGGTTTGGGGCATTGGTCCTTCAAAAGCATCAACGAGCAATAATACGCCGTCAGCTAATTTTAATACGCGCTCTACCTCGCCTCCGAAGTCTGCGTGTCCAGGTGTGTCGATTACGTTGATTTTTACATCTTTGTAACGAACAGAAACGTTTTTGGAAACAATCGTGATACCGCGCTCACGTTCTTGGTCGTTATTGTCAAGGATTAGGTCGTCAAATTGTTGGTTATCTCTAAAGAGCTTAGAAGCGTGGATAATCTTGTCCACAAGGGTTGTTTTGCCGTGGTCAACGTGGGCGATGATGGCAATATTACGAATGTTTTGCATACAAAAACCGTTCAAATAAAGTGCTAAGGGCTGTAACCTTAATTGCGGTGCAAAGGTAGGCAAAAAAAACGATACTACAAAACTATAGGTTTTAAAATAAATTAAGTCGTTTATTTTGCCCGCGTATGTTCAGCGCAGGCAAGGGCTAACTTTGGGTTTTTCCCTTGCCTGCGTGTGTTTCGCTGTGTAGGCAAGGGCTAATTTTGGGTTTTTCCCTTGCCTGCGCGTGTTTCGCTGTGTAGGCAAGGGCTAACTTTGGGTTTTTCCCTTGCCTGCGCGTGTTTCGCTGTGTAGGCAAGGGCTAACTTTGGGTTTTTCCCTTGCCTGCGCGTGTTTCGCTGTGTAGGCAAGGGCTAATTTTGGGTTTTTCCCTTGCCTGCGCGTGTTTCGCTGTGTAGGCAAGGGCTTTTATGAGTTTCCCATTTCTCTTTTATTGGGCTTGAATATTTTGAGAATGTCATCTAAATATTCGCGTGTATTGGCGAGGCGTGGCACTTTATACTGCCCGCCGAGTTTGCCTTTTATCTTCAGCCAATTATAAAAAGTTCCTGTGGGAGCTTTGTGAATGAGGGGCATTTTGAGTGCGATGTCTTGGTAACGCTTGGCATCATAATCAGAATTAACCTCTTTGAGTTTTGTATCCAAAAGCTCTGCAAAGCGGTGCATATCTTGGGGGTCTTTCTCAAATTCAATAATCCACTCATGCCCGCCTTGCTCCTTGCCTGCCATGTAGAGTGGTCCTGCTGTGTAATTGCTTACCAGCGAATTAGTTTGCACACAGGCATAAGTAAGTGCTGCTTCTGCATTTTCGACTATGACTTCTTCTCCAAAGGCATTGATAAAATGTTTGGTGCGTCCTGTTATTTTGATGCGATAGGGGTTTTTAGATGTGAATTTTACGGTGTCGCCTATTTTGTAACGCCACAGCCCGCCGCTTGTAGAGATAAGCATGGCATAGTTTTTATCCAATTCCACGTCCCAAATGGCATATACAGTTGGGTTTTCACTTTCCAGCTCTGCGACAGGCACGAACTCATAAAATATTTCATAATCCAACATCAGCAACATGTCATCACGTGTCATGTCGTCTTGCAAACCAAACGCACCTTCAGAGGCGTTGTATATCTCCATGTAGCGCAAAGTAGGCGCGAGTTGTTTGAACAATGCTCTGTATGGATTGAAAGCTACCGCGCCATGTATGAAGACCTCTAAGTTTTGCCACACTTCCTCTATGTGTTGCTTGCCTGTGATGGCAAGCATGCGTTGCAACAAGACGACCATCCAAGTAGGTACGCCGAGTATGCTTGTAACATTTTGCTTCAAGGTATGTTTTGCCATGGCTTCGATTTTATCTTCCCATTTGTCCATCATAGCGATAGACAATGGCGGAGTGCGGAGGTTTTGCGCCCATTTAGGCAAGTTCTGTACTATGACAGCCGAGATGTCGCCTACGAAAGCCTTCGGATTTTCAATGTGTGGTTGAAAAGTGCCGCCAATAGAAAGCCCATACCCCCAAAAGAACTTGCTTTTGGGATTATTGTCCAAGTACAGCCCCAATACATCGCGCCCTACTTTAAAGTGGCAATTGCGCAATGCGTCTTGCGAAACAGGAATAAACTTGCTACGGGCATGAGTAGTGCCTGATGATTTGGAAAACCAATGAATAGGCTTCCCCCACAAAATGTTCTGCTCGCCCCGCATCATGCGCTCTATGTAAGGCGCAGTATCTTCGTAAGCTGAAATAGGTACTTTTTCTTGAAATTGTTGATACGAAGACATGTGTGCGTAGTCATATCGCTTCCCCCATTCTGTGTTGCGTGCCGTATGAAGCAAGTAATCAAGCGTTTGCGCTTGTACATCATGAGGATTGCGCATGAAGTGGTGGATTTTAGGTAAGCGCCATTTCAAAACATTACGAACAAGACCATCAACAAATATCATATCAAGATTTTTAAAATAACAACAACTGAAGTGCAAAAGTAACGAAAAAAAACGTATAAAGCCTAATATTAAATTATTTGGCTATAAAACAACACATTTTTAATCAATCTTCGTTTATAAAGAACAAACGCCTTGACTTTGAATAAAGCTGTATCATGCGCCAATTAAAAATCAACAAACAAATCACCAACCGCGAAAGCCAATCTCTTGACAAATATTTGCAGGAAATAGGCCGAGTCGACCTCCTCCAACCTGATGAAGAAGTCGACCTCGCAAAAAGAATCCGTGACGGCGACATACAAGCCCTCGAAAAACTCACCAAAGCCAACCTCCGATTTGTGGTATCGGTAGCCAAGCAATACCAAAACCAGGGACTGCCATTAGGCGACCTCATCAACGAGGGAAACTTAGGGCTCATAAAATCCGCTCAACGCTTTGATGAAACACGCGGATTCAAATTCATATCCTACGCCGTTTGGTGGATACGACAAGCCATTTTACAAGCCCTCGCTGAACAATCGCGTATCGTGCGCCTGCCCATGAACCGCGTGGGCGCGTTCACCAAAATGTCTAAAACTTTTTCAAAACTTGAGCAAGAATTTGAACGCGAACCATCAGCCGAAGAGCTTGCACACGCTCTCGACATCTCGCAAAGCGAAGTGATGGATACTATGCGGATATCAAACAGGCATATATCAGTAGATGCGCCTATATCGAATGGCGAAGATGGCGGAACGCTTTTAGAACTATTGGAAGATGACGGAAAGCAAATTCCTGACAAATTGCTGATGACCGACTCGCTCAGGTATGAAATCAAAATAGTACTCGCAACTTTACATGCACGCGAAGCCCAAATCATTACCCTCTTTTATGGCTTGGATGGCGAAAATCCTATGTCGCTCGACGAGATAGGCACTGTAATGAACCTTACACGTGAGCGTGTGCGCCAATTACGCGAAAAAAGCATCAGAAAACTCCGCCAAACACCGCGTAGCATGGGGCTCAAACCATTTTTGGGATAAAAAATGTTCACCAAAACACACATCTTTAAATTATGACAAAGATTATACTTGCCTCATGCCTTTTGTGGGCATTCCCTTTGCTCTCTTTTGGACAAACGGCAACACTCAATTTATTGCTTATAGATGCGCAAACACAAGAAAGCATCAAAAATGTCAAAGTCCATTCGCGGTTCATTTTGAACAAAGCAAAGAAAATTAAAACGGATTTTTTGGGGCGCGCCACAGTAACACCCATCACAGGAGATACCATTAGTTTTGACCACCCTGACTATTACCACCTGCATGTAGTACTGCATGACCACGCGCCACATGATTTCGTTCACCCTTTGAAAATTTATCTCACGGAACTCCACCCGACACATAAAAAAGAAAGCAGGAGTAATTTTGAGCAAACTACTTTTACTACCCATCGTTTCGAACCCCAACAAGCCCACCATGCGCCACTAAAAATAGGCGTGATAGAAGACCTACGCGCGGTAGAGCATCGTAAAAACTGGATTGAGCAACCGCGTGGCAATTCACGCGATTTCAATTTGATTGATATCCATTTGCGTACAAAAAAATAGCAGGGCTAAAAATCCTCTCCAGAAAAGCTATGTACTTCTACAGGCTTACTTTCGTTGTGTAGGCGGTCAAGAGCAGTAATACAATAGTGTACGGCTTCTTTGTCGCCCACTTTTTCTGTCCAGTCCGTGTTTTTTTGGAGCAGAAGAAAATGTTTAGGATTTTGCAAATCAATGGTTTCGTTTAGTGGAGCTTTATAAATGGCATAATAGTGCGCCGTTTGTCCGTCAGGGGCAGGCAAGGGGCTTTGCCACTTCAGCATGACACGTTGTTGTGAGCGCACAATTTTCACCTTTTCGGGAGGCAAGGGCGCGATGCTGTCTTTCCAAGGCATCGTAGGCATAAGTGCTTGATAACGAAAGAACTGCTTGTATAAGGTGTCGCTTACCCAGCTCCGCATAAGCGGTTTTGAGCGAAAAAAAATACTTCCCTGCAAATTATGTTTTCTATTCAAGCGCATTTGGTTTGATAGCTCGGCCCGGTTTGTCCAGCGTTTGTCGCTTTCTTTCATCACGGCTTTGTAACTTGCCTGCCCGACATATACGTGGCGTCGATAGCTGTTTTTGGCCCACCATTCGGCAAGCACTTTGTAATCAGCCCGCTCATGCCCAATGCTCCAATACATTTGTGGTGCGACATAATCAATCCAACCTTTCTCAAGCCATTTGAGTATATCGGCTCCCAAATAATCGTAGCAAGTTTGCCCTACTGCTGTAGCCGAACCGCGCGGATCGTCTTTTTGATTGCGCCAAACTCCAAGCGGGCTAACGCCAAACTTCACGTGTGGTTTAAGTTTTGTTATATTTTCGCTTAATCCTTTGATGAGTACGTTTATATTCTCTCTGCGCCAATCGTTTTTATTGCTGAAGTTGCCTTTGTAAAGGGTATAGGTTGCTTCATCAGGAAACTCTTGCGTGCCTACCTTATACGGATAAAAATAGTCGTCAAAATGTACGCCATCTATGTCATAGCGTTTTACTACATCAAGCACAATGCTTTGAATATAACTGCGCACTTCGGGTATGCCTGGGTCTAATTGTTTTGCTCCGCCATAAGCGATAACCCAATGCGGCTTGAGTTGTGAAATATGCCTTGAGCAAATGTTGCTATTTTTGCTCAACACAGCTCGATAAGGATTGAACCAAGCATGCAATTCCATATTGCGTTTATGGCACTCCTCAATCATAAAAGTCAATGGGTCATAAAAAGGCACAGGAGGTTCGCCTTGCCTGCCCGTAAGCCATTCAGACCACGGCTCATACGGGCTATTGTAGAAGGCGTCTGCTGACGGGCGCACTTGAAAAACAATGGCATTGATGCCTTTTTTTTGATAAAAGTCCAGCATTTGGATAATACTTTCCTGTTGGTTTTTGGTAGAAAGCCCCGCCCGCGAAGGGAAATCTTTGTTGTCCAATGTTACTACCCAAACAGCGCGAAACTCACGTTTCATAAAGTCCTTTTCATTCACTACAGGGCTACTATCTGTTGAAGTACAGTTAGTAGCACGTTTCATAAAGTCCTTTTCATTCACTACAGAGCCACTATCTGTTGAAGTACAGTTAGTAGCACGTTTCATAAAGTCCTTTTCATTCACTACAGAGCCACTATCTGTTGAAGTACAGTTAGTAGAAAGCCACATCAAAGTTATCAGTTGCAATATTTTGTCCATCTATTGCAAAGATAGTGTTATTATTACAACTTTTCTTTTTGAGTAACAATATTTTCGTTGCTGTGGATTTTCCGTTGCACGACCTATAGCGAAAACAACGCAAATTGTATCACAGACGGCACGCCTATGCGCCTCAAGGCATACATTTCCGTTTAACCGCACAGTCCAGGGACGAGCCTCTGTGATACATATTTTGAATTTACGCGCCATTTTTTAAAGGGTTGTAGTTGCGACTTCAGTCATAACTACAGCCCTATTTTAATAAAAACAGGCTAAAATACATCGTTTCAAACCTTGCGTTTGGTTGTCAATCAAACTATTTTTTACCCAAAATTCTTTCTGTAAGTTCTGGAAAGCGAACAAAAGCCGTTATCCAAATGAAGGCCTCAATGATAGCTTGGGGAATAAATGACTCGCCATGCTCAAGGTGCGTAGCGATAGCTCCACCCATATACGCAGCCAAAAGCAAAGTGCCTACAATGCCTGTGCGAGGAATTAGGAACAGTATGACAGAAACTAATTCTACAACACCAATCATTCTAAAAGAATCTGCGTTTAGCCCAAAGCTTTGAGCCATTTTAAGTGCATCTGCTGAACCTGTAAATTTGCTTATGGCACTGCCAATAAATACAAATCCTACGAGGGCGGCAAGAACCCAACTGGTGATGTTACGTGTTTTGTCGTCCATAAATGAGAAAAATTTAAGAGGTATAAAATTGAAGAAAAGTAAATAATTGTACAGAAAAAAGTTTAAAATATAAATGTATATACAACCATTGATTAGACAACAATTTAAGTCAATAGAAAAGTTCCTATTGTATCATTTTAAATTTTGGATGGCTTTCAAGAGTAATGTTTCGAAGGCTTTTTTTTCGTCTTCTGTAAAGCCTGTAGTCATTTTATCAAGACTTTGTTGTGCGCATTTTGTGGCAACGGATTCAAGTTCCTTGCCTGCCGTTGTGAGGTAAATACGGTTTACTCTACGGTCTTCTTTGTCATCTACACGCTTAATAAGAGATTGATTTTCAAGTATATCTATCATCCTTGTAACGCCTGCTCTGTCTCTATTTAGGGAAGCCGCTAAGTTTTGTTGATTGATGCCGTCTTCTTTCCAAAGATGCGTGAGTAAACGGAATTGGTCTGCAGTAATGTTTGCATTTTCTTCTCCAAGCAACTCGTTGAGTTCTTTGGTAAGAATGTAGTGCAAATACCCTACATAACGTCCTAAAGATGTTTCAAATTTCATAAATAATAAGTCAAAATAAGTGTGTAGAATTGCGAAGCAAAACTAACACAATTTTCCCACAAAAGCAAAAGAACTGGTACTCTGACAAATTTTGTGTTGAACCACATAGAAACATAGAGGACATAGCCCGAAACCGTATTCTTTTATTTGCCATTGGAGAAAATAGATTAAAATTAAAAAAAATGTTCTTCGACTGTCTAAAAGAGAGTTACAACATAACTTGCGGGCGCAATCTGGTTCTGTCCCCTTTTAGGAGCGTTGTAGAGGCATTTAAGCGGGTAAACAAGTGGGTTTTCTTATAAACTTGCAAATTTTCAATGCAGGCAAGGATTTTTACACATGTTGCCAATCTCAATACACTGCCACAAGGTGGGGACAAAACTAGACTGCACTGGTTTATAGATACTTTTTAGCCTCTTCTAAGTCGGCAGGAGTATCTATGGCAAAGGTTTCAAAAGTAGTAAAGCCTACTCGAACCACATACTTTCCGAGCCATCGCAACTGTTCTAAACCTTCTGCTTTTTCCAAAATAGAAACTGGCATAGTGGGTATTTCACGCAAAACATCAGCCCTAAAAGCATACAAACCAATGTGTTTGTAAAATGCGTGGTGTGCGAGCCATTCCGCTTGTGGGATGCCTTTCAGGTAAGGCACTGCGCTTCGGCTAAAATAAAGGGCGCGTTGCGAATGGTCCAGAGCTATCTTTGCTTCTTTTTCATCAAGCAATTCAGCCAGCGTTTCTATGCGTTTGCCGAGTGTCGCTATTTGTGTATCAGGATAGGCGAACATTTGCACCAGTTCAGTCAGTTGAATTGGATTCAGAAAAGGCTCATCACCTTGAATGTTGAGGATAATATCAAACGCACCGCCCAGCTTTTCGGCTACTTCGGCACACCTGTCTGTGCCGCTTGGGTGGGTAGGCAAGGTCATAACCGCCTCGCCTCCAAAGGCATGCACGTGGTCATAAATGCGGGTGTCGTCAGTCGCCACGACTACTTTTGCAAGGTCGGGACAGAGCATTGATTGTTCATACACGCGGCGAATCATGGACTTTCCCCCAATATCCGCTAGTGGTTTGGCAGGCAAGCGTTGCGAAGCATAACGCGCGGGAATTATTCCAAGTATAGGCATAAAAAAGACGTTTTTTTTTGCAAAAGTAGCTTATTTTATCCTACATTGATTGAAAAGGTTAAGAGAAAATTTGGGTAGTCATAAAATAACCATTAACTTTGCGGCATGAATGGAGAAAAAATTTTGCACTACCGTATAGACCAACCCGCGTATGAGAATGCGCTGTTCAGGTATTTTGTAGGTACACACACTACTTTTTCCAAACAAGTGCTTATCAAAACACTGAAATCACCGCTCAATCAAGCAGAGCGCGAAGCATTTGCTACTGAAACACGCCAATTCGCACGCCTGCAACACCCTACGCTTACTACTTTGTATGATTATATGGAGAGCGAGCAGGAGATTTATGCCGTTTTGGATTATGATAAAGGCACTACACTTGCGGATTATATTCATTTGCAACATGGGCTTTTGCCCGAAGCTCAAGCGATTGCTACACTTTTGCAACTGCTCGAAGTATGGGAAATGGCACATAAACAAGGCATTTTTGGAGGAGTTGTGCGCCCCAATTATATCCTTGTTACGGAGAATTATACGCTGAAAGTACAAGACATCGCGCTCAGTAGGTTTTATGCACAAAAAATGATACAATTAGGCGATACTGCCGATATGTGTCGACTCGCGCCTGAGTATTGGCAAGCGAACTTGCCTACCGACTCGCGTGCTGACATATACGGACTGGGACTGTTGCTATTCGAAATGCTGACCGCAAAAACGCCTCATGCAGGGCTGTCCTTGCCTGAAATGCGGACGAAAGTACTCCACGAACCCCTTGCCTCCCCAAAACAATTTTACGCGCTTATATCACCCGCAACAGAGGAAATAGTCCGAAAATCAACCGCCAAAAATCCGAACGACCGCTACAGCTCTTGTACCGAAATGCGTCAGGCGTTGTTGGATTGGAAACCTGCCCCCGTAGAAATACCGAAAGAGATAGCTAAAGAAAACAAAACACCCCTTAAAAATAAAGCGAAACCTGCCTTTGATATAAGTCGTTATGACACCATAAACCTCGCTCCTTGGATGCTGGTCTTTACTATTTTTGTTTTTGTTATGCTTACTTGGCGATACGCAGGCACCGCAAGGTCAAGAACAAGCGAAATTGTAGCCAATATACAAGACGAAGGACGCATCAAAACATTTCAAGACTCTATAGTCAAAGCGCAATTCAAAAAGGCTATAGATGACAGCATCAAACGCTCTAAAGAAATAGCCAAAAAGCAAATCATTAGTGAGCCGTTTATGCACCGCGTACGCACAGGCGAGTCGCTTGACCGCATCGCAAGAAGATATTACGTAACCCTCGACACGCTCAAAAAGCTGAACAATATGACAGGCAAGGAGGTTTTAAAATCAAAACTCGGTATCAAAATTCCTGTAAAAGCTATTTGCAATGCCAAACTTGATGAAACGGTAGAAATGATAGCCCAAAGATTTAATATAAGCCCCTATATTTTAAAAGAGGTAAACCAACTTTACCCCAAACCTGCGAAGGCAGGCGAGGCACCCGAACCACTCATATTTGAAGGAAAGGAAATTGTTATACCACTTATGATGCCCGCAAAAAAATAAAAACCAACGGGTGCATTTCAAAATCTTTTCTTAAGACCTCACCCCTGCCCTCTCCAATTTGGAGAGGAATATACGGAACAATTTTGAAATGCACCCAAACCAACTCTAATTTTTAACATTCACCATTCAAACCTTTTATGGATACTAAAGCTAAAACACAACGCGCACCTGAGCGCAACCGCATGTGGCTTATTCTGATAATTATTGGATTGGCTGCAGGCAATGTCGTAGTGTTTTATATGCTCTGGCAAAACAAAGAATCAGACAAAATGATGTATGAAAAACTACTCAAAGACCAAAAAAATGATTCTGAAAAAGACCTCCAAAATCTATCCGAAAAACTAAAAGAGCAAATTCAACGCGCCGACAGAATGGGTGAAGAAAGCCGTTCTTTTGTCGATTCATTGCAAAAGATGCTACACCAAGTAGATGCAGACCGAAATACCTTGCGTAGCACTGTGAAAATTACACAAGAGCAAATGAAACAATACAAAGAAAAAATAGAAGCCTACGAAGTATTGCTCAAGAAAAAAGACCAAGAAATTGAAAAACTACGCGAAACGGCTAACCTTCTTTATGACAAAAACAATGAGCTAAAAGAAGAAAAAAATAAACTCGCCACCGAAAAAAATGAGATTGACCAAGAACGCGAAAAACTCAAAAGCAAAGTGGAATCTGCCGCTATTCTCAAAGCTGAAAACATGGTGGTAAATGCTATCAGCGACAAAGGCAAAGAAACAAGCGGAGGGCAATACAGAGCAAAAAATATAGCCAAATTGAATATCTCTTTCAATATTGCGGAAAACCGCCTCGCAAAAATAGGCAATCGTGAAATCTTTATGCGCCTCGTAGAACCCGCAGGTACAATACTCGCCAATGCAGGTAGCTCAGGCAAATTTGATATGGACGGCGCGACAGGCACTTATACAGCCCGCCAACAAATTCTATTTGACAACTCGCGCCAAACTATCAACTTTCAATATAAACGTGGAGGCGAATACGCACCGGGCAGGCACACAATAGAAATGTATTGCGAAGGGCAAAAAATAGGTATTGGTGCGTTTGATGTAAGGTAATAAACCTAATGAATGGTACTCTGACAAATTTTGTGCTGAACCACATAGAAACATAGCCCGAAACACTGTGTGCCATATCTTTCTATGTGGTTTATACCCTGCTCCACTAAAATTGTCGGAGCACCTAATGAATTGATAAACACAACCCTTTTACATACTTTTCATACAGACTGCCTTTTTGTAAACGGCAGTCTTTATATTTGTAAGAAAAAATGGTACTCTGACAAATTTAGTGGAGATGCCTATATTTGACTATATCGAATGGCTTTCAGACCGAAAGAGATGGCTTTTATAAATCAAATGAGATTGCC
>Ga0163154_10002197_pt1 | contig 28837 bp, 25 predicted proteins | sample OliLakLV19MP9P1_FD_148649 | JGI IMG/M metagenome (GOLD analysis project Ga0163154, IMG submission 148649) | Freshwater microbial mat bacterial communities from Lake Vanda, McMurdo Dry Valleys, Antarctica - Oligotrophic Lake LV.19.MP9.P1 | ecosystem: Environmental > Aquatic > Freshwater > Lake >... | reverse complement strand
ACCAAGTGCTGTTAGAGGTGCTTCTATAGAATTGTCGATTTTCCGCATAATGTTAAAGGGGATAGACAACTTGGTTACACGAGCGTAATCACCCGCCGCTTGATCCTCTACCCTTCTTTGGTACTAAAATCGGGATGGCTGCCAAGCAATTAGCAATCAGGGTATTATGTTAAAACGTCTCCTCCATTATATCTATCCGTAATACGTATATACTGTTTTGCTTATATGATTGATACTCAAAGTCTCGGGAACGGGAGTCGTTAAGATTAATAATAGTATACGCACCTAAAAGAAAACTCAATATTACAGCTAATAGTATTAAAAAATATAGTTTTGGGGCAGGTAGACGAAGAAATCGATCAGAAGACAAAAAAATTGAAGAAAATAATGAAATACATGGATTAATATAAAGGAAAACTTCCACTGCTTCACTAAAAGAAATCATCTCGGAAGGTGTTGTTATAAAAAGCCAAACCAGAAATAGCAGCCATAATAATGCGATTAGTAAATATAATCCGATATCTAAATTAAAATATGATTTAGAAGGAAGAGCGATCATTGGTATTCGGATGAGATTAAGTATAAATAATAAAGTCCATATTGGACTATAACCAATAAACAGCATCAACTCCAAAATTGAGTTTTGTAGAGGGGCATTTTCAGACCCACTATACCCTCTAGGAGCAACTAGGAAAACAATTACAATTGTTATAAAAAAGAGAAGAAAGGGGGATACATAAAATTTTCTAGTTCCTTTAACAGTGTTTGCCAAATTAAAGTTGACAGCAAACACAAGGGGAACAAGTGGCCCGACAAGAACACCAATTAATCCTATTATAAACCACATGATTGGTCTTTCAATTAGGACGATGAGCTACATAACCGGGTGGGATTTGTTCATAGTAAACATCGTCAGAAACCAAGAATCCTCTCCCATATGCTGGTATTGTATGGTAACTCTCCCGAAAATAGAACCCGTCAAAAGCAGCGTTTTCCCGTAAATGTTAGATGGGGAGCGAAGAATTTGGTGGATGCCGCTGCTTAGGTGGTTAAAGATCTCATGGCCTTACTTCTGCATACTCTCTGGCGCAGCTCAAACAATCACGACATACACTTCGCCGGGGCCGTGAACGCCCATCACCGTTTCCATAGCAATATCGGCGGTACGGCTCGCGCCAGAAATCACGACATGATTACTCGCACGGCGGAAATCAGGATGCGCCGTAATCCACGACTCGAAATCCGCCACAATCTGATTTTGCACAACGACGGCGATATGCACCGGCGGCAGCAGCGAGGCCGAGCGTGATTGTCCCGCGCCGCTGGAAAGAATCAGACTTCCGGTTGAAGCCAGCGCCGCACTCACGCCCGTCAGCCCGACTCGTGCTTGTGCGGCTGTTTCTTTGCCCACATCGGCGGTGATGATGTGTATTTTTGCTGCCGCCAGCGCTTCCGCTAATCCCGCCAGCGGAATTTTATCCAGCGACCAGCTTAACAAGTCCGCAAAACCCTCCCCCACAATAATATCCAAAATACTCTTAATCGCGCTTTCGGCGCTGTCATGCTGAGTCACTTTACAGCCGAGGTTGGCCGCTTCCGAGAAAAAACGGGCGGTTAAGCCTTCCGCGCTGACATTCGGCACGAGATGGCGATAGCTTTCACGCGGCGGCACATCGGTAAAGGGCTGTGGTGCGCTGCGGAGTTTATTGAGAATGCGGTCACGGCTGGTTGTCATATCATTTCCTTACGCTTGCGTCGCTATTGCGTCATCTCGGCAATCTAAAAACTATTTTAATTGAACCACCAAGACACCAAGAACACCAAGGATTTGAACTTAAATTCTCCGTGTTCTCAGCGTGTCTGCGGTGCAATATTTTCAGGTGATCCGTTCTCAAATTGATCTGTCTGTGCAAAATTTAGACCCCTAGCCAGCCACGAAACGCCCTACCGGCATAGTAAGAGTCCGCACCGTTGTGATACACGAAAACACGGTCATAGCGGCGATCAGCAAAGATAGCGCCGCCGAGTTTTCTAATGTCCGCAGGTGTTTTCACCCAACTTGACGTTTTCATATCGAAATTTCCAAGTTTCTGCAACGCTCGATATTGTTCTTCGGTTAAAAGCTCAATGCCCATAGCGGCTGCCATACCCACAGCACTATCTGCTGGTTTATTTGCTTTCCTTGCGTCCAGCGCTTGACGATCATAACAAATACTTCTGCGGCCTGTAGGACTTTCCACTGAGCAATCATAAAAAATGTATTCGCCCGTGTTTTTATCATGCCCCACAACATCTGGTTCACCGCCAGTTCTTTCCATTTCGTCGAGTGACCACAGTTTTTCAATATGTGCTTCCAGTTTTGCTTGTACTTTAGCCCATTCAAGCCCTTCATGGCGCTCCATATTTTTCTCAAAACGGGCTTTCAATGTGCTGAGTAGTTCTTCACGTTGTTCTGCTGATAACTCCATCTAGGATTCCTTTCTGTCCTCATAAGCAAAACGACACACATATTCTCAGGACTTTCGCTTACCTCACCCCCCGGCTCCCTCTCCAAGTATTGGAGAAGGGGAGAAAAACGCATCTTGAAGTCCCCTCTCCATGCAATGGGGAGGGGATTTAGGGGTGGGGTAAATGCGTGAGCGAAAGTCCTAATTCTATAAAAAGCAGCATACAAAAGGATGATTCATTTTATGACTTATGCTGTCTTTCTTTCCAGAGTTGATGGAAGGATTTCGGCGCAAAGGACGGAAAATCACGATATTTCGTCCAGCCACCAAGCGGCCCCGGCAAGCCCTTCCCCGGCATCACTTTCATACCGAGCCGTGCCGCCGTCCCGCCAAGCGCGAACAAACGCGGACTGCGGTTGCCAATCGCCCACATTTTCAGCGCCAGCCGCCAGAGCGTGTCATCCTGTCCGGTTTCGACCAGATCATTGCGTAAGTCAAGCAGCATACGCGGCAGATCAATATCCACCGGACACACCTGCTTGCATTTGCCGCACAAACTGCTGGCATTAGGGAGCGGAGTGGCGTTTTCGAGTCCGGTTAAAAGTGGCGTAATCACCGCACCGATGGGGCCGGCATACACCCAACCGTAAGCATGTCCGCCCGTGACTTGATACACCGGACACGCATTCAAACATGCCCCACAGCGGATACAGGCCAATGCCTCGACATATTTTTCGTTGAGATAGATGTTGCTGCGTCCGTTATCGACCAGAATCACATAAACATGCTCTGGGCCATCGGCTTCATCAGCGCGGCGCGGGCCGTTGAGCATCTGCGTGTAGACCGTCATCGGCTGTCCGGTAGCGCTGCGCGGGAGGATTTGCGTCAGTGTGGCGTAATCTTCCAGCGATTCGATCACTTTTTCAAAACCAACGATAGCGACATGCACCGGAGGCAGCGCCGTCACCATCCGTCCGTTGCCTTCGTTAGTGACGAGGCACAGCGTCCCGGTATCCGCGATAATAAAATTGCCGCCGGAAACGCCCATATCGCCCTGCAAAAAATCGCGGCGCAGTTTATCGCGGGCGAATTTCGTCATCTCACGGGCATCATCCGTCGCGGGCATCCCCACGCGCATCAGAATATCGCGGATTTCGGATTTCGTGCGATGGATGACGGGCGCGATCAGATGGCTTGGCGCTTCATTATTCACCTGAAGGATATATTCGCCCAGATCGGTTTCGACCACCGTCAGGCCGTTTTCCTCTAAGGCATGATTCAGCTCGACTTCCTCGCTAATCATGCTTTTGCTTTTGACGACGAGGCGCGTTTGATGCTGTTTGGCGATGGCTAAAACATGCCGCCGCACTTCTTCCGCATCTTCCGCCCATAATACCGTCATGCCATTCGCCGTCATATTGGCTTCGGCACGTTCCAGCAGTTCCGGCAGACAGCGCAGCGCCCGGCGGCGGGCTTCAGCGGCCTGCTGACGCATCGCTTCCCCGTGTTCGTTACCAAACGCAAACATGGCGGAAAGGCGTTTGGTATAGGCATTGGTTGTGCCTTTGGTGACGGCGGCCTGTAAATCGGGACTGTGGAGCGCAATATCGGCTAGGGGAATAAAATTATTAGAATCGACCTTCATTTTACTAAACCTTCCGCCAGCACATCGGCGATATGGCGCACCCGCCGCGACGAATTTTGCCGCGAGAGGCCGCCGTTCATCTGAGTCATGCAGCTTACATCCCCGGTCACAATCGTTTGTGCCTCGCAGCCATTAATGCAATCGACCTTCTTTTGCAACATTGCGGCACTGACTTCGGGCATTTTGACACTGAACAAGCCGCCGAAGCCACAGCATGAGTCGGCTTCTTTCAGTTCGACCACCGTCGCATTTTCAACATTGCCCAAAAGCGTCCGCCCTGCCCCACCTAACCCAAGCAAGCGCATCCCATGACACGCATCATGAAAGGCAAACGTCTGCGGCGCGGCAAAATGTAAATTAAGATCGGTCAGGCCAAGGCCATCAACCAGAAATTCCGTAAATTCCCAAGTGATGCTGGCGGCTTTTTCCGCACGGGCTTTCCATGCTGGATCATCTTCAAACAGCGTTGGATATTCATGGCGCACCATCGCCGCGCATGAACCGGATGGCGTGACGATGACTTCCGATTTTTCGAAAGCACGCAAAAATTGTTTGGCGACTTCACGGGCTTCTTTGCGATAGCCGGAATTAAACCCCGGTTGACCACAGCAGGTCTGCCCTTCTGGGAAGTCCACCGCGATGCCGTGCTTTTCCAGAATATCGACAACCGACATACCCACATTGGGGTAAATCATATCGACGATACAGGTCACAAATAACGAGACTTTTTTGCCAATGGGTGATTCACGTTGAAGCAGGCTCATAAACGATTGACTTTGTAAGTAAACGAAAGCTAACGATAGGCTTAAATTATGCCACTATCGCCCGTCGTACGCCAAAATTCGTGTTAAAATGGCATCATGGTTAGCACAAGTGAGCGATCTGCTATGCGCGAGAATCCTTATCAGGGCATCAACGCCCATTTGAATAGTTCCCTGCAAACACGCGGAACAGAAGATCAACCCGCCCTTTGGCACAGCTTCCACAATTTTCATATTGCTCAAATTGTTATAGGGCTGAATGCCCAACTTCCTGACCATTACATCGCGCTTGATGAGCAGTCGCTTCAAACAAGAGGTATCGAAATTGGTGGGTTTGAGGAAAAAAGTATTAAAACACCAGATGTCGATATTTTTCAACGTAAAGAGGCGATTGTTGAAAAGATCGCGGCGGCTGTCCTTGCGCCGACATGGGAAGCCGCACTCGCCGAGGTCATGTTAGAACCCATACGCCAGCCGCGAGCCGCCGTTATCCGTGAACTATTGCCGCAGCATAAAGTGGGTTATGTGGTGGCACGGATTGAACTGCTTTCACCTTCCAATAAGCCCGGTGGTAGCAAATATCAAATTTATGTGGATAAACGTAACGAGGCTATTCAATCAGAAATTCCACTGATTGAAATTGATTATCTCCATGAACAAAGGCCGATTTTGCCAAAAATGCCAGCTTATCCCCAAGCTACAGGCGCTTACCCTTACGCAATCATCGTTACCGACTCACGTCCCAATGCTGGCAGTGTGAAGGGATATGGCTTTAAAGTCGCGGAGTCTATCACCAAATGTCTTTTGCCCCTTGCAGGCCAAGAGACATTAATCTTTGATCTTAACGAGGTCTATCAAAAGACTTTTATTGAAGGGCGTTGGGGGGATATCTTGGATTATGACGTTGAACCAGAGCGATTTGAGACCTACAGCGCGGAAGATCAGGCCAAAATTCGGGCGGTGATGGCAAGTATAGCCGCACAGTCATAGCTTAAAAACGGCTTTGCTCCAGCGCTAAAAACTAATGACTAACCCCTGTTCTAATTTTTGCAACCGCCCAAAAAGCGCGTTATAGTTTATCTATCGCAAGATAAATTCAGGGCGTGATGTAACTAGCATCACACCCCGCCCGCCATTAGAGAAAAGAGGTCTCATATGGGCAGTAAGTTCGATTCTAACATCCCCCTAATTTGTATTCCACCCGTAATAGATGAGGTAAGTGCGCCATGCGTAATCTTTTTGCGTTGTTAGCGGCCTTTTTTGCTGGCTTGTGGCTGAATGAGCAGATTAATCGGCAGCGGGAGACGAAGGAAACGGAACGCCCGATCATCATCAACCTACAAGCACCACCAGCACCTGAACCACCCGCACCAAAAGAGGTAGATCGCCGCCATATTTACGAAGTCATCCCAGAAATAAACGAGGATTGGGATAAATTCGATACAAGATCGAGCCTGATGCAGCATTATTCACAGATTGTACGCAAGGCGTCGGGCATGGAGCTAACGCCTTTGCAAGCACATGATCTGGGTGAAACGTTAATCGGCATGACCAGTACACTTTCTCGATGGGATAAACAACAGCAGCTTAAAATTGAAGGCTTAGACCAATGAACCATAAAGCGGAACTTGCGCTTCAAGAACTCGAAACGATGATGGAATATGCTGATCCTAGAACACCCGAAGGTCGCAAGTTAATTCAGTCTATTCTCCGCACGATTGAACTCGTGCAAGCCTTTGGCGAAGAATATGCCGACATAGAAAGTGATCTCGGTTTCATCCGTCAACAATACAGTGGTTATCCGCCCTTCCCGCTGGATGATGTAGATTACGAAGACGACGAAGAAGACACCGAATAGACCTTATTAAAAATGCGGGCAGGATAATCAACCCTGCCTATATCAATATCTATTCCGCTGATTTTGAGGGGAATGTCTATTTTCGTGGGTGTAGGGAGCGACCTATGTGTCGCTCCGAGCGGACGCACACATAGATGCGTCCCTACAATAACCACGCTTTTAGACACTCCCGATTTTGGCTCACGATTGACTCCCCTGTTATCACCCGTTATGATTCGGCGCGTTTAGAGATACCCATTTTTAAGGTTGACCTCCTTTGTTTGAAATTTTCCAGATTGCGTGGAAACGCTTTAATCTTGTCGCGCTGGTGATCGGCGATGTGCAGGGGCGCATCATCATCACGGCCTTTTACTTTACGATTCTGCTGCCTTTCGGCATCGCCTCACGCTTGCTGACCGACCCGCTGCGCCAGCGCGATCAACGCGTCCTATGGCTAGACCGCCCCGCCGTCCCAGAAGATGTGGACTCGGCGCGGTTACAAGGATAATCCTTCTCACCCATGTATATTCTCGGCATTTCTTGCTTTTACCACGACTCCGCCGCCGCGCTCATTAAAGATGGCGTGTTGATTGCCGCTGCGATGGAAGAACGCTTCACCCGCAAAAAGAACGATAACGACTTCCCCAAACGCGCCATTGAATTTTGCTTCAAGCAAGCCGGCATCACGGCTGATGATTTGGATTTCACCGTCTTTTATGAAAAGCCGCTGGTCAAATTCGAGCGTATTCTGCTAACCACACTCAACACCTTTCCACAGTCATCCGCTGTCTGGCGCGAGTCGATCATCGGTTGGTTTAAGGAAAAATTGTGGGTCAAGAGCATTATTCAGCGCGAAGTCGGCATCAAAGCCGATCAAGTGTTGTTCTGCGATCATCACATGAGCCACGCCGCCAGCGCTTTTTTCGCCAGCCCATTTAAAGAAGCCGCCGTGCTGACCGTTGACGGCGTAGGCGAATGGACGACGACCACACTCGGTACAGCGAAAAGTGTGTGGATGGGGCAAGACTCGCAAAATGGCGCTTCTCCTCATAATGAGATTAATCTGTTCGCGGAAGAACGCTTCCCCCATTCGATTGGCCTGCTCTATTCAGCGTTTACCGCGTGGCTGGGCTTTCGCGTGAATAATGGCGAATACAAAGTCATGGGAATGGCTCCCTACGGCACACCGCGTTATGTCGAGAAGATCGAAAAGCTGTTCCGTTTCAGTCAAGCAGACGGCAGCTTCCATCTTAATACGGATTATTTCAGCTTCCACAATTCCGCCACACGCAGCTTTAATAAGCGCTTCATCGAACTGTTTGGCGAGCCGCGCCAGGACGAGAGCGATTTTTTCACCATGGCGACCAACCCGGAACGCGCCGGGGAACGCGCTGCGATGGAGCGTAATCAGCATTACGCCGATGTCGCCGCCAGCATCCAGCAGGTGACAGAAGATGTTTTGATTGCCATCGCACGTTATCTGCATCAGCGCACAGGCATGGATAAGCTGGTGATGGCGGGTGGTGTGGCCTTAAACACCCGCGCCAATTATCGCATTCTGGCGGAAACACCGTTTGATGAAATTTACATCCAGCCTGCCGCCGGGGATGATGGTGGAGCGCTCGGTGCGGCGCTGTGGGCGTATCATATCGTCTGCGGCAAGCCGCGTGATTGGGTGATGCCCCATGCCTATTGGGGACAAGCCTACAGCGATGCCGAATGCCGCGCCTTTCTCGATTCTAAAGGCGTGAAGTATCAGTCGTTTGAAGGTCAGCAAGATAAGCTGATCGACTTCGCGGCTGAATCGATCACGCAGCAAAAAGTGATCGGCTTGCATCAAGGGCGGTTTGAATGGGGGCCGAGGGCGCTGGGCAATCGCAGCATTATCGCCGACCCACGCACCGAAGCGATGAAAGAAGTCGTCAACACCAAGATCAAATTCCGCGAGCCGTTTCGCCCTTTCGCGCCGGTCATTTTGCGAGAACGCGCCCCGGAATACTTCAATTATCCCGATGTTGAGAAGCACGAAGCTCCGCGTTATATGCTGATGGTCAGTCCGGTGCATGAGGATAAACAGGACAAAATTGCCGCCGTCTGCCATCTGGGGACAGGTCGCTTACAGACCATCGAGTGCGAGACAAACCCGCTGTATTACGGCATCATTGAGCGCTTTGGCGAGATTACGGGGATTCCGGTTTTGCTCAACACCTCGTTTAATCTGCGCGGCGAACCGATTGTGAATACCCCGCGTGAGGCATTTAATACCTTCAGCAACAGCGACATCGATATGCTGATCTTGGGGTCGTATCTGGTAAAGAAAGATTGAGGGCGTAACCATGCGTGATTTTTTCAATCGGTTAGGGATTCTAGGTGAACTGCTGCAATTTATGTGGCGGCGTAAGCTGTATTGGCTGCTGCCGATGATCCTGACGCTGTTGGTGTTCGCGGTATTCGTGCTGTTGAGCAGCGCAGGCGGATTAGCGCCGTTCATCTATTCGATCTTCTAATAAGAAGTCGCAAGCGAAAAGTTGAAAATACACCTCACCCCGCTAACCCGCAATAAGGCATGGTCTTGCTCCCCTTTCCAATTTGGAGAGGGGTTGGGGGTGAGGTCAAAAATGACTCTCATTCTTGAGAAACTGTTTGTATGCTGTTAAGGGCGAATTATGAATCGTGATTTACTGGAAATTCTCGCGGTGTCGGTAGTATTCGGGGTGATATTTGGACCGTTGATTGCTCGCAGTTCATCGCGGCGGGAAAAAGTCTACGGCGGCACATTGGCGCAGGTCTTTCATATGATCGGCGCGGGCGCGATGGCGGGACTGCTGCCGGGGATATTCACCAGCCTGATCGTCGGCGGTGGATTCCGTGAAGCGTTTCCGGTAGCGTTGGGATTGCTGGCGACGAGCCTGTTTTCGATGCTGTTGTTTGCGATTGTGGAAAGACCCGCCCGCCATGCCCAGCAGCCCATCGAAGATCGCGGCTGGACGGCGGAAGATGCGCGGAAATCGCGGCTATAATAATTCCATACAAATAAAAAGGTTACTATGATGCGTCAAGTTATCATCACCCCGGACGAAGACGGCATTTACACAATTGAAGTACCGACTTTACCCGGCTGCATCAGTGAGGGGAGCACCATTGATGAAGCGATTGCCAACATCAAAGAAGCAATTGAACTCTACATTGATGTGCTTAAGGAAGATGGTAAGCCGATCCCTGAAGACCGTCTTGATTTGATGCTTGTCGTTGTATGAGCCGCTTGCCCCAAGTTTCAGCGCGTGAGTGTGTTAAAGCATTACAACGTGGCGGTTTTATACAGCGGCGGCAAACAGGCAGTCATATCGTGATGCAGCGAGATGATCCTTACGCTGTTGCCGTTGTACCAAATCACAATCCCATCGGTAAGGGAACATTGCGTTCTATCATTAAACAAGCTGGTTTAACCGTAGACGAATTCCTTACTCTCTTAGAAGGGCGCAAAGACAAACAGACACCCGATACTGAATAGCTAAAGTGGATCACGCTTTGCCTGCCAGCTTTAATCGGGCTTATGCTTTAACCCTATTCATAAAATGCCCCATGTGGGTGAATTCTTCGATCTCATCATGCTCATTAGGAGTCAACTCGCCATTACGGTTGCATTCTAACAGTACCAATGCCCGTTGCTCTATGACTTCTGGCAGCTTGAACGCGACAATTTCTTCCAGCGACGGCGCAGAGCCAAGAAATTGACTGATAGTGTGTGTAATCGTCAAAGGCGGCGCAACAGACATCTCTACAGGACTTTCGCTTACCTCACCCCCCGGCCCCCTCTCCAATACTTGGAGAGGGGGAGAAAAACGCATCTTGAAGTCCCCTCTCCATGCAATGGGGAGGGGATTTAGGGGTGGGGTAAATGAGTGAGCGAAAGTCCTACTCTAATTACTCTGTGTTGTTTGGAATATTATATCGCTAAAAATTTACAAAATCGCATAGAGGAATTTATCATCAAAGGGGATTGGTTTTACGCTTACCCTGCCCCGCCGCCGCTGAAAAATCACGGCTGACGAGGCAGAGCAGATCAAGGATTTCTTTAGGCCGGATTGGTTGCTATTGGTGTCGGCGTAGCAGTTGGCGTTTCCGTCGGTGTAGCTGTCGCCGTTGATGTCGGTGTTTCGGTTGGTGTTTCCGTTGCGGTAGTTGTTGGCGTTTCGGTTGTGGTGACAGTAGCGGTTTCCGTTGCTGTGCCTGTCGCCGTTTCAGTAGATGTTGCGGTTGCCGTCACAGTTTCGGTCACGGTAGCTGTCGGGGTAGCAGTTGCCGTCCCCGTAGTATCAGGTGTTTCGGTCACTGTACCTGTTACGGTTGGCGAGGCAGTTTCGGTCACTGTTGCCGTCGCCGCAAGTCCTTGTATCGTAAAGCTGCGCGTTTCCGAAGGTGTACCCACTCCGGCGCTCGTGACCGGAATCACCCGCCATTGATAAACACCCCCTGCTAATATGTTCGGAAGTTGTACGCTGCACGTCGTATCGCTGCAAGCGGCGGCACTCGCAAGCACCTGCCCATAAACGATGCCACTAGCAGAGGCAACTTCCACGTAATAGCTCTCGCTCTGCGCGACAACGCCCCAGCTCAAAACAGGCGGCGCATTATCCGGCAAAATTTCATTGGGCTGCGGCGCAATCAGCGCGGGACCAACCGGATTCACATTGAACAGAAGGCCAGTGGTGATATTGGCCCAATTGCTCAAGCCACCGGGACCATACGCCTGCACATTCCAAACATAACTCCCCGAAGGCAGATCGAGGTTGGGCGTAATATGGCATGTACCCGGATGCGGTGTACATTCTGGCTCAAGCGCCCAATACCATTGAACATGATAGGCAGTAAAGACGGGTGTCGTTACCCCTATCCATAACTGGTAAGCCAAGGCATTCGCTACTGTATCCCAAGTGAAAACAGGTCTCCCCGTGTTGATGGTGTCCAGCGGGGCGAAACCTGTGGAAGGCGCAAGCGGCGCGGGCAGATTTAACGGCTGATTGGTAAGCAGTGTGTAGCCGTTGTTAACTTCACCGCCTATCGAGCCGCCGCCTGCCGTGACGGCCTGCACAGCATAATTATAAACACCATTCGTCAGCACAACACGCGGCTGATAGGTGCAGCGTCCGGCTTCGCATGTCACCTGATCGCGGCGGACATTCTCGAACCAGACTTGCGCCCAAGTCGGCGCGACCCCGATATAAATGTTATAGCTGGTGGCAGTATCACCATCCCATGCCAAAATCGGCACGACTTGGCTGTAATCCACCGTCAAATTAGTGACGAGGGCAGGCGCTAAAGCCATCAGCGTAAAGGCAGCGCTGCGCCATTCGCTGAGGTTTCCGCCAGCATCCCAGCCACGTATATACCAGCGATAACCGCCGTTGACCAAGCGATAAGTTTCACTCAGGGTCGTCAAATCAATTTGGCAAATCGTCGTCTGGCAGTAAGTCGCCGCTGCCAGCGTTTCATTAATCGCCACCTCGCTGATGCTGTTTATCAGCACCAAATGGTAAAAAACGTTCTCCGTGTCATGCGACCACAGATAAAGCGGATTGCCAAGTAAATCGGTAATCGTACCGACAGGCGCGATCAATTGAGTCACTGGTGCGACAGAAGTCGCCGTTACGGTAGGCGTTAAATCGGGCGGCGTTGCGGTTAGCGTAGTAGTTTCGGTTGCAGTCGCCGTCTCGGTTGATGTCACGGTTGCAGAGGGCGTAGTTGTACCCTCCGGGGTAGTCGTTAAAGTCCCAGAATCCGTTGCTGTGGGAGTGGGTGTTTCGGTTACTGTTGGCGTTGGTGTGGTGGGTGTTTCGGTTACGTCTGTCGGTGTCGAGATTGTGGTACTTGTTTCAGTGGACGTTGGGGTCGGGGTTGGTGGAAGGTCAGTTTGACCGTAGGCTACTGAGAAGGGAATGAGCGCAGCGCTACATAGGATAAGTAAGATGAGTATTCGTTTCATGGATATCACTCCGTTAATTTAGCCGTATTGGTGCAATCCTGCGCGGTTTATACCCATGACACCAGCCGGTAACGATCATGACATTATTATCCTATTACTACTCCCCTTTTTAGCCTAAAAATACCCTAAATATTGTCTCTATTATGATAAGTATTAAATTTATTAATCTATAGGGCAGCAAATATGCTGCTGCCCTTTTTAGGACAAGCCGAGTATAACTGCCACCATCGCAGAGACGGCGGTCAGCGCCATGCGATAGAAATTGGATGCGGCCTGCGTGGGTTGGCTAAATCTGGAAGCCATCTGACGTTGGCTGGCAGCATAGACCATATGGTTGCGGTAAGCGCGGTTTAGTTCGTAGTTAAATTCACCGTTCATGATGTTGATCTCCCTTTTGTAGTGTGTTGTGCGTTCATATCTCTCTATACGCAGAACTTCCAAAAACGGTTCAAAACTCGTTTAGACAATTTTGATCTCGTTTGACTTGACATTCCACAACCTTATAATCATCATGACCTTTTAAAAATTCTAATAAGACAGGCGGAGACGCTAAGTTGGAATTCGACTCACTCTGGAATTATGATCAGCCCGCGGAAACCGAGCAGCGCTTTCGCGATTTGCTCCTAAAAGCGGAAAAAGACAGCACAACATATATAGAACTGCTGACACAAATCGCCCGCGCTCAAGGCTTACAAAAGCAGTTTGAGGCCGCTCATCAAACGCTTGATGAAGCCCAAAAACAGCTTAACGCGACGACAAAACGTCCCACTATTCGCTATCTGTTGGAACGGGGACGAGTCTGGAATTCGTCTGGTCAGCCGGATAAAGCTAAACCGCTGTTTATAGAAGCGTGGGAAGCAGCGAAAAATGCTAGAGAAGATCACTTCGCTGTTGATGCTGCCCACATGGTCGCCATTGTAGAACAAGGTGATGCGGCGCTAGATTGGAATCGAGCGGCACTGGATTATGCTGAGGCCAGTACAAATGCTCAAGCGCGGCAGTGGCTCGGTTCCCTTTACAACAACGTCGGCTGGACTTACCACGACATGACTCAGTATGACACCGCCTTAGATTACTTCTACAAAGCGCAAGCTTTCCGCGAACAACAAGGCAATATCGACAATATCCGCATCGCTCAATGGTGTGTGGCGCGGAATTTGCGATCCTTGCAGCGGTTTGAAGAAGCGCTGGCGATTCAACAGGCACTTTATGCCGAGCATGAGGCGGCAGGCACGACTGATGGATATGTTTTAGAGGAATTAGGGGAATGCTTATTGGCATTAGGCAAAACAGCCGAGGCGCAACCCTTCCTTGATAAAGCGCGTAAGGCATTATCAACGATAAAGTCGTAATCGGCATTCAGTTTTTAACCACCAAGTCACCAAGAATTTAAAGTTAAATCTTCGTGATCTTTGTGTCCTTTGTGGTTCAATGTTTTTCAATTTCTTTGCAAATTAAAAACGGCCTCTTTTTAAGAAGCCGTTGATTTGGTGTGTGATTTTGCTTAAGAGTGCAGCGGATGATTGCCATTCGTGCGTCCGAAGCCGAATTCACGCTCGCGCTCCGTCAGGAAAGTATCCCGCGCTTCAATTTGCGCCTTTAAGCCTTTATAGGACTTTTCCAGCAGTTCCAGCGAAAGTTCCTCAAGGTCGTCATACGCAAGCTGAGTCAGCGCGTAGATCGCCACTTCGCGGATAAATGCACCCGGAAAACCGACCAGCCCCGGCACAATCGCTTTATGTTCGTCGCGCCACATCGCACCGAGATACTGCCTGAGCATTTGTTCGGCATCCGCTTGCGCCCGGATTTCCGGCACAATGAAGATTCGATCCAGTCGCCCCGGACGTTTGAGGACGCGCTCATCAATCGCCTCTGGATAGTTGGTCGTCGCCATCAGCAGCGTCCCTTTATCATTCATCGACGCTTCCGACCCATCCAGCACATTCAGCACCAGCGCTTTTTCCTCGTCATGCAGGTACGCATCCAATTCTTCTAGTAAGATCAAGGTCGGATGGGCGGAATAGGCCGCGACTGAAAGCGCATACTGAATTTTGCCGAAGGTCGAACCGTATTGATCGCGCTGCCCTTTTTGCGCCGACGAGATATAAATCACCAGATAATTTTTAGACAGCGCCCACTTAGCAACCGCCGAGCAAATCATCGTCTTGCCCGTCCCCGGCACACCCGCCAACAGCAGCTTGCGGAACGGCTTTAGGTTGAGCCGTTTGTAAACATCAATCCCTTTGCTGAAGAATGCTTCCACGTCTTCCATAATGTCCGATTTTAGCTTGGCTGGCAGGATGACCTCATCCCATTGAGTCGTGGGGACAAAAGAATTTTCCCGCCCACCGACGACGATCACCTCATTACGTGGACGGAGCGCACCTGCCAAACGGGTACACTCGTTAGAGAAGGCCGTCCATGCAGGCATAAACGCCCTCGGTATACAACCGAGCGCTACAGTATGCCAGCCATCGTCGGCGTAATAAGACCCCATCACCAGCGCTTCAACCATTTTTCCATCGGCGGACGCGGCAAAACGGTAAATAAATGCACCTGTTCGTGTGGAGAGTGTGCCGCGCTCGTCATAACTATTGACACGAGTGACGGCAGAACAGGCGATAGGTTCACTTCCCATAAACCGATAGCCGCCTTCCAGTTCAAAAGTCGGCTCAAAGCGGTCAATCACATCTTCGACAATACACGCATCAGGAATGAGCAGCGTGAGTAAATTATGATCGGGATAGCGCAGCATCCATTCCACCTCGATCCATCGCCCCATCACATCCAATTTTAACAACTTGGCTCCGTCTGAAGGAGTAGCATTCATCATCAAGAATAAATCTCCTCATTAGGATCGTTAAACGTATTGAGCAAGAATGAACAAAAAGAAGAAATCATCAATCGCTTTGTTTAATCTAAAGGCAATTTGCAATAAAATCTACGCCCTATTTCTAGGGGGTTCATGAGGGATCAAAAACACAAAAGAGACTCCTCGTTGTAGAAGTCCCTCTTGTTATTGCAAATGATTTTTTGTTTAGGGAAGGGCTTAGGCACGCCCTCCCCTACCCTGCCCTAGTGTTAGGGTGCGCTGGATTCCGGTGTGGTCTCTGGTGTTACTTCCGGCGCGGGAACTTCTGGTGCGGCGATGGTGATCGTCACGAAGGCTTCCGCAGAAGTCGCGCCGTCGTCGTCGGTCACAACCAGTGTCAAGATGTGTGTGCCGGAAGAGAGCGTAACGGGCAGTGTTGGGGTGCTGCCGCTGGCGATGACGATACCGTTTTCGCTCCATGTGTAGAGTACGATCTGGCCGTCGGCATCACTGCTCAAGCTCCCATCGAGCGTCACCATTTCGGTGTCAAGTCCATCGGTATCCGCAAGTGTTTGTTCAACCCCAGCATCAGCGACGGGCGGTTCATTGACCGGCGTGATGATGGGCAGCGGCTCAACCGGGATAGTTTCCGGCTCAGGCTGCGTGGGTAGTTCCGGCACCTCAGTGACTTCCGGTTCTTGGAAGTCGTTGGTAAAGACGCAGGTCACGGTCGTGTTGGACACGATGTTGAACGTCCCGCCGTTGTTGATGGCGACATTATCGCAAACCGCCGTCGAGAGAACCCAGTTGTCCTGTGCAGCTTCGGTAATGCTGTAGCTGCCGGGGTTCAGGCTGATCTGCTGTGCATCGCTCAGATCATTGTCAGTCGTCGTCAGGTTCACGTTGCCGTAACCCGGAATGTTGAAGGTGAATTCACCCGCTGCATCGGCATCCTTACGCAGGATGAGGGTACCCGGACGCTGGCAGAACGGACGGTTCAGCAGTTGTGTCCAAGCGAGCAGGCGTGTGCCGTAGCGCTGACCCGATAAGGACGGGAGCAGCGGGCCATAGAACAGATCGACTTGTGCGGCGCAGTTCACGGGAAGATCAACCGTGAAGGTCACGCTGCCACCATTCGGCGGGATAACCGTGAATGGGTTGCTGGGGCTGGCGGGGGTCAGCGGGTCATAGTCGAAGATGATCTGATTGTCGATGACACGATCAAACATCGAGTAAGACACGAGGCCGACCAGAATGGCGCAGTCCTGCGTACCATTGTTGGTGATTCTGCCGGTTGCTGTGTTGCCGTTAACGGTGATTTGACCCGTCAGATACATCTCGGCATACATGGCATAGTCAAAGCCTTCGCAGGTGGTGATGCGAACATGCGTGTTCGTCACGGTCACTTCTGCGCCGCCGTTTGCACCGGAACTCACGGTCACGGTCTGCGACGGGCTGTAGGAAACCGTCCATTTAACGCCTGGATTGACTTCGGTCACAGTATATTGACCGGGGGTTAGACCCGTCAATGTTTCGGTGCCGCCGTCAAAGTCGAAGACCAACTGCTCGTTATAGCCACCTGGCCCAGTGACGTTAATGGTGAACGTTGCGGCAGTATCAATTGATGCGTTTGACCAATTGACACCCCATTCGACCACTTTGTTAACCGTGATGCTGCCAGTATCACCCGCATTGGTGAACGTGCATTCGATGTCATCATCAGAGTTGATGGTGATGATGATTTGGTTGTTCTCCAGATCGAGCGAGAACTCCACACCTTCACCGCAGTCGATGTCTTCCAGATGGAAGCCGTCGGGAATTTCGATTTCTTTGATGATGTAGCTGTCCGGCGCGAGATCAACCGCTTGGCTTTGTCCAGCTTCCAACGAGATTTCGATTGGGAAGACCGGATCCATTGCCTCTTGCGCGGCCTGAACCATCGGGTTGTCGTAGATCACCGCATCACCCAACCCGCCATTGCGCGAGATGCGGAAGGTATAGAGCGGATTGTTCTGCGCGAAGTTCATCGTCGGGTCGCTGATGGCTTCTTCGCCGCCTTCTTGTCCAACAACCTCTTTGGTGATGGTAATCGTGCCATCATTCGGCGCGTTGGTGAACGTGCAGTGAATATCATCGCCTGAGTTGATGGTGATAATGATTTGGTTGTTCTCTAGATCGAGCGAGAACTCCACACCTTCACCGCAGTCGATGTCTTCCAGATGGAAGCCTTGGGGAATTTCGATTTCTTCCACGATGTAGCTATCCGGCGCAAGCGCGTAAGGAATGCTGGTCTGTCCGGCTTCCAGACTGAATTCAATCGGGAATTCGTCATCCATCGCCACACTCGCATCCGACATGGGGACGACTGCATCACCCAACCCGCCATTGCGCGAGATGCGGAAGGTATAGAGCGGATTGTTCTGCGCGAAGTTCATCGCAGAGTCGGCTTCTTGTTCGCCACCTTCGCCCTCTTCACCTTCCAGCACCTTACTGATGGTGATGGTGCCGTCATTTGGCGCGTTGGTGAACGTGCATTCGATATCATCGTCAGCGTTGACTGTGAGGATGACTTGGTTGTTTTCAATCTCAACCATGAAGTCCACACCTTCGCCGCAGTCGATGTCTTCCAGATGGAAGCCTTCGGGGATGTCGAATTCTTCGATGATATAGGTATTAGCCTCAAGCGCGTAAGGAATGCTGGTCTGTCCGGCTTCCAGACTGAATTCAATCGGGAATTCGTCATCCATCGCCACATTCGCATCCGACATGGGGACGACTGCATCACCCAACCCGCCATTGCGCGAGATGCGGAAGGTATAGAGCGGATTGTTCTGCGCGAAGTTCATCGTCGAGTCGGATGCTTCACCGCCTTCACCCTCTTCACCTTCCAGCACCTTACTGATGGTGATGGTGCCGGTATTTTGGGTGTTGGTGAACGTGCAGGTCACATTTTCGCCGGGGGCGGGTGTGATCGTTACGCTGCGCTGCGCCAAGTTGACGGTATCGCTGTTGGTCTGACCGCAGTCGATGCTTGCCAGCGTAAAGCCGTTGGCTGCATCTTCGGTGTAGGTATAAGCCACGCCGGGGGTCAGATTGGTAAACGGTTCGCTTTCCCCATCGCCTAAGCTGAAAGCCGCGTTATTGAAGCCGAAGCTGGCATCGCTTGTTTCTGGCTCAACCTGCTTGACAATCGTCACTGAAGCGCTGTTCGGACGGTTGGCGAACGTGCAGGTCACGTCGCCGCCAGCCGGGACGGACACGACAACACCGAGCATCGTCAGCTCATAGGCATCGGTATCGCAAGTGACGTTTGCCAAAGTCCAGCCAGGGAGGGCGGTTTCGGTGACGGTAAACGTGCCTTCATCAACCGGGAAGCTGTCTTGGGTATTGCTGGCTAAGTTGAAGTTGCCAAGATCACCTGTGAAGGCGAAGTTGCCAGCCAGACCAGCCACTTTACGAATAGTCAGCGTACCTTGCTGCTGTTGGTTGCCGAAGTACAGCACCACATCTTCTGGCGCTTCTTCGTTGCAGTCCGGCCCAGCGATTTCGCCAGTTTGCGAACCATCCCCATTCGGGCCAGCTCTGCCAGCTTTGACCAGCACACCGACTGTACCAATCGGATAGTTTCCATCCAACTGGAATGAGAATTCGCCAGAGGTGAAATCATCTGTCACATCCCACTTAATGCCGATGAAAGTGCCGTTGGTGCTTGGGTCATCGCCAAGGTCTGCGCCAGACGGATCAAATGAACCGTCCACAACATGATCTTCACATGTTTCCATGCCGATTGACCAATGGCTCAGGTCTTTGCCGTCTTGTTCAGTAACGCGATACGTCCAAATATTGGTATCCGTATCAACGCCGAGGAACTCAATCAGATAGCTATTGGTTCCTTGGTTATCATCAAACGAAACAACCACAGAATAGGGTCCGGGTTGGACGACACTACCGCCGTCGCCGCCGATGACGATTTCGCGGCAGGGGTAGCCATCAATCGTGGTGGTGTAACCGGGTAAGGTGTTGACCCACGCGCCGTTATCCAGCCGTGAATCCGTTTCGCACACAAAGTAAGTGCCAATCGGGAGTTCAAAGCTCACAAAGCCGTTGGCATTGGTCACGCCGCTGTCGACGAAATCTTCATTTGCGTCGTAGACGGTGAATTCCCAACCTTGCAGGCCAGTTTCGCCTTCATCTTGAATACCGTTGCCATTCAAGTCGTTGAACTTGAAGACATCAACCTCTTCATTCTGGTGGTTGCCGAAATCGACATAAGCTGTCTGACCAGACACAACTGTGACAGTCTCGCAGCCATCTTCACCGGGGTCGGTATTTTCCCAACCGTCGATGACGTTTTCGCAGATTTCATGTTCGCCAACAGAGATATTTTCGAAGGTCGCGTTGCCGTCTTCATCTGTCGTCTGGGTAGCGCCACCATCGAGGGTGAATTCCCAGCCTTCCAGACCTTCTTCGCCTTCATCAAATTGGCCGTTGCCGTTGACATCTTCGTATTTGAAGATTTGGATGCTGCCGACAGCCGGTACATAAGCATTATAGAAGATGCAGTCTACGGCATCGCCCCAATCCAATGTAATCGTGAGCGTTGTGCCTACGACATCGGGGTCAAATGCTTCGCCGTTGCGGGTGCAGGTCACATCGGTCAGTGTCCAGTTAGCAACGGGTTCTTCCGTGATGGTATAAACACCAGCCGAGCGTTCAATGTTGGGCTGGCTTTCGCCGTCACTCAGATCAAAAGTATCGACTTGCAGATTCTCGCTGCCGACGAAGTGGAAGACTTGATCGCTGCCATCAGGGTCGGTTTCTTTGTGCGTCATAATCGAAGCGCGGCGGTAGTTGGTGAAGGTACAGGTGATCGTGTCACCAGCGCCGACTTCAACGCCTTCAATCGTAGTCGCATTACCAGACGGATCCGCCGCCAGTGTAGCGACTTCGTTATCATCTTGGTCAACGCAGACACCGCCGCCGAAGGAGAAGCCGCTGCCGAAGCCGCCGAATACTTCTTCAACGTCATAGCTGCCAGCAAGCAGGTCGAGCATCGCGGAATCACCCTCGCTGAACTTGTTATTCGGCGATGCCGGTGAAACAACGGTAGCTGTACCCGCGTTGCGGACTTCATAAATAAATTCACTGGCGCTATCCGGCACAACATCTTTTTCGATGATGAGCGTTCCGCGCTGTTGTTCATTGTAGAACGTACAGGTGACGATATTGCCCCAGTCGAGTTCTACCGTCAAAGCGCTGTCTTCTAAGGTGAATGGGAAACTATCCTCGCCCATCTCGCAAACAACCTCCGTCAAAGCCCAACCTGCTAGGGGTTGTTCAGTCACGGTGTAAGTTCCAGCGCGGCGTTCATAGAAGGCTTGGAAACCGCCATCCGACAGGTCGAATGAAGTCACGGGCAGATTAGCGCTGCCTGTAAAATGGAACACAGAAGGATCATTGTTAGGATCGGTCTGTTTGTAGATCGTGATGCTGCCTGTTTGCGGCAGTTGACGGTTGCCAAATAAAACAGGCGGGATAGCTGCTGGGGCATCGCAGACGGGACCAGCAATGGTGCTGTAGGCCGTGCCATCGCCATTGGGGCCACCGCTGCCTGCCTTAGCTTGTACCTGAACGGTACCAATGGGGTAATCAGCATCTAAGGTAAATGAAAACAACCCTGTGCTGAAACTATCGGCGGTGTTCCACTTAATGCCCCAAAAAGGACGAGTACCGTCCTTGCCAAGTTCCGCTGTGGGACTCGATGCAGTTACGCGGTTTGTATTGGGTGTAACGCAGCTTGCACTGCCCAAAGTCCAATGGCTTAAATCGCGGCCAGAAACTTCTGTCACGCGATACGTCCATGTACGGCCTACTAAACTGACAAACTCAATGAAGTAGGAATTTGTGCGAGAACCATCAATAAAGCTCACTGTCACCGAATTTGGCCCAGCAACTGGGTCTACGCCCGCAGCAACAGTGACATCTTTACAAAGATCGGGGTCGGAGGGATTTTCCCATCCGGCTTGGAGGGTTTCGCAGATTTGGTACGTCCCAGCCGCCAGATTGAAAATAACGGTGCCTGTACCATTATCGCCCGTGTTACCTTGAGCGACGGTATTGCCGTTTTGTTTAACGGTCATCTGCCAACCGCTCAATAAAGCTTCGCCATTATCACGTACCCCATTGCCATTCAGATCATTGAATTTCTGAACGGTGACGGCGCGGGTGGAAGGCTGAACAACGGTTGCCCTGCCTTCACTAGCGGAAACCAAGCCAGTCGCGGCCATTATTAAAATGCTAACGACTGCGACGAGGCTAAATCTATTTAAAAATCTTTTAGTTTGATGAGAAATTTGCATGTGTCGTGATCTCCTTTGTTTTGATGTTAGCGACACGGACATGCCCATAGGGGCAGATGATGGTGAAATAATGTTAGATGATTCAGTGGCATTTGTTTCTTTACTTTCTTCATAATGGTATGATGTCATTCTTTATACAACTCTAAGAATACGACGCTAAAACTTTAGTGGCAAGCTAAGAGGAGGCTAAATTTACGAACTTACGGAAAAATTTACAGCAGATTCATAAGCTAACGGTTTATTGGCGCTAAAAATTTATTTTTGGTTTTTAAAAATTTGCAAAATGTTACAAATCAGATGGGTAGACTCAAAAGAGGCGCACCGAAGTACGCCTCTTTTGAGAGTCAAATTTTAGAGACTGAATGGAAATTACTGGCCGAGTGCGTCCAGAACGACCTGCGGCAGAAGCACCGCGTCGATGACATGGACGACACCGTTGGTCGCCAGAACATCTACCGCGATCACATTCACGCTGTCATTGAGGACTACCCCACCGTCAACAACGCTGATGGTGATGCTTGCGCCTTCGAGCAGCGTCGGCACAGATTGACCGTCCAACGCAACGACATCTGCCGCCAGCACAGTCCCACTGACGACATGATACAGCAGCACTTGATTCAGCAGTTCGGTGTTCGCCAACAATTCTTCGGCGGTTAGGTTGAGCGAGGCCAACAGGGCTTCAAACGCGGCGTTGGTCGGGGCGAACACGGTCAAGGGGCCTTCACCACTGAGGGCTTCCAGAATGGCCGGATCAGCCGCAGCCACCGCTGCCAAGAGGATGCTAAAGTCTTCGCTGGAAGCGGCGATTTCCGCAATCGTCAGCGTTGGTTCAGCCGGGACGACCAGCGCAGCGCGCAGGGCTTCCGCCGTCGCCGCATCAATCGCCGTTACAGATGCACTCGGCGCAGCCAATGTACCGACAGCCGCGACCAAATAATAGGTGCCTGCATCGAGCGTCGTACCCGTCAGATCGATCACGACGGGTTCAGTCGCACCCGAAGGAACAACAGCCAGATCATACGTGCCGGCGGGGACATCGAGTTCAACAATGCCGTCGTTATCGCCCAAAGTTCCGGGGAAAGCCAAACCGGGGATGAGGACGCTGCCATTTGCCAAGACATCGACAGCAGGCGCGTCTTCAATGCCGTGATAGACCAAGACACGGGCATTACCTTCAGCCAATTCGCTGAAATCACCAGAGATGATGGCCGGGGCGAGTGTTCCCGCTTCCAATGAGCCAATCGCGGCAATCGTCAGGAAAGCATCCGCAGGGAGGTCAAACATCGCCGGGCCAATCGCGGCTTCTTCAATCGAAGTGCCAGCGGGGGCAACTGCGATTTCATAAGAACCTGCGGGCAGGGTGATGAAGTCGGTCACGCTGGGGAAGGCCAGATCGGTGATGGCGGCTTCGCCATTGACATAAATATCGACATTGGGGGTATCCGGGGAGAAATGTGCCACGCGGATATTAACGAAGGATTCGGGTTCAGCTTCCACCAAACCGAGGGTTTCCAGTACAGCTTGCGGCACCAGCACGGCATCAATGACGTGGATCACGCCGTTGCTGGCGATGATGTCAGTGGCGATGACGTTCACTGAACCATTCAGCACAACACCACCGTCTACGACAGCAATGCTGACGCTTTCGCCTTGCCAGGTGGGAACAGATTGACCATCGAGCGCGACCACATCCGCCGCCAACACACTGCCGCTGACGACATGATAGAGCAGGACTTCGGTCAGCAGGTCTTGTTCAGCCAGCAGTTCTTCTGCCGTCAGATCAAGCGCGGTGAGCAATGCTTCAAAAGCAGCATTGGTCGGCGCGAAGACGGTCAGCGGGGTATCGCCGCTTAAGGCTTCGGCGATGGAAGGGTCAGCCGCTGTTACTGCCGCGACTAATGTGGAAAAATCGGGATTCCCCGCTGCGATCTCGACAATTGTTTGATCTTGGGCGAAGGTGGGTACGACTGCAAGCAGCAGCACCGCGATGACCACTAATACGAGACGTTTCATTCCTTGAACTCCTTAGCGTTAAAAAATAGACAAAATCATCCACAAATCCACCCACAGAGTACTTCAACCAATAAACCCATTTCCCGTTATACCCTGTGGTGTGATCTAAAACAGCTACCGCCGACGATAGCTACAATAGATCACTTTCATGGATGAAGTCTCATGTCTCTTTAATTTTCCGAAATTCTCAGTCTGGTGATTGGTAGACATCGTAGAATCTGCTACACTGCGACAAAGTGCAGCCCGAAACCTATTATGGCGTAAATGACGAATCACCCTTCACCAGAAGATATTGAACTCATCCAGCGGATTAAACAGCGCGACCAGAATGCGCTTGTAGAGATTCATGGTCGCTACCGCAATCTCGTCTATAATATGGCGATGCAGGTCTTAAAGAACGCCAGCAGTTCCGAAGAAGTCACCCAGGATATTTTCTTTCAGGTGTGGCGCTGGCCGGAAAAATGGGACCCGGAAAAAGGCCGCTTTACAAGCTGGCTTTTGACGGTGACACGCTATACCGCGATTGATCGCTTGCGACGGGAAAACCGCCAACCGCCGCTGTCGCCCCATTCGCTCGATCATCTGGCGGAATTTTTGGCGAAGAAATCCCCGTTTGAGGACGTTCGCCGTGATAATGGACGCTTGCTGCGGGCGCTCATCAAAGAACTGCCCAAAGAACAGCGCGACATCATTATGTTGGCCTACTTTCGTGGGATGACGCACACCGAAATCGCCGAGCAAACGCACCTGCCCATGGGAACCGTCAAATCGCGCATTCGCTTGGGATTGCAGAAATTAAAAGAGGCGTGGTTCGAGGCGATGGAGCAACCAAGCACGGAACCGGAGTAAGTTACATCCAAACGCAGAATCGTACCGTAAACTCAATTACAGAGATTTATCGTTAACCAAAGTAAACATGAGTACAAAACGTAACACACCATTCAATTCGTCTTCCCCCAACGGCGTGAACTGCGCGCAACTGCGCGAACTGATTCCTGCCTACAGCATCGGCGCAACCGATCCACAAGAAACCGCCCTTGTGGAATCGATGCTGGAATATTGTCCTGACGCGGCTGCGGAGCTAACCGATTATCTTGTCCTCGCGGATGAATTTCTCTACATCGTCCCGCCCACGCGTGAGACCCATCCTCCGCTTGATGTCCCCATGCCCAAGCTGCCGCCCGTTAAACCCACGCATGAGCCAGCCAAAATCGCGCAAGCCCCTATCATCCTAAAAAATCGTCCAAACAATGGGCGACTCTGGGTGATAGCAGCGGCGGCAGCGATTACATTGGTGCTGTTCGGGGGAATCAATTTTTATTGGTTCGATCAAGTGACTCAGTTGCAGGGCGATCAACAAGCGATGGCGACCCAACTCGCCACTGCCCAAGTCGCCATGCTGCCCATAAACGCAGGCGAAGTCCATCACCGCGACCTGCTACCTAATCAGGAAGTCAACGTTAGCACGAATGCTCACGCGACCATGATTTGGAACTCTGCGCGTGAAGTCGGCTCGCTCTATGTGACTGGTCTTCCGCCGCTGACCGCTGATAAAACCTATCAATTATGGATTGTGCGCGATGGCGAGTCGGTGAGCCTCGGCGTGTTCCGTGTGGACGACACAGGCACGGGGACGCTCGTGTTTGAATCGCCCGAACCGATTGAGGATTTTCAGCATATCGGGGTCAGCGAAGAGCCGAATACGGGCAGCCCTGTCCCTACGACACCGCATCTGGTGATCGGCAATATTTGATTGCGTGGCTTAAATCACTGAGCTGCATCTGGCGCGATGAATGAGAGAAACGGCGCAGGCACCCACCCTTCATCGGTATCAGCAGGCGCACCCACAATCCGCACCATGTAGTAATCGAGCGTGGGATTATCCTGAAACAGCACAATCTCGACTTCGCTGCCGTGTGGCGCACTGGCCTTTACACTACGTCGTAGGTGACTGTCATAGAGATAGACGATAGGCTGCACCAAGTCGCCGCCATAAAATCCCGTCAGCCACGCACGATTATTCGTCGTCCCCCACCGCGTCGGGATGCCGCACTGTGTCGGATCAGGATTATCCGCAAACGGCAGACTCGGCACAGGGATTTCCGGCGGGACAAGCGCCTGCTCGGTGGCTTCCGGCACATTTTGCCGCGCTGACTCTAAAGCAGAAAAACCCACCATCCACCCGAAAAGCCCAAAACTCAGCGCCAGAATCACATACACCCGATCCAATCTTGAGCCGATAAATTTGGCGATCAAGTTACTTTTCTTTCCACAAGAACGCTCATCAATGCCGCTGATTATAGCGCCGCCTATCGCCTTTGGATGGATAGTTTTCTCAATGAGATAAATCAACACAAGTATATTAGAAAATGTAAGTATCCGAATGACTGCCCCGATACAACTAAGCCCTAAATGATGTTGAGTTTTCTAAGGCACTTTTTTATGGACAAATTTTCTATACTATGATAAAGTTAGGTTTAAGTCAGTTATCTAATTGTATTCGGTTTCTCATATAGGCTTATAAATGGTTCAAAGCTCAAATACACTAAACTACTCCACAGAAATATTTAATATCATCTCTGAAAAGCTCCCTCGTTTATATGCCTATAAACTTATCACTCGCGGTTCTAATCAGCAAGTCAGTTCTGGTCGAAAACTTGCTGACCGCTTAAAGCGTATATTTCAAGGGCATTGGGTATGGACTAGCGAACTTATTGTTACTGATACATCCCAAAGTGCAGAAGCTATCGAGCAAGCAATTAAGAATATCCGCATCAAAGAGAAAGATGTATTTAAAGACTTATCAGGTATTAAGTTATCTGAAAATTGGCAACCGCTTCCCCAAGCATACGCGGATTTTGTAGCTCAATGTCTATTAGTTGATTTAGGGCAAAAAATTCAAGATGTTCTCCAACCCTCCATTGATTTAGACAAAGCTTATGTAGAAAGAGATGTTGATATCAGAGGATGGGTGGTCAAGAATAAACCCACAGTTTCTCTTTCAATTGACTCGCGTGTCATTTATAAAGATGATTTAAAAACGTATCTACGACAGCTTTCTTCTCCTGAAGAAATGGTTGGTATATGGGTGTGTGACAAAGTACCCTTTGAAACAGGAAAATTTTTGAAGGGAGAGATAATTTCTATTGAGGGAAAATTAGACGAAACTATTTCACGCGACTATTTAATCGACATTACTCAAAGGGAGACATCGAAACCTATCATACAAAAAGCTGATAAAGGAGAGATTGTTGTCCGTGTTTTATCTGGAAACAATGAATACCAATATGTTGTTAGCGCCCTACGAATTGTTTTATTTACTAAACACTACCGTCGTTATGGAATAGATACGAAAAAGGCTCAAGATGCCGTTTGGATAGCTCCTAGTCCTCGTTGGGATTTAGTCAAAAGAGTTTTAAAAGTAGCTAGTTCTAGTGGATTGATTGAAGATAAATCTACTTCACATGGCACAATGACACCCAAAGTGCCTAGCTATGATTCAACAATTCTTTTAGGTAAGAAAAAACAAGCAACAGGCGCAAAAATAGCATACGAAGGTGGAACTTCGTTGATAAAGGCACTCAGCGAGAACGGGCTATATCAATATATTTCCAATGTGGGTATGGTGCGGGAGCAACCCTTACACATAGGCATTATTAACACTTCAACCCAGCAATTAGATAAAATGAAAGAAGCGCTAGAAAATCAGCTTAAGGAGCTTGGTTTTCCTCATTTATTAACTTCTATAGTTAAAACAAACGGCAAATCGAGGGTTGATTTTGAAAGAGCAATTAACGAATTACAAAGCAAATCGCCTCATATTATAGTAGCTATTATTCTCGATAGTGATAGTGTGGATGAAGATGATTGGGGACCGTATTACGATTTCAAATCCCTAATAATGAATACAAGTATACCCAGTCAAGTAATTGACCAGAAGACATTGCAAAATGCAAAAGCCTTACCTTACGTAATGCAGAATATGTCACTTGGTATGGTATCGAAAATGGGTAATATCCCTTATATTTTAGCAAACCAATCAGATTATGCTGATATTGTAGTTGGCATTGATATTGCCCGAAAACGAAACAAGAGTGGGAACGGAAGTCAAAATGCAGCAGCTATTGCTCAGATTTATCACAAAACTGGACAATTTTCGCGTTGCAAAGTAGTTGAAACCCCACTTGAAGGAGAGACTGTTCCTGAAAAGATTTTACGCAGTTTATTTCCTTTAAACGAATTTGAGAAGAAAAAAGTAATCATTCACCGTGACGGGCTACTACGTGGAAATGAAGAAGAAATTATTGCTGACCATATGCGACAACTTGGAGGTGAAGCTTACTTCGTTGAAGTTGTCAAATCCGGTTCACCGAGAATTTATGCTTCAGCTAACGGACAATTGCAATCACCGGGAATTGGTACTTCATTTATTATAAGCGATACTGAAGCATTCCTCGTTGCGTCAGAATCATTCAAAGCAACTCCTCAACCACTTCAAATACGTACACGAGCGCCTTTTACTATTGGTAAAGCACTCCATTCGGTTTTGATGCTTACATTGATGCACTATGGTTCAGTAAAGCGGCCTAAGTTGCCTATTAGTATTCATTACAGTGATAAGATTGGATATTTGGCATTACGTGGAGTAAAACCTGTAGGTGGGCAAAGCACAGATATGTATTGGCTTTAATTGGCAATTATTGAAGTGAGATCAAACACTCATCCAATGTCTTACCAGGTTGTAAGAGGTTGATGTTGATTTCTGCTGCTACCTAAAAAGCGCAAGTGAGAGAAACAAAAATCCGGCAGATAAATGTCCACCGGATTCTTGATTCACAAAACTGGATTGAGGCTTTTATTCGCCCTGCGGGATAGGCCGCAGCGAGACATAGCTGAGTACACGTTCACCAACGCATCGCCCCTGCCGCATCCCATTTTCAATCGCAGCGCGGAAGTGGATGCCGCCATACAGCCGCGAGA
>Ga0163154_10002193_pt1 | contig 28863 bp, 27 predicted proteins | sample OliLakLV19MP9P1_FD_148649 | JGI IMG/M metagenome (GOLD analysis project Ga0163154, IMG submission 148649) | Freshwater microbial mat bacterial communities from Lake Vanda, McMurdo Dry Valleys, Antarctica - Oligotrophic Lake LV.19.MP9.P1 | ecosystem: Environmental > Aquatic > Freshwater > Lake >... | reverse complement strand
GACCACAGGACAAACAGTCCTCACTTTGGCTAATACATGGTATGCAGTGCCAGTAACAGCACCTACTTCCGCATATGTCCTTGTAGCAACTCCAGAGACATCTGTGGGGATTATCCGTTGGTCGTTTGACAATACAGGTACTCCAAGTGCTACCAATGGGAATTGTGCAGCAGGGCATTTAACAATGAAGTTAGCCGCAGGTCAGTTAGTGTACTTTGGTTCATCATCAGGAGCTGATTCAGTAAACTTTACTACTAAAATAATATAATATGGAAACATTCATCAAAGTATCTAGCAAGGAAATAAAGAGACAAGTTATTGTAGAAGAAACTGTAAACATTGATGAACTAGAAAATCAGGTATTACTTTTAAAAGAAGCAATAGCATATGATGTGAAGTCCTTAAAAGACTTCAAGAAAATAGAACAAGAATTGTCAAAGACAGAACTTTCCGATGAAATAAAAGGGCAACTGTTATCGAGTGTAGTTACAAGTGGCACTGGTGTTACACCTCGCATGCTCAAAGATTTAGAGGATAAAATAGAATACTTCAAGAATTTATAACATGGCAATTACATTCAACAATTTAAGAACAATAAACGTGTCAGACCTCGCAGGGAATGTGTACCGTGTCGTTGGAGGTGTGTTTACTACCCTATCTCCTTCTACAGGTAAACTCTTTCTCGACACAGGTGCGAATGTAGATGATTACATCGCTTTTCGAGCATACGGACAATGTAACAAACCACGAGGTTTAAGGTTGCATGTGGGGACTGCATGGACTGCTGTCGGACTTACTACCGTGTGGGAATATCGTAGAGCAGATGGCTCATGGAACGCTTTTAGTGGAGTAGTTGATGCTACAAACGGATTCTCTACAGCAGGAACAAACCTTGATGTAACTTGGACTGTTCCTACCGATTGGGGAAGTAACCCAACCGCAGTGAATAACCTCACTGGTAATATGTGGTATCGGTTGAGAATCACAGCATTGACTTCCTACACTGTCGGACCACTACTAGGAGGTGTAACACCAGTTACTACTCAAATATATGATAACGCTGTGCGTGTAGACGCTGGACATTCTTTTGATTCTGGTACTTCCACGTCAGTGGGTGGGAATCAAACACTCGTTGATACAGGAAAAGCGTGGACAGTAGATGCTCTACGAGGAAGAATAATGTACATCCACACAGGTACAGGAGCAGGACAGAATAGAGTCGTCAAATCCAACACAGCGACTGTACTTACTCTTTTTCATGTTTGGGACACTATCCCAGACGATACTTCCCAGTATGTTATATGTGCGAATTTCAGAGACCTCTATGATGCTGATGTGGCTGGTGGGTGGGGTGTTATTACTACGATAGGCAACCACTCTTTTGCCTTTAACTCTTTTTTGGAAATTCAAGCTGGAGCTTTTGGGGATGTTTCAAAAACAGTAGAGTTTGTCCGTGATTATTATTTTTATACCGTGTCTACTAGTCCTCACGACAATACGTACCAACTCCATTTTGGATGGAGAGTACCAAGTTATGTAGGTCTCGATTTAGGAATATTCGGAAATACTATCTCAACAAACAGGACATCTGCTATTGATGAGCGTAACTCGGGATTTTTTGCACAGTCTTCGTTTGTTTTTTCTAACGGCAACAGATATATCCTACGATTTGAAATGACACTCACCAATGTTACTGGCTTTATTCGTAAATGGCACAGTGTTAGTGGGGCGACATCAATCAATGATTATTTTGAAGGGTGGCGTTCCGTACTTTTTGCGAAAGTTAGTCCACAGACAGAAGTGCGTAATTTAGTTGTTGCTTTTGGTCACACTGGTATTGAAACACCAAGAGCCGCCTTCACAGGTGTGAAAAGTTATTTTAATTCTTCTCTAGCTATGTACGTAACAAGTTCTACAAACTTTAGTTTACCTGATTTTAGATTAGGGTTAAACAACTACGAATCAGGACTTTCTATTTATGGTAATCCTTTAGCATATTTTTCGTATACAGGAACAACCACAAAATATGTGAACCTATCTCCTCGTTTCAGACCAATGTATGATGCGTACTCCACTGGGTCTGTGGGAAGGTCTCAACCACAGGTTTCTATCCGTGCACTGATTACTGATGAAAAAAACAATCCTCTTCAAAACGCTACAATGCGTATCTCTGATTCTCTCGAACAAAACAAATTTAACTGTCTCTCATATGATTTGGTAGATAACTTTGTTTCTGCTCCAAACAATGCTGTAGGTAATCAGTTTTCAGGAAGTACGGCATTTTCCGTAGAAGCGTGGGTAAACGCAGGGACTAGTGGGGAAGCAGGGTTAGGGAGTATTATCAATAAACTCAGTGCATCAGCTGGTTACAGATTATTCATGCAGGGTACTAACTTTCGTTTTTCCTTAGTAACAAGTGCAGGAACAGCCAACTCGAACACTGTCGCAGCGATAACTAATGGTTGGAAGCATGTTGTTGGAGTATGGAATGGCACGGACATTCGTATCTATGTTGATAACGTCGCTCCTGCTTCTGTGGGGACATCTGGTACAGCTACAAACGATACCGCAGAGTCCCTCTTTATTGGGAACAATTCAGCAGGGACAAATACTTTCGATGGTCTTATTCGTAGAGTGCGTATTTTTAGAAACAAAGCACTATCAGTAGCAGAGGTAGGGACTCTTTGGAATAGTGGTGACTATATTCAGGTAGAAGCATGTCCAGTTGCAGGATGCACAGCAGAGTACAATCACACTGAAGGAAGTGGAACAACCCTAGCTGATACATCAGGGAACGCAGTCACCGCTACACTAGGGGCTGGAGTAACAGCACCTACATGGTACAACAACAATAATGGACAGACCACACAAGCATTCACATTGCCTTCAGGTGTTGCAAATGAGTTTTTGGCAAATCAAGTCGTAACACTTCTTGGTGTCTATTCTCTCACAACTCAACCAACAGTAGGTATTCGCTTGAATATTAAAGTGAATGGGTATGTGAAAAGTTCTACGGCAACTGCACAGGCAGGAAGAATAACAATAAGAGGAACAGATAATGACAATGCGGCAATATTTGAGATTTTGTTTTTGGAAGAATACGGGAATGGTTCGTATTTAACACAGAATGAGTTTAAGACAGTAGATGCTTCTGGGCTTGTTACTGCTGGATTTACAGGTATTATCTCGATTGATAGAGCAGGAATGACCTACCCACAAAACATCAACATCGAAAGTTGGTCTGCACCAAACGACAGAAACCTTTTGGTGGGTAATTTTAATCCTGTGACATTGAAGATAACAGCTCCCGGATATGACCCAGTAACAATCAAAAAAACAATGTACGAAAAACAAGACCTGCACATAGCTATGAAAAAAAGTGTACTAGATTTAACATAATATGAAACCATGGTAGACGATTATACAAACAAGATGTACAGAAAGTAGTCCACATGTTTAATCAGACAATCATAGTACAATAAAAGTACAATAAAAAACTATATGAATGACTTAACAACCAATCAAAAAATATCACACCTCATAAAAGACTTTTGGCCCATCATTATTTTTTTAGGTACTATCACGGTTGGGTGGGCAAATATATCAAGTGAAATAAAATATCAAGATGCTAGGATTGTAACTCTTGAAAAAAGGGCTTCGGCCGTAGACAGTCTTCTTAATCAGGTTGCAAGTGATGTTTCTTTTATTAGAGGAAAACTAGAAAAACAATAAAAACCATGAGTCGTACTATTGCAGAAATTAAAACAAAAATAACAAGCCGTTTACATGGCGCTACTCTTAATAAAGTAAGTGATTTTAACCTTTTATGTCAGGATGCTTCCGAATTACTGTTATCTCGTATCGATCCAGTAGAAACAACACGTAGGACAGGCTTAACTAACCCAGTGTATGACAATGTATATGATTACTCCTTACCTAATGACTTTAAGAGTCCTGCTGATATAAACCCACAAGCAAACGCAGACGGACAAAATAACTCTTCTTTGAACAGAACGTACTCTAGGGAGTTTATCAATCGTAAGAAAAACAATCAGTTTGCGATAGTGTGGCGAGACGCCGTCCAGTTTATGAGATTTTCTAGGTATATTAAAACGCCTTTAGTTATAGATAAAGCAGATTCTCTTACAGAAAATGGTATTTGGTCAGTGGGAGGGAACGCGAGTAACTTAGAAGTTGATACTCTTAACTATATTGCAGGAAGTGGATCATTACGAGCATCCGTATCGTCTCCGGGGGCTGTTGTAGACGTTATTTTACGTATAGGTAATGATTCGTCTAACTATTTCACTAGAACAGTGACAACGGGGCATTTTGAGGCTTTCACGCAGGGTTATAATCTACTTGGATTTCAATTTTCTGGAGCTACGGAAGTTGGGACAGTTAATATGGCACGCATCAATTACGTACGAGTAACAGTAACCTATAATACTAATCTAACAGCGTTTTATGAAAAAACATTGACCCAAAGTGTAGATTTATCAAAAAATTACAAAACAGACGGTGCAGTATTTTTGTACACATCATTTGACTCTCTTACTTCTCTTTCGGTTATAAGGCTAGATAACATTGTAGCTTCTCTGGGTACATTATTTAATATTACCTACTACTCTAGCTACCTTTTTAGGTCTTCTACAGGTGTATGGAAAAGTAAGCCAACTATTGATACTGATATTGTTAATCTTTCTCCAGTGTCCTACAAAATATTTGAAGCAGAAATATCACGCCTTATCGCGCAACAAATACAAGGTGCTATGGGTGCATTTGACTTTACGTACTGGAATAACCTACTTGAAGGAGAAGACGGGACAGGAGAAAATACAGGGTTATACGCTGATTATCTCTCACAATTCCCAAGTGAGCGCTTTGAGGGTACAACACAGTATTACGACACAAGCATTGCTGATGATATTGGTTACGCAAATATAGATACAAACGAATAACGTATATGCCAAATAGAAATATACCAAAATCAAGAAGAACAGGGAGCATGAGCCGTGTAGGCGGTCTTGCTACTGGTTCAATAGAAAAGTTTAGTATCATCACAAATCCTCTTGGCTATATCAACAAAAAAGAGATAACTAACTGTGATCCTCGCTTCTTAGTTGTTGGTTCAAAGAATATGATTATCAATGATGGCGATAAAGTGTCTACAAGAAAAGGTTTTACAAGAGATGGGCAAGCACGCACAGTAACTAATAAAACAGATAATTCATTTGATTGGGCCAGTAAGTGGGGATTAAAGGTTCTAAAGTCAAATCAAGGAGCAACAGCAAGTACAGGAAAGCTAAAGGTACGCTCAACTGATCACAACACAACTCCAGCTATTCTTTATCAAGATATACTTTCTTCCCTTACAATTACGGACTTTAACTACTCCACGTGGTGGAATAGCACTGAAAATCAAGACGTGCTACTTATTGTAGACGGATCTTCAACACTTCGTATGTGGTCAGGAGGTATGGGATATGTCGCGGCACAAGTAATAAGTGGGACAACATTAACCCTGCTAGGTGGTGGTACGTGGAAGCAATCCGGCTTCTTGTCCTCACTTTCTCCACGTGCCGTAACAATAAACGGTACTTCATATACCTACACAGGGGGAGAGAATACAGCAGTTCTAACAGGTGTGGCAACGCTACCGGCTATTACAGTGGGGCAGTTCGTGTCTCAAACGGTGGTAAGTAGTACCAGTATCACAGGATTACCAGCCGGCTATACTTTTGACGTTATTGATGTTCAGACAAACCAAGTATGGCTAGGAGACACAGAATCACGCGAGGTATACGTCTCAAAATCAACTAATTATATAGATTATACCTACACTAGCCCAGTGCGATTACCGTCAGACGGCTGGAAAATGACGTTTGATAACTGTGTTGTTGGATTCATACAAGACAATAACGTTATGTACGTCACAGCAGGTAACTCAGATTACTACGAGATAACCAGAAACATGACAGCAGACGCTACAGGGGAAACCTTTAAAATAAGAAAATTACGAGGTGGGCCGGGGCAAGCTCCTATGTCTTCAAGAGCAATAATCCCAGTTAAAAACGGTATTGTCATTATTACGCAAGAAAAAACAGTAGACTGGCTTACAAGTATACAAAATATCAATACTCCACAGTCTTTACCTATTTCTGATCCTATCAAAAAAGACTTTGACTTATATGACTTAACGGGCGTAACAGGTAAATACATAAATAATTCTTTGTATATTACAATACCAGCAGAAAATAAGGTTATTATATATGACTTTGACAAGGCTCTCTGGTATCCTCCACATGATATACCGATAAGTACCTTCTCTATTATTGATAACCATCTTTATGGACACTCTAATTCCTCTGATGTTTCTTATAAGTTAGAAGACGGGCTAAATGATGATGGTGTAGCTATTGAGTTTGCGGCTATCTTTGCGTATAGAAATTACGGAGATAGGGCAGTATATAAAACATACAATGAGTATTACAGCGAGTTATACATGACTGTTATCACAGATGTTACAGTCACACACCTCTTTGAGTATGAAGGGAGCGAACAAGTGCTAGAGCTGATCATAGAAGGGGCAGATACAAGCCTTATGTTTAGCCCTGCGTATGACTCTTCTCTAGGAAAAGAGTCTCTTGGTGCTAGTCCTCTTGGTTCTATTTCAGAGGAGGTGGCAGAGTTAAATAAGTATAGATGTATTCATGAAATAAAAGGTACACCTTTTTTTGAAAATCAAATACAGTTCTCATGCAGTGGATTAAACAGTCAATTTGAAGTACTGGCGCATGGCCCTAATGCCGTGATGTCCACAACTCTACCGACTTCTATTAAAAGATAAATGATAAACTAAGTATACATATATGAGAAAATACCTTCAAACAAAAAAAACAAGTCTTTCTTACTCTATTTCTGATAGTGAGACGACAATTCGCTTAAAAAATATAAAAAAACTTGATGGCACAAATATTACTGCTTCTGATTTAGGGGATTATATTACATTTACCTTTGATCCGGGAACATCTAAAGAAGAAATTTGTTCTATTGTTAGTACAAACGTAACGATAAATGCAGATAGTACAGTTGATATTACAAATGTAGTACGTGGACTTTTAGAGGTAGACCCTTACACTACTGGTGGATTTAAAACAGATCACGGAGCAGGTGCAATTGTTGTTTTCTCAAATAACCCACAGCTCTATAATCAAATGGCAAATAAGAGCAATGCAAACACCTTTACAGAGCAAAATATCTTTAATGGCTTTGCTCCACAGACTAATACTGATCCAGTAGCAGGAAATGACCTTACACGCCTTTCATACGTTCAAGCACTTGTTTTGGGTACTCTTACTACTATTGATGTAGTAGTGCCGGGAACAGCAGGAGAAACTATTGTGGACGGTAATTTGGTATACCTTAAAACGTCAGATAATCGTTGGTGGAGGTGTGACGCAGACACAGCTTCTACAGTTGATAATGTACTTTTGGGAATTGCAAAGGGTGGAGCAGTGGCGGCCGCACAGATAACAAACGGCGTACTTCTACAAGGAGTAGATAATGCACAAAGTGGCTTAGTTGGGGGTACTGTTATGTTTGCTTCAAACACAACAGGAGGAATATCTAGCACACCGGGGACTGTAGAAGTAACTGTAGGTATTGCAAAATCAGCAACAGAGCTATACTTTTCTCCACGTTTTAATCAGCAAATAACAGAAGATCAGCAAGACGCGCTTTTAGGGTCTTCTGGTACTCCAAGTAATGCAAATAGGTTTGTTACTGCGGAGGGACTTGCTGCTTCTCTACCGGCTAAGTTCGGTGGAACAGGAGCAGACGGTGTACTTAACGTAACATCAGGGACAACAACGATTGATTTAGCTTCTGCTGCAAGCAGAATACTTAACTATACATCAATCAACGTGTCTGCTGGTGCTACTCTTGCATTTAGTAATCCAGCCGCAGGAGGAACTGTAGTACAGCTAAAATCACAAGGCAATGTAACAATAGCGGGGACTATTGACTGCTCCTCACTTGGTAGTGCAGGAGGAGCTTCAAACAACGGAGCTGGAGGTTCAGCAACAGCAGGCACAGCTGTTGACGCAACCCTGCTCCTTGTGGGGGGAACAATGACAGGGGGGAGTGGTGCTGTACCAGTGAATACAGGTGGAGCAGGAGGCTTAGCTCCTTCTTCACCTTATGCGTATATAAATACGCTGTATTCTTTATCTTCAAGAAAAGTAATAGCTCTTTTGTGTGGAACAGGCGGTGGAGGAGGTCAGTCTAGTTCAGCGGGAACTAATGGTAGTGGGGGTAGGGGTGGTGGAGCATTATATATTGAGTGTGGTTTGGCTTGGAATTTCACAGGAACAATCAACACATCAGGAGCCGTTGGAGGAAATGCATCGCAGGCAGGTGGAGGTGGAGGTGGAGGAGCAGGTATGTTGTTAGCTTTGTACAAAACACTAACAGCTAATAGTGGAACACATACAAACAACTCAGGTGCTGGCGGTACAGGAGGTACAGGAGGAAATGGAGGAGGAGGCGGTGGGGGTGCTTCAGCTCTTGCAAATGGTGGGGCAGGAGCAACATCTTCAGGTGCAGGAACAGCAGGAACTAACGGTGGTGGTGGTGGAGGGGGTTCATATGGAGTTGTATCTGGAGGTGTTGGTGGTGCTTCAAGTACAAGTGCTTTACTTAGTCTTATAACACCAAATAATTATTTTGTATAATTCACTATGCAACCACAAAACACAACTTTAGTAGAGCCGGGAGTGTACAAAATGGACTTAGGTGTAGGCACTGATGGTGTTACACCTTCTATAAAGTACGTTAATCAAAAAGGAGAGAATATCAGCAACTACTCTCCTACAATGCAGACAACTACCCAGCAAAACAACAAAGACGTGCAAGCCGGGCAGAAAATTGACGCCATGACTAAACCAGTACAAGGTAATCCACAAAACCCTAATAATCAAGGAAACGTTAATGCTAATGTGGCGAACACTACGGGGCAGGCAAACGGGGAGACTAACCCAGACGGGACACCTGCAACTACAACACTAGCGCCAGACGGAGTAACTAAAATATCCCAGACACCACAATCAGGTGCTTATGCTTATGGAACTCCTGCCACTTTGCAAGAGGGGGAAAAGCTCGGCTATGGCACAGACGGCAAGCGTTACATTTTAGATAAGGCAGGAAAAGCAAGGAATGATCCGTTTGCAGACCAAGAGTATGAAAAAAACAAGGCAGGAATACAAAGAGAACAAGAGAGATCCGTTATGTACGATTCTCTTAAAAAGAATAGTGATGTGGCACACCAAGGTATGCTTGATTCTATCAAATCAAAAGCTACCTTGAACCGCGCAAAAATGCAAGAAACTAATAAGCGTTACTTAGCACTCAAAACAAATGAGGGCTTTTCAGGAGGGCAGGCTCGCTATATGTCAGATATAAATAATGGAGTATTGCAAGACGAAGAAGAGAAAGGGAATATACGTCTTATGGAAATAGATGTAGCAGAACAATTACTTATAGCACAAGCCGTTTCTGCAAAAACGGACAAAGATTTCGAGCTTTTGAATAAGAAAATGGGAGAGCTAGACAACTTGAGAAAGGAAAAGGACACGGCTATAGAACATGTGTTTAAATCAGCCGTTGCCTTTAATAAATCCTTAAGTGAACAACAGAAAGCCTTGGATGATAAAGAGAAAGTAGCGTTTGAACAAGGTGTTAAAACGCTTACAACATCAGCTCCAGCGCTTATTAAGTCCTATGACATGCTAAAAACGGAAGAATTGAAGAAAGCGTATCTCGAAAAGATGTCAAAGACATTACGACAGTCACCGGAGGCAGTACTTGGAGCTATTGAAGACCAGAGAACACAGAATAATAAGGAAGAGCGTGATGTAAGGGGAGATGAGTCGCGTATAAGGGCTACAGATCGATCTAATAGACCAAAGGCCGGTGGAGTAGGTACAGTAGACGAGTTTGGAGAGAAAATAACAGCGGAAAGTATAGCAGAAGATGAGAAAGAAAAAGCTAGAATACAGAAGTCACAAGAATTATTTGGGATCATTGATAGTGATATGGCTTCTAATTACAAGAACGAACAAGGTGTACCAACTATTACTGCTAAAGGATATCTTACTTTCGTAGCTTTTAAGGAGTATTTAGCAGAAGCAGTAAGGCAGGGAGTTAAAAGAGAAGAGTTCCTTACTCGTTTCCAAAGTAGATTAAACTTATCTTTTGGTAGTGGTGCGCAGAAAGGATATGGACTGACCGACGCAGAATTTACCAAAATAAAGAAATCTAACTAATAAAACACATGTCTTTTACTTCACGTCTGTCTGGGGATAATATAAGTAAAATACCTACCGTAGCGCCAGTAGCAAAGACTGGTTCTTTCGCTTCACGTCTTTCTCCTTCATCAGCTTCATCAATAGTTGATGAAGGTAAAGTAGTTGCACCTGTAAAAACTCCTGTAGAGGCTACTGTTTCTCCTTCATCACCTTCACCAGCTCCTTCACCAGTTTTAGGAAACGGACAAACAATATCAGCGCCAAAGGGTAATGAAATGGCCTCAGTCTTTACTCGAATGCAGGATTTTACAGACAAACTGCTTAAAATAAACAGTACTTCTAGGACTATAAAAAATCAAGAGAAAGCTTTTAATTCTTTAGTTAAGAATCCAAGTGTTTCAGACACTGTAGACGAAACAGATGCGCCAGTAAGCCCTTTTAAGTCAGTACAGACAGCAAGAGATATAAGGAAAAGTAGTGTCCCTTCACCTGCTGGAATCGCAAAAGGCCTAACAGACGCGTCCAAAGGAGATATTCCATTTCTAGGCGCACCTATAGACGCTGTGGAAATTGGGAGAATACTTTATATTGAAGCAAAACTAAAGAATGGCAAGGAGCTTGACAATAAAGAAGTTGTGGAGCTTAATAATTTTTTTACAAAACAAGACATTCTTGCTAAGAAAAACCTAGACACGTCATACAGAATTGGTGCAAATATCCGCACTAGCTTAACTTTTTCAGCCGAGTTGGGTGCAACTGCAACGTTTGCATTACCTTCAGGAGGAACTTCCGTGGGTGCTCTTATTGCAAAAACTGGAGTAAAAAAGGGTGTTAAAGAGATTACGACACGGCTACTTTCGGACAAGGTTACTAGGGACTTAATGGCAAAAGAACTAAAAGAGTATGGACTTAGAGGGGCAAAGATTAGCGCCATTATGGTGGGATCACAGCAAGCCATACATGTACCGGAAGCAGCACTCTCTCGAATGTTAGGAACACCTACATTTTCAAATAACATGGGAACTATTGACGTTTCTGTTGCGCACGAAGGTCAAGACGTACCTGAGGCGATTGTTAATGCTATAACATCAACGTTTATTGAGACATCTTCGGAGTTTTTGGGTGGTATTTTTTCAATAATTCCAAAGACTGCAAAGCATTTGCTTGTAAAGTCAGCAATCATTAAAGCAACGCTTAAGAAAAACCCTAACCATTTAACAAGTGTTATTACAGAATTCTTTAAGAAGTCCGGTTGGAACGGCATTGTCGGAGAAATGGGAGAAGAACAGGCTGGAAACATTATGTACGGTATTGCAAACAATTTAGGTATAAGTGATATGGATTTCAAAATGCCAACAAAAGAGGATTTAGCCGAGCAACTCCTTACTTTTGCTCTTATGGGAAGACTTATCAAAACGCTTTCCACCGGCCACCAGATGTTTATTAAAGAAAACCTACACAATAATTTACCAAAGAATGTTAAAGACCTTAACGGTACACTTAATGATATTGTTACCGAAGGGTTAAAGACAGACACGCCAAGCGACGTGGTACGTGCTCTTAAAGACGCCGGCATTGACCAAGAAACAGCTATTAATATAGTCCAAGAGCATGGGGAGGAGGGAACACAGGTGGACATAAGTGGTGAGGCTCTACAAGCAGAAATTGAATCTTTCATGGGATCAGTAGATGTGAAGGAAATAGAAACAACACCTACCACCCCCGTAGCGACGATTACAGCTACTAAACCCTTATCAGCCCAAGAAGCCATCGCTAAAGGGATGACAACAGAGGAGTCACTTTTTGCAGAAGCGAGAGAATTAGGTGGTGAAGAAGCAACAGCAAAAAGACAAGGGTTTTCTTCTGTAAAAGAGTGGAATGATTGGCTTACAGATAATAAAGATGCATTTCGTCCAGTTGGATTAAAAACAAGACTACGAGAGGTAAATGAAATAAATGATTATCTTACAAAATTAAAAGCTATAAATGGGACTCCAAATGGAATAACTGTTCTTGGTACAGGTAAAGAACAAATTACAGACGTATCAAAAGACATTAAAAAAACAGAAAAAAGGCGGGCAGAAGCAATGATAACGCTCAGAGATGAGTTGTATATTCAGGATTTTTTAACCCCCCAAAAAAAATTCCAAGCAGATTATAAGGCGGCTAAGGGTGTGACTAAGCCATCCCCTGCTAGAGAAGAGGCAGATAAAGGCATTGAGTTAATCCCAGACTTTATAGAAGAAACAAAGAAACTTAGAGCAGAAGTGGACGCAAAGAAAGAAAATGATACAAATGGCCCAGTATTTGAACCTGCACCATTTAATAAAAGTTTTGATGAAAGCCCTGTTGTGTTTAAGACCGGCTCGTTTGTTGTGGACAGAGACGGCAGAGTACAAGAAATCGTATCAGGCAATGAGAATGCAGGAACGCCGGGGACTAACCTTTATGATCAAAATGTGGGGTATGTGCGCACAAAGGAAGTTGGTAGTGAGAATGACTACTTAGGGCAGGCTAATCAAATCCGCCCAGCAACCGACGAAGAAGTCTCACAGGCACAGGAATATACTAAAGCAAACCCAGTTAAAGAAGACACTCTTGAAAAAATTGTAAAGGAAGCACAAAGTTCTGAAAGTGTTGAAAGTAAAAAGATTCCAGTAAAAGTTGAAAAGGTACTAGAAATACTAAGAGAATCTTGGAGTACGGGAAGTTTTGTAGAGGCTAGGGGAGAAAAATGGAAAGTTGCAAAAGAAGGAGGAGTACGAGGTGTAAACTCTTTTAGACTAGAGACACAGGAGCTAGCACAAAAAGGTGAAACTGCTTCATACACACTTGGAAAAGATGCATTACAAGTGACAACGGACACAGCGAGTGAAGTTATTGACGGTTTTGTTAGCATAGAAGAGATAACTGCATCCAGTTCTGAAAGTGTTGAATCTGAGAGGGCAGACAGTGCGGTTTCGGAACAGGTTGAGGAGAGTACGCCGGAAGAAACAGCGCCTAGTATTGCAGATACTGAAAATGATCCTATTAAACGTCACGCAACGATAAATAATAAAATCTTAACAGGAGAAGCAACTCTTGAAGAGTATCAAGCTGGCTTTAAAGACCTACAGGATAATAAGGAGACTATTGAAGCAACCCTTTCAAAAGAGACGAAAGACAACCTAAAAAAACGCTTAGGGAGGTTTTCTTTTGCTAGAGATAGTGATACTAAAGATGTTTTTGTTGATAAGGTATTAGATAGAATGGAAGGATCGTTTACTCTTGGCAGAACTGTTTCTTACACTATGGGGGGATCGTATTCGGAATCAGTCGCAGAGATTGTAGGAAACACAACACAACAAGACCTTCAGACCTATGCCGAAGAAGTAAAAGAAAATAATAAAGAATCTATAGCACGCTTGGAAGCGTATAAAAAAGCTCTTACTAATCCGGAAACTCTTGAAGATTTCAAAAATTACTTAACAGCGAACAAAGGGGACACATCAAAACTTACACCAGAGCAACTTGAGAATTATGACAATCTTATTGCTCTTGCGGGTAAAGAAAAAAGGGATAAGGCCACAGCAGATAGAGGTAATGTTAGAGGAGTAAACGCCGGAACTGATCTAACCGTAACAGAAACAACCAACACAAAAACAGGGGAAGCTATTTTTGTCGTTAAACTATCAGACCGTGTTGAAAAAGATACTTATAGTCAACTTAATACTTCTGCTAAGAAGCTTGGGGGATATTATTCTCGCTATTCAAAAGGTTTTTTATTTAAAGACAAAGTAAACGCGGAACAGTTCGTGCAAGTAGGTAAAGGGGAATCCATAAAGACAGACGCTCCAGTAAAACGTGCAGAAGCACGTAAAAATGCTACGGCTGAAAAGCTTAGTGTAATGGCTAAACAAATGCGTGAAAAAGCAAACGGAGAGCTTAATCAAGAGCGTCTTACTAATACTTCTCGTCGTGCTGGAATGGCTAATAATGCCGAAGAGAACGCTCGCATTGACATCAGAATGGCTGACACCATGGAAAACCTCGCAAATGCTATAGAAAGCCGTGAGGCGGTGCTTTTAGACGGCATAACAGCTCGTACACAGCTAGAAGAGCTAGATAAGATGGTTAATCTTGCGCATTACCGAAACATGCAAAGCCAAGAGTTTGGAAACATGGACAAGCGTCAAGACTTTCAATCACAAACAGCAACGGAGGCAGATATTCCTTTTATTGATAAATACCCTGCTCCAATTAGTCGTAATCAACTAACAGAAGTGGTTGTGGCTGGTCTTAAAACTAAAGGGGCAATCAATAATGCTAAGAAGATGCGGAAGGTATTAGAGACTTCTAAAGAAGAGTATCTACCCTTGTCTCAAAGTGGCATGGACACTCTTGTTGAACTTGTAGACAGTGTAGAGCTTCCTAGCTACAGTAATATAAAACAAACAACTGCTTCTTATAAACGCTTGAAGGCTATGGGAATAACAAAAACGCAAGAACTTCGTGCTGTTCTTCGTGAGTATTTAAAATATCGAGGGGAAAAGGGTGTGGCCGACAAAGCGACAGCACTTGAGCGCGACTTAATCGGAAGAAAAGATTTAGGTGTTGATTTCTTCCCTACTCCTACATCTCTTGCAGAAAGAATGGTAGAAGACGCAGGAATAGAAGAAGGAATGAACGTGCTTGAACCTTCTGCCGGAAATGGAAATATAGCAATGGTAATGAAGAGTAAAGGGGCAAACGTGGACGTGATTGAGCTATCTGCTAGTCTTCGTGAGGTTTTGGAGGCAAAAGGGCTTGCTGTTGTAGCTAATGATTTTATGGAATACAACGAAAGCGGATATGACGCAATCGTCATGAATCCACCGTTTTCTAACGGACAGGACATAAAGCACATTAAACACGCTTTTGATCTTCTCAAAGAGGGCGGGACGGTAATTTCAATCGTAGGAGAGGGTGCTTTCTTGGACAACAAAAAGGGACAAGATTTTGCAGAGTGGTTAAAAGAAAAGAATGCTACGGTAGAGAAGCTTGATGCTAATACGTTTCAAGACAAAAATCTCATGGTCAATACTGGTGCTAATGCGAGACTTGTAACTATCTTAAAGGAAGAAATACCTATTGTTAGTGTGTCTTCTGACGCGCAATCGAACGCTGTAGAAAATCTTAAATACATTTTTGATAACGATGAAGGGCCTGTAATTCTTAATTACATTAACGATGTAGGGGATCAAATATCGCGCAGAGTTAGTACAACAATGAAAGATTACCCAGACCATTTAAAACAACGTGCACTTTTCGATAAAGTTAAGCCTTACTGGTATGCACAACAACGACCACCACGAGGAGAGCGTCTACAGGCGATTTATGATATTACTTCAAAAATGGCTGATGATATGGCAAAGGAGATAGATCAAAGGAACAAAGAAGCCCTTGAAAAACCTGTTTCTGAAAGCCAGATACCTTTTAAAGAAGATAAAGGCAATAAAAACGTATCCGCCTTTGAAATACAAAAAAGTAAGTTTGATGTGGAATATACAAAACGGGATGCCATTAGTTATCTTAAAGATTTTAGAAATAGGCTCAAAATTGACTTTGATGTAGTCTTTGTGGATTCTATTCTTGCTAAGTATGGAGTAGACCCACTCAAGAAAACAAGAGAAAAGAAGTTTGCGGACGGAGTGTATATTGATAATTCTATTGCTATTGCTAATGATATGGCGGCGTACACGGCGGAACATGAGACTGTTCACTTGACGCTAGATAACATGCATAGGATAGAAGCTTTTTACAGCCAAGGAATGACTAAAGATAAGGTTATGCAAGCAATGGCTAACGAGTTAGGTCTATATGTCAATGAAAAAAACTCTTTGTATATTGAAGAGCAAATTGCGTATGATTATGAATTATATAGGAACGATAAAGCAAAGTGGATTAAAATGAGAGAAGAAAGAAATGGCAAAACAGAGGCAACCACAGTTTTACAGAAGTTCTATGAAGTCCTTACAGACCTCATTTCAAAGTTTACGGATGCTATAGGAATAACAGAGGGGGATATTATTGCTGATTATTACAACCTTCTTTCAGAGGGTGTTAGTGTTGTATCTGAAATGCAAAGGTTTGAAAATAACGGAATTGTTCAGTCTTTCATAGAGGAAGGGGAGCTTAACATTTACGAATACGAAAGAAGTTCAAAGTTCAAAAAAGATGAGATGGAAACTTCTCCAGCTCAAGAAGCCATCGCTAAAGGGATGACAGAGGAGCAGTTTGTGAATAGTTTTCAACAAGGATTCCACGGAACAGCTAACGACTTTAAAGAGTTGGGATTTGGTGCTGGAGTAAGAACAAATGGCATGTTGGGGGCAAAAGATGTTCAAAGTAATGCTATATTCTTTTCATCTGATAAGGCAGTTGCTGATTTCTTCGCTAAAAATAGAGCTGAGTATTTTTCCGATACAAATAGAGTTGCCACTCCTCGCACTATTGAAAAACGATTAAAGATTACGAATCCAGCAGATTTTACGACAGCAAAAAGTGCTGATAAAGTTTTGGAGAAAGCGGGGATTTCTCTCGATGAATCTGTCCACGGCTTGATGGAATCTGGGAGTACTGTGGTCGGCGATATAGAATCGGGCTACTTAAAACTATCAGAACTGCCTATGATTTTAGACGAGCCAAAGTATGTAGAAATGTTGAAAAAAGCTGGGTATGATGGTGCTCTAACAATAGAAACAGCAGGAGGTAAAACAAGTAAAGGATATGCTGTTTTTGACCCCTCTAAACTCAAAACCTCCTCCCAACTCCGAGCAGAGTATCAGGCGGCATTACAAGGAACAAGCAAGATTCCAATGTTTAAGATTCGTGAAGGAGAAGATGCTTACTTACAAAAGACACAAGAATCCTTTAATGAAATTGTAGAAAAAACAGAGAAGCTTGCAGAGGATACGAATAAATGGAAATCCGATATTCAAGAAGCGCTTATTGAAAGGGTTAAAATGGCAGAAATTGTAAGCGAAACTAGTCAAGATGTTAAAGAAGCTTCTCGTTTTACTACTAGAACTAAGCCCGTTGTTGGTACTCTTACGGCTCGTGGAGAAGATTTTGTGTCTACACTTGAGTTTGTAAACAAAGAGGTTGCACAAAAAGAGATTTCGGAATATCTCGCAAGAAAAACAGAGCTTGTCCAGACGGTAAAATATATACGACAACTTTCTATCGCCATATCAAAGGCGAAGAAGGAAGGTAAGGCGGATAAAATAGAGCTAAAGACACTTGGAAGGAAACTTAGAATGAGAAAGAAGCTTTTAGAACAAAAAGAGTTCTATATAAACATGGGGCAAGGGCAGGGGATAAAACAAGCATTTACAATGATACAGAAGCGTGGGAAGGTAATCCGTAATACACAGGATTTTTTCGGTATTTCTGACACTAAAGCAAAAGAACTCATCGGCTCAAAACGTATCAATATGATGAGTGAAAATCAATTTAATGATTTCCTTGTTTGGTTTACCAATAATGCACAGTTGCAACAAGCAATGATGTCCGCAAGAGAAGAAGTGCAGGCTCTCCTTTTTGAAAAGCAATTTCAGAAAGAAGATAACCTTCGTAAAGCATTAGGTTTGCCTCCTCTTGCACAAATGACAGAGGTACAGGCAACTCTTTACGCAAGTACCCTTTACCAGTACCAGTTTGGGGATGTGTTTCTTACTAAAAGGGAGATAGAAACAAGCGCTCGAACTAAATATGAGAATATACGGACAGAGCGGGAGCTTATCGCAAAGATAGGAGATATTACGGGTATTTCTAGGGCAGAACTTAAAAGTATTGATTCTACGCCTTCAGATAGATATAAAAACTGGTTTCAATTATCAAAGAAAAACTCATTTTATAGCTGGCTCGTTAGCCGTAAGATGCTTGCAAAGACAAAAGAATTAGGGCAAGTCTATGCTTTTCGCAGACAACTAGATACCCTAACAAGGGCGGCTAGAAAAAGCAGGAGTAAAACATTTAGAGAAAATGTGTGGGATTTTGTTGCTCCTACAGACAAAGACGTATTTTCAGCACTTGAAACAGGAGACTTTTCAAGCCTTACAGCAGAAGAAAAGATGCTTGCAGACTTTTTAGTGATGATGTTCCGTACAAAATATGAGAACCTAGTTAAAAACTTTAAGGATTTTAAAAGCAGAGAGAATTACGTAACTCACATCTCAAGGGATTTCTTTGAGACAATGAAAGACACCGGATCACTTGTCGAAGGGTATAGGGTATTCATGCAAGAACAGAAAGACAATGAAAATGTCATTGGTATACTCGCAGGACAGACTGGGGAGATACTTGCCTTTGACAAGTTCTTGCCGTACATGCTTAAGCGTTCAGATAAAATAGTCCCTAGTAAAAACGTCTCTAGGGTTGCTCTTACATACTTTCAAGCAACAACTCGTAAAGAATTACTTGACGAGTTTATACCGGAGGCAATGCTTACTCTTCATGGCTATAAAGTACTTACTGGGCAGACAGCAAAAGGGTTAGATATGAAGCCTATGCTTGAAACCTTTACAAAAGAGTATCTCAATGATGCCAAAGGAAGAAAGATTGATTTTGTAACACGACAAGGAAGCACAAGCGACACTAATCTAATGGCCTTTACTTCGTGGATTTCGTTTAAGTACATTGGTGGCAATCCGACGCTTGCTTTTATGAACCTCTTTGGAGACATGATTGCTCTTGCTGCTGGTACGTCAAACAAGCAGAAAGCATTGAGCGTTGGCCGTATTTTTAGGAAAAATAGTGCGGAGGAGGTTATTCGTGGAATTATTGGACACAATCCACTCGTTGAAATTATGAATACACAGACAGGGTTCGTTCAAAAGATATTACCGGTTTGGTTTTCTTTAATGAGTTCTACGTCTTATCTTGCTAATAAACTTACAGTATCTGGGATGCTTACAAGTCAAGAATTCAAATCAGGAATCGTATCTGATCAAAGAATCATGGAAATTGCTCGACAAATAAACAAATTCAAACTTACAGACACATACGGACGATCACTAGTTGGCAATACAAACGCAGGAAAAGCCTCTATGCAGTTCAAAACATGGGCGTTACCATTACTTATTACTACTACAGAACATTTAAAAAGTCTTAGCGTGGCTATGTGGACGAGAACCCTAACGCCAGAAAGCAAGACTTCTGCTGTTGAGCTTGGGAGAATACTCATTACAGGTGGGCTTATGCTCGCACTTGTGAAAGTTATTGCTAATTCTTTTAAAGATGAGGATGAAGACAAAGATTCTTACCTGTGGAGACAGCTTGAAAATAACCTAAACACCATTTACGGAGTACTTGCCATGCCTTTTGACAAAAATAGTTATACTCCAGTTATCATCGGAGAGATTGGGAAAGTGGCAACCCTTTTAAAGCAAATAGGAACATTAGAAAAATACGACAGAACAACAAAACAAGGTAACTACATTGGTGATCTAAAGGCAATGGAGACACTAAAAAAGATAGTGACTCCTTCTGGCGCAACACGGATATTTAATCTAAATAAAGAAACAAGGTCTTCTGTTGACGTGCTTGTGGCTAAAAGTGTCGAAAGTGGGGAATTTAACGCTGAAGAAATTGCAAGGAAGACTACCGTTGATTGGGATAAAAAAACACAGTTTCAACAAACAGCAAAAATAAAGGAGATAGAACAAAATTATGCTTTCGCAGAAAAGTACCCTGAATATATAGCATCAAAAGATGAGACACTATCTGAAAAGGTTATGAATGTGAAGTATGAGGAATGGAACGCCGGCACAAAGAACCGCTCGACATTAGATAAAATGGAGCGTGATATTACAAAAGCCATCCATGGAGATAAAATAACAAGAATACAACTAACAAACGTAACAAGAGCTTTTGCTTTTTACAGGACTTTCGGGTTTGACGACACTACAGCAAACGCAATAAATAAAGCGCAATCCACAGTTGAAAAAGTGGAAATACTCAAGCAAGCAAGGGAGGAAATGGGACTTGAGGCCTTTAGGGAGTTCTTTAACAAAGGTAGAACGGTAGTACAATATGAGACAACCAGTACAGGGGCGGAAAATACTGGGTACGTACTCATATCAGATGCACTACGTAAAGCGTACTTTGCAAAATAAACAAAATGAATAACACAAAATCTAAAAAATCATCATTCTTAGCAGACAATGGGGAGTTTGTCTTTATAGCAATTACCTTTTTACTAATCGGCTACACAATTAAATAAATAACTAATATATGCAAGAAGAAAAATGGTATCACAGTTCTACAGGTTCAGGTAATGTTTCTATGACAGTAAAGGGGGTAATCGTTTCTTTAGTACCAGTCTCTGTTACCTTATTAGCAATGTCCGGATACACAGTAGATGAAAGTATGGTAATGGAAGCAGTAAACGCAGTGTTTACAGCAGTATCAGCAGTACTTATAGTGTACGGAATTGTAAGAAAGGTATACATTGCATTAACAAAGTAGTTGTATATAATAAAATAACACAGGGATCTACTGGTTGGTGTAGTCCTCACTGGTTATTCTCCTGATGTGAAAAAGGCCTCCTTCTTCGGAATTAAGGCCTTTTTCTACTTGTCCACAAATATCGCTTGCGAAGTTCGTTAGCGATATGGTATACCTATGAGTGAGGTCGTAATTATTAACAAAAGTAAAATATCTTATTATGATAGCAAAAAAGAAAAGAGCAAGTGGAGGAGCAGTTCTTCTCAAAACAAAAGGGCCTGATTACTTTAGAGAATTGGCTTTAAAAGGAGTAGAGAAGCGTAATAAGGCAATGAAACTATGGGACAAAACGCAAGCCAAGAAGAAGACTGCGAGTACTGCCAAGGTACGGGCGAAATAACAGTAGATGAGCAGGTATACCAAGGAGAACCTCATACAGCAGGTATTGGTACTCGTAGGTGTATCTGTACACTACCAAGTCCGGATGATTACCAAGAAGAAGATTAACTATTAAAAAATATGCAATTAAAAAATATGCAATTAAAAAATGTGACGGAAGAAAAAATGGCTGGGTTTTTGGTTTTTACAGTCCTAAAAACAACTCAGCATGTGATGGAACAAGAAGGTTTTAAAAGATTTGAAGATAATTACTGGAATCTTTTAACGGTGGGTATGTCCGCAGGACTCCTCTCCACGGGTATGGATACAGAAGAATGTGAAAGAATAATGTCTAAGGTTCAAGAAAGGTTAGATTTAGTTATTAAAGATATAAAATAACCATGTCAGAAAAGATTATAGTCCCAACAAAATTAAACAACGAGACGGAATTGAAGGTGTTTCTACATAAGAATTACATGACGCAAATAAAGAACTTCTTTGGAGATGAAACACAAGCGCTCAAATTCCTAAGCTCTGTAGTTGCAGATGTACAAAGAAATCCGAAGTTATTAGACTGTACTCCTTCATCTATAATAAACTCATATATTATGATGGCGCAATCAGGGTTTATGCCATCAGGTATATCAGGGGAGTCCTACGTACTTCCTTATCAGAACAGCAAGAAGGTTGGCAACGCATGGGAAAAGGTTATGGAAGCACAGTTACAAGTTGGATACCAAGGGCTTGTAACGCTCTTCTATAAAGCAGGGGTTACTAAAATTACTAGTGGTATTGTTCACAAGAACGACAGGACATCTTTTATCAATGGGGTAATTACCCACGAAGTAGATATGTCGTTGTCTAAAGAAGAAAGAGGAGAGGCAATCGGGGCGTATGTCTCTGTCTATTTTAGAGGAGAGACAAATACCAAATACATGAACGGTAAGGATATTATCGCTCATGCAAGTAAGTTTTCTAAGTCCTATGACCCAGCAGGCAAGTATTCTCCGTGGAATAAAGAGAATGATCCGTCACTTACAATGTGGACAAAGACCGTGCTTAAACAGCATGCGAAGCTTCTCCCTAAGAACGAGACAATCAACATGCTTATTGCAATAGATAACAAAGATTCCCGTATCTCAGATATTAAAGAGAAAATGCAAATGGGCGAACTTACTATGGGGGGATTTTTAGAAACCAATAATGAAAAAAATAAAGATGTTGTCTCAGACGAGCATAACCAAGATACCGGAAAAGAAGAAGCGAGTATCCAAATCAGTGAGGAAGACACAGGTACGGATAACGAAGGTTTTGCCAATAGTACTAAGTAAAAGCATAAAGAAGTTACCAGAGTTTCAGGGATTCCCGGTTGATCATTTCAGCTATTCCATGTTCACGCTTGCTTGTACGAACCCTGTCATGTTCAAGATTCGCTACGTCAATGGCGACGTGATAGATACAACGACATCTGTATCAGCTGTACTAGGTAATGCAGTACACAAAGCACTACAGGCCTATCTGGGAGGAGAGGAGGACTACGTAACTCCAGCAGAAGAAGGAGAAGCTATTAAACACGGTCACGCCAGAGGTTTAGAATATCTAAATGCGTATTCCGACGGCTTCATCTCATGGACGGAGGCAATACCAACAAGAGCAAAACTTGAAGAGAAATACGCTTTCTGTTACTTCGGGTACATAAAGGACTTCCAGTATAAGAAAAGAGCTAAGAAGGTACTAATAGTTGATAAGATGTTGAAGTATAGAGTGGAAGTAGAGGGACAAAACCTTCCCGTTCCACTTAAAGGCGCTCCAGACTTTGTGTACGAGGATTACGAGGGAAGAGTTTGTATTGAGGATCATAAGATAACAGGTTTGTACTCAAAAGACGAGGACATAGACGGATCTAAACTAATTCAGGCGGCGTTTATGTACTTCTTAGTGTACGCAGAGACAGGGAAAGTACCATACAGCATTACATTTAGAGAATTTAAAAGCACAAAAAACAATCCTTGTAAAAAGGATAAGTGTAAAGAATCTCACGACCCACAAGGTTGCCACTCACAGACAAAACCTTTTCGGTTTGTTTACAGCGAGATACCTATACTGTTTGAGCTATTCTATCGCCTCTACGGAGACATTACAGATTTACTCATGGGTAAGGCAGTATTCTTGCCAAACGTTAAAGCAATGTTTGAAAAGGAGGTATCTATACTCGCCTACATTTACAGGTTAGATGTAGGGGAGGAACGCAATCAAGCGTTTAAGCGTATGAAGGTAGAGAACCTTACTGATTTCTTAAAGGAGAAGATTCAGAAAGAAGGATCTCTTAAAAAGTACATGGAGACGGTTGAGGCAAGCTTTATTTCGGCTTCTACATTAAATTACAAAGATATGAAAATTGAAGAAAGAATAAAAATGAAGATGGCAGAACACGGCCTAGGTATTGAGTTCCACTCAAAAGTAGAGGGATATTCTGTAGATCTTTACAGATACGAACCATCGATAGGCGTTAAAATGTCAAAAATTGAGGCGTACAGCAAGGATATAGAACAAGTGGTGGAAGTATCAGGAATAAGAATCTTAGCTCCTATAGCCGATTCTGGCCTCATTGGTTACGAAGTACCACGCACGGACAGACGATTCCCTACATCGAAACCAAAAGGGGACGGTTTCAATTTGGCTATTGGTATAGATATTCAGGGAAATGAAAAGCGTATAGATATACGAGAAGCACCACACATGCTTGTCGCCGGAGCAACTGGAGCAGGTAAAAGTGTATTTATTTCTTCTTTAATCAAGCAGATTAAGGGCCTTAGTAATGCGCAACTAGTTTTGCTTGATCCTAAAATGGTTGAGCTTATTGAGTTTAAGGACGGGGCAGTGTACGAATCAAGTCCTTCTAAGATAGAACAAGTTTTAAAGAAAATGGTAAAAGAAATGGAGAACCGTTATGTTATCTTACAAAAAGCACGTGTTAAGAACATTTCAGAATTAGGGGGTGGTATGCCATATATCTTTGTTTTTATTGATGAGTTTGGGGATTTAGTCACAGGGAAAGAAAATCTTGTCAAAGAATGTGTTTTGCTTTTAGCACAAAAGGCTCGCGCGGCAGGTATTCACGTTATCTTAACAACGCAAAGACCGAGTGTAAGAATTGTAGACGGAGATATTAAAGCTAACTTCCCTACACGTGTAGCTTTTAGAACAGCAACGAGTACAGATTCTCAAGTTATCTTGGATCAAGGAGGAGCGGAGAAGCTCCTAGGTAAAGGGGACATGTTACTTAGCACAGCAGACGGAATAGTGAGGTTACAAGGCTATAATCTATAGTCATGAAAGACAAAGAACTACAGCTAGAGAATGGGAATTATACTCGTATAGTAAACAAAATACTAGAAGAGCTAGTTAAAGTACCTTTACTAGGTGCAGAGATGTCTATTTGCTTTTTTGTTATTCGTAAGACATGGGGGTTTAACAAGAAAACAGACAAGATAAGTATTACTCAGTTTGAGAAGGGTGTTTGTAGGAGTAGGCCGACTATTGTTAAGGCTTTAAAAAATCTAAAGCTATTTAACATACTACAGCTAGTTAAGGTGGGTTCACATTATAACGAAAGTAGTGAGTGGAAGTTCAACAAACATTACAACTCTTGGGTGCTTATTAAGGTAGATAACCTAGTCAAGACACCTTTACCAGTTAAGATAGAAAACCTAGTCAAGACGCCTAAACTAGTTAAGACGCCTAACCTAGTTAAGGGTAGAGCAAAACCTAGTAAAGAAAACATCAAAAACCTAGTTAAGACGCCTAAACACACAAAAGACAATACAAAAGACAATACAAAAGAAAGAGAAAAAGTCCCAAAGGAACTTTTGGAAGGTTATCAGTGGAATGATTTAATAGACCCCTTCTCAAAGGTCAATCCGATGTTCGCAAAATTCTACAGTAACAAAACACAAAGGGTGTCTTTACAGGAGGTGGTTAATGTAATCGGTTTTGTAAAAACAAAATGGTTAGTTGATAATCTTAAAGAACTTACTAGAGATATCTTTGCGCCAAGAATTACGACACCAACCCAGCTGTCAAATAAGTTGGGGGATCTGTTGGACTACTGGAAGAAAAAGAAGAAAGGGGGGGAAAGTAAATATCAGCCGGATAAAATAACAATCACAAAACAATGAAAAAACTAGTTAGGTTTAGGTTCAGAGATAAAACAGTAAAGACATTCCCTATTGAGCAGGCAGAGCAAATACTAAACTCGGAGAGGCAACTGGTCATGTTATACGACGAGGAGGGGAAGTGGACAGGTCAAACCATCAACAAAGGCGAAATCTTAGGCACAGACCGCGACTTTGAGGAAGAGAGGATAGAAACCTCAAGAAAAGATGTAACGTTGCTTAGTGAGCCAAATATGACGAATGAGAGGCGCAAGGAATTATTAGAAAGATATAAGCCAAAAAAAGTATGATAAAGAAAAAGTTTATTATAACCGGTTATTATGATTTTGATGAGAGGGAATCAAAAAGGCAGCAACACGGCTTACTGGTCGTAGAAGGAGGGAAGGATATGAAGATTATTGAAATAATTGAAGAATAAGAATATATGTTTAAATCGACAAAAATATATAAAAACAAAGGAGAAGTTTGTGCTTGGTGTGAAGACGGACATCTTGTTATTAAAATTAACCCTATTACAAACAAGAAGTTCCTTGGTTGTGGTCGATATCCAGAATGTAAATATACTTGTGAAATAAATTAAAACTTTATGGACAAAGAAAAATTAGAAAAAATCCGTGAGGTGTTCCCGTATGTTGATATGTGTTTAGAAAAAAAGACAGGTAATGTTTGCATCTCGGTAGATCTTCTTTACGAATTAATCTTTAAAAATGTATAAAAAGAAAGTATTTACAAGACTTTGTTTGCAATGTTGTAAAAAACCTATACCAAAAGGGTGTGTAAGTTTTTGCAGCACTGAGTGTAGGAAATTATCAAGGTATCATAAAAAATAAATATATGGAAAAAATAATAGAAGTTACAAAGAATGGAGTTATTGTTCCAAAAATCAAATCTAAGGCACATTAGAGACGATTCTAAGGAATTATGCGTAGAACTATGGTTTGAGCTAACCACGGCCAATTCTAGCGACATAGACGGGGTAATAAAGTGTACGCTCGACGCAGGAACGGAGGTGTAGGAAATTATCAAGTCATCATAAAAAATAAATATATGGAAAAAAAAATAGAAGTTACAAAGACAGGGTTACACATCATCACAACTGATGGGGAATTGATAGGTATTATCTACAACGATATGAACAAGAAGGCTAAAAGACTTTTCTGGGTAGAAGAAATGAGCGAAGAAGATATAGCAGATTTGTTAGTAGGCAAGTTATCCACAGTTTTTATATCGTCAGCGATTGACAAGTAAATAAACAAAACATAAACTAAACATGGAGTTGAAAATAATAATTAAAGGAGAGTTGCCAGACTTGAATACACATTTGAGTGCCATCAACCATAACAGGTTTATAGGGGCAAAAATGAAGAAGGAGGCAACAGAACTAGTGGTGTGGATTGCTAAGAAGTACGTAACCAGAAAACTTCTTCCACCTTACCACATTACTTTCAACTGGTATTGCAAGGATAAAAGGAAAGATCCAGATAATATAATCTATGCTAAAAAGTTCATTTTAGACGGACTGCAGGTCGCAGGAGTGATTCCACAGGATACTTGGAATACCATATCAGGGTTTACGGATAATCTCTTTTTAGATAAAGAAAATCCACGAATAGAGGTAATTATTGAGTCCTTGTGCTACACTAAAGTCAGGTAATAGACATCTTAGTTCTGTTACTTAACTTGAAACTCGTGTGCAGTGTAGATGTCCTTCAAGTCGTCTATGTTGCACACGGGGAGAATAATATGTCAAAAATAGGATATATCCATACTTTAGAGAGACAGGTACATAACAAGACTGATCGTAAACAAGAAGAAAGCTCTTAAGAATAAGGTTATTATTAAAATAATAAATAATTATGACGAAAAACAATAAAATAGAAAACAGTAGTATTACACGTAAGGAGTATAAAAATGCAGTTGGGAGAGAGACAGCAAATGCAGTGATTTTAGATTTTAGTCTAAGGCAAGATGTATCAGATGAAATGGTGTCCTTTATTTTTCTACTAAAACAAGCATTAACAAATGTAGAAACCGACCTAAAAGAATTACAAGCAAGAAGACTTAATAAATAATTAACATGTATAAAATTATTGTAGTTGTTGCAGTTATAGAAGCAAGTATTATTATTGCAATGATCATCGCGCTTAATAAGGTTATTAATGTTTGTCTTAACTAATATGAAAACACCATTTTACGTAACAAGGGAAAAAGGGAACTGGTTTGCAGTCACACCGTTTAGGAAAGTGTTTTGTTTCAATTTAGAAGAGGCTTGTGAGTTTATAACTTATAAAAAATAAACAAGACATGAGATGCTCCGCCTCACTTTGCAACAATCCAGTCACAGACTATAAAACAATGGGGAGGTTTTGCAGAATATGTGACAACAAGTTTACAGTAACGAAGAAGTGCGACTTATCAAGTTTCTTTAATATAGCGAAAGCTTTAAATATCTAACTATGTACGAACAAATACTAACAAACAAAGACGGAAAAACAGTAAAGATATTAAGTCATCATCAAGGGATTTATATTATAAGCCGAACAGACCACAAAAGTGCAAACAATGGCAACTTCACAAAAGAAGACCTTATAGCATACGGCTGGATATTCCCTGTAGAGACAGAGAAAAGAACACCAAAACTAAATGAAAAATATTATATTCCAAATTTCACTGATGAAGATAAACATGACTACGGCTATTGGATAAATGACGAACTTGACAAATACTTCCTCGCCAACAACCTTATATGTCGCACTAAAAAAGAAGCAATCGCATTAACAGATAAGATGTTGGGGGCGGTGAGGGTATGAGAATACTTGAATTATTCGCAGGAAGTAGATCGATAGGGAAAATAGCGGATGAAAAAGGACACGAAGTTTTCTCTGTAGATTGGACACAGTATGAAGGTATAGACTTAGTTAAGGATATATCTACATTAAAAAAAGAAGAAATCCCTTTTATTCCTGATATTATATGGGCTTCACCAGATTGTGCTACTTACTCCATGTCAGCAATTAGTCATCATAGAAATGGAACAGATCCTAAAAGTGAGTATGCAAAAGAGTGTGATAAAACAAATATACACTTTATACATCTTATAAGAGAATATCTTGAAATAAACCCAAAGTTAATTTACTTCATCGAAAACCCAAGAGGGATGTTAAGAAAAATGCCTTTTATGCAAGAGTTTACACGACACACTATTTGGTACTGCCAATACGGTGATGATAGAGCTAAACCTACGGATATTTGGACAAATTCTAAAACGTGGATACCCAAACCTGTGTGCAGAAATGGAAATAAGGATTGTCATCACACTCCCGCACCAAGAGGTTCTAAAACTGGCACTCAAGGAAGAAAAGGAAGTTACGATCGATCTATAATACCGAAAGAACTTTGCGAAAGCATTTTACAAAGCTAATAAATAACCATGACCAAATACAAACTATTAACAGATAAGATGTTGGGGGCGGTAAGGGTATGAAAAATGTAATGGAAATAAGAACAAGCAAAGGGATATATAAATGTAACTGTGG
>Ga0163154_10002191_pt1 | contig 28868 bp, 29 predicted proteins | sample OliLakLV19MP9P1_FD_148649 | JGI IMG/M metagenome (GOLD analysis project Ga0163154, IMG submission 148649) | Freshwater microbial mat bacterial communities from Lake Vanda, McMurdo Dry Valleys, Antarctica - Oligotrophic Lake LV.19.MP9.P1 | ecosystem: Environmental > Aquatic > Freshwater > Lake >... | reverse complement strand
GACCGTATAGCGGCACAGCATCACGGGTTCGACGCCGTTGAAGCCCCAATATGTCCAGAATTGTCCGGGCATAAGGATCGGTTCGGTGATTTTCTGGTAGGTATAGTCAATCACGCATTCGTCTTCGATGGCAGGCATAGAAAAACTCAGCGATTGCGCGTCGCTATACATGAGGTATTCACTATAGGGCGCAGTAACGCGAATATCGTCGGGCTTCACCTCGATTACGGTTCCGTCCTTTTTGATTGTTCGCGCCTTGATGACTTTGATATACTCATAACTGGAGTTATAGGGGAGAGCGATTTCGGCGAGATGCCGGGCATTTTCATTGTAGAGTTTATAGGTTTCGCGGTATTCGGAAACGGTTCTGCCGTCGGGGCTGACGGTGACTTTGCCGATGTCGAGCAGACGCGCATAGGGATGGTTGGGCGACTCTTTGGCACTCGGCGCAGTACGGATCGCCTCTCTCAGTTGGGCGTCGAGCGGCGCGATTGCGGGTTTGGTTTGTGTCGCGGGTTTAGGCTTGGTTTTGGCGGCGGCTTTTTGGGCAAACGCTGTTGTCGGCAGCACGGCGATCAGGATCGCCATAGAGACAGGAAAAATTCGCATCGGGTCTTGCTCTCCTCACTTGGAAGTCCTCTCTTGTTCGCGGGCAAGTCCGACGATTCCTCCCTGCAAACAAAAGAATCAGGGAGAACACGCAGGACACAGGGAAATGCAAAAACATCGATCCACGAACTCACACGAAAAAAACACGAAAACAATACAAGAATCAAATCTAAGATTCTTGTATTGTCCCTATGTTCCCCGTGTTCTCCCTGATTCTTCTGTTCGTCAGTCGCGGGCGCGGAAGGCGAAGGGTTTGCCTTGGAGTTTTGTCCAAGCGATTTTCTGTTCCGGCGTGAGAAGGGCGAGGGCTTTGAGGTTGAATTCGGCGCGGATTTTCTCGATTTTCTCTTCCATCTCATCGAATTTTTGGCGTTGTGCCGGTGTCATCTCTTTACGGTCAGGAATGCGGAGACGCATGGAGATCGTTTTGCGCTCGCCTCCATTGTCGTCGGTGCCGTTCTGTTGCTGGGTCTGCATGAAATCTTTGTAGGCGTCCATTGTGATCGCCGATTGCTGATCGCGATACGCTTGCAGATACTCGGAGGCTTGGCGGTGCTGTTCGGCGTCCATATTCAGCGGTTCAGCGACAACTTTGTCCGCAATCGCCAACGCCCCACGCCAACGCAGATCGATTTGACGCAAGCGTTGGATTTGCTCGCGGTGCAGAACGATTTCGACGGTTTTGTTGCTTTCTTCGAGGGAGGCATTCATTGTCTGTTGGATTTGCTGGCGAATATCGGTCTCATTGCCGCCTTTGGCTTCGATACGCAGCGGACGCGGCGCACTCTTCTGTTTGCCAATCTCCTCGATGGCTTCCCGCTGTGTAACACTGACGCCGATTTCGCCGCGCACATCGTTGCGAAGCAGCAGCGACAGGGCGTTATAGCGTAAGGGATCAACGGCTCCGCGCTTGGCGGACTGTCCGGGACGCGAACCGTTGAACATGGGAATTCCGGGCAACAGCGAAATTCCGTTGGCAGGGGGACGGAATGGTTTGGTTTCCTGCGCTTTTTTGTCGGAATTGTTGATTGGGACATCTTGTGCGAAAACGGCTGCGGTATGTCCCAAAAGCATGAGACTTCCGGCAAGGGCGAATAATTTCATTTCAAATTCTCCTTTTACGGGTTGTTAGTTTTCTTGCTCGGCGTTATAATGGGCGTGGTAATGGCAGGTTTGGGTTCCATCGGGCGCGGCAAAATTTTGAGTTCCACGTCTTTTTGGATCGGCTGCTTGTCGAAGCGAATGATCCGTAGGGTCAGCGTGTCGCCGGGGCGCAGACGCAGAGAAGTTTCGCGCACATCGGCGGAGTTGCGAACCGGCTTATCGTTGATTCGGAGCAGAACGTCGCCGGGCTGAATACCCGCTTGAAGAGCTGGCGATTCGGGGAAAACGCCGGTAATCCGCACTTGGCGCGTGACGTTGAGAAACCCTCTGTCTTCGACGGTCTCTTCCTCATCTTCGGGCGCGATGCCGATCCACCCGCGAGTCACTTGTCCGGTTTTGAGTTGTTCGATCACTGCCTTGATCTCGTTGATCGGCAGAGCATATCCCGTGCTGCTGACCACTGGTAATGCTGTGTTGCGATTGAATGTATTGAATGTATTGTTCCGGTTTGCAAATGTTCGAGTCCGAGCCAAATCTTGAGCGAACTGCTCATACTGTTGTACCATCTGATTGAGGTTTTGTCCCTTGCCTTTGGGTTCGCGCCGCATAGTATTGATGGGCGGCAGGGACGGCATAGGCGATGCAAAAAACTGTGAAGGCGGATCACTAATGAACGCGAAATCCTCGTTGAGTGGGATTGCGACGACGATACCGATGACTTCGCCTTTTGCGTTCATCAACGGTGCGCCGCTGGTTCCCGCTCCGACTGTTCCGGCGATTTGGAAAAGGGTAGGATAAAAGCGATTTCCCGCCACAGTGCCTTGTTCGCGTCTGCCGCCCACGAGATTGAGTGCAACCGAGTTGGGATCGCCGGTTTGGTTGCCGATAGACAGGGCGAAGTGTCCGGGCAGAACGGGCTGTGAGTCGCCGAGCGTGAGGGCGGGCAGGTTGGTTTGAGCCAGCAATTTCAGTAAGCCGATATTGAGTTCGCCATTGACGCCGACGATTTTGGCTTTGATGCGCGTTCCTTTGTCTGTGATGATGGTGGGATTTTCCATTGGCTCGACGACATCGGCGGTGGTGAGAATATAGCCGTCGCCTATCGAAAATCCTGTTCCAGAATTGGCACGGAAGACATTGAACGCTTGGGCGCGTCGTGCGGGGGCAGATTGTACTTGCGCCATTTGTGTTCTGATGGCGTCAAGTTGCATTTTCAGAATGTTGACGTGTTTCTGCCGCTGCACTAATCTCGGATGATCATTTTTGAGAGTGCGTTTGAGTTCGGTCAGATCGCGCTGCTCTGTGGTCAACTTTTTGGCAAGGATATTGATCTGTTCCGTCATCACCGAATTTTCCAGTGTGGCGACCGCTTGACGACGATAAAGTTGATTGAAGTTTTGTACTTCCTGTTTATGCAGATCGCGCATATGTTGAAAACTACGCCGTTCTGCCGTCTGCATATCCAATCGTGAGAGAGCCTCTTTAGTACGCTTCTTCTCATAAAGAGTAAGTGCATTCGCGACGGATTTGTCTTGGCTTGCCAACATTACTTCATAACGCTTTAGTTCCTCCTGCAACTTTTCGAGGCTTTTTCGCTGGGATTCGTTGGGCATTGAGGCTGATTCGAAAAACTGAAGCGTGATCTTTTTGCGCTCATCTTCAACGGCGACAACGGCAGAGCGTGTCTGAATGGTAATTTTGGCGACTTCGTTTTGTATCTGCTCCAAAATCCCATCGGCGCGAACCGGCGCAACCGCCACAATTCCTAAAAGTGTCACTATCCATTTTCGCGTTACCATGCTGTTTTCTCCGAAGACGAGTAGGATGCGGGCGTCAGTGGATTCTCCAATGTATCAATGCCGCCACTGACATAGCGGGGCGTATCGCCGGACACCTGACCACTTGGAACGGCTCCGAGAGTATAGCGATTATCCATAGTATCCGATATGATGGTTTCGCCGTCCACTGCCAAAATTACACGGCGCGGCGTTTCCGTTTGAGGCTTGGGTTGGGTCTGTGCAACAAGAGGACGCTTGCCCCTCACTCCCGACCCTTCTCCCCTTTTCGCTCGTTCCTCGCGGGGAGAGGGGAGAACCGACTTTTCACTTTTCACAATGGTAGGGGGAGGCGTTGCTGTTTTCATTTTGCTCACAAGCCCAGAGACAACTGTTCGCTCGACAGGCGGTTGTTTTTCATAATTCTGCACAAATACAGGTGCCGAGGAAAGCATCTTGACTTGAGACTCCCCCTCTGCCCGAACAAGTTCGGGAGAGGGGACGGGGGGGTGAGGGAGAGCCAGCCACAACAGACCCACTGCCATCACTCCCACCACTCCGCCTAATCCCAAACGCACAGGTAACATTGGACGTAACTTTTGCGGTTCCGGTGCGGTTAAGCGGGCGTGCAAATCACTCCAATTGTGGCGCGAATCCGGCACAACGGCTGTCCGCCAATCCGCAACGAAATTTGCTGTTCGCTGCCACTGTTGATACTCGGCATGACACGCGCCACACGTTTCTGTATGAAATTTGACGTTTTGTATTTCTTGCTCTGTTGCGTTCCCATTCGCTGTCATTTCTAAAATCGGCGCGATTTTCCGACACGTTTTTGACGTTTTCATTTTCGTTATTCCCTCACTTCCAACAACGCGATGACACGCTCTTTTAATTTGCGACGAGCGCGGAACACCCGCAATTTTGCGCTGGCATGAGAACACCCCAATATCCCTGCAATCTCCTCATATTTCATCTCTTCCACGTCATGTAATATAATCACTTCCCGATGACCGGCGGGCAATCCATGCAATGCCCGTAAAATCAACGCATTGGTTTCGGCACGCTCCATCACCGCATAGGGCGAAGAATCCTCGTGCGCGGAGGAATTCCAAAGCGGTTCCGGCAATTCGGAATTGTACGCAATTTTGCGCCGCTCCCACGATTTGATGCGGTCACGGCATAGATTGGCACAGATTCGCAAGAGCCATGTCCGCAGACTCGCCTCACAGCGAAATTTGCCGATGGCTTGATGCGCCCGAACAAATGTCTCTTGTTTAATATCGTCGGCGTCCTCGCGATGCCCTAAAAGGTGATACGCATACCGATAGACCTGTGTCCCATAACGGTCGTAAATGACGGCAAAAGCCTCCAATTCGCCCGCCCGACACCGGCTGATTAACTCCTCTTCGGTCATCTGTCCCGTCGCCTCACGCGAAAGCACCACGTTGTCACCTCTCCTCATTCGCAACAACAGACGAAACAATATCCCCAGCGTATCACAGAATATATCTTTAGTTTCCTGACGCGAACCATGACCGTGGAGGAGCGTGTTCTATAATAGACCTCTTGCAAGAGTCGGGTACAAGAACGTACCCGACTCAAAAACAGCCGTCCTGCGGACGAAATTCCCTCTCCCTATCGAGTGCGAAGCATGGCACGGCGGAACGAGACCTGCACGAGAAATAAATTGTTGCTGGACTCTTGCAAGAGGTCTATTGACAGCATGTTCTCCGCAGACATAGCAGACGTCTTTTTGCTTCACTTTTCTCAACTATTGTCAGAGTCAAATCATGATGCATCTATAAAATACTGTTTTACTGCTCATTTAAACTCCCGTTCAGATGTGTTTTCACCTGTTGCAATGCCCAAGCCGCGTGTTCGCGGACAAGAGGTTCAGGATCGTTTGCGGCGGCATATTCGAGCGCGGCAACCGCTTCGGGCGCGTCGGACTGTGCCAGCGCGACTGCCACATTTCGCAGCAGTCCGCGCCGTTTCGCTCGCTTCACGGCACTGCCCTTGAACCGAACCCGAAACTCGTCCTCACTCAACAAAAGCAACTCTGTCAGTTGCGGCGTCTCGGTCACTGCACGCGATTGATAGGCCGCCTCTTCGGTTGGAGCGGAACGCCGCAGATTGAACGGGCAGACCTCTTGGCAAATATCGCATCCATAAATCCGATTGCCCGATTCTGCCAAAGCCGGACGAAACTCTTCCGGGATCGCGCCTTTGAGTTCTATCGTCAAATAGGACAGGCAACGCCGCGCATCGAGTTGATACGGCACGACCAATGCCCCCGTCGGACAGGCGTCCAAACAGCGCGTACAGGTTCCACAGCCCGCGTACAGGTTCCACAGCCACCCAAGGCAGCCGCGTCGGGAACTAATTCCGCCGTCGTCAAAATCTCGCCAAGAAAGAAATAGGAGCCGCGCCGCGTATTGATCAGCAGTGTGTTTTTGCCGAACCAGCCCAATCCCGCACGCCTCGCCACTTCCCGTTCCAAGACAGGAGCCGTATCCACAAAAACGCGCCCCTCCACTTCGCCCCCATATTCCGCCTTCAACGTCTCCCAAAGCACCCCAAGCCGCGCCTTCATCACCTCATGGTAATCGTCGCCGCGAGCATACCGCGCAAAAATTCCCCGTTCCCCGCCAATTTCCGGCGTCCCCGCGCCCTCTTCTACATCGGCGTAATAGTTCATCCCAACAGCAATCAGCGACTTTGCGCCCTCCAGCATCAACCCCGGATCAAGCCGCTTCTCCACATTCCGCGCCAAATACTCCATCTCACCGGCATAACCGTTTGCCAGCCACTCCCGATATGGCTCTGCAAAAATTGAGGGTTCGACAGTCGTAATTCCGACCAGATCGAACCCCAACTCTAATGCCTTTGCCTTAATTATCTCTTCAATAGAACCACAGGGGACACGGGGATCATGGGGAGATATAGAATCTGAGATTTCGTGTCCTTTTCGTGTTGTTTCGTGGATCGAATCTTGCATTTTCCTGTGTTCCCCATGTTCCCTGTGGCTCCTATCCTACCGCGTCGAGAGCATCACGTATCGACATCTGCACGCAGGTTAAAATGGGAGTATCACGGATAGTATAAACGCTGGACTCCGTTTCGCGCAATGCCATCACCAAATCCAAAAAGTCGGCAGGAACATCGGTTTCAAACGCGACCACAAACTCCTGATCGTCAATCCCGAACGAATAGGTAGTATTGAGTTTGACCGACGGAAATTTATGCCCGACTTCGATATGCGTCGTCATCGCCTTTTGGCGTTCTTCGAGTGATTTGAGATACCACTGCCGCGACTTCACGAAGGGATACACAAACAGATATTTGCGCCCCGTCGGTTTGATCACAAGGCGGCGACCTTCCGGCGCGTCCGTCTCATGCGGGTCTTTGTAGACGGAATTTTTCGTCATGCCGAGAAAGCAGTAAGGTTGCGTCGCCCAACGCCCCATGCCCGAATTGAGCAGGGTTGTGCCGTGCTTGCGGATCGTGTCGAGTTCGAGCGAGGAATTCCATAACAGCAAATCCACATCGCCGCGCACTCCCACCAGCGAATAGGCGCGAACCGTCATCTCATCGGCGGCATTTTCGACAGCCGCCACAAACTCGGCTTTGTCCCGCTCCCGCACGTCTTTTGGCAGTCGCCGCCACGCCGCATCAAACTTATAAAAGGCGAACTGCACCATCATTCGTCCGCGATTTTCCATCTAAATTTCCTTTTCTCCATATAATCCGGGTACAGGAACGTACCCGGCAAAAGTACAAGCGTCTTTCAGACGCACAATTCGCTTCGAACTGGGAGAATGCGCGTCTGAAAGACACTTGTTTTTTCCAGACGGGGGTTGAAAACCTCCGGTGCGTAACGTGAGTTTCTAAATTTTAATCAAAACTCATTCCGTCCAGCCAAATCGTGAACGGCTCCATCTCCCATGAATCGAACGAAAACGAGAGGGTTTCCAGTTCCTTGAGTGAGAAAGTTCCGTGCGTTTCGCGTGTCCATTTCGCGGAATCTTTGCCATCAATGGGGATTTCGAGGTATTGCCAGAGCCACCGCGCTTCACTGACTTCTTTATCGCGCAGGGGATCATAACCCTTGACCGGACGAAATACCGCGTCGCCTTTGGCACTTTTGAGAGTGACAGTGGGACCCGGTTCTTGAAACCCGTTCGGATTACGATTCTCATAGCGCATCCAAAACGACAGCAACGAGTGTGCCGAAGCATGAACTTTTTCCTCGTTCGAGAGGCGATAATGCATCGTGATTTTACTGCCGGAATAGGGCGTCGGCGTGAACGTCGTCGAAGTCTGTCCGACAACCGCATCGTTATCGCTGGCAATCTGAATTTTGTCGCCCTCACCTGTCCATGCCTTGAGTGCGTTTTCGGTTCCGTACTCGTGCGTCACAGGGCGCGAAACCATGACGTCACGATACGCGAGATCGGCAAGCACGCCGTTGGAGACCGTCAGCCCGACGCGATAATGCCCCGGCTGTGCAAACGTATGCGACACGCTCGCCCCGTCGAACTCCTTTCCATCAATACGCCAGCGATGAGTGAGTTTGCGTCCTGTGGGATCGGTACTCTCGGAGGAATTGAAGCCGGTTTCCACTCCCGCCATTGCCTTATGCCCGCCGCGCAAAATCGCCTTTGGAGCCTGTGTCACGGTGAGATCATCGGCTTGTGTGAGATTGGTGACTTGAATAAACTGGTCAGGGGCGGCGTTGTCTTTGTGGGAATTGTTGGCGACATGGACATCTTCGGCGTACATCGCGAAAATGCCCCATTTGTTGTTTTCGAGGCGGTTGTTCTGAAGAATCCAATGCGCGGCTTTCCACCTCGCGCCTTTGCTGCCCCGATCCCCGCGCAGAACAATTCCGCCGCCGTTGTTGTCGTGGCAATAGTTGCCTTCGACAATGGTATGGGTAGACGGTCCATTCACAAAAACGATGCCGCCATGCCCAAAATCCGGCTCCGGTGCGTTGTGCTTCCCTTCGGGGCGTCCATTGAATCCCGCCTCGTTGCCGATAAGAACGGTATGGTCGCTCGCCCCCAGCCAGAAGCCATAAGAGCAATGGTTCGATTTATTGCGAATATACGTGTTGCCGGGACTCCATGCCTCAAATCCGTTGTTGTTGGCATATGAGCAGTCGTTTTCGACAAACAAATTGCCCGTAGACACCCAGTTATTCAGCACGCGAATAAAAATTCCGTCGCCGCCATAACGCACATCGTTGCGGAAAAATTGGTTGTGGTTGGAGCCGCTTTCGATCAGAACCGAAGTGGAATCGCGGGCATGAACTTCGCCCGGCTTGATACGAATACCATAAGAGAGATTGCAGTCGGAAATGTTGTTGCGGCACGCCGTTTCCATTTTCAGGCAGACGTTGGAGCAATGCGAAAAATCGGAAGTGATCACCTGATTGTCGTCACAGCGGCTCAAATCCAAGCCGTTCCAAACCCGATTGGCGCGGCAGTTTCGGATTGTCGAGCGGTGAACATTGGTTAGGATAATGCCGCCGACGCGATTGCCGTTGCCCCAATCGAACTCAGGATCGTGATAGTTGTCGGAGAAATCGCAGTTCTCCAGTTTCCACGCCGAGCCGTTGGTTCCTTGCAGTCCCGTTTGCCAGCCCTTCGCCTTGATGTTTTTCAGCGTGATATTGGTCGCGTCTTTGATTTCGATGGCGACACCCTGAAACGATTTGAGATCGCCCGCTTTGCCGAGACCGACAAGAGTTTTGCCGTCGCCGTCTATTGTGAGATGACTGCCCTTGACGACGATTCGGCGTCCGGGCGGGATCATCTCCTGCGAGAGTTTGGTATCCTGCGTAATGATGAGCGGCGGCATCGGTTCCTTTGCCGCGTGCAGTGCCAGCACTGCCAAAAGGGTAAGCATTTTTGGGCGTCCTCCTTCTTGGAATACCCGCATTATCCCACAAAACGCCGTGATTTGTCTGTGCGGTGGAAGAGGAAAAAGGAATTTCCATACGAGAGAGCGAACCTCTGCCGTATCACAGACAAAGGAAAACAATGACAATTCTCAAACAGACAATCGTGGCAGCCTTTCTGCTCAACACCTGTTGCCTTGCCGTTGTTGCTCAAAAGGGCAAACCACCTTATCAGCCGACAGCAGCAGACTATGCCCGCACAGACAAGCGAGCGTTCGCCGCATTCCTTGAAACCCATAAATCGCCGAAATGGTGTCCAAGTTTTGCCACCCTGACACAAGAAGCCAATACGGAGAAGATTCTGCACATGACATGGTTTCTTGGTGATAGAGCCGTTCTTGCAATGCAGTTGCTCGTCACACCCAAAGGTCATGTTTACACGCAGCGTATTGCTTACGAATGGGCAGATCAAGCCTCTGAGCAGTGGACTTTGGCGCAAAGCGATCTCAAGCAGTTGCAGAGCGATCTGCCGGTTTCCATACGCATTGCTCCACGTCCTGCGTTCGGCAAAGTGGTGATCGTCAGTTCACGCAGGGGAACAAAATGGCAAACTACTCTCCATGACAGAGCAAAACTGCCCGCCTCCCTCCAAAAACTGAGGGAAGGACCGCCGGGCAGATATATCCGCGTGCAAAACGGCAGAGTTCCCTAATCGTACGAGGTAACAGTTCAGAGTTGTGGGAGTAAACTACAAAAATCGCTATTTTTGATCATGCTTCGAGATGGAGGCAGGCAGATATATCCGCGTGCAAAACGGCAGAGTTCCCTAATCGTACGAGGTAACAGTTCAGAGTTGTGGGAGTAAACTACAAAAATCGCTATTTTTGATCATGCTTCGAGATGGAGGCAGAGAGCCTAAAGGCTGATTTGAACGAAAATTCCCACAACCCTGAACTGTTACCTCTTTCTGAATAATCTATGCCATCGGCACAATCTATGCCATGATCGTCCGCTGTTCAGAAATTCAATGAAGGATACTGCCGATAGAACGAGGAAGCTCTGCCGAAGTTCTCATGAGAGGTGCAGCCTCTCCACCGAAGGATTTATTCCCCAAAACATTCAGACACGGATGAGGCGATTGTCGTGATCGTGATGAGCCGGCGGTGCAAAACGCATCGGCGGCACAGCGCGTACCGATTTTGGTGCGTGATAGGCATTCAAGACCGGCAGCGACAAAACCATCAAGATCGCAAGCATCAGCGCAACGATGACTTTGTCCAAAATTCGCAGGTATCTTGCTCGCTCTTCACAGGGTATTTCTACAGGAATGGGCTTTGCAGTTGTCAAGTGGCTCTCTTTCTCAGGCGTCACGCAGACGCTTCCTTGATTTCTCTCCTCTATTTTGTTCCCCATTCAAATCAAAATGCTTTTAAGTGCGATCACGGGGTTTTGAGACGCAAAACGACGGGGTTTCATCGCGACAAGGCGATTTTCTATCTGCCGGGACAGTGATGGGTGCGAATCAAAGTTAGGGCAACCGGGTACAAGAACATACCCAGACTTGCGTTCTGCACTTCAAAAACCATAACTGCCCTCAACTTGCTTCGCGCCCGACGTTGCTCCTCTTGAAACATCAACCCAAATCATGGCGTCATTTTCAGACGCAATATTTGCGCTAAAGGAGAAAGCAGAAAATTATTATGGCAGATGAGAATTTGGCGGGCAAAGTGATTGTCATCACGGGCGCGTCGAGCGGCTTCGGCAAAGGCGCAGCGTTGGGGTTTGCAAAGCGCGGGGCATACGTTGTTTTGGCGGCGCGGCGCGAGCATCTTCTGGATGAGTTGGCGTAAGAGTGCGAAGGGATGGGCGGGCGAGCATTGTCCGTGCCAACCGATGTCAGCAATCAAGAGGACGTGCTTGGCGTTGGTACAGACAAGGTCACGGCGGAAGCAGAACGGCGGCGCAGCGTGCAAAGCACCAGCGGAAATGAGAAATCGGCGGGAGATTTCGTTCCTGACCCGAAGGCTCCCTATGCCCATTCCTACTATTGGGCTTCGTTCGTTCTTATCGGGAACAGGGAACAGGGAAACTCAACTGAGAATCTCACCTCTCGCACCGGAGGTTTTAAACCCCCGGTGCGAGAGGTGAGTGAGAATCTCTGTGCTTTTCTTTGTGTGTCCTTTGCTGTTCGTGAATGGGTTTTCGTGTTGATTTCGTGTTCTTTCGTGGATCAGTTTTGCATTGTCTCGTTCCCTGTTCCCTTCCGAAAAATTCCCCTGTGTTTTTACGGGGCAAACTGCCAATAATGAGAAATAGAGGCAAGACTTTGGGCTTGACCTTTTAATTTCGACGCGCAACTTCTTTCGTTTCACCGCAGGACATATCGTTTTTTTTTGAGAATAGAAGGTTTTTTGCTTGTCTCTCGCACAAATACGGGGTGAGAAATCGTCCTGCCATTGGGACACCCCCCAAAATCAACGGTGAACGATAGAAGAGGAAACGCAATGAACACACACAACGGATCGCGCTGGACTGCCATGCTTTCGTCACGGACTGCCGCAACAACGGCAAAGCGCACTACCAAAACAGAGCCAACCGACTGCCGCTTGTCCGACTTGTTGGAGCAGGGACGCTGCTGCACCAGTCCCGAAGCGGCAAACGCGGTCATGCAGCAAGCTTTGCGGGCGGCGGTGCGCTATACCGGCGCGGCATCCGGCTATGTCATGATGATTGATAAAGTCGAGTCATGATGATTGATAAAGTCGAGCAGCTTTTGATCAGTGAGGCGGCGGTCAGCATCGGCGGACAAGCCTCGGTTCCCTCCGCACTACCCCTCAGTGAAGGCTTGGAAGGGCAAACCGCCGAGATGGGAATCGCCTTGATCATTTCGCGCCGCACCAAGCAGTCGCCCACCGGCAAATCGCTCGAAAGCTACGGCTACACTAAAGAGATCGAAGCCGCCCTCTGCGTTCCGATCATTCAATCGCCAACCCCCGATCAACCGATGGCGGTTTTGGGCGTTGTGACCCTGCTCCATGAAGGCAAGGGGCGCACGTTCAGCGACAACGAAGCCGACATTACTCAACTTCTGGCGGGAATTATGGCAACTGCCATCGCCGGCGCACGCTACTATACGCACAAAAAAGAGAAAACCATGCGGACGTTGCAGGAGATTATGACACTCCTCGACAGCCGCGACATCTCTTCTCGCGGACACTCGCATCGTGTCGCCGAGGTCTGCGTTCTGATCGCCAATCGTCTTGGATTGGACTCAAAAACTGTTCAGACGCTGAAAACGGGCGCACTGCTGCACGACATCGGCAAGATCGTCATTCCCGAAGGCATTCTCCGCAAACCGGAACGCCTCACCGACAGCGAGTTCGCTATTCTGCACCAATATCCACTGATCGGCTACGAGATCGCCAAATCGCTCGATTTCGATGCAGAGATTCTGCTTTTGCTCCGCAACCATACCGAGAAATTCTATCCCGACAACCTTCACGCCGGAGAGATTCCGCTTCCTTTGCGGATTTTGTGTGTTGCAGATGCCTTCGACGCCATGAGCTCGTATCGGTCGTATCGCCCGACACTCGACTCCTCCGCCCGCCGCGAACAGTTGAACCGCTTTGCCGGGACACAGTTCGACCCGAATATCGTGGAAATTCTGAAAGATTTGCTCGGCGATGGCAGCTTAGATGCCCTCTATCGCTCGCAATGGTATCCGATGGAAGAGGCGACCTCCCAATGGGACCGCCCGACAGAGCAAGCGGCATAAACTTCGCCGCATTCGCGCTCATTGAGAAAAGGACATACACCTAATCATGCCAACCGCAAAAACGCTGCCACAACCCACTTCGGTTCTGACTGAAATCGAGATCAACGAGTTGCAAGGGGCGATTGCCTCTCTGAACTTTTCGGGCAATCACACAGAACCCACCGATACCGGCAACCTCAGTTCTCTCTGGACTCTGCTCAATGAGCGCGTTGCTCGCGCCACAGGTACACCGACAGCAATAACACAAGCCCCGCAACTTCAAGCGACTGCCAGCATGGCAATTCCAAACCCAACAGCGGTGACTGTCCCCGAAGGGTATGGCAATTCGGTTGCGGAAACCTATGTTATCGCCGATACGACACTGACAACAAGCCCGAACATCATTGAACCCGAAGCCCTCGCTTCTTTCACCCAAAGTATACCGACGGTGGAAGCCGTTGTTCCTGCACAAGCCCTGACAATCATAGAGCCGGAGACAGTGGCAGTGCTGGAACCGGAAATTTTCAAGCCGTCAATCAGTGATGTCTTGACGCCGACCCTTGTCACATTCGCACCTGTGACGACGCCCACAGTGACGCCGCTCAAGGAATTCCTCACAGCAAACGCCCGCCGCAAAACGGTTCCGCTGGTTCGCCTCGAAAACACTCTGCGCGGCGATACCTTCGTGCTTTCGGCGCATTCACAGGGCGAGCTGCTTCCTCATATTACCTTGGAATTGACTGCCCCGCTCGGCAAAACCGTGCAGACGGCATCGCGCACCGGCGAGGACAGCACCGACAGCGGGCAGCTTGCCACGCTGGAAAGCGTCGAAACCGGCGGCGAAGGCAAAACTTCGCTCAAGGCAACCGTCGGCTATACCAAAGGCTCGCCCGATATTGTCATTGAAGTATCGTGCGTGGACGGCAGTGACTGGCAGTTCCACACGCAGGAGAACGGCAGCGATGTCTCAGTAGAGTGGGAAGTCACGCGGCAGAAAGGCAAAGCGATTGTGATCGCCGCCGCCATCGGACGCGCCAAAGGCGCAGAAGACGTGATCCTCGAACTGAGCCGAACACTGATTATGCCGACAACGGAGGGAGCCGTAACACCGCAATGGCGCAACCTTGTCGAACTTAAGCAGCCAATGCGGTAACCGAACAAAAAAGCCCATGAGTTTGATTCGATCTCAAACCCATGGGCAACTTCTACGGGAGAATGTCGCCAAGAACATTGTAGTTGCCGATAAGCAGCAGCAGATCGCCGATGTCGTTGACTTGGTCGAGATTGAAATCAACGCCCTCATCATAACTGAGAGAGGGGCTGATCTGATTATACGCTCTGATGAGGCGCAACAGATCGGCAATATCGGCGGCATTGTCGCGTGTCCCATCGCCCGTCTTGACCAAAACTGGAGCGGGAAGCGTCACGTTCCCTTCTGAGAGATCAACGGCTATTCGTTTGGACAAATAACTGCCGCCACTGATGAGAACAGTATAGTTGGCACGCGGCAAGCCCGCAATCGCAAACGCTCCGGACGGACTGACCCGCTCCGGACGGACTGAAATGGTTTTGACCGTATCCACGCCGCCTGTGCGGAAGGAAAAAGTCAGGGTTTGGTCTGGAGCCGTCGGAGAAATCCCTTGCAGAGTCAGCGTGCCACTCAGCGTGACCGGCAAATTGAGCGGCTGCCGAACAAAGATGTCGGTGAACTCGTTCGTATCGTTAGGAACGAGATTGGTCGCGCTTCCCTTGAACACCAACACACTTGCATCGGCGGAAATATCGGCTATGGACGTTTCGTCGTTGCCCTCCACACCTCCAACGCCCAAACTGACTCGCAGGGTGATTCCTGCCGCTCGCTCATAAATAAAAACATCAGCGGACCCGTTGGTATCATCGCTGACGAGGTTGGTTGCGAAACTGTCGAACAAAATATATTTGCCGTCCGGTGTGATCACATCGAGGTAACTGTCATCATTGCCCTGTAAGCCTCCGCTACTAACACTGACACGAGTCGTCGTCGGTATCGCCGGAATTGTCAGATCACGAACAAAGACATCTAATCTTGCATTGGTGTCACCAGCATGCATTGGTGTCACCAGCAACAAGATTCGTGGCAATACTGTCGAACGCAATGAGTTTGCCATCACTTGAAAGAGAAATATCCTCCGCGCCACTGGCGGCATTGCCTTGAGTTCCATTAGTGGCGCGGCTTGCAATAACGGTTGTCCCTGCCGCGATATTCCGCACAAAGACATCCCCGGCGGTGTTGGCGTCTCCTGCGACAAGGTCTGTTGCAATGCTGTTAAAGGCAACTGTGCTGCCATCGCCTGAAATCACAGCATCAGCAGAAAAGGCAGTCGCTTGCGCTCCGGTGCTACTCACGCTGAGGCGCGTGGTGGCGGCTGTCGTGGTATCGTAAAGGAATATATCGCTCTGACTGTTGGTATCGCCGCTGACGAGATTGGTTGCTCGGCTCTCATACGCGATATAGCGACCACTTTGGGAAATCACGGGATTGAGACTAAGCCCATTAGATTGCGCTCCCCCTATTCCGTTGGAGATGCGTATCGTAGTATTGGTGACAGTGTCGCGCACAAAAATATCATAGGCAGTGTTTGTGTCGCTGGCAACCAGATTCGAGGCGATACTGTCGAATGTAATATAGCGTCCGTCGCCGGAGATTGCAAAACCTATGATAGCATCGTTGGTTTGCCCCCCCGCCGTAGAAACATTGACGCGCTTGGTAACGCCGGTTGCCAACTCCGTGACAAAGATATCCTCTTCATCATTGGTATCACCAGCAACAAGATTAGTGGCTAACGAACTAAATACCACAAATTTTCCATCGGCGGAAACACGTGGATTGAAACTATTCCGATTGCTTTCCGCGCCTCCTGTGCCGACGCTGATTCGGGTTGTGGTTTGAGCGAGAGTAAAAGCGGGAAGAGCGAAGAGTATACCGAGAAGCGTGGCGGACTTGATGGCACTTCTGAGAGAGACGAACATAAACTTTCTCCTTACTATGGAACATTGGCAGGACAACACCAACGACTAAATGCCATGATACCGCAAAACGCGCAAAATTCCCGAAGAGTTACGGCGTTCTTCTTGACAAAGCCCCTCTGCTTGGCTATACTTGCACTGGACGCGCCGATTTCGGCGACGCAAATTCAGGTAGGGAATAAGGAGAGAGACGTGAGCCGTATTCAGGCAAGAAAAGAAGCCCCCTATGTTGTGGGCGTAGACCTCGGCGGAACCAATGTGCGGGCGGCGGTGGTGGATCAAGACGAAAAGATTCTGGCACGGCATGAGAATTCCTCAGACGCCAAAGCGGGCACACACCATACCGTCGCACGAATCGGAGACGCCGTGCGCGGAGCCGTTGCAGGGGCGGGCATGAAACTCGAAGACATCGCGGCAGTCGGGATCGCCGTTCCGGGACACATCAACGTCCCGGAAGGAATCGTCATTTGGGGTCCGAACTTCGGGCATTACGAGGACGGCAAATATCTGCCGTTCAAAGCGGTTCCCTTGCGGGATATGGTCGAGGCGGAACTCGGCACGACGATGGTGATGGACAACGACGCCAACGTCGCGGCACTCGGCGAATATCGCTATGGCGCGGGGCGCGGAACCAAGCATCTCGTCATGTTTACGCTCGGCACGGGCATTGGCGGCGGCATCATCGTTGACGGCGAAGTGCTGCGTGGAGCAACAGGCGGTGCGGCGGAAGTCGGGCATATTATCATTGCGGCGGGGGTTGGCAGCAGTCAGAACGGGGCGCATGGTCGCCTTGAATCATTGGCAGGACGCGATCCGATTTGCGAACGTGCCACGCTGAAAATGGAATCGGGACGCGCCACCAAACTGTGGGAGAATGTTCACTCTACCGACTCGCTTCAAGTGATTCTCACTCCGAAAATGATTGATGACGCGGCTTCGTGATTCTCACTCCGAAAATGATTGATGACGCGGCTTCAGCAGGGGACGCGCTCGCCATCGAAGTCATGGAAGAGATCGGATTCTTTGTCGGGCTGGGAATCGCCAATATGATCAACGTCTTCAACCCGGAAGTGGTGGTTCTCGGCGGCAAAATTTCGCGATCCGAAATCCTGTTCCAAACCGCACTTCGCGCCGCACGCGCCAACGCCATCGGCTCGATTTTGGCGTCGGCAAGAATAGTGCGGGCAGAACTCGGCGACGATGCGGGAATTATGGGCGCGGCGGAACTCGCTTCCCGCGAAGCAGGACGGTGATCCCTATGCCGCACATCGAACAAAGCGTTGAGATCAACGCGCCGATTGAAAAAGTCTATGCCATTGCCCGCGATGTCGAGGCGTTTCCGCAGTTTATGAACGACCTCGAATCGCTGGCGGTCTTGGAGCGCAACGCCGACAATTCCCGCACGCTGACGACATGGGTCGGGCTGATCCGGCAGTTCAAGATGAAAATTCGCTGGACGCAGGAGGATGTCTGGAACGATGCCGCCCATCGCGACGACTTCCAAATGACGCAGGGCGATATGGATTCCATGAGCGGCTATTGGCAATTTACGGCGATCACACCGACCACCACTCGCTTCGAATCGAGTGTCAATTACGAGTATGATGTTCCCCTTGTCGGACCCATGATCAAGACACTGATCAAAAAACTGATGACGGACAATCTCCAATCTACGCTGGATTCGATCAAGAATAAAGCAGAGGAATAGAGGATAGAAACGACGACACAATCCGACACGACAACCAAGCCGTCACGAGGAAAGCAGAGGGCAAAGCGTTTTGCGTTTGCCCTTTTGTTTTGTCTGCTCGCGGTGTCGGGTTCGATTGTGAGCGTGTTTTTGATGGGACAGGCGACCTATTCGTGGCACGGCTTCGAGGTCGAACTGCGGGTTCTTCCTGCCACAACGGGCGAAACACGACTGCGCCTTGTCCCACTTGGAGAAGTCAAAGCACAGACGCATAAAGCCCCGATTGTTCTGGTCGCCAGTCTCGAACAGATTCAGATCGATGAGATACAAAAGTTTCTCAAATCGTCGCCCAAGCCGCAAATCCTCGAAGCCGAAGCCAAGCAAAAAGCCCGCGAAGTCGGTATTGATTTTGTGCTGCGGCAGTTGGCGTTAAGTGGATTGGGCGCGTTGATCGCTCCGATTATTCTCCGCGTGAAGGGGAGGCACTATCTCAGTGCGAGTGCGGTTGGTATGACTGCCATGCTGCTGATGCTCTGGGGAATCGCGGCGGGGTTCGATGGCAAGGCGTTCCAGAATCCGACCTATACTGGGACACTCAAACAGGCTCCTTGGGTCATTCAATTCGGGCGTGATGCCTTCACCAAATACGAAGTTCTCTCGCAAAAACTCAAAACTGTCGCCGGAAATCTCAATATACTTTATGGGCGCATCGCTGCCGTTTCAGATAAGATCGGCTTTGACAATACAGGCGAAACCTTTCGCGTTTTGCACGTCTCCGATATTCACAACAACCCGGCGGCGATTTCGTTTTTGCGCGAAGTGGCGGATCAGTTCAAGGTTGCGTTCATTATTGATACCGGAGATTTGACCGATTTCGGCAGTCCGCCCGAAACGGCACTTGTCAAAGAGATCGGCAGACTGCCTTATCCTTATCTATTCGTTGCGGGCAACCACGATTCGCAAACCGTGATGGATGCGTTGGCGAAATTTTCAAACGTGACGATACTCAATGGGCAGCGTGTCGAAAGGGAAGGATTATTTCTGCTTGGCGTTCCGAACCCCGCCGCGATGCGTCCGGGCATTGGGAGTGTGGATGTCTCGCCGGAAGAGATGGAGCAGGGAGCAGTCGCGTTATCGAGTTTGGTCAAGGCGCAGCCTCAAATGCCGGATATTGTTGCTGTACATGACCCCAAAGAGACGGCTTGGATTATAGGGCGTACCCCTCTTATTCTCTGTGGTCATATGCACCGCGAAGCCATCGAAATCAGGGAATTGCCTTCACCTTCTGAGCATCCTTCCGAAACCACCCCTCTCATACGCACCATTATCTGCAACGCCGGAACGACGGGGGCGGCAGGGGGACGCTATTTCGAGAAAGACTCAGGCGTACCGTTCTCGTGTGCTGTTCTCACTTTTCGGCGCGACACCAAGCCTGTCCAAGTGCCGTTTCGAGTTCCGCGCCCGCAACTCCGTGCCATCAATCTCATCGTTTATCGTTTTAGACGGAACCCTCAATCAATACTCGATCCGCCATACCGACATCAACCCTACGCCGCTCCCTAAACCAACAGTCGCCGCACAGCCCTGAGACAGTACGACAGGGAGTGGTGATGTACCCTCGGGTGGCTGACCGTCAGTGAAGTCGTGGAACGTCTGCTGCAAGTTGTCGCAAATTTATGCTAAGATGTGCCAATTCGATTTCGGGAGAAACGATGAACGATACATTATTTAGAGATATGAGACCCTATACTGCTCTCTCTCTCTTTTCTGGGGCTGGTGGGATGGATATTGGTCTTACACAGGCGGGGTTTGACATTCTGGCACAAATCGAAATCGATCCGCACTGTTGCAACACACTGCGGCTTAACGCAACAAAAGAACGTCGGAACACAATCGTTTATGAAGAAGATATAAGAAAGATTGCGCCGGAGCAACTGATGAGCGATTTGCTTTTTGATGAGGGAGAACTCGATTTATTGTGTGGGGGAAGTCCTTGTCAATCATTTTCGCAGATCGGTCATCAGCAAAGTGTTAATGACGAACGCGGGCTTCTTCTTTTTGAGTTCGTTCGTTTTGCGCGTATTCTTAAGCCAAAGATGATTTTGATGGAACAGGTAAAGGGACTTCTCAAAGCTCCTGATGCCCAAAGCATCAAAGGAGGAGTCTACGAGCGTTTGACAGCAGAACTGCGCGATTTAGGATACCAACTAACAATGCGAGTAATCAATGCGGCGGATTACGGCGTTCCTCAATTGCGTGAGAGGGTATTCCTTGTCGCAATGCGAAAAGGCATCAATTTTGAATTTCCTGCCCCGACCTATTGTGATCAGAATAAAATCAGTGATATGTTCGGATTGCCAGCTTATCGCACGGTGGGAGAAGTGATCGAGGGGTTGGCAGAGCCAGTTCCGAAGGGTGGCTTTCAGCCGGAGGATTCCCATATGGACGTAACACCTGCCGGTGACCGCAGACGAATGAACGGCGTCCCGGAAGGCTCCTATCTTGCCAAAGAGATACATTTGCCGATTGAACAACGGTGTCGCTTGGCAAAAAAAGACACGACAAAATTCAAGCGAATGCATCGTGCCAAACCCGCCAATACGCTGCGGTGCGGCGAAATCTTCTATCATCCTATTCATGACCGTTATTTGACGCCTCGCGAATATATGCGAATCCATGGATACCCCGATGATTACTTCCTGCAAGGACCGATCCGAGGACGTTCAGGACAAGTGAAATCGCTCGATCAACACCGACAAGTCGCAAATTCTGTCCCGCCGCCTGTTGCCTATATGATTGCCTCTGCTATCATCGAATCGCTCCACGTGAAAAACTATGCCAACCATTTTTGACTTGTTCGGTTTCCCTGCATCTGACAGAACCGCCGCCATTGAACAAAGCCGACGCACAAAGATTTGCCCTTTCACCGATGCGGCTTGTGACGGCGGCGGCAATCGCAGCCAAACTAAGATAAAACTCACTCCAACCGAACCGCTCCGTCAGTATTTCACCGCGAACATCCAAGACGTAATTCCGGGTATCTGCTCTATTGTTGCGTCTGGCGATACTTGGGTGGTCTGTCCGCGCCGCCTTTTAGCGTTCAAGCATGATGGAAACGGATTGCCGCAAGAGAATCACGCGCTTCAGACCTACGAACGTGATTTGCTGGTTGCAACGGGTTTGCCAGAAGGCATTCCTATTGGAATTTGGTCGGAAGTCTATCTGAAACTGAGCGACGTAGACGCAGACACCAACTACCACTTCGATTACATTGCCGCTCCACTGAAAAACGGGACACTTAAGGACGAAGCAGCTCAATATGCACTGACAGAACCTGAGACAAACGAGTTGATTGCTGGAGCAAAACGCGGCGGTTGGTTTCCCAAAGGTACGCGCAACTACGTGGAAACTTCGATCACGTTGCCGGATTTGTCCAGCCCTATTATTCTTGAGGTCATGACAGCATCAACAAGCGGTTCGGATACGGAGGGCGGAACAGACATTCGCAGTGCGTTCCGAGATGCGCTGTTGAAAGGTGATCATGAGGCTCCGGGTATCAACAAGCGTCAGGTTTGGGGTCGAATGGTCACGCAATTGTTTGCAAAGACTGCGTTGGCAGATTTTTGGGGCGGACAAACAGTCTGGATTATCCAAGATGAACTGCTGAGAAACATCGAACTGACGACACGTCTTAAAACTAAGAACACCGATGCTGACAAATTCAACATTCATCTTGCCATCATGCACTACGAACCACAGATTCAAGGACAAGGCGCGACACGCAAGATGGCTTATAAGACGTTTCACAAAGGGAATGCAGGAGTAGACTTTGCCGGTAACGACACCTACACCGATATTTTGCTGCCCGCAAAATTGCCGCAAAAATCCGAACTGCTAAAAGCAATGTTGCGAAGGAAACTTGCCGCAATCATAAGGCTGTGAGAGCGGGGTAAGGCAGATGTTTTAGAGGAGGGTTTCGGTGCAGAGGAAGGCAAACGCAGGGATGTACTAAATAGCACTTTCCAAAGTCCTTCGCCTGAGTCAGGGAAGCGTAAGCAAGGTTTCGGCACAGAGAGAGGCAAACGGCTGACTGTTGACGTGAACATTGCCTTCGAATAGTCGAATCTCTTGCTTGAGATGAGTGGTGAGGTTGCCGAACAGAGCCATTCGCATCTCGGTGCTGAAAAACGGCGCGACACCAAGCCTGTCCAAGTGCCGTTTCGAATTCCGCGCCCGCAACTCCGTGCCATCAATCTCATCGTTTTAGACGGAACCCTCAATCAATACTCGATCCGCCATACCGACATCAACCCTACGCCGCTCCCTTCCGCCATACCGACATCAACCCTACGCCGCTCCCTAAACCAACAGTCGCCGCACAGCCCTGAGACGATACTGCCTCTGAATTTGCCTCTACGTTCACAGCCGCCTTACACCAGATTGGGACGCAATGGATTTTTGATGTGTCTACTTACAAGTCACCTTGGATTTGTGCTAAGATGTGCCAATTCGATTTAGGAGATAATGATGAGCAATACACTGTTTAGACATATCAGACCCTGAACTGCCATCTCCCTCTTTTCTGGTGCGGGTGGTATGGATATTGGTCTAACACAGGCTGGCTTTGACGTTCTGGCACAAATCGAAATCGATCCTCACTGTTGCGATACATTGCGGTTTAATGCAGCCAGAGAGCATCGAAAAACTCTCGTCTATGAAGACGACATAAGGAAGATTGCGCCAGAGCAACTGATGAGAAGGACGCTTGGCGGAACGCCATTCAGACGAGTATTTTCAATGCCCGATCTTGAGTCTTGAGGTGAGTTCTTAAAACTGTTTCTTGCCGAACCAACGGGTTTCGCCGCGCAGTCGTGCGCCCAGCCAGTCGGGGCGCGACCCGAATCCGGTAATCAGCAAGGCTCCTGTGCCAAGCAAAGCGACAACACCCTCGAAGAACAGCGTCGCACTACCGAGCATTGAACCGCCGACAGCCACTTTGATGATCAGGAACAAGAACAAGCCGAGCGTGATACGAGCGAACAGGCTGCCTTCCTGTGGCTTGCCCGCTTTTTGCGCCGCCCAATCGCCAATCAACCGCATTCCGCATATCCAGCCCGCGACGACAACTGCCATCGGAACCAGCGCGATCACCGCACCGAACGGCGCATACAGTAATCCAAACGGAGAGTTCACCAATGCAGCGTTCGCGAGAAGCACCACAATCGCCCCCAAACCTGCGATCAATCCGACAATGAGACTGCGACCCGGCTCGAATACGGCGGTATCCGTCGCCTGTTTCGTGGCACGCGGCGCAATGAGTGTCAGGATGAAGGTCGAGATTATCCCAAGCAGGAACAAGCCCCATTGTGCGCCCCGCCACGAACCACGCGGTTCATTTCGTGACGTGTTTGATTTAGCAGCCAAGAGGCGGTAATACTCACGATCCTTACTCGGAATCATGATATATTTCTCGGCGGGGCGCGTTGTCTCAATCTGCGGGTGTATCTCAACGCGAACAACAGGTTGATGCCCCTCTGCTTTGCCGCTGATCTCTGTTGCAGTTGTCGGCTGTTCCTGCACCTGCTGTGCCAGAGCGGGCTTCAGGAACGCCTGATAAAAAGAAAGAAGTGCCACGAGGGCAAGAAGTTTTTTCTTCATTGTGGGTATTGCCCTCCTTTAATGAGAGAATTTGCGCCCGTTTTGCTGTTTGCGGGCAACCAAGAAATAATAACCGGCGGCGCACAACGCCGCATCTATTGCCAGACCGCGCACGGCGTTGGCTCCCAGTGTGCGATACGAAGCCGCCAGTGTTTCGCTCATGCCCGACAGTGTGCCGTAGATCGTCTCAGAGAGGATTCCAATCACCGGAGTCTGTTTCAGCCCACCGACGATCTGCCCGATCCACTGCCCTGCCGTTTCCAGCGAAACGCCCAACGCTTCACGCCCCCACGCCGTCGAAAGGAAAACCACGAGAACGGTCATCAAAACGACAGACGCCAGCAAACGCTGCCCCGTCAGTGTCGCGCTTTCGAGAAGCGATCCTGTCATCGTCGTTTGGTGCGTTGTGTGCTGTACGCCGCGAGTGACCTGAACTGTTGCCTGTCTCTGTGTGTTAATGAGAGCGGTTTCTTCGGCGGAGCGCGAAGAAGCGGGCAAGAAAGGGCGCGTTGGTACGCTTTCATGAAGCGGAGCCATATTCTCTTGAATCCGCAGCATGATCAGCGGCGCGAAGTCTTGGGTCAGCTCCGGCGGCGCAAGTGCCTCCACCATCGCCACCACACGCTGCATCTCATCGAATTCCAGGGCGCAATGCGAACAGAGCGATAGATGCCCATAAACAGCAGTCGCCATTTCAGGGCGAATCGTCCCGTCATTCTCTAAGAGGTGGGGCAGCATTTCCCGAACTCGCACGCACAAATTGCGCTGAAGCGGGTCAATGTGCTGCGATTCCTCTCGGTTATTGCCGAAGACAGGCGGCGGTGAGGCGTATTTACCCCAATCTGGTCGCTCTTCCGGCGGATTGTGTTCAAATCTATTTTCCATCCGTTTCCATTTCCAAAACCGAGGCGAGGCGTCCGCGTAGCATCTCCCTCGCTCGGAACAGGTGTGTTTTGACTGTGCCCGTCGGCATCTCCAGCACGCGGGCAATCTCCTCGACGCTCATATCCTGCAAGTGCCGCATGACGACGACAACGCGATAGCGTTCCGGCAGATTCATGATGGCGCGTTGAACGACATCCTGAACCGCACCGCGCACGGCGCGGTCTTCCGGGCTGCTCTCTCGTGCGTCGGCAGCCGGTTCCCGTCCCTCTTCCAATTCGACATTGAGAGAGAGGGCGGATTTCGACTTGCGGGAGCGTAATTGATCAATACAGAGGTTAGAGGCGATCTTATAGAGCCAGGTGAGAAAACTGGCATCTTGACGAAACGAAGCGAGGGCTCCGTAGGCACGCAGGAACGTCTCTTGCACCAAATCGCCCGCGTCTTCGGCATTGCCTAACATTCGATAGGCAAGGTTATAGACAGGACGTTGGTACCGTTGGACTAATCCATTATATGCCGCCGTATTCCCGCACAGCGTCAGCCTGACCAGTTCGGCATCGTTGTGTTGTTCCACCAGCGTAACCGTCCTCGTGTCCCCCTTAGCGAGTGCTTTCAGGAGACATTACGTCACACGCGACTGAGTGGTTTCAGAAAAAAGCGTTTTCTATAGATTGCGGGAGGCGTCGAGGGGCAAGTGATATGACGAGAGAACAGAAATTCTTCGCCTGTATTCAAGTAGGACGTGGATATAAATCAATTTGAGCGATGGGAAGGCTCTTCGCGTCCGAATGACGCACGGCGGCTTGCCCACCCCAATGGAGGAATCTATTCCTCCGATCTACGAGACAATCCCATTTAACTTGTCACCTCTCGCAGCGGGGGGTGAAAACCCCCGTCTGGAAAAAACAAGCGTCTTTCAGACGCACCATTCCCTGTATGGACTCCCCTCTCCTCCGAACTTGTTCGGGTATCAGGAGAGGGGTTGGGGGTGAGGTAAAGACGCTTGTACTTTCTTGCCGGGTACTTTCAGTACCCGCTGCGAGAGGTGAGTTAACTTGTCTCATCGAAGGTCACTCGTCGGTAAAGGTCAGAGAGTTTGAGAGGTCGTATGAAGAAGGGCAGAGAAAGTTCTGCTTCCAAGCCTTCAATAATCATTGTTTCCCATTCCTGCACTTCGGGATTTTGGGGACGAATGAACACTTCGATATGCGGCGAATTTTGGGAGACAAGCAGGTAATAGTGAACTGTCGGGATTGAGCGATAACGCTCGAACTTGGTATTGCGATCATAAAGTGAACTGTCGGGATTGAGCGATAACGCTCGAACTTGGTATTGCGATCATAAAAAGCCGTTGAACGCGAAAGCACTTCGACTATTAAAACGGGATTCAGAAGATTCTTGCGGTCATCATACTTCGCCTCGCCGCAGACGACGACGACATCAGGATAATAATAATTTTCATCAAACTCAACTGCGACACTTTTCTCAAATACGAACGCTTCGCAGTCGTTCTCTTCGACGCTGTCAGAAAGCAGACGGTAAGCCATTCCCCCCAAGCGGGTATGCGTTGTCGTGCCGCCCGCCATCGCAATGACCATTCCGTCATGAAATTCATATTTCCCCTCATGGCGGTCACAATAATCGAAATAGGCTTCTTTTGTCAGCGTAGGAAATGCTTGCTTGAATGCTTGCATTGTTTGCCTCCGAAAATTCTGTGCAAAATCAGAAAGAGGAGCGAAATCAAATTTCACTCCTCCTTGATAATCAAACCCATTCATCATTTGTCAAGCATGAACAGATTAACCGCAGCTGCCGCAGCCACCGCCACCGGAGCCGCAGCCGCCGCCACTGCTTTGCTGCTGTCCGTCTTCCGTTGCAAACGAACTGCCGCAACCGCAAGAGCGCGTTGCGTTCGGGTTATCAATCTTGAAGCCGCCGCCCATCATATCCTCGACGAAGTCCACCGACGCACCGCCGACATAGTTGAGGCTCAAGCCATCAACCACGACGCGCACGCCATGACAGTGGAAGATCACATCGCCTTCTTCTTCCTGATCATCAATTGCCATTCCGTAACTTAGACCGGAACAGCCACCGCCCTGCACAAAAACGCGCAAAGCCCCCTCGGACTTGCCTTGTCGTTCCATTAATTCCGCGATCTCTTGGGCGGCACGCTCACTCAAGGTGACGCTCTGAGTTCCAATTGCATCAATCGTTGCCATAATGAGTATCTGCTCCTTCTGTGCTAACTCCTTAGTCACATTAAATTATACGGTAAATCGCCGCAAAAACGCAACGCGATTCTCGAAAACGAAAAATCTTCGTCCCTCAAAAGAGATAAATGACGGGCTTCCACTCTCTTATTCGGCTTTCTTTCCCCGTTTGTTCTCCGGAAAAGTACAAGTTTTTCTTTTTTTCTCGTAATGGTACGCAAATTCTGGCACGCTCTGTGCAAATAGTGCCAAGTGAGTGCGACTTAGACGATGTTTCGCCGCTTCCCCTGCAACCCCTCTCGCGCAGGAGACGTGCGATATTCCCCGCGCTCAATCTTCCTCGCCAACGAGCAGGAAACTCCCTTTTTCCCAGTATGAGGGGGAGAGTTCGAGAAGGAGCAGTGAGCATGATCAGCATGGTAACAGGTAAAGTTAAGTGGTTCAACGATGCCAAAGGTTATGGCTTCATCGAGGCAGAAGACGGCGTGGACGTTTTCGTTCACTATTCTGCCATTCTGCAAGGCGGTTTCAAGTCGCTGCGCGAAGGTCAGACCGTCAATTATGAGTCGATTGAAACGCCTAAGGGACGCCAAGCAGCAAACGTCGCGATTTCCAATTAAAACCTCACCTCTCGCAGCGGGGGGTTCAACCCCCGCTGCGAGAGGTGAATTAAGACATAAAGTGCATTTATCTTTGTTTTTTTTGCAGTATCCTTACAGGGTGGAGAATTTTTTCTCCCCCTGTTTTTATTAGACTTATGGGGCAATAGTGTCCATAGTCTCCTATCAGGTCTTGATGGCTCGTTTTTCATACGACAAAGAAATCTTTCCTTCTCGGAGATAATAATGTCTATCCAAATAGAGTCTACTGTTCCCAGCGAACAAGATGCTAAAACTGCTCGACAAGTATTGGTTTCCCTCAAGCAACAGGGGCGAGATGTTCGGCTTCATATTCATGGCGAGAGCAATTCACAATCCGAAATTGTCCTTCCCGCCTCTGCAACCCAACTGCTGCTGAGTGCATTGGAAGAGATTGGCAAGGGCAACGGGGTAACTCTCATTCTCACAGATGCCGAACTCACTACGCAGCGGGCAGCAGACTTGGTGCGGGTGTCGCGTCCTTTCTTCATTAAACTGCTGGAGGCGGGGAAAATTCCTTTCCGTAAGGTCGGAGCGCATCGGCGTATTCTCTACCGTGATGTCGCTCGCTATATCCAAGAGGATGAAGAGCGGCGCGTCAAAGTGATGGAAGAGTTAGTCGCGGAAACGGAGCGGCTGGGGCTGTACGAATGATTGCTCTCCTTGATGCCTGTACGCTGTATCCCCTGGCGTTACGGGATTTGCTCATGTGGCTTGCGACTGCTCGCGCCTATCAACCCTGTTGGACAGACGCAATTCATACTGAGTGGATACGAAGCGTTCTGGCAAATCGGCGCGATGTCACTCCCGATCAACTGGAGCGATCACTCTTATTGATGAAGCCCTTTCGCCCGATTCTTCGCGCTTTTGGGATGCCGACATTTACGTTCCGGGCAAAAGCCAGCCGTCATACGACAAACAGTTTGTGCGCGATTGGCTGGAAGCGTCGGGCTGGAACAAAGAGCCGCCCGCGCCGCTGCTTCCGCCCGAAGTCGTCATGCAAACTGCCGAGAAATATCGCGCCGCCTATCAACGTATTACAGGCAACGCTCTTTCGTAAGGCAATTTCTTCTTTGGAGTCAAGGTATGGAACGATTCGCTGTGTGGCGTTCCGCCGCGTGTCCGTCTGCGCGGACACCAGTCGTATCAATCGTGGAGAACATTGTCGTCCCATGTCGGAGAGCAGGGTTCGACGGAATCCCAAAAGGTTTTCTTCTCATGATGCCGTTTCTGGTTTTGGATGAGGGCGATCACCATTTTGCGATGACTGGGACTGACGCTGAACGCACCATAACTGCCCTGCCAGCCGAAAAAACCGTCCGTCTTGAGTGTCTTGGAAACCATACGGGACGAACCGCCTTTGACCTCTTTTATCAATTCGGCAATGTACACAGTTGTCGGCAAGGTCACCAACAGATGGACATGATCCGCAATCCCACCAAGTGCCAATACTTTACAGCCCTTATTCTGACAAATTGTGCTGATACACCGAAACAGTTCCCGCTCAATCTCCTCGGTGATAAGGGGCAGACGGTCGTAGGTTGACCAGACGAAATGAACATACACGCGCAGCTTATTTTGGGTCATCGGCATTGCCTTCCTCCTTCAATCCACAACAATAGCATCAGCATCTGCGA
>Ga0163154_10002189_pt1 | contig 28876 bp, 20 predicted proteins | sample OliLakLV19MP9P1_FD_148649 | JGI IMG/M metagenome (GOLD analysis project Ga0163154, IMG submission 148649) | Freshwater microbial mat bacterial communities from Lake Vanda, McMurdo Dry Valleys, Antarctica - Oligotrophic Lake LV.19.MP9.P1 | ecosystem: Environmental > Aquatic > Freshwater > Lake >... | reverse complement strand
CTTTATTATTAAGCAATATAAAAGAGATGTTGTCAATCTTAATTAAAGTCAGTTCTTCATTTTCTGCTAATCTATACACATGTTGTCTGCTTAGTTTTTTTTCATTTGCAAAATTTGAAACTGTAATTAATTTATCTATATCTATTTTCATTTTTTAATTTTCTTATTGAATTTTATGTTACATTTGTAACATAAAATAAACGCCATGAAATTTCCAGTTAGTTATTCAGAAAAAGAATTTAAAAGACTTTTAAATAAAAATGCCACTTTCATTATGATTGGTAACAATATTGATGGCATGGTAGATTTTGATTTTCGGGAATTTAAAGATTTTGAAGAACTTTCTTGCGAATTACTTAACATTTTGAGTAATCTGGAATGTTGTGGTGAATGGGACATTAGTCTCTATCAAGTTAAAGCGCCTTATAGAATATGGAAAAAATATGGGTACTATAAATATCCAAGCAATGGAAAATTGATTCTTACACATAGTTATATGGATTGGCCAGTCAGAGAAATTAAATTTAAACATAAAGAAATTATTTTCATTGGTTCCTTACTAGATGTTTCTGAAAATTGGAATGAGCCAGAATTGGAATTTCTTCAATATGATCTATCAATTGAAATTACAAAAGTGAAAATTGTTTAGTTCAGAAGTTAAATATATTCATTTAGATAAAGCAAGCTGCACAACCTTGTGCTTCCGTTTCCTCAAAAATAATATCTTTCCAATTTTTTTGGTAACACCAGCTATTACATGTCGTTTTGAGAATTCCTTATTAATTCTTTGCATTCTCTCCGGGTTAACTAAGTCGGCTAAAGTTTTATTGAGGCACCTTGTATAACTTACTTTCTAATTACTCCTTAACAAAAAAACACTGTCAATTTCACTTTCGCTACCCGTTCGTTATTTCCTATCTTCTTGTAAATTGGCTACTTTAAGCATTACTTTATTTGGTGAACAAGTTAATCAACTATAAACCTTCCGTGTTTCAATTCTTGTGCTACAATGTAATCGGCTTCATTCATAATCGGCTTCATTCATGCAATTCTTTTTATTATTTCTCCATTCACAAGAAATCATCATCCCATTATTATCGAGAATGACCCATTCCTTTCTCATAGAGGAGCTCCAATCCCTAACTACATAATTAGTGACATTGTTAACCCAATAATCCTCATGCTCTTCTACCCAATTTTTTATGGCCTTTTCAAAATTAAAATGTTTACGTTTTTCAATTATTAAATAAAACAACTTGCACAGCCTTCTTCTTCAGCATCAGCAAGTATATCCAGTAAATAAGGTGATTGTATTTTGCTTTTTTTACTTTCGCTGCGTTTAATGTATTCTTCTTTTATCCGCTCAATCCTATCCGGCTTAATTAATTCAGTTAGTGGTTCATCCTGTATCCAGGTATATCCATCTTTTTCATACTCCATTGCTTTTGCAAATAATTCGGGATGCTGTTCATACAACCAAACCCATTCAATTTTTTGTTGGTAAAAACAAAAAAAACAACCAGATCGGCTTCTGGCATAAGTTGATTTTTTACCATTTACTTCAAACTCAACTTCTTTGTAGTAAGCTGGAACACCTACACCTGATTCTTCTAATACTCTAAAAATATCATCTCTTACAAGCACTTCATCATTTTCCACTAATGCAAAGCTTTCATCTTTTGAAAGTGGGTAGTTTGATATTTTAATAAATTCAAAAACTGCTTTGTTAAAATCCTTTATGTTTAAGTCGAGTAACTGGTTAAGTTTTTGTTGCTGGTTGTATGTTGGAGAAACTTTAGTATTCAATATTTCGATTGAGCGTTCCGTTTTTCCATTTAATGATATAGAACTAAAAATTTCCTTAACAGTATTTATGTTTTCGTTGGCTAAAAACTTACTGATAACATCTTCGCTCCAGATGTTTTTTCTAAATGGAAAAATGGATTGAATGTTTGATTTCTTTGAAATATATCCTTCCCGGTCTTCATCCCCACGAATACCTACATAAGAAACAACAGGGTCATTGCCTACAAATTTTTCAAATGGCTCCAATTTGAGTTTCTTCGTACACCACCGAGCATTAGACGAAGGCAGGTAACCGCTGTACATTTTGATAAAATGGTCAAAAGGTAATTCAGGGCTATTGTCAGCACCGGTTAAGCGAATTATTTTTTTACCTAAAAATATTTCGAGATTACTTATTAACTGGTATGTTTCGTCCAACTCTTTACCAGTATCGGAAGTATAATATTCAATATCCAAGGTGGGATAGTTCTTCTTCATGTATATCGCTAAAGCAGCACTATCCTTACCTCCTGATATACCTAATACATGTCTTACTTTACTCATTTTTTAAGTATTTCCTTTAATAGATTAGTGAGTGCCGCAATGTTAAGAGTGTTATCTTTTGATAGATTCTTTTTTAGTTGCGCCTGTATACTATTTACCTGCTCTCTTTTATTGTTGGGTAAACGAACGAGTTTTTTGCTGATGCCGTGAAAGAACGAGTTTATTTGTAAATCAAACACCTCCTCTTTGTCTTCGTTAAAATCAGATTTGGATAAAGTAGTTAAACTATCCAATTCTAATATCATTGATTTGAATTTATCGGCAATCAGAATTTCGTCTTCATCTTTTATTTTATCTAAAGTAGTATTTATTAAGGCTTGTACCAAAGAATTTAACCAGGCTTTTTTATCATCTATCTGCGAATCCAACCTTTGTACAAATGATTTCTGAGTGGGCAGTAATAAATGTCTTCTTAATTGCTTGTATCTTTTCTGTAGCTCTTGTTTATACTGCTCAAATGACATTTCTTCACCAACCACATCGGCCTGTATAAATAATTCAATCCGGTTAGTTAATTCATCATAGCAGGTTCTTATTTCCCGGATAGCATTTTGAAGGCTAATAATGTAAGCTTGCAAATCTTTTTTTGATTCCTTAATGTTTTCAATCGAATATCCCAGGGCAGCCGGAAAGTCTTCAAAGAAGGATTTTTCTGGATCTTTTGAAGAAGAGATGGCGTTTCTAATATCCAACGCCTCTTTTGACAGGCGCTTTGTATTTTTTGAATATTCCGGGAGTTCCTTATAAAAAGTAAGGAACGGTTTTATGGTTTCGATGAAATTAGAATTGGACAGCTTTTGTTTAGAATTTTGGTTCAGAAAAAGTCGGTAGCTGTTGAAAATATCTAGCTTTACACCAGCAATATCAAAGCTTTTAATTTGATATTCACCAGGATCTTTTCCCATTAAGTCGAGCACCTCGTCGGTAATAAAAGGAATATAGCCATTTGTGCCAAACAATGCATAATCATCTCTCTTTATGAAAAGGAATGAAGGAATCCAAAAATCGATAACGCCTTGCTTTAGTTTAAAAGGTCGTAGGCTTAATAGTTCTGCAAATTCAGAAACCTTGCGTTTTGACGTTTTTGCACTATTTAAAAATTGTAAAGATAATTGCCATAGTTTATCAAACTTATTATTGCTGCCTGGCTCAAAATCATCTTTTATTTCGTCTGCTAGTAATTTGATATTGTTGTTTTCGAGTAGCGATAAGTATATCGTTTTTTCGGGTGGAAACTTATCGATGGGGAAATCTAATTGAGGTTTATCCCAATTAGAAACTAAGGCTTTGAAGTAATTTCTTTTAGCTGTATGAATAGAGGAAGATATCCTATGTTTATTTACAAGTTCATTATTAAAAACGGGTGCCTGGCTGTAAACAATTCTACAAATTTCTGATAGCTTGCTGTTAAATTCCTTCTTACTATTTATTGATAATTGCTGCCCTTTAAAAAACCAAATGACTTCTGACTTGGAGCCATAGAAATTATTCATGATTTTGTGAGTAAGCAAATTCTGTTGATGTACTACTATGTTATTCAATTCTCTAATCGCCACTTTATCATCCTCGTTTTTTGTAATTACATTTTTTGTTTTTTCAATTTCAAATAGTAAATCTTTAATAGATTTTGAATTTTTATAGTAGCAATATAAAACCGCCTCATCGTTTGTAGAAGAAAATTGTTTTACTTCATTCAAAATATTCTTTTCGTTAAATACCAGATTGATAAAACCATCTATTTCGCCAACAGGTATTTCATTTATAGGATGCGAAGAAATTTTATATTCAAATAATCGAGGAGTTCCCGTTTCGTACATTGTTTTTTTCGCAACGATAGGCGGAAGCTGGTAGTATTTATTCAATAGTGTTACTACGTCTGTTACATCATCTACCATATTGCCTGCTTCTATTAGGGCAGATTGGATGTCTAACTCAGAACCTTCAAATAATATATAGCGTTTGCTATAGTTTCTAAAAAGAATAATATTTTTCTTCTCTAATGATTCGATTAAATCGGCGGCATTCTTTATGCCTAAACATCTTTCAGCGTAGCTAACTAAAAATGCTTTATCCAAGGCAGATCCCGCCTGCGAATTGATATTTAATAAACCAATTGTTTTAATAATCTTAGAATAATCGCTAACACTATTTTCGAAAGACGACTCTACTTTTTCTAAAGCGGTTTTTATGGATTTCCAAGCACTGAAATCAGCGTTATACCTTGAATTGAGAAAAGAATAATAATTAAATATGAGATATTCGTAAACATCTGCAATGGTATAAAAACCTTCTTTCGTTTGAATGTGTTGAAATAATCCTGTATGGTCAGTTGATTCTAAAAAGGAGAAAAGTGATCTTTCGTTCTGCCCATATTTTTGTAAGGATAAAGTAAGGATATAGGATGAAATTGCATCCAATGGAAAAAGCCTTTCAGCGATTTCGCTTATATAATCTTCGTTTACATTAAATGCTTTAGATTTTAGTAATAATTCAACTGTTTTACTTATTTCCTTTGCAAACTTCTTCGTTGAAGGTCTTTCATTCAAGTGCTCTGATGCCAGGAACAATAATTGTTCAACCGGCTCATTGAAAGTCACTTCTCTAAATCGCCCCTTTACCTTAGTCCATTCTTGTTTTTGCGATTGGGTTAGAGCTAAAGCATACGCATCAAAATTTTGATGTACGGTTGTGAAAAGAATAATATTAATTTCGGGATTGCTTACAAATTCTGCTAACTGCTGTATAAAATAAAGTTCTTTCTCTGGCTCATGCTGTGCCGCATATTCTAAAAATTTACCAAACTCATCAATCACTAAAAACAGGATAGAGTTTTTCTTTCCTAAGTCGTAGTATCTGTTAAAAAGTTCTGAAAAGATATTTTCACGTAATGCCTTATTACTTTTTAATTCCAGCACTTCGGCGAAGGAATCTATTAGTGATTTGTATTCACCAACAATATTTATAAAACCAATGCTTGCATTGGGTAATAAATTAACACCGAAATGTTTTTTTCTACCTGTAATGCTTTGTTGAAAAGCCCAAAGAAAAGCAGACTTCCCTGTGCCATAAGATCCAATTATATTAAATGCCCTAACTCCTTTTTTAAAATCATTTGTAATCTGATTTACAATTTGAATTGAGTTTGGAGTTGGTATATAGTTCAACTCTCGTTCACTATCACGGATAATATTAACTGAGGTGGTGAATTTAGTTGCCATAGTAGTTATTCAGTACGTCAAATTTATTAGGTTTCACTTTGAATTGTAATTCTTTAATTCCTGCATGGTCGTTGAAAACAATACCATATTTTTTATACTTGCTGTTTGTTTTTAAGCTTTCTATTTTGTTTACTAAGCCGTTTCTTCCAATCGCAAATACACTTCCAACTTGGTCTTTTTCTTGCTCTATAGTGTAGAGACTAATTGATTTATCAAAGGTTCCTTTGTCCAAGATTCCATATAAGAGAACCTCATCTGGAATTTCAGTTTTGTCGTCGGCTGCAATTGAAAAAAAGACCTCTTGTTTGTCATTCACCTTACGCTTTTCTTCCTGAATCATATTTAATTCCGTTAGCAAACCAGAAAAAGTATCTTCCTTGTCTTTTGCTTGGGCGTCTGTCCTAATATACATTTTTGCCAGCACATCAAAGTCTGTTGATAGCGTATTTTTGTTTATCTGAGTTAACTTTAATTCTTCCGCTTTTCTTAAAACAAATGAAATGAAATTGTCTTTTGTGAATTCTATTTTTTCTCGTCTGAATTCATTAAAAATAAGACTGTAGGTAGAGGCAACGCCTTGAGTTACTAATTGGTAGTGTAAAAGCCACAGGGTAGCTTCATCTTCAATATATGGGTCCTTTCCTTTATCATCTAAAATATATTTCGCTAAGTCAGATAGATTACCCTCTTTATCTATCAACCCAAAGGCTTTCATCCAAAATGCAATTGCTGCAACCATATTTTTTCCAACACCCAATTCTACCACCGCATCTTCTTCTGAAAATTTCCTTCCTTTGTTAACAAAATCATATCCCTTTTTTAACCATAGATGGCGACAATGGAAAGTCTCGTGGCCCGAAAAGGTTAGTTTTATTTGAGTTGGGATAACTGTTTGCATTGATAGAATATATATAATGATTGCCTTGTGAAGTAACGCAAAATTAGCCATTCGGCGTAGTTTTTAAATCGTCTTGTTATACACAAAAGTGGACAACAATATATGTATGCAAATTTATCTCCCGGCGGGTGCAGCTCGTAACACCTGAAGCCCATCGTTACTGAAGCAATGAAATATCAATAGCAAAAAATATATTACTGATTTATCCGGCCAAAAATTTCAAAAGGAAATAAATTCTTTATTACTTGGGATAATTAAAATAACGAATGACGTATTGATGTTAGACAGCAGCTTATTAGTAAGCTGTTTTCAGGTTCTTCCTGCTGTTCATCATCCCTGAAGTTTTTTTGAAACCTGAGCTTACTGGTACTTGTAATTCGTAAGCCCTGTTAAATGCTTCCTGGTTCAATTTAAACCTTGCAGAAAGAATGCGGATGGTTTCTTTAGATAACCCTTTTTTGTAGTTGAGCATATCCGAAACCAATCCTTCACTTACATGAAGAAGTTTAGCCAATTCAACAGCTTTTATTGTATGTTCTTTCAACAAAGATTTAAGTAGCTCAATAGGATTGGCATCATCAAAAGTGTTATGTTCTTCATCGTACTTTTCAATAAGCAGGTTAAGTAATTTAATTTCATCCTGAACTGACTTGGTTTTCTTTCCACCGCCAACCAATGCTTCAAGTGCATCACAATATTTATTGTACTGTGTATCCGGCCTGATGATTTTATATTGTAAGGTTTCCATTATTATCAGTTTAATAAATGTGGATTGTATATTGCTCTTTGTTATTGCGCAGCTCAATGTCTCCAACAGGCGCATACCTAATGACCTGCTGACTATAGTTATTAATGAAATGAACATAGCACGAACGTTACCTATCAATAATTTTAAAAGGATACTTCCTAAACCGTAATCTCACCCTTCATATAAAACACACATTGTCCGCTGATCAAAACTCTTTCTTCGTTCAATTGCTCACACCACAATTCTCCGCCACGGGCAGATAATTGCAAGGCATGTAATTTGTTTTTTTCTAAACGCTCACTCCAAAAAGGGATGAGTTGTGAATGTGCAGAACCTGTTACCGGATCTTCATCAATACCTGATGCCGGTGCAAAAAATCTTGATACCAAATCAACTTCATCGCCGGGTGCAGTAATAATTATTTTGTCGAAATGTCTTTTCATTAAAGTAAAATCCGGTTTGCAGTTTTTTACTGCTGCTTCATCCTTCAATAAAACCAGCATATCACGATGTTTAAATACACCTGATATGCTTACGTTATCCAATACTTCGCTTAAAAAAGAAGGAACTGTTTCCAAAGCGGTTGGTTTCCAACCCGGGAAATCCATTGTAAGCATATCTCCAATTTTGGTAACAGTAAGTACCCCACTTTGCGAATTAAACCTGATGGCAGGTTTGTTATAACCAAGCATATTGAACAATACAAAAGCTGTTGCCAAAGTAGCATGTCCACAAAGATTTACTTCCACTGCAGGCGTAAACCAACGAATATCATAATCTGCATCCGGGGTTGTGCCCGGAATAAAATAAACCGTTTCACTCAGGTTATTTTCGATGGCAATGGTTTGCATCAGTTCTATATCCAGCCAATGTTGCAATGGTATAACTGCTGCCGGATTGCCGCCAAATAATTTGTTTGTAAAAGCATCTATCTGGTAAATGGTAAGTTGCATGATATTAATAGTTTAGTATTAAGTAATGTTAACATCATACTCTCAACTAGGTTTAGTGGGTTTAGATGTTTAGTGAGTTTAGATGTTTCGATGAAGACCTAAATAACAAACCATTCATAAGCTATTTGCAATTTGATTCTTTAGCAATAAAACCAACTTTTTTTGAACCATCTGCAAACTATAAAAATTACAGAGCCAACCTTATCGGCTACATAAAACTTACTCAAAGTATAACTACTCCGCCATCATTTCCTTAACTACCCGTATTACATCCTCCACATTGGGCTTACTGAAATAATCACCATCACTTGCGTATGAAGGCCGGTGTGCCTGTGCTGTAATGGTACGTGGAGCAACATCGAGGAGCTTGTAACCACCTTGCTCTTCCATCACTTTAGTAAACATATAAGCTGCTGCACCGCCTGGTACGTCTTCATCTACAAATACAATGCGGTTTGTTTTTTTAAGCGATGCTTTTATGCCATGATGAATATCAAATGGCAACAAAGTCTGCACATCAATTACTTCGCATTGGATGTTTAATTTTTCCAGCGCCTGTGCGGCGTCCATTACAATACGTAAGGTAGAGCCATAGGAAACAATGGTTACATCACCACCCTCTTTAATAATTTCGGGCACACCTAACGGCACGGTGTAGCCCAATAAATTGGCAGGTAATTTTTCTTTAAGCCGGTAACCATTTAAACACTCGATCATTAATGCCGGATCGTTGCTTTGCAGCAAAGTATTGTACATGCCTGCTGCCTGTACCATATTGCGTGGCACACATACATAAACGCCTCTCATCGCATTTATGATCATCCCCATAGGAGAGCCGCTGTGCCAGATACCTTCCAACCGATGGCCTCTTGTGCGTACAATTAACGGACAACTTTGCCCGCCTGCCGTACGAAAATGCGTAGTAGCCAAATCGTCGCTCAACGGCTGCAAACCATACAACAAATAATCCAGGTATTGAATTTCGGCTATTGGCCTAAGTCCCCTTAATGCAAGGCCAATCCCCTGCCCCATTATGGACAGTTCACGAATGCCGGTATCGAAAATTCTTTCCGCACCAAACTTTTCCTGCAAGCCGCTGAAGCCCTGGTTTACATCTCCAATAAAGCCAAGGTCCTCTCCAAATGCTGTTACCTTATCATTACTTAAAAACAATTGTTCAAAATATTTATTCAATACTTCATAGCCATTGAGGGCCTTTGCATCTTCTTCATAAACAGGCTTTACTTCCGCAACATTTAAAGCGCTTTTAGGACCTTCATTGTATAAAAATGAATTGTATAATTGTTTGTTGATTTGCACGAGTTCCTGATAATAATCTTTTAGTTTATTAGCCGCTGAATCAGTGCCGGTAATATCCAAAGCAGTGGCAATTAATTTCATAATATCCCGTCGCATGGGTTCTTTTATACCAGCTAATTCATCGGCAATTGGCTGTAAACTTTGTTGGGTTGCAGTGTCCAGCTGCGGCAGGCAATCTGCAATTAAACCAACGGCTGTTTGCAATTGAGCTTTGGCAGGGGCAATGTATTTATCCCATGCCCGCTGCTTACTATCTTTTACAAAATGTTTGGCATTTATTTCTATATCAGTCAATTCTTCTTCTTCTGCCAAACAATTTTCCAGTAACCATTGCCGCATTTGTTTCAGGCAATCCCATTCTTTTTCCCAGGCAAGGCGCTCAGGTTTCTTATATCGTTCATGACTGCCGGAAGTAGAATGACCTTGTGGTTGGGTTATTTCTTCGACATGAAAAATAGCAGGAATATGGGTATCTCTTATTTTTTGAATGGCGGGTTCAAATACTTCACACATACCTGCATAATCCCAGCCTTTCAGTTTATAAATATCCAACCCGTTAGTGCCTTCTTGTTTTTGCATACCGGATAAAGCGGTAGATATTGACCCCTTGGTAGTTTGGTAATGCTTGGGTACCGAAATACCATAACCATCATCCCAAATGAATATGGCCAATGGAACCTGTTGTACACCTGCAGCATTTACCACCTCCCAAAAATGCCCTTCGGATGTAGATGCATCACCTATGGTACAAAAGCAAATTTCATTTCCATTATTACTTAAATTAGTATGCTTTTTAAATGTATCTACCTTTCTGAAAAGCTTTGAAGCCAATGCCAAACCCAAAGCTCTTGGCATTTGGCCTGCAGTGGGCGCCATATCGCTGCTGGAATTTTTTGTGTTGACAAGATCCAGCCAATTACCGTCGGCATCAACATTTTTAGTGGCAAAATGCGCATTCATTTGCCTGCCAGCGCTAAAAGGATCATGGTTAATATCGGGGTCTGCAAATAGCTGTGCAAAATATTGTTCTACATTGGCAACGCCGGCAGCAAGCATAAAGGTTTGGTCACGATAGTAACCCGACCTGAAATCTCCTGGTTTAAAAAATTTGGCTACTGCTACTTGCGCCACTTCCTTACCGTCGCCAAATATGCCAAACTTTGCTTTGCCAGTTAATACTTCTTTACGGCCCAATAAACTGGTTTGCCTGCTTTCACAAGCTATCCGGTAGTCTTTGAGCACTTCTTTTCTAAAGTGATCAAAACTGAATTTCTCCTGCGATTCAGCATCATTTTTTAATGAGATTTCCATGCAACAAATGTAAACGAATAGTTGAGATGAATGTTAAAAAATTGATAAGGGCATAACAATTTGGCAGGTTTTTATACGTTTTACTATCTTTGGAATAATTATTGAAAACTTATAAGCATGAAACGATTATTTACAGGTTGTTTAACTCTTTTTATTGCCGTTGCCATGAATGCGCAGGATGTAAAACCTGTTATTATTGAAAACGCACAAAGTACAGTAAATAACCAGCCGGTAGTTTTAGCTGATGAAACATTGGGTCTGAAAGAAGTAATCTATGATTTTGGCAAAATTCCGCAGGGTAAACCGGTAACACATGTATTTGAGGTTGTAAATAATGGTAAGGATTCGCTTAAAATTGCAAATGTGCAGGCAAGTTGTGGATGCACAACGCCGGACTGGGAAAGAGATAAAGTGCAGGCACCGGGGCAATCTACAAAAATAACAGTTGGATATAATGCAGCATCAGAGGGTGGTTTTACGAAATTTATTACTGTAACGTACAATGGAACGCAGAGCAAACAAATAACCATAAAAGGCGACGTTTGGAAAACACCGCTTTCATCAGCACCAGAAAATGCAGGTTTAAAAAGCCTGAAAGAAGATAAATAAACAATTTATTAAATCAATAAAACTCAAAACAAAGCACATGAAAAAATCCTTATTTTTTGCAGCAGCATTCGTACTTTCTACCACCCTGTTTGCACAAAAGAAAATAGCCGATGTAGCTAAATTTGCATCTGAAACAATTGATTTCGGGAAAATTAAACAAGGTATTCCGGCAAAAGGAACCTTTACTGTCACTAACATTGGTACAGAACCCTTAATTATTGAACAAGCCAATCCAACTTGTGGTTGCACCATTTCTGATTATACCAAAGAACCCATTGCACCTGGTAAAACCGGTTTTATCAATGCTACTTACAATGCAGCTAATCTTAACCATTTTGATAAACATCTTACTGTAAAATTTGCAGGTATTGATGAAATAAAACAAATAACATTTACAGGCGATGTAGTTGCAGTAGAAGAATTTGATAAAATGAAAGTAGCAACAAATGTTGCAAAACCTGTTGAAGTTGCTGTACCCGCAACTAAATCATCTAAAAAAGCAGTAAAGAAGGGTTGATCAATTAATCAGCTTAAATATTATTCTTTTAATAAAAAGCCTCCGAAAACCGGAGGTTTTTTTATTGCCTTTCCTTAACCATTTTTTTTAATTAGATAAAATAAGGTTGAAAAATTTAATGTAAAACATCCATTTTAATATGTGTACTTTTCTTTTAAAATCGATTATTTCTTAGAGATACCTGGGGGATGTAAGCATTGATCAATGAAAGTATACAACATAAAAAAACCAGCACATCAGGTACTGGTTTTCGGTATTATAAGAAATGTAAACTATTATACTGCAAAACTTTCACCACAGCCACAACTCCTGCTGGCATTGGGGTTGTTGAAATAGAAACCTTTACCATTTAAGCCATCACTAAATTCAAGTTCGGTATTTACCAGGTACAAAAAACTTTTAAGGTCGGTAACAATTTTTACGCCCTTGTCTTCAAAAACCTGGTCCATTGGTTTTACTTCATTATCAAAATCCATCTTATAGCTTAAGCCGCTACAGCCACCACCCACCACGCCTACTCTTAAAAAATAGGTTGGATCTTCTGCAACACCTGCATCTGTCATTAAATTAACGACCTTAAGTTTTGCTTTGTCCGAAATATAAATTGAGTTATCTGCCTCCCTAAATCCCTCCGAAGGAGGGACTTTTAAAGACGCTGCTATTTCAGGATTATTTTCAAGTATCATATACTCACTTGTCTTATTTTAAAAATATTAAGCTCGAAAATTCGCTTTTATCAAGCGGATTTAGTCGGGGCATTAATGAACTACACTCTCCTCAAACTTAATGGCTTCTTTACCATTCTTAACCCTGTAGTCGTTGATAGCTGCTTTAATTGCATCTTCAGCCAATACTGAACAGTGAATTTTTACGGGAGGAAGATTTAACTCTTCTACAAAATCCATATTATCCACAGTTAAGGCTTCGTCAATACTTTTTCCTTTCAGCCATTCTGTTGCCAAAGAAGAAGAAGCTATGGCAGAACCACAACCAAAGGTTTTAAATTTTGCATCGGTGATCATACCTGTTGTTTCATCCACCTGTATTTGCAAACGCATAACGTCTCCACATTCTGGTGCGCCAACTAAACCGGTACCTACACTTTTGTCGCTTTTATCAAGTGTACCTACATTCTTAGGATTTTGATAATGATTGATTACTTTTTCTGAGTATGCCATTTTGTTAGGTTTTTTAGTTAATTAATTAATTAGTTGAAAAAGTTATAAAACTGACAGGCCTTTTCAACTAATTAACCTGTCAAGTTTCCACTGCATTAATGATGTGCCCATTCTATTGAATTCAAATCAATACCTTCTTTATACATTTCCCACAACGGGCTCATATCTCTTAGTTTTAAAACTGTTTCGCTGATTGCGTTTACAGTGTAATCTATTTGTTCTTCTGTTGTAAACCTGCCCAATCCAAAACGTAGCGAACTGTGTGCCAAATCGTCTCCTAAACCCAATGCCTTTAAAACATAAGATGGTTCCAAAGAAGCAGACGTACACGCAGAACCTGAACTCAACGCAATATTTTTATTAAATCCCATCAGTAAACCTTCGCCTTCAACATGCTTAAAAGAAATATTGGTAACATGTGGTAAACGGTACTCTTTACTTCCGTTAATGTAAGCCTCTTCTAATTTCATTAATTCATTTTCCAGCTTATCTCTTAGTATGCTGATGCGTTTGGTATCCACTTCCATTTCGTTCATACAAATTTCACAGGCTTTACCAAACCCAACAATACCAGGTACATTTAACGTTCCGCTGCGCATGCCCCTTTCGTGACCTCCGCCATCCATTTGGGCTGTTACTTTTACCCTTGGATTTTTACGGCGAACGTATAATGCACCAACGCCTTTTGGTCCGTACATTTTATGTGCAGTAAATGCCATAACATCAATACCATCTTTATTTACATCCACCGGTATTTTCCCCACTGCCTGTACAGCGTCAGTAAAAAATAAAACGCCATTCTTTTTTGCAATTGCACTTATTGCTCTTACTGGCTGAATTACACCAATCTCATTGTTGGCGTACATGATAGCAATTAATATAGTAGTTGGTTTGATGGCAGCTTCCAGTTCTTTCAAATCAATTAATCCATCAGCTTTTACTTCTAAATAAGTTACTTCGCCACCAGATTTTTCAATGTGTTTGCAAGTGTCTAAAACAGCTTTATGCTCAGTTGTAGCAGTAATAATGTGATTGCCTTTGCTGGCGTACATTTCATACACACCTTTAATACCAAGGTTGTCGCCCTCTGTAGCACCACTGGTAAAAATAATTTCTTTGGGATCAGCTCCAATCAGTTTGGCAACCTGCTCACGGGCGTAGTCTACTGCTTCTTCTGCCTTCCAGCCAAAAGGATGATTGCGACTTGCAGCATTACCAAAATCTTCTAAAAAATAGGGTGTCATCGCCTCAAGCACCCTTGGATCCATTGGTGTGGTGGAATTATTATCTAAGTAAATAGGAAGTTTCAACATAATATTTTTGTTTAAATCTATAAACACGAAAATACTACAAAAGGTTTTATTTTAGCTTGCTGAAAGCCTCCTGAAACGTCAAATTACCTATTTCGTAAACATTGAGCAGCTAAACTAAATTTTATGTTAAAAATAGAGCATGTCGGCATCGCCGTTAAAGAACTGGCAATTTCTATCCCGTTATTTGAAAAGCTTTTAAACAGCAACTGTTACAAAACAGAAACAGTGGATAGTGAACATGTTAATACCGCATTCTTTAAAAAAGGGGAAACAAAAATTGAATTGCTGGAAAGCAGCACTGCTGATGGAGTTATTGCAAAGTACATTGATAAAAAAGGCGAAGGTGTGCATCATATTGCCTTTGATGTTGCTGATATCTATACCGAAATGGAACGCCTTAAAAAGGAAGGTTTTGTTTTATTGAATGAACATCCAAAGGATGGCGCCGATAATAAACTGGTTTGCTTTCTTCACCCGAAAGACACCAATGGCGTATTGATTGAATTGTGTATGGAGAAACCTTAGTATTACAGGTAGTTTACCGTTTAGACGCTTAGACGTTTTTTGCTTTTAAAAACGCCATGTAATGCTGCTTCTATTCTTTTTCATAAAAAAACTCAACACCTAAACGGCAGCAAAACTAATTTAAAAATGGATTGTACTTTTTCTCCTCTCCTATTGTTGTAGTTGATCCGTGGCCACTATAAACGATCGTTTCTTCCGGCAGTACCAGCAGTTTTTGCTGGATATTTTTTAACAAGGTTTTATGGCTGCCGCCTGGCAAATCTGTACGGCCAATGCTGCGTTGAAACAATACATCTCCCCCAATAACAAAATTTTGTGCTGTACAATAAAAGCACACACTACCCGGTGAGTGGCCGGGTGCTTCAATTACTTTCAATTCATCATTACCTAATTTAATTATATCGCCTTCTTTCAGCAGCAAAAACGCTCCTGCATAATTATCAAACGGCATATTATACATAAGGCCCGATGTAGGTGCAAAGGCAAGTACCTGTTGCTCTTTTTCGTGCAAATGAAGGGTAAGGCTGTACTTTTCTGAAATAAATTTATTACCAAATACATGATCGAGGTGGCAATGGGTATTCAGCAATAATACCGGCTTTAGTTTGTTGGTTTCTATAAAATTTTTTAATACATCTTTCTCTTCATCAAAATAACAGCCCGGATCAATAATAATACACTCATCAAACTCATTGTAAAGTATATACGTATTTTCTTGTATGGGGCTAAAAACAAATGATTTTATCTGCAACATGTAACAATACTTTAGCTATTAAAGGGATATTTTTATGATTGATTGTAATGGTTTACTTTTATCTAATAAACAGAAAAGATAGTATGGCAAAATTAAGCAGGATACTTTTAGTAATAGGCTATTTTATTATTGTATCACCTTTAAACGCTCAGGTAATTAACGCAGTAGAATTTGGTAAAAACAGGGTTCAGCATAAAAAATTCAAATGGCAATATTACCAGAGCAAAAATTTCAATACCTATTTTAATCAAAACGGCCAGGAACTGGCCAAATTTGTTTTGCAGGTTGCTGAAGAAGAATTACCCGATATAGAAGCCTTTACAGAATACAGCCTGCAACGCAGGGCAAATATTGTAGTGTATAATGAATATGCAGACATGCAACAATCCAACATCGGGATAGGGATTGACTGGCTAAATACAGGGGGTGCTACCAAACTGGTAAATAATAAAATGGTGGTGTATTTTAATGGAGACCACGATCACCTCCGCAAACAAATAAGGAAGGGAATTGCAAGGGTTATCACCGATAATGTTTTATTTGGTGAAGATTTGGGAGAATTTGCAGGCAACCAGGCCTTGCTCGATTTACCCAAGTGGCTTACCGACGGGTACGTTGATTTTGCTGCTGATAACTGGAATACCCAGCTGGATGATGAATTAAAGAGTGTAATTCTTGAAGGCAAATATGCTAAATTTTACCAGTTTGCTTTTGAAAAACCAAGGCTTGCCGGTCATGCTTTTTGGTACTACATAGAAGAAAAATATAAAAAAGAAAATGTTACCTACCTGTTGTATTTGGCCAGGGTGTATAAAAACTTAAACAGGGCAAGTCAGCAGGTTTGTAAAAAGAATTTTAAGGAAGTACTGGCGGAATTTATGGAATACCAGGAGGAGAAATATGAAAATGATATAAGGCGCAGAAGAGCTTATCCAAAAGGAAGTTCCATAGAAAGTTTTGATGTTACCAGCCGCAGGGATTACTACAGAATGAATGTTAATCCCAACAAAAAAAACAATTCCTACGCATTGGTTGAGAACAACAAAGGCACCATAAAAGTAAACCTGTACGAAGATTTTGAAGTAATCACCATTTTAAAATACGGCATCCGCAGTTACCTCAACGAGGCCAACCCCGATTATCCATTATTGGCCTGGGATCCAAAAGGAACAAGGCTTACCGTAGTTTATCAGCAGGAAGGAAGGCTGAAATTATTTGTATACGACCTTGTAACAAAAGTTAAATACCCAAAACTTGATCTTACTGACCAGTTTCAACAAATACAGGATGTAAAATATATGATTGACAGCAGGACGCTGCTGTTAAGCGCTACCAAAAACGGGCATACAGATATCTTTACCTACAACCTGGAAAATGATAAAATACAACAAATTACCAACGATGTGTATGATGATTTAGATGCAACTTTTGTTTCATTTCCGGGTAAAACGGGTATTCTTTTTTCCAGCAACCGGCCATCGCCCAATGCCAAAAATTCTGATACGGCCTTGCCAAGCCGCAATCACCTCAATGTATTTTTAATTACCAATTATGGCATTAAACCTGAATTAAACCAGATAACCCAATTATCAAACTTAAAATATGGCAATGCCCGTTATCCAACCCCCTACAACGATAATCATTTTACCTTTATCAGCGACGAAAATGGGGTTGCCAACCGCTATGCAGGTTTCTTTACCACCAAGGCTGCAGGTGTAGATACATTGGTATTGATTGGAGAAGATATTTTACGCAATCCATCCATCAGGGAGGTTGACAGCGTGCTGAAGGTTTATAAAAAAACAGATATTGATTCTGTAGCGGTGGTAATGGTTTCACAGGATTCTGCCTACACATTTCCTTTATCCAACTACGAAAGCAATGTAGCCGAATCAAGAATTGCAGGCGATACCAAACAAGTGAGCGAAGTAACCAGGCAAGGCGACGAAAAAACACTGTATAAATTAAAGATTGATGAGAATACGCTTCGCAGGCGTAACATAACTGTGCCACCAACTACTTACATGAAGAAGGTAATTATGGCTGATAAAATATTTAATGCAGAAGCAGATAAATATGATAAGCCTACTGTAAATGATAGTGTACAGGATGATCCCTTTCAAGATGAGTTTGGCAGTGATAAAAAAGATAGCATTGCTGTAAAGCAAACTCCTTATAAAGGGAGTGTTACACAATCGAATGACGTGTTGAAAAATGCTAAACTTTATCCGTACAAACCGGTAAAATTTGGCGGTGAGTATGGAGGTGCAGCATTTAGCAATGCCATACTTTTTAACAGATACCAGACATATGCAGGTGGCAGCGGTCCTATCAGGCTAGCTTCAAGTTCCCTGTTAAATGGCCTGATAAAACTGGGTACAACTGAATTACTGGAAGATGTGAAAATTACCGGGGGAGTTAATATATCTACCAATTTAAAAGAAAACGAATGGCTGCTTAGTTATCAAAATTATAAAAGAAGATTTGACTGGGGTCTTACATTTTTCCGTAGCGTATTGCGTGGCGGTATTGATGCAGGTAACCAGTTTTTTGATGGTAAATCTGTCTCTCATTTTTTCCAGGGTAACGTTGCCTATCCTTTCGATAACTCCAAACGTGTGAGCGTAACGCTTGGATTACGAACTGATAATTTAGTATTTCTTACAAGTATCAACGACGACAGGTCTTTAAAAATTCCCAATAGCAGGCAAACTTTTGCAACCATGCATGCAGAGTATGTGTACGACAATTCAATAAATCCTACTCAAAATATCTGGCACGGTTTACGGTACAAAGTTTTTTTTGACTGGAATACGGATATCAGCAAAGAAAAAACCAGCTCAGGAAAATATAATTTTAACTGGGGATTTGATGCAAGATATTATTACCCCATTTATAGAAACTTTATTTGGGCAGGCCGGGCCGCAGGCGATTTTAGCTGGGGTAATCAAAAAACCATTTATTATTTAGGCGGTGCAGATGGTTGGCTGATGTTTGGTGAAAATACCAACAACAAATATTTTAATGCAAACAACAGGCCCGCAGCTGATATTGATTATGCTTTTCAAAGTCTTGCTGTAAACCTAAGAGGATTTACACAAAATGTGGCGAATGGCAACAATGCAGTTACCATTAATAGTGAGTTTAGGTTACCGGTTTACACCACTTTCTTTAACAGGCCGGTAAACAATGCATTTGTAAGAAATTTCCAATTGGTGCAGTTTATAGATTTAGGCACTGCCTGGAATGGCGCTTACAAAGGCATCAGCAGGCCTTCTGCCACTTATGGATTTCCGCCTGTTCAGGTGCAAACCAAGGTTGGTGGCATCGGCCCCTTTGCCGGTGGATATGGCTTTGGTGCAAGGAGCGTATTATTGGGATACTTTATAAAATTTGATGCTGCCTGGCCAATGAATGGATTATTTTTAGGCAAGCCGATTTACTATGTTAGTCTTGGTTTAGATTTTTAACTGATTATTATAAACTGAAAATGCTACTACCATGTAAACTGTAGTAGCATTTTTTTTACCAGGTAATCAGGCTGCATGCAATCAGGTATTTAAAAAGCAGGAATGTTTTCATTCCCCTAAACCTTAGCATCAAGCAATATTTTTTTACTTCTATCCAAAGCTTCCGTAAATGTTTGCGTAACATTTGCCTTACCAATGGCAAACAATAACCGGGCAACTTTTAATTCCTTCATCACCTGTTCACTATTTACTTCCGATAAAATGAGTTTTGTTCCATGCTGTTTGGCCTCCATAAAAACTTCTTCGATGGTTTTAATACCAGTTGCATCAATAATCGGTACTTTCCGCATGCGGATGATCAAAATTTTAGGTGGATTTTCAATAAACTTCATGGCATCTTTAAACTTATAGGCAGCACCAAAAAACAGTGGTCCCGTAATTTCAAATACTTCTACCTTTTTGGGTATGTAGAAATCTCCTACTGCCTCTTGCTCTATTTGATCTCGGGCATCTTCCATTTCATACTTAAACATACTTACATCGCTGAACTGAATCATCTTGCGCATGAACAGAAAAACTGCCAGTATCATACCTATTTCCAGCGCCACTGTTAAGTCAACAATCACCGTTAAAAAAAAGGTAGTTACCATTACAGCCACATCGCTGCGTGGCCCTTTAAGTACAGATCTAAAACTTTCCCATTCACTCATATTATAGGCAATCACTATCAATATACCAGCCAGCGTTGCCATCGGAATTAATGAAGCCCATTTACCAATAAAGAGCATGATCAATAATAAGGTGATGGCATGCACAATACCAGCAACCGGGGTACGACCACCATTTTTTACATTTGTAGCGGTACGGGCAATTGCACCGGTAGCAGGGATACCGCCAAAAATAGCTGAGAAAATATTGGCTGTTCCCTGTGCTATCAATTCCATATTCGACTTGTGCCTGCCACCAATCATACCATCTGAAACCACTGCCGATAATAGTGACTCTATACCACCCAGCAGTGCAATGGTAAAAGCAGGCTGAATTAGACTTTTAATGGTCGCATAATCAATATGCGGTATTGCCGGCAATGGAAAGGAGGAAGGAATGTTGCCAAACTTACTGCCGATAGTTTCAACCGGCAGGTGCAGCCATTGCATGGCAATGGTAGTTGCCAGTATTGCTATTAAAGAACCGGGAAGCTTATGGGTTACTTTTGGCCACAACAAAATTATCAACACTGTTACTGCTGCAATTACGACTGCATACACATTTAACGACTGAATATTTTCAAAATAGCTTTTCCATTTATCTATAAAATCTGCCGGCACTGTTCCCATTTTTAAACCAAACAAATCTTTCATTTGTGATGAAAAAATAATCAGCGCAATACCACTGGTAAACCCAATTATTAAGGGATGTGGTATAAACTTGATAACAGCACCCAGCCTGGCAAAGCCCATCATTATAAGCATTACACCAGCCATAAAGGTGGCTATGATTAATCCATTAACACCATGTACCTGCACTATACCATACACAATCACAATAAAAGCACCTGTTGGTCCGCCAATTTGTACCCTGCTTCCTCCCATGGCCGAAACAATAAAACCCGCTATCACAGCGGTATACAACCCTTTTTCGGGAGATACGCCCGAAGCAATGGCAAAAGCAATGGCAAGCGGCAATGCAACAATACCTACAATCAGCCCTGCCATCACATCCTTTGTAAACTGGTGCCGGTTGTAATTTTTTAAGGTGGTAAATATTTCTGGTTTAAACATGATTTCTAATGCTGTTATAGAAATAAAATGACGTTTCGATTTGTGATCCGATAGCTCTCGGGTGGTGAATGGCTGATGGTAAGTGGTGAAAAATTGACCATCCAATAGCTATCGGGTCACCATTTACCATTCACGCCTCATTTAACACTAGCCAGTAACCGGAAGGTGACTGCTGGTAGTATTTACTATTTGATGCAGATAAATCCTTGCCATGTTAATATTACTCCATTGCCCAGCATCCTTATTCATAGGACTTAATAATACCAGTTCATCCATAAGCTCTTTAATAAAATTGTCAATTTTATTAACTCCCGGATTTTGTGTTATTATAATTTCGATAGCTGCATCTAAATAATGTTTTACCTCTTCCTGAGAAGTTGCAGACAATATTTTTGTTAGATACACCGAATGGCTTTTAGTTGATAATAAAGGCATAAAAGTTTATTTTATTTAATAATGAAAATTTTAAAATCATCCAGGTTATACCTGGCACTTTACAATTGTATTTTATTTTATTTCAATTACTACCGTTTTTTATTTGATTGTGCTATTGCCAAACACTGATATCATTTATACACTGCTTTTCACGTTATTAATAGTTTGATATCAAGTTCTTCATCTAAACTGCTAAACCCTCTAAACTTTCTAAACATAGATAATAGAAAGACTTTGATACAACGGAATTACTAAACAATTAATCTGCTTACACTTTTACCCAAAACTTTAAAAGATTACTAACAGCAGAACCAACCACCAGGTAGCCTTTCGGCACTTCATCTTCAACACTATGAAAGGTTGCCAACCTTGTTCCGGCAGGCTTTTCTTCCAGTTGTTTAAATAAATAACGATTGTAGTAATCAAATAACTCCGTTGAGTACTCAATACTATCATCAATTTTTTCTGTGCCTCGCAGGTTTTCGTAAAAAGAATTAAAGAAATAAAAATGGTCATAGTGGGTAAAATCTACCTGAATAAAATTTCCATGAATGAATGAAACATTTTCCAGTTGCAGCAGCTGCCGGGTTGCTTCTGCATGATTGATCAATTCCTTTCTTTGTTCAATACCAACATAGGTAGCATGAGGCCGGTGGCAGGCTGCACCTAAGCAAAATTTACCCACACCACTTCCTATATCGAGAATACGGACATTTTTTTCTGCTGCTAAAAATTCTGCGGCTTTTTTTGCAACCAACAAAGGAGTCCAGTGTTTGCTGGCAAGTGCCTGAATAGATTGGTGATACAACTGGTTAAGTTCGTAATCAGATCTGGGTTGATTTATAATATTTGGTTTATCTGCAGACAACTATTTATGGGTTGAAGTATATCAAATATTTCGCAGCCTTTATAATCTTAATATATACCGGGCTACAAAAATTATTTTTGCAAAGCTAGCCTTCTCAAAGTTGATATGCGGTAAATCTTATCAATACAAAAAGTGATTTGTATCAGTTTTATTAAGAGTAACTTTACACATCATCATACCTATACATTCAGTTTCCCCACCAGGTAAATGTGATTTTTAAACGTAAAATCTTTATTTGCTGATTTGCCTGCCATTGACAGTAAGATATTAACTTACCGCAAAAAAGGGGTTAAGGCAAGATTTTTTTGAATTATACGAAATTGAAAAGGGCTTCAATATAAATATTGAAACCCTTACTTATTCTGAATACTGTGCAACTTTACCAACTATTTTTCAGTATCAAACCTCATTATTTTAATTCATTAGCTGCCTTGTTATCCTCTATAAATTTTTTAAACAATTTATTATTATTAGCTGCCTCATATTTTTCATTATAAAATACTTTTATCCCTTCCTTATCTTTAATTAATTCCGGGTTTAATTTGTTGAATTCAAACGGCCCGCAAACTGCAAGATAACTGGTAGTTTCTTCCTCGTAAGTTGTCTGCATTTTAAATAAAAAATACCGTTGCTGCTTTCCACTTTCGGTAATTATTTTTTCTGTAATTAATTTAAATGTTGCGTCGTTTTGTTCATCTTCATCGTACGTGTAATTATACAGGTAACTCTCTGCAAATTGTTGTTGCAACAAAAATTCTTTCGGATATAATTTTAGCTGTCCAATTTCCTTGAATGATTGATACAATTCAGTCCTGTATTCTAAATTGGCAGCAATCTTTTTAATCTCCAGAATATTTACCGGATTTTTATTTTTAAGCAGCGCCAGCAGGGCATTTTTCTTTATATACAAATCCTTCGTTTTTACATAATCATTTAGTAAAAGAACTGCATCTTTCGATGGTAATTTTCCAAGTGCTGTAATTATATCCCTGTTAAAGGGAGGATATGCATCAACATCTTTTTTCAATTGTTGAATTTGCCTTGCAGCGGTAATTAAAATGCCCCTTTCATTTATAGAAAAAATATCCTGTTGCACCAAATTGCTATCTGCAAGTTGATTGGCGATACTGATAAAACCCGGTCCCAGCAAGCTATCAGCATACAATGAAACAGCTTGGGGAAACAAGGTTGCTGCCAGCAATAAACTATCCTTTAGTTGATAAACAAGGGAGTAAATTTCACCCGTTGCAGGAGGATTATTTAGCAATATATCTTTAATAAGTTTTGTTGATTGAGCTGTATGTTGATTGGCAAGCATCTCCAGCATTGCCATCTTTAACTGAGCGGATGTTGAATTGCTGCCTGCATAATTATTTTTAACAAACCAATAAGTACTGGTATCATTTAAACGAATAATGGCCTTGGCTATTTGTTCATTTTCTGTATAGCTGGCATTGGAATCAATGGGGTAAACTACCAGGTATGCTTTGTGCAACAAAGGCAAATCAGCAACAGTAAATTTTACGTCAGATAAAGCAGTAAAAGCCTGCTCATGGATAGCGCTATCCTTACTTAATATATCACTCAGTATATTTTGAGTTTTATTGGTAAAAATATTGGTGGGCAGGTTACTATTTGTAAAACTAAAATCGTTAAAAAAGCGGTTATTATTTTCGTTGGTAATAATATCGTATGGTGCCAAAATAAATAGCTGGTAAGTGGAATCGCCATGCAGCAAAACTCTTACCCTTTTATAAAAAGATTTACTGTTATTTTTTACCATCAGCTCAAAACCAACAGCTTTTCCATTGGTTACTGATTTTTGATTGATGAGAGAATCAAAATGTCCGGGATTATTTTTTGCAAAACTGCTACTTGTATCATTATAATAATTGCTTATTTGGTCATTTATAAAACTGCTGTCATTTGCAGTCCAGTAATAGGGGGCTACTGCTTCTGCACTTACAAAATAGGTACTGGCAGTGTTGGGTTCGTAAGCCCGGTATTGTAGCAGTTTCTTTGATTCATCCAATTTTTGTTCTAAGTCATAACCTGATAAACCAGCGGTATCAGGCTTTTCAAGCTCAAACCTGCCGGGAGCCCAGGTGCTGAAAGTATTGGTTACTGAAAGTTGTTTTGATAAAATTGGGGTAAGAAAAGGTTTTAGTTTAAACGAGCGGAAAAAGTTGGTTACATCGGGGAAATCTTCTTTTCCTTTTTCCGTAACCGTGGCAATGGTATAGTTCCGGTTTCCTTTGGATACGATCAATATTTTAACAATAAAATCAAATCCCTCATTTTGCGTTTGGGCATTAAAGCTCATTGCAGGATAACCGTCAAAATCAAAATGCCGGATGTCTGTAATGGCAGCTTTTATTTGTTTGTAATAATCAAGTTTTGCATTGAAAACTATACTATCGTGTGCAATATAATAGCCTTGGGTTGTATGGCTTTCAATGGCCATATAATAGGTGTTGGTTACCTTGTCCATGGCGGTAAAAGAAATCGTTTCTGTACTAGCTGCAGTTTCCGTTGGCTTTAATTTATCTCTGGATGGTTTTATGGGAAAAGCTATTTCAAATGCCAGTAAGGAATCTGCCTGTACAAACCAGTTTTTCTTAACTGGCTTAAGCGGTAAATTGGGAACAAAACTTTGTAGAAATCTTTCACTTTCCTTATTAAAAAGATTGGCTTTTACTTCACTGGCCAACATCAGCATAAAAATCTTTTGGTTAGCTGCAAAAACCTGCAACCGGTAATGATTTTTTTCTCTGATGGAGGTTAATTCTTTCCCCTGCATCCCATTAAAGGAAATGCTTTTTTCCTCAAGTTTTTCAAAGCCTTTTCCTGAAAATGATTTCGACATTTTTTCAACAACCGCAGCTTCATTTTCTTCTGAAGTAATAAAGGAAAAGCCACTCATATAAACAAGGTTACCGGGCAGGTCTGCATACACATGTAGCGGCGGCATTTCTGTTGACACTTTTAGATCGCTGGGTTTACCGGGCATTTCTAATTTGTAGGCATCGTCCGGATCTGAAAATTTTACCCATGGAATAATAATTGTCGTATAAGAATAATCTTCCGGAACAATTTTAGTTGAAGAAAAAACTGGCTCTACCTTAAAGCCTCTTTTTGTTAACAGATCAATCAAACCGGAATCGCCGGGTAAATGTGCGGCACCCACTGCAAAAAAAGTTGTTCTTACCCTGGAAAGACTGTCCATCCTGTAAGCCATCTTTTTGTTCCTGTTTATTAGCAGCATATCCTTTTCAGTTAATGAATGACTATTGTTTACCAAAATCTCCAGCAAATCAAGGTCCTGGCTGGTATAAACTGAAATCATTTTTTCCAGGTATGCGGTAAATTTCTTATCCGCATTGTCTTCTACAAACTCACTTACATCAATATCTTTCCCCAATTCATCCTTTAAGCCCAGCTGGTCATTCACATCTTCAATGCCCCCAATCCATTTACCCTGCTTGCGGGCAAGATCATATAAATAGATATCTACAAATGTCTGCATGTCATCTTTCTTCCTTGTTTTCTGGTACCAGGTATTCCTGTATTCGATCAGTTTTTTACGGGTGATTTTATCAGCAGGTATGCCCAGTTTTTTTTCCAGTTTTCCGGATAATGCTGCATACTCTCTTTTATCCAATTCTTTTCTCAACAGGGAAGTAGTATCTTTTTCTGAAAGTTTACTAAACACCGAATCCATCATCTCCGCAGGATCAATCTCCATAGCAAAACCATCGGACGCCTGTATATTTTTATAAACTGAATCACCAAAGAAAAACAGTCGCCTGTCTTTTAAGTGCATCGTTCCATACAAATAGGAAGGCTTTTGTAACCCATTGCCGCTAATGCGCCAAAGCAGGGTTTTTGGAGTTATTTTTTGGGCTACGGATGAATGAAACATTAAGAAAGCCAGGATAATATTTACAAAAAAGTAAATCGTTTTCATGTTACGAATGTAGATAAATAATTGATTGAAAAAGAACGTATTAATTAAAAGAGAACCGCATTGTTACAACAATTCAACAATGCTTACTACAACTGCTGCCTGATTATAGAAATCACCTGACAGTACAAAAAAAATCCCATCTTAAAAGATGGGATGATATCAATAAAATAAAAAATAAAATTAAGCAACTGCCTTATTCACGAGTGCTGCTGCCTCACTTAATAGGATAGCGCTTTGCACTTTCAATCCGCTTTCGTCCAGTAGTTGTTTTGCTACATCCGCATTGGTACCCTGTAACCGAACAATAATTGGAATATCAATGGTACCAATAGACTGGTATGCATCAATTACACCCTGTGCAACCCTGTCGCAACGTACAATACCGCCAAAAATATTAATAAGTATTGCCTTTACTTTAGGATCTTTTAAAATGATTCTAAAGCCAGCTTCAACGGTTTGCGCATTGGCAGTGCCGCCTACATCCAGAAAGTTGGCAGGCTCACCACCACTTAACTGAATCATATCCATGGTGGCCATGGCCAATCCTGCGCCATTTACCATACAACCTACATTACCATCCAATTTTACAAAATTCAGGTTGAATTTACCCGCCTCTACTTCGGTAGGATCTTCTTCACTGATATCCCTTAAAGAAGCGATATCGGGATGACGCATAATGGCATTGTCATCCACATTCATTTTGCAATCTACCGCAATTATTTTTTCATCGCTGGTTTTAAACAATGGATTTATTTCGAGCATACCGCAATCGAGGCCTACGTAAGCACTGTACAAATTGGTCACAAATTTTACGCAATTCCTGAAGGCTTCTCCGCTCAATCCCAAATTAAAAGCAATTTTTCTTGCCTGGAATGCCTGCAATAAACCACCCGGGTAAACCCATTCTTTGAATATTTTTTCGGGTGTATCATGCGCCACATCTTCTATGTTCATTCCACCTTCTGTGCTATACATAATTACATTCTGTCCCTTGGTTCTGTCAAGCAAAATGGAGAGGTAAAATTCTTTAACAGGATTGGGGCCTTCATAGTAAACATCCTGCGCTACCAATACTTTATTTACCAGTTTACCGGCAGGTCCCGTTTGGATGGTAACCAATGTTCCGCCGATAATATTCTGAGCAATTTCTTTTACAGCTTCTGCATTTTTACCCACCGCTACACCACGCTGTTCTTTACCAATAATAGAACCTTTACCACGGCCACCTGCATGTATCTGCGCCTTTACCACAGCGTATTTGCTGCCGTATTGGGTATGTATTTGCTTGTAGGCATCTTCTGCTTCAGTTGCGGTATTGCAGGCAATACCTTCCTGCACCGGTACATTGTATTTTTTTAAAAGCTCTTTAGCTTGATATTCGTGAAGGTTCATGTTATTGAAATTTTGCGGCGAAGATAATGAACTGTTGTTAGTTTTCATTTTTTGGATGCAAAGCTTTGCAGAAATAATACCTTTATTGACGGCCGCAAAAACTTAACTCCATAACAACAATTCCAAAACCATTATGCTGCACTTCTTTATAGCTACAGCCCGGCAGATTTTCATGACAGGTTTCAGATACTATCTTCGCTTACCTTTGCCAGCAAATTTTAACTAGTAGTATTAATTGTGAGCAACTATCTCGTGTTGAAATTATTCTCTCAAATATGTTTAGGGGGAAGTTAGGTGACGGCCTGCTTATTAAAGCTGTAAAATGAGCGTTTATAATAAAGCAAAACTTTGTTTCTTCAAAAGCAGTGTAAAAAGTGAATAAAGATTTTAACATTCTCAAACCATCTAATTAAATGCAATTATTGTCACAGATAGTTGTTTGTTTTTTTGTAGTAAATAATACCAATGAGTTACCAATTAAGGATGTTTAGACTATTTTTTACAACAGTACTTATTTTGCTGATGCATCAATCATTTGCACAGCCAGGCGGGGATATAATGAAAGGTGCTATGAGCAGGGTTGGCCAAAGCGGTGGCGGCGGTAACGATACAATCGGATTTGAACACAGGGATGATGCCAAGGATTCTTTTACATTAACTTATCGAAACCTGGACTCTATCAGGAGTATTAAACCGGTAACAGATATCAATGATTTTTACGCTTATTTTCCTGTGCCGATTAGCCTTCAACATTTAGGCAATACCGGCAATGCAGGTTACTCCTTACTATATGCACCTATTGCCAAAGCTGGCTGGGATGCCGGTTTTCATGCGTTTGATGCCTATAAGTTCTCATTGGAAAATACGAGATTTTATAAAACTACCAAACCTATTACACAACTCAACTACCAACTTGCATCCGGACAGGAGCAGGTAATAAAAATATTACACACCCAAAATCCATTACCCAATTTAAATTTCGGGTTTGAATACAGACTAATAAATGCCCCGGGATTTTTTATCACACAAAACACCAATCACAATAATTACAGACTGTTTAGTAATTACCAGGGCGTAAGAAAACGCTATGCCGCTTATTTTATTTTGATGAGTAATTCCATCAATAGCTCAGAGAATGGTGGTATTAAAAATGACAGCTTTCTTACCAGTCCAAATTTTACACAACCATTTAGTATACCTGTAAAATTAGGTTCTGCACCGCTTGACCCACCCAATCCATTTTATACAACCGTAAACACGGGTAACAAAT
>Ga0163154_10002177_pt1 | contig 29003 bp, 24 predicted proteins | sample OliLakLV19MP9P1_FD_148649 | JGI IMG/M metagenome (GOLD analysis project Ga0163154, IMG submission 148649) | Freshwater microbial mat bacterial communities from Lake Vanda, McMurdo Dry Valleys, Antarctica - Oligotrophic Lake LV.19.MP9.P1 | ecosystem: Environmental > Aquatic > Freshwater > Lake >... | reverse complement strand
AAAAAAGATCGTAATATTCCAACTTAAACTTCAATCTTTCTATACCACCTCCGCCATTAGGGAAGTAGATATTGAGTAAAACAAACTTCTCTAGTTTATTTCCAAAAGCATTTTGTTCGAAAAATAGAGCTAGGAATCTACCTTCTTGATCGTATTCTTTTTGACCAAGACCATATTCCACCTTATCAGGTTTAACTTTCGAATATACAGCAACGCCACTATAGCCTTTGCGGCCTTTGGAATGATCAAAATATGAGTAATAACCAACAGGGTTTCTTACCCCTTCTTCAAGTTGGTCTGTTTCAGCTTTTACTTCTTGGATGCAGTAAATATCAGCATATTCACTCAAGAACCAATCAAAACCGCCCTTTTTCACATTTGCCCGCAAACCATTAACATTCCAAGAAATTATTTTCATAAAAATAATTATAACATTTCATACAGATGTCACACATCTGTATGACCCAAGTTAAGAGCTTTTCTTTTTATTATGAAACAACTTATGTACTCTTCTGAGTTCGGAATCCGTAACATGGGTATAAATCTGGGTTGTACTGATATTGGAATGACCCAAAAGCATTTGCACCGAACGTAGATCAGCACCATTTGAGAGTAAATCTGTTGCAAAACAGTGACGAATAACGTGTGGAGTAACTTTTTTGGAAATACCAGCTTTTATTGCGCACTGTTTAACTATTCTTTCTATTGATCTTGAATCCATAGCCAAATCTCCACCTTTGGCATTTTCACGATTCATTCTAACAAATAAAGCATCATCTAGATCGGCACGTTTATCCAAATATTCTTTTATGGCCTTTTTTGCCTCTGGAGAAATGAAAACCACGCGTATTTTCTCACCTTTACCTCTTATCGAAAGTTCATCAGAACCTAAATCTAGATCCCGTGATAGGGAACAAAGCTCAGAAACACGCAGACCTGTAGAAAATAGTAATTCTAATATGGCCTTATCTCTCAAAGATTTCAAATCTTTACCGTCTGGCGCATTCATTAATCTTTTTAACTCTTCTCCAGTAATAAGATCCAATGGCCGTTCTCCAACCTTGGCCAATTCTATATGTTCAGGAGAAAGTGACTTGATTCCACGCTTTGCTAGAAATTTTAGGAAAGAACGTAGGGCAATAAGATAGTAATTTTGTGTTTTTTTCTTTAATGTTTCTTTTTCTGACTTTTTACTAACCAATTGACGGTTTAGCCACAAGTGAAACTCTCTGACAACCTTTTCTGTTATATCTTCAGCATTTTTTAGCTTAGTAAATACTATGAACCGTGTAATATATTGGTCGTAATTACGCACAGTATTCAAAGAACGTCCTTTTTCTATTTCTACATATTCTAAGAATTGTTGTTTTGCTTCCAAGATATTGTGCGACATAACTATATTGTAATGCCAAACTAGTTCTTGCGCCAATTTTTCATTTATGCTATGATTTTCCGCATGTTAACCCCAAGACAAAAGACCAAGATTATTGCCGAAACAGGCATTCACGACAAAGATAGTGGGTCTCCTGAAATTCAGGTTGCTCTTTTAACAAAGAGGATCGAGGAACTTACTGGACATTTACGCAAACATCGCAAAGATAATCACTCAAGACGCGGTCTTCTCGGCATGGTTGCAGATCGACAAACTCATCTCAATTATCTCAAGAAAAATCATCCTCGTCGTTATTCTAGTTTGATCAAAAAGTTAGATCTCAAGAAATAGTAAAGCGCACAGCAAAGAAAAAAGAAAGTGGTGTGTGTTTTTGTTTTTAATTATCTGCGTAACTCGCTCGTTAAATTGCTAGGTAAAATACTCTTGAATTACTCAAGGTTGCATCTTGTAGTAATTCAAACGACGTTTCGTATTTTACCAAGCAATTTATACTCACTAAGACAGTACTCGATAATTAAAAACAAAAACACACACCACTTTCTTTGCTATACTATAAGAAGTAGGAACGGTTCACTTTTTAATAACAGTTAATAATAATTTTCATGTCAGTAATAAAACATAAAGAACAGCGTGTTGGCGTCTTCATCGATGCGCAAAATTTGTATCATAGCGGTAAAAACCTGTATCATTCAAAAGTAAATTTTGGTCAAATAGTAAAAGAAGCTTTGGATGGACGCAAACTTGTCCGTGCGGTCGCCTATGTAATAGCTACCGAATCAGGTGAAGAAAACGCTTTTTTTGACGCTTTAACAAAGATGGGAATAGAAACGAAAGTGAAAGATCTTCAAGTTTTTAGTTCCGGAGCAAAAAAAGCAGATTGGGACGTAGGATTAGCCATAGATGCGGTCAAACTGTCACCAAAACTAGACTCCGTAATTCTCATAACTGGTGACGGAGACTTCGTACCACTTGTAGAATACTTGCAAATGAATCAGGGTTGTCAGGTAGAAGTTGCCTCATTCGGTAAATCAACTTCAGCCAAACTTATAGAATCAGTCGACCATTTCATGGATTTGGATGAAAATTCCAGTAAATATTTGTTGAGATCTGGAGGAAAGAGATAGTGATGATTAAACATCAATTCCACAAATTGTTCGAGTAATAATGTAAACCAACACTTGTTGAACAGGCTTATTTTGTGTTAAATTGTCATTATTAGAAGCAATAAATTGTCTTTGGCACCCTGAGGTGTAACCTCGAGAATAACTATGACAAAAAAAGAATATTCGTTAGAGGTAGGATCGAAGACTCTCACCGCAGAGTTCAACGATCTTACTGATCAAGCTCACGGAGCAGTAATGCTTCGATATGGAGATACTATAATTTTGGCTACAGCTGTGATGGGTAAGAAACCGAAAGATGGTGACTTTTTTCCTTTGACAGTCGATTATGAGGAGCGTTTTTATGCAACAGGTAAAATCCTAGGTTCAAGATTCGTAAGAAGAGAGGGTAGACCTAGTACAGATGCAATACTTTCTGGAAGGATCGTAGATCGAACTATTCGCCCACTTTTCAATCAAAAGATCCGACATGAAGTCCAAGTTGTTCTAACAACACTATCGATCGGCCAAGAAGATCCTGATGCAGTTTCTGTAATTGCTGCTTCATTAGCACTAGGAGTATCGGATATACCTTGGAATGGCCCTGCTTCGGCAATCAGAATTGTAAATAATGGTAGTTTTGTTGTTAATCCACACACAAAAGATCGTGAGGTTTCGGATGTAAAACTAGATATGATCGCTTGTGGTAAAGATGAAATGATAAATATGATAGAAGTTGGAAGTAAAGAGGTATCCGAAGATGTCCTAAACCAAGGTTTATCTCTTGCTTCTACAGAAATCGAAAAGATTCAGATTTGGCAAAAGAAAATTATAGCTGACATTGGTAAAAAGAAAAGGGAAGTAGAATTACCGGTCGCAACAAAAGGTACTGAAGAATTATTCAATGAAATAATTGCTCCAAAATTAAAGAAATTTGTTTTTAGTGGTCCAGGAAAAGAAAAAACTGAAGAAATTACTAGTGAATGGATGAAGATCTTTAATGAAAAATATCCTGAAGGTAACGAGGGAATGGCAATGGAAATATTTGAGGAATCAGTCAATGATTTGTTACACCAAGAAGCAATAGACAATGATGCACGTCCAGACGGTAGAAATATGGATGAAATAAGGCCCTTATTTGCAAAAGCTGGAGGTTTGTCACCAATTCTCCATGGTTCAGGAATGTTTTATCGTGGAGGAACGCACGTCTTATCGGTTTTAACTCTTGGATCTCCGGGTGATGCTCAAGTTATGGATGGTCTGACCGATCAAGAAAATAAAAGATTTATGCATCATTACAATTTTCCACCATTTTCAACAGGCGAAGTTGGTCGTATAGGTGGAACAAACAGGAGAATGATCGGCCACGGAGCTTTGGCAGAAAAAGCTTTGTCATCGGTTATTCCAGAAAAAGAAATATTTCCTTACACTATTAGGCTAGTATCGGAAGCTCTCGCTTCTAACGGCTCGACTTCTATGGGATCCGTTTGTGGTTCTACTTTGGCACTTATGGACGGTGGCGTACCGATAAAAGCTCCGGTAGCCGGTATTGCTTCAGGATTAATGATGCGCGATGAAAATAATTACAAAGTTTTGACTGATATCCAAGGCCCAGAAGATCATCATGGAGATATGGACTTCAAAGTTGCTGGTACAAGAGATGGTATTACTGCAGTTCAAATGGACGTGAAGGTTGGCGGAATTCCACTAAAAATCCTCGCCGAAGCCTTCGAAAAGGCTAAAATTGCTAGATTCAAAATATTGGATGTTATCGAAAAAGAAATTTCTATCCCAAGAGCAAAGATTTCTCCTAATGCCCCGGAAATTATTGTAATGAAAATCAAACCAGATCAGATCGGTCTAGTAATAGGTTCTGGAGGAAAAACTATAAATGAAATTCGAGATACTACTCTTGTAGAAGATATTACTATCGAAGATGATGGTACTATTTTCATTACCGGCAAGAATGAAACCGCTCAAAAAGCCAAAGATATTATCTATGGCATGACAAGAGAATACAAACCTGGTGAAAAATTCGAAGGTGAAGTAGTAAGACTTATGGATTTTGGTGCTTTTGTGAAAATCGGACCGAACGCAGAAGGTCTGGTACATGTCTCAGAAATTGCCCCATTTAGAGTTGAGAGGGTAGAAACATATATAAAAGAGGGTGACAAAGTCCCTGTATCTGTAAAAGAAGTTGACGAAAAAGGTAGACTAAATCTTTCAATCAAAGCTGCAAATCCAGACTTCTTTAGCAAAAAAGAAGAAGTTGCAAAACCTCGTCCACCTTTTCAACGTAAATAAATTTCAGTTATTTACAATAATCTTGCTATAATATACTCATGACTGATGATAACTCAAAAATTCCAGCACAGGATATGACAAGTACAGATACAGATAACAACGAACTTGATACAAGTCCTAGGGTTTTTGATATTACCGCAGATCTAAACATAGCTCCGGTAAAAGACGATATTGACAACGGTCCTACAATATCAATTCCAAACAACATCTTTCCAAATGCAACACAAATACAAATTATAAAAAATGAAACACCTACCGACTCACGTTTTTCAGAAAAAAATCTAGATCTAATATCAAATAAAATTAATGCTGAATCCGAACCAAGTTCACCTATAATAACGACAAAACCAATTGACCCTACAGAAACCTCAATTTCACAATTTGGTCCAGCTAATCCACCAGCAAAAACTATAGGGATGAATAGAATTTCCTTTAATAATACAGTTGTTCAAAAAGAAAAAGAAGAAGTATCTCCTGAAAACCTCCAAGAAGCTGTTGCGGCAATAAAAATAACCACAAAACCAATAGCTACTACGATAACAAAAATCCCAGATCACCCATGGGAGACAGAAGCTAATTCAAAAATTAAACCTCTTCGAACATACGAAACTGATTTTGCAGAAGCAATGGCCAAAAAGAGAATATCCTCTGCTTCTATTATAATTGCTGAAAATAAAAAGAAAGACGCGGAGATTATACAAAATCAACCAAAAGATACAGTTGCACCCTATAAAGCTCCGGAACCAATCCAAGAGAATTACAAAAGAGATGAGATGAATAAAATTCCAAAACCAGTTCAAGAAATTTTTGTAAAAACAGACATATTAAAAAACGCTCAACCTCCAAAAGATATAACTATTCCTTACAACCCAGTGCCGATTCAAAAAGATTTTGTAAAAACAGACATATTAAAAAACGCTCAACCTCCAAAAGATATAACTATTCCTTACAACCCAGTGCCGATTCAAAAAGATTTTGTAAAAACAGACATATTAAAAAACGCTCAACCTCCAAAAAATGAAGTCATTTCAAAAAATTCTCATTCAACGAAAAATTGGTTATTAGCAATTTTTAGTCTAATTTTAATTTGTGGAGGAGTTTATTTTGCTTTTTATCTTTACCAAAAAAGCCCTTTATCTCAAATCACAACAAATACCAACAATCTTCAATTACCTCAAATTGAAAAAATAAAATCAATAGTTTCAGCCGATTCAAAAACATTTTTGAATATTGATGGTAAAAATCAAATCAGTATAATTAGTGCAATCAAAACAGAAATTTCAAAATCACAACAAGAAAAAACTTTAAAAGAGATTATTCTTACAAAATCTACAAATAATACAGTTTCAAAAGTTAAAGCTGAAGAGATACTTAAAACAATGGGAGTGTCGACGCCAGACCTTTTCTCTCGATCACTTTCTGATGATTGGATGCTGGGAGTATATTCTGGAATAGGAGAACAAAAAAACCTATTTATTATTACAACAAATAATTTCTTTCAAAATACATTCGCCGGACTTATTCAATGGGAAAAAACTATGCCTGATGACTTGAAACAATATCTCTATTCTGAACTAGATATACAAAATTCCTTCACAATTCGTGGTCAATACAAGGATAAAATAATAAAAAATAAAGATGTTCGTGAATATATATCAGATAATGGTCATATAAGCTTTCTTTATTCATTTATAAGCAATGATAAGTTGGTAATAACCAATAGTGAAGATGTTCTGGAAGAAATCATCACACGCCTTGAAAAAGACGGATTTGTAAGATAATATACAACTATGAATAAAAAAGATTTAGAATACTTCAAAGCCAAATTATTAGAAGAAAAGAAAGAACTTGTTGAAGAACTTGGAGAAGTTGCAAAAAACGAACCTGGTCAAGGTTGGGAAGCGACATCTGGAACAATGCAAGTTGATTCTGCTGACGAAAATGAAGTAGCTGATAAATTCGAAGAATTTGAAAGTAATAAGGGTGTGATGGATAAATTACAAAAACAACTTATAGAAGTAGACGCTGCTCTCGAAAGAATAGAGAAGGAAGTTTACGGAATATGTGAGAATACAAAAAAACCAATTGATAGGGATCGTTTAGAAGCCAACCCTTCAGCTAGAGTTTCTCTAAAGTAAAACAATAAATGTCTTAGGGTAACCCTAGCCCATAGGGCTAGGGTTACCCTAAGACAGAAATCTTCATAACTTCTTGAACATTTTTTTATCACGATTTTATCCCTATCTGCTATGGTTATTGAATGAACGTAGCAAAATCATATAGTGCCCAACTTTCTGGCCTTAACTCAGAAATAATTACAATAGAAGTCGACATATCGAACGGTCTTCATTCTTTCTCTATAGTGGGTTTGGGTGACCGATCAATAGAAGAGGCTAAAGATAGGATTGGAGCAGCTATTAAAAATAGTGGTTTTGTTTCTCCAAAACAAAAGAATCAGAAAGTTATTATCTCTTTGGCTCCTGCTCATATACGCAAAGAAGGACCTTCTTTCGATTTGGGTATGGCAATGGCTTATTTATTAGCATCAGAAGAAATACACTACGAGCCCGAAAATAAAATATTTTTAGGTGAGTTATCGTTAGAAGGAAAAGTTCGAAAAATAACTGGTATTTTACCTATCTTATGTCAAATAAAATCATATGGTTTTAGTGAAACATATATTCCAAAAGAAAATAGTGACGAAGCTAGTCTGGCAAAAAATCTAAAAATATACCCTGTACATTCTTTATCTGAAATCATTGATCATTTCAAGGGAATAAAAATCTTGCAACCGCTCGAACACAGAGATTCCACTAACACTCCGATAATAAATAACCAATTTAATATGAGTATAGTTAAAGGAAACAAGACTGCGAAGAGAGGGTTGGAAATAGCGGCAGCTGGAGCTCATAACGTTTTATTATACGGACCACCAGGAACGGGTAAAACTTTGCTTGCACAATGTTTCTCATCGATACTCCCCGATCTTTCATACGAAGATTCTATAGAAGTAACAGGTATTCATTCTATTTCCAATACTTTACATCAAGGTTTTATTCAAAGACCGCCGTTTCGATCACCACACCATACAGCATCATACCCATCAATTGTTGGTGGTGGTAGTTTTCCCAAACCTGGAGAAATAACTTTGGCACATAGAGGTGTTTTATTTTTAGATGAATTTCCTGAATTCGACAGTACAGTCATTGAGGCACTGAGACAACCACTAGAAGATGGACGAATAACGATTTCTAGAGCAAAAGGTGTTATAACTTTTCCAGCTCAGTGTATTCTTATTGCATCAATGAATCCTTGTCCTTGCGGAAATAACAAAGATCGTGGTTGTAAATGTTCAATAAAATTGATTGAAAAATACCAAATAAAAATATCTGGACCAGTGGCCGATCGAATCGATATTTGGTTAAATGTGGATAAAATTGACTACAAAAGATTAGGGTGCGCAACAAGCCAAGAAGAAGATTCAAAAAAAATAAGAGAGAGGGTGGAAAAAGCACGGTTAATTCAACTAGATAGATTTATTAAAAAAAATATTAATAAAAAATTTAATTCAGAAATCAATGTATCTCATATCGAAGAATTAATAGATATCAAAAGTGTGGCTAGAGAATTACTCATTAACTCTAGTGAAAGGTTAAATTTATCTGGCAGAGCATTTCATCGCATTCTTAAAGTTGCTAGAACTATAGCTGATTTAGAAAAAAGTATAGAAATCTGCAGTGAGCATATTCTTGAAGCTATCCAGTATCGAACTAAGATACTTATCTAATTACACTTTTGTGTTGCAAATGGGTTTTGTGCTCCACGAATCTCAAAATGAACATGAGGGCCAGTAGTTAGACCAGAAACACCAACATAACCGACAGTTTGACCCTTTGTTACTTGTTCATCAGCATCAACAATTGTTCTTAACATGTGGCCATACAGAGTCTGTGTTCCATTATTGTGTGATATAACAACAAAATTACCGTAACCACCGTTCCATGTATTATTTGATTTACTTATAGTAACAATACCTGAGGCAGAAGCTGTAATTGGAACCCCGGTTGGAGCAGCAAGATCTACTGAGTTACGACCATGGAGACCTTGAGTTAAAATTCCAACTATAGGACAAGCATAATAACCAGAATAAGAAGCTAATTTATTAACATTTACAATAAGTGGGTCATTAGGAACAATCATTCCATTCAAAGCCTTAACAAGTTTAGTAGGACTAGCAACACCCATTTCTGCATCAGGAATAATAATTGTTTGACCGATAGTCAACCTGGTCTTTTGATCTATATCATTATAGTTATAAATTTCATTAACGTTAGCTTTATATTTATTAGCGATAGCTAAAACCGTATCATTTTTCTGAATAATATACTTTATACCGGTTACAGGTAATATGGTAAGATTTTGTCCAACTTTTAGGACAGATTTACTATTCATGTCATTAGCCCAAAGTACAGTATTAACTGACACGTTAAACATTTTAGCTACACCAGCTATAGTATCTTCTTCACGAACAACATAAACACTAATTTTTGAAGAATACTCGGCAGAAGAAAAATTTGCACTAGCTAAATCAGAAGCTAATGTCTTACCGTCAATAATAGGGATGATTTCGAACTGATTATTTGGGTCTGGATCAATATTCACTGCTACAACTGGCAAAGATATTGTTTGAGAGCTTTCTCTTGAAATTTTAACAGTTTTAGCTAAAACTTGTTCGCCAGTAATAAGATTATTAATAAAAGAATAGAGACCGGCATTAGCGGTCTCAAAGTAAAATAGGGTACTAGAAAGAAAGATAGCAACAATAACAAACCTCTTTACAAATGGTTCAAAAATATTTGATGTTTTTTTACTGTTTTGATTTATATATTTCATAATATCTTTGTCTTAAAATCAATAGTCTTATAGATCTTTTTGTTTAACTGTATCTCTTGTTATTTAACTATATATGGCCATGTAGAGCCCTATAAACAATATAACTTTTTACGTGACTTCTCTAGACTAACAAGAAAGGATTTATTGTCAATCAAACATATACACAAACGTGTTTATTGCCATACCGTCAATTATTGTTGGATTATTTTGAAAAAACTTTAGGATTTTTCTGCCAAAATATTAGTTCATGATAGACTATGCAAATGCATTTACTTAATGAAGCTCAGAAACAGGCGGTTGAAACAATCTCCGGACCAGTTTTGATTGTTGCTGGAGCTGGAACTGGTAAAACTAGAGTTATAACTCAAAGAATCCTGAATATAATAAAAAGTGGAGTTGCCCCACATTCAATCCTGGCTATAACTTTTACCAATAAAGCCGCTTCTGAAATGAGGGAGCGAGTACGCGATCTTATGAAAGAGGACATGGAGATAAACATCCCTCTTTCTATAAACGAAAAACCTTTTATTAGCACTTTTCACTCTCTTGGTGTTCATGTTATTCGAGAAAATGCTAAACTGCTTGGGCTAAATAGGAATTTCACTATCTTTGACCGAGGAGATTCTCGACGAGCAATAAAAGAGTCTTTGGAACAATGCTCACTTGATCCAAAACAATATGAACCTAACATTGTATTAAATATGATTTCTAGAGCAAAAGGGACAGGGATAGGTTACTTAGAGTATCGAGATCATGCCAAGGGTTATATGGAAGAGATAGTCTCGCAAGTTTGGGAAAAATATGATGCAAAAATCGCCAAAGAGAGTGGTCTAGATTTCGATGATTTACTTTTGAAAACAGCAAACTTGCTTGAAAAACACGAGAGTATTAGAAAACATTATGGCGAGATTTGGAAATTTATTCATGTTGATGAATATCAAGATACAAATCAAGTTCAATACAAAATTATTAAATTTTTGACCTCAAGCCACCACAATATCTGTGTAGTTGGGGACGCTGATCAAAATATTTACAGCTGGAGAGGTGCAACAATTGAAAATATTTTGAATTTTGAAAAAGATTATCCAGAAGCTGTGGTTATCACTCTAGAAAAAAATTACCGCTCAACAAAAAATATTCTCTCTGCAGCCAATAATGTTATTGAAAAAAATAAATTAAGAAAAAAGAAAATACTATTTACTGATAATGATCATGGTGAAAAAATCTCATTAAATGTTTCATATACCGAAATTGATGAAGCAAGAAATATTGCCGAATCAACTAGACATTTGATCGAAAAGGGTATTTCAGCTAGAGATATAGCCATATTGTACCGAACAAACTTCCAATCAAGAGTCATAGAAGAGTCTTTCATAAAGAAAAATCTACCTTATCAAATGGTCGGTGTTCGCTTCTTCGAAAGAAAAGAAGTGAAAGATGTTCTTTCATATATAAAATCTGCACTCAATCGTGAAAGTTGGAATGATATTGGCAGAATAATCAATGTTCCAGCCCGAGGTATAGGTAAAGCTACTATTGCAAAAATTATGTCTCAGAGAAAAGATTTGCTACCAGACTCGATGAAAATTAAAATAAATAATTTTTGGAAATTACTTGACGATATAGCAGATCAAATAAAAGAAAAGACACCATCGGAAGTTGTGAAGTTTGTAATTCAAGAATCGGGAATAGAAAAATCTTTGAGAGATGGCACGGCTGATGAAGAAGAAAGATTATTGAACACAAGAGAGTTGGTGAACGTGGCAATGCAATATGATAATCTTTCTCCCCAAGAGGGAATCGAGGCTTTTCTAACAAATGCGGCTTTAGCAAGCGATCAAGATGATTTGCAAAAAGATAATGATGCTGTAAAACTTATGACTGTTCACGCCTCAAAAGGTTTAGAATTTGAATATGTTTTTATTGCTGGCATGGAACAAGATCTATTCCCATTTAAACACATGGGGGAGGAAAAAATCGATTCTAGTGAAGAAGAAGAGGAGAGGCGATTGTTTTATGTAGCACTTACAAGGGCAAAAAAGAAAGTTTATTTGAGTTACACAATAATTCGCACGATATATGGAGCGCAAAAAGTAAATACACCCTCGGAGTTTATCGAGGATATTGAAAAAAATTTAATCGAGGAAGAGGTGCCGGACAAACCAAGTGGGGCAAAGGCGCTTTTCATTGATTTTTAAATCATACCAAGAAACCAATACAGCACACGTAGTTATTTTAGCACGGTCGGCTCTGCTCGAAGAACAGAAGACTCGCAGAGCCGTCTCTTCTCGCACCACTAACTGAGGTATTAGAGAAATTTATCCTGTGGCGCTCCGAAGGGCCAAAATAATTATGTGTGCTGTACTGGTTTCTTAAAAAAGACTTTATAATTACAATCACTCTTTTTTCCTGTATGATAATCGCATGCAACTCTGGGCAAAAAAATCACTTGGACAACATTTTCTCAATTCTAACCATGTTTTGAGCCAAATAATTGAAGCTGGGAACATCAAAAATGGCGAAAAAGTTTTAGAAATCGGGCCTGGAACAGGGTTTTTAACTACGGCACTACTTAAAACAGGGGCAAATGTTGTGGCTATAGAAAAAGATATTCGAGCTATAGATTTACTCAAAGAAAAATTTCAAAATGAAATTAAAGAAAGAAGGCTTGAAATAGTTCATGCCGATATTTTAGAGGATGATGTAGAAAATCAAAATAACAGCTTCATTTCAAAAGAATCCTATTCAATTATTGCCAATATTCCTTACTACATAACAGGTGCAATACTAGAAAAATTCCTAGAAAAAGGCCCTAGACCAACAAAAATGGTTCTTTTGGTCCAAAAAGAGGTGGCAGAAAGAATAATAGCTAGAGACCAGAAGGAAAGTGTTTTATCTATATCAGTCAAAGCTTTTGGAACACCTAGCATTGTAGCGAAAGTGTCTCGCGGAGCTTTCACACCCCCACCGAGTGTTGATTCGGCGATATTATTGATTGAAAATATTTCAAATCAACATTTTATTGAAAAAAACGTTGATATATCTACTTTTTTTGAAATAGTTAAGATTGGTTTTGCACACAAAAGGAAGTATGCCATCAGAAATCTTGAGGCTAAAATAGAAAAAATTAAATTAGATAGAATTTGGTCTGAACTTAAATTAAATCCAAAAATTAGGGCGGAAGAAATATCTATAACTTCATGGTTTGATATAGCGAAAAATTAGAAATTTATTTTGAGATATTACTGTCCACAGAATTTAATAAAAACCTTGTAGTTATTTGCTATAATTTGTCCTAGTATGGCAGGAAACTACCCACGCAAACAAACTGTTATTATATTTGTAATATGTCTATTTTTTGTACTAGGAACTTCATTTTTGGTAAATGGTTTACCATCAACAAAAAGTAAAGTGATGTATCAAAATACTTCGATCCTGCCTCAAGTAATTGCAAATGACCTATCAGTCGACCCTGGAACTGAATGGCAAAAAGCTTTTTTGGACCCAAAAGCCTCTGTAAAGCTTGCTTCTACCAGTGTTGTTGCGGATAAAACCAAAATAAAAGAAGAGCCTCTTAATCCTACTGGTTTGTTGGGAAGAAATTTCTTTACAAAGTATGTTCAACTTCGCCAATCTGGTCTAACAACTGATACCAATGCAGTCAACGCTGTTGCTACACAAGTTATAAATGATGGAATATCTAGTATAAAAGGTCCCGTCTCATATTCAGTAAAAGATATAAAAGTTTTGAAAAATTCAGATCTAGTAGTCACAAAAAAATACGCCGAGGATCTAGTGAAAATTCTCAAAGATACTATGCCAGAAAAAAATGAAGCAGAGATCGCTATGATGGCATTTGATAGTGGGGACATGAGTATCCTTAAAACAATAGATGTAGTTATTACAGGGTACAAAAATGCCGTTTCTAAACTTCTTATAACTCCTGTTCCACAGATTTTGGCTCAATATCATCTAGATTTGATCAACGGACTATCTTCTCAAATTTTCAATGCACGATCCTTAAGAAATTCAGACAAAGATCCACTCACTGGTCTAGCGGCTATAGGTATGGAAATAAAAAGTCTTAAATCAATAGCAAATGCAATCGCCGGAATGCAAAATATTTTTGCAGAAAAAGGTATAACTTTTGTTTTACCGGCTTCGGAATCAGTTCTTCAAAGTAAATAATTTCATGTTTAATTCCTTTAAAAAAATAGTTGTACTAACTCTCATTGCTTCGGTATTTTTTGTTGCTATTCCTCAAAAAAGTTATGCAGTTGGGGGAGTTGGAGATGCTGTCATTGTTGTTGGTGATGCGAGTCCATCGGGTATCGCCAATCAGATTAATCATAACATGGGCTATCTCAAAGATTTCGTCCTTGATAAATTGGCGACAAGTTTGGCTAAACAAATTCTTCATCAACTTACAATGAGTGTTATCAATTGGATCAATACAGGTTTTGAAGGAAGCCCTTCATTTCTCCAAAATCCTGGATCCTTCTTCTTAGAAGCTGCTGATCAAGTCAGTGGTGCTTTTCTTGCCGGAAATGGGCCTCTTTCATCTTTATGTTCGCCTTTTGCCATTGATATCAGATTGGGTTTGGCTCTAAACCAAACAACACTGAGTACAAGAAGATACACTTGTACATTTAGTGAGATATACAGGGCACAAAAAAACGGTCCAGATATTATTGTAAATGGACAAGTAATAAAATCATCGAAAAGTTCTTCTATGGATGGTTTCTTGAAAGGGGACTTCAATCAAGGTGGTTGGCCAGCTTTCATTTCTCTTACTACTGAACCACAAAATAATCCTTATGGTGCTTTCTTGTCAGCACAAGGAGATCTCAATGCGCGAATAAATTCTAGACAAAATGTGATCCATGCTGACCTCCAGCTCGGTCAAGGTTTTATGTCTTGGCAAAGCTGTAAAGACATTCCTGGTGGCACAATAGACCCAGAGGATCCGGATCAGGTTGCCGAAGCAGAAGCGATAGTCGGTAACGATCCTTCTGTAAAAACAAAAAATAATAAAGATGGATCTCAAACATATCAAAATTGTGAAACCCAAACCCCAGGATCTGTTATTGCTGGTCAATTACAAACAAGTCTAAATGTGCCAACCGTTGAACTTGAGTTAGCCAATGACATAAACGCGGTAATCAATGCCTTGATAACAAAATTGACTTCAACACTGATTTCCGGAGGTCTTGCTTCACTAAGTGGTGGATCTGGAAGTGGTGGTGGATCTTATACTCAAGAAGTTATAACTGAAATAAATGCTGAGCAAGCTTTGCAAGGCTCTGTAACAGAACTAAGCAAAGCAATTAATGAGAGTATTTCTATTATTCCTAAATATACCGACCCATATAAACAGGCAATTGACATGATTACAAGTAGTAAAAATGAATACATCGCTATCAAAGCTTGTTTGGGTAGTAAATATAATTCTTCAAATGCAGTCAGCGAAATAGACAGTACGATTGTAAACTATATGGATCCTTTGATCTATAGACTGAAAGCAAAATATGATGACGGAATAGCAGATAAAAACAAACTTCAAGGTATGCTTTTTGCTCTATCGAAAACTTCTGTACCAGATGTCCAGGCAGTCGCTCTGAAATATACAGATTTTGTAAAGAATGGTGGAACAAGTGTTACAACAAAAATGATCGACGCCGATACAGCTTTGGCAGATGCAAGGACTCAAGTTCAAAAATTTAGTTCTGATTTAGTCAAACATAGGTTTATGTGTGAATCAACATACTAAAAATTCATGAGAAAAATAATTATAAATACAATACTGATAACCCTTATACTCATAACAAGTATTGTCTTTGTAATGCCCACTTCACATACTTATGCACAAGGACCTACTGGAGCTGCGGTAAATCCTGGAGGTGATTCTCTGGGTGCTGGTCTAATATCCAAATTATTTGCCTTCACATCTTTACCAGATCTTTTCAATTCTGCAGCCGCTAATATCGCCAATCTGGCCTTAGCGGCAGCAGCGATGCTACTTACTGCCTCAGCATATATTCTAGATGTTTCGATCAGATTGACTTTGAATATAAAAAGTTTTATTGATTCTACTCCAGTGATTTATTCCGTTTGGAAAATATTGAGAGATCTCACTGGATTATTTTTCATCTTTTATCTGATCTTTGCCGCTATCCAGATGATGACTGGTATGGGTAAAGGTCCTAGTTATGGATCAACGATAAAATCTATAATCATCGCTGGTATACTGATAAATTTTAGCTTCTTTATTGTTAGTGTTGCGATCGATTTTTCAAACGTTCTTTCTCAGACTATATATCAAGCTATGGTGCCTAGTACCAGAGTTTTGACCATAGATCCAAATACTAAACTTTCCAAAATCGTAGGTGAGGCGGGTGTTTCTGATATATCGAATATATTTATGAATAGTCTTAGAATTCAAAATATCTATGATACAAAAGGTAACAAACTTGGAACAAATATTGGTGATCCAATAAAAATTTTATTGATTGGTATTGTTGGAGTAATCATGATGATTACAACTGCGGCAAGTTTTATTTTTGCTGCTTTGGCTTTTATTGCTAGATTGGTAATTCTTATATTCTTACTTGCATTCTCGTCACTCTGGTTTGTGACTGGTGTTATACCACAAATAAAAAAGCATTTGAACTTCTGGGGCTACCTCTGGGAACAGCTTATATTCATGCCTATTTATCTACTCCTTATGTATGTTGGATTGACAGTTTTAAATGGTAGTAATTTACTTCTAGCTGCCGATGCTTCATTCAACACTCTGCCAGCTGGCACAAACTGGTTGATGCCTTATATTATTCTTGCTGTAAACTTCGCTATTGTAATTGTTATTCTCAACTTGCCATTAGTTGTTGGTCTGAGCATGGGAGGCAAGGCAACTACTTGGCTCAAATCTAGTATGGGCAAATGGGATGCCACTAAGGTTTGGAAGAATGTGGGGGGATGGACGGAGGATAAAGCGGTTCCGGGTGCTTGGAATAATACAGGCGGAAGAGTTGCTAGTACTCTAGCCAAAAGTAAGGGTCTAAGAGATTTTGTTGGTCCTTCAAAAATTGGTGAACTAGCATTCAGAGGAGTAAAAAGAACAGCTGGAACTTATGATAAAAAACTTGCAGATCAAGTCAAAGCAAGGACTGATTTTGCTGAGTCATTGGGGTATGATGAAAAATCTGCATACGCAATTGAAAGACACATAAAAAATCTTAGCGAACAACTAGCACAAGCAAAGACAAGAAACGACCAACCTGCTATAGCAATGCTTGAGGATGGAATTAAAACACAAAGAATAAACTTATCTAATTTGAAAAAAGAAAGACAAGTAGCTTATGCCGAAAGATTACAGGATACAACAGGTATTGGAGGCGCTCAAACTCTTTGGATGAAAGTGGCCAGAAAAGATCAGGTTGCTGCTGCAAAAATAAATGTTGATGTATGGCAAAAACAGCTTGAATTAAAGAAAACGGATCTGACCGAAACAAAGAATGATATGAGAGATGTAGAAAAAGATATAAAAGCCGATATTAGACAAAATGGTGTAGCGAGTGGGGAAAATATTGCAGAAAAAGCTCGTTTACAAGTAAAGATTGATAAACTTACTCGTAACCCAACACACAATAATAACATTATAGATATGGGTACTAATGATCTAGAAAACATGATTGATAAATCAAAACTTGTTAAATAAACATGCAATTCGACTACATTACATTAGAAGAAAAATTTAAGAAATTACCGGAGGAGGTGCAGTATGCTTTAACGTCCCCAAAAGTTTCGCAAGATATCCAAGCTATAGCTCAGAAAAATGGCTTGATGTTGGACCAGATGGAGATTCTTTTCGACATTACCACTTATGTAATGCTAGGTTTGTTGCCTTCTAACAAATTTACATCAACTCTTGCTAAAGAACTGAGTGTAAGTGAAAAGCAAGCTGGACTTATTACTAGTCAGATAAGTAGTGAGGTTTTCGTAAATATTCGAGAATCAATGAGAGGGTATGAGGAAAAGTTACAATCCACCTACCACACTAGTCTAGGTAATTCTCAGATGAATGCGAACACATACCCTCAATCGTTCAAACCTATTACTATTAATGAGGCTCCTGTTGTTCAAAAGCCCTTAGAACCAGCACCAGTATCACCGCACGCTGATTTAGAGAAAGCGGGAGGATTTACGATTGAAGTTGCGGGGAATCCATTATCGAATAATGAAACCCCGAAAGTGCGACCAGTAGAATTACCGAATATGCAGGAAAGTTTACCTGAAAAGATGTCGACAGAATTAAAGACCGAACCCATTTCAGAATCTTTCAAAGCCCATGATTATTACAACTTTAGAAATAATTCTGAGAAAGAAGAAGTGGTCAATGACATTGAGGAGGAAAAAGAAGAGAGTGGAGAGGAAAAAGAGGTGGTCAATGACAACAAGGAAGAAGGGGGAGTAGAGGAAAAGGAGATCAAGGATGTGGAGCAAACTATTAAGAAAGAGGTTTCAAAACCAATCATTCCTGAAACAGATGATTCTTCAATTCAAAACATTGTTCCTGGTAGAATTGTATTCAAACATTTACCAGATATGGAACCACAGAAAACTCAAGTAGTTGAACCTGAAACGATCGTTACAGTTGAAAATCTTCCAACTGAACCCATGTCGACTATTGAAAACGTTACAGGAACAAATGAAACAGTCAAACCTACACTGTCTGTTGAAATTGAAAAACCTCCAATCGAACCTACGTCAATTGTCACCATTAATAATCTTCCAACCGAAAAAATTACAGAAATAGAAAAAACGACCGAGCCTACGCCACCTACACCAATCATTTCGACTGAGAATCCGCTAATCGAACCAATTGTTGTGATTAATAATCCTCCTATCGAAAAAGCTAAAGAGAAGATCGTACCAACAAAAACAGAATTACCTGAGATAACAAAACAACCCGAAACAAAAGAAATAGTCACAGAAATAAAGCCTGAAGAACCTACTGAAACAATAGAGCCTGTTGAACCTAAAAAACCTTTAGCAGACTACTTGATCTCAGAAATGAGTAATAAATCTATTATTCCAAATAATCTACCGACCGAAGAGACCAGTATTCCAGTTGAAACTAAAAAAGAGGGGATCCCTCCACAAAAGATAGCTGTGGAAGCAGAGAATACTCCTCCACAAACAGCAACACCTGTTCAAAACATACCAAAACCAGTCACCGAGACTAAACCTAGAGCTTTCGATCCATACCGAGAAATACTAGGATAATTACCATAAACGATAGTCTTGCGTTATAATGTAATCAAATGCGATTTCAAGTTCCTCAATTCATAGAAGTCGAAGATAAGATCTTTGGCCCATTAACACTAAAACAGTTCATATATATGACTGGTGGAGCAGGTTTATCTTTTATGGTTTATTTATTTTTGAACAGTATCTTTCTTGCCTTCATTCCAATAGTGATAATAATGGCCGTATCATCAGCTTTAGCGTTCTTCAAAATAAATAAAATGCCGTTCGTGAATGTAGTTGAGTCAGCATTTCATTATTATAGAGGTACAAAACTTTATATCTGGAAAAAACAACAGATGGCAAAACCAACAAAAACCGTAGACACTATAGCTCAAGCCAAGAATTACGCATCATTTATGATTCCAAAGATTTCTGATAGCAAACTCAAAGATCTAACTTGGTCCTTGGATATAAAAGAAAGTATATATTCCAATAAAAATCAAAAATAAATGGCAACTGCATCAAAAACAACTCAAGATTTCGTTCCAATTCAAGAAATACGTGATGGTGTAATTATCTTGAAAAATGGTGGGATGAGAAGCATAATATTAGCTTCGTCCCTCAACTTCGCTCTTAAATCCCAAGATGAGCAACAGTCTATCCTTATGCAATTTCAGAATTTTCTTAATTCTTTAGATTTTTCTATTCAAATTTTCATTCAATCAAAAAAACTAGACATAAGACCGTATGTAGCCTTGCTTGAAGATCGATACAAAGACCAAGTTAGTGAATTAATGAAGATTCAAGTCCGTGAATATATAGAATTCATTAAAACCTTTGTTGAAAGTACAAATATAATGTCAAAAAGCTTCTTTGTAGTAATACCTTACGATCCACTTCCAGCAAATATATCCAATAATCCAATTGCCAGAATACTTCCTGGTAGAAATAGAGGAAAATCTGAACAAGATACTGCCGATAGTCAATTCAAAGAATATCGAGGCCAGCTCGAACAACGTGTAGCAGTTGTAGAACAGGGTTTGGTGCGTTGTGGTATAAGAACAGCAGAACTAGGAACCGAAGAAGTGGTAGAATTATATTATAAACTTTTCAATCCAGGAGAAACTGAGAAACCTATTCAAATAACCTAGCATGTCAATATTTTCAAAATTATTTGGTAAAAAAGAAGAAAAACCAATAGTCTCTATATTACCAGAGGAGATTTATCAGGCTGGAGTGTTGGAGTTACGGGACGTTATAGCACCTTCCGCTCTCAAAATCAGTCCAAAAGATCTGAATTTGGGTGAGAAAGTTGGTAGAACACTTTTTGTTATTTCATATCCTCGCTTTGTGAATGAAGGTTGGTTTGCTCCAATAATCAACCTAGATAAAGTTTTTAATGTCTCTATTTTCGTTCATCCTGTTGATACAGCCAAAATTCTACGTCACTTCCAAAAGAAGGTTGCTGAAGTTCAAAGTCAGATCGCTCGCAGAGAAGAGAAGGGTTTAGTTCGTGAGCCTTCTTTGGATACAGCCTACCAAGATTTGGAGTCTTTGCGTGACCAATTGATGCAAGCACAAGAACATCTGTTTGATGTTGGTGTTTACATCACAATATTTGCCGACAATGATAATGAGTTGGACAAACTAGAATCAGAGATCAAATCTATCCTAGAATCGAAACTAGTCTATGTTAAACCTGCATTATTTCAACAAGAACAAGGTTTCAAAAGTGTTTTGCCGATAGGGGATGATTTGCTCGCTGTTCACTCGAAACTCAATTCATCACCTCTTTCTTCATTATTTCCATTTATTTCTTTTGATTTAACTTCAGATAAAGGTATTCTTTATGGTATCAATCGCCACAATTCTTCTCTTGTTCTTTTTGATCGCTTTTCTTTGGAAAATTACAACTCTGTAACTTTCGCTGTTGCTGGTTCAGGAAAATCTTATTGTACAAAACTAGAAATTTTACGTACTTTAATGTTTGATACTGATGTTATTGTTATAGATCCAGAAAAAGAATATGAGTACATGGCATCAGCTACTGGTGGAAAATATTTCAATATTTCTCTTAATTCAGAACACCACATCAATCCTTTTGATTTACCAATTCCGCGAGAAGATGAAGCTGCTAGTGATATTTTACGTTCAAACATCATCAATCTTGTCGGACTATTCCGTATTATGCTTGGAGGTTTGACTCAGGAGGAGGACTCAATTATCGACAGAGCAATTACCGAAACATACGCCCTAAAAGATATTACTCCAGAATCAAACTTTGCAAATATCGAACCACCCCTTCTTTCTGATTTTGAATTAGTTTTGGCTGGAATGGAAGGTGCAGACTCGTTGGTCCAGAGACTGACCAAGTACACAAAGGGAACGTGGGCAGGTTTTATCAATCGTCCTTCAAATGTTGATATAAATAAAAAGTTTGTAGTCTTTTCTTTGCGCGACATGGAAGATGAACTCAAACCTGTTGCTATGTACATCGTCACTCACTATATATGGAATGCTGTACGCAAAAATCTAAAGAAACGTCTACTTGTTATCGATGAGGCTTGGTGGATGATGAAATCAGAAGATACCGCTTCTTTCCTGTTTGGTTTGGCCAAGAGGGGTCGCAAATATTACCTCGGTTTAGCTACTATTACCCAAGATGTGGATGATTTCTTGAAATCTCCTTACGGCTTACCGATCCTCACCAACTCTTCTATCCAGATTTTGCTCAAACAATCTCCAACGGTTATAGATCATATCCAACAAACTTTCAACCTTACTGATGAAGAAAAATATTTACTACTAGAGTCAGATGTAGGGGAGGGAATGTTTTTCGTAGGACTCAAACATATTGCTATCAAAATAGTTGGTTCATATACCGAAGATCAGATTATTACTACCAACCCTGCCCAAGTTATGCAGATTGCTCAAGCCAAGAAAGAGTTGGAGGCAGCGGGACAGTAGTTTATAATCAAACTATGTCAAAATTAGGTAAATTAGATTGGATATTTCTTTATATATTAGCTGGTTTTGTTGATGTTGCTCAAATTATCATTGATTTAACTGGTATTGGCATTGCCTTAAGTACAGCGGCTGAGCCAGTTATTGGAGTTTTTTTAATTGGCTATCTTCAAATTCGTGGATTTTCTGTATTAAAACACCCCTCTATACTCGTGTCTCTGATCGGTGCGGTTGGTTTAGGAGCAATTACTGGTGGTATTGCACCTGCGTGGGTAGTCGATATTTGGTGGATACAAAGAGTGGTTAAAAAAGAAGAAGCACAGTATGAAGAACAACAAGAACAAGAAGAAACTTTTTCAAATAATATTAGACGACCTCTTTATGATCCTGATGGTATCCGAAGACCTCAAATTCAAAATAATAATGCCAATCCATCTAAACTAAACATTGGTGGTGTTCGGCCACCGATGGGTGGATTAAAATAGTTCTTGAAACATAGATATTTATGCTAAAATAATGTTATGAATCGTTTCTTTTTGTTAAATCTTTTTATAATTTCATTCTTGTTTACCTCTCATTTTGCTCTTGCTCAAGGAGTGCCAGTTACAGCTAGTAATATTGACTTAACATCATCCAGTAACAGTCCTGTGCCCGGTCAAAAAATCACTATTACAGCCAGAAGCTTCAGTATTGATATCAATTCCTCAACAATTACCTGGATTATAGATGGTAAAGTATCACAGAAAGGGGTTGGTTTGACCAAGTTAGAAATATCTGCACCTTCACTTGGTAAAGAATATAAGATTGTAGTTTCTGCTGTTACAACAAATGGTTTAAGTTTGACCAATTCAATAACTGTAGGATCTGGATCAGTAGATATGGTAACTGAAAGCAATGGTTATGTTCCTCCATTTTTCAAAGGAAAATTACCTGTAGCATATCAAAACAATGTAAATATTATTGCTATACCTCATTTGGCGGATACAAAAGGGGTTGAGTATGATCCAAAAACTCTGGTCTATCAATGGAAAAAAGGTGGCCGTGTCGTAGAAGACCAATCTGGTTATGGTAAACAAACTTTTACATTAGTTGGCGACATAATACCAAGAGAAGCAAATGTAAATGTTACTATTTCTACTCGTGATGGAACAAAAAGGACAACGGGTTATATTACAGTTTCTTATGATTCGCCGTCTCTAAATTTTTATGTTGATAGTTCTCAACACGGCCCACTCTTCAATAGTGCAATTGGTGATAATATATTTATAGGAAAAGAAAAAGAAACAAGTGTTCTTATGGTTCCTTATGGGTTTAATAAACCTGTAAATGGAATTGGTAATTTATTATTAACATGGATGATCAATGGCTACGAAAGGGAAGAACTAGCTTCAAATGAATCAGTAACCTTACGTTCACCAGACAATACTGCTGGCAGATCAAATCTTGAACTTACAATCAAGAATAGTAGAGATATTTTGCAAACAGTAAGTCGTGGTTTTTCTGCAAGCTTTAGCGCCAATAAAGAAAGTTCGAATTTGCCTGGTCTTAGTTTTTAATCTATAAACATGAAGAAATCTAATCTTTCAATAAAAAATGTTCTGCTAACGGGATTTGTACTTGGTTTTATTTTAATTTTAATTGAAATGCCGTTTGCAAACGCCGAAATTACTCCTCCGAAAACCACTTCAAAATCACCTTATACCGTACTTGCTCCCTTGCCTTGTATAGAAAGTCCAGCTACCACCAACAACCCTGGTATTGTTTGTCCGGATGGAAATGGTGCTTTGCAACCAAAAGTTGATTTCGAAACTTATGTTCAATATACGATCAACCTTCTTATTGGTCTTTCAGCGGTAGTTGCAGTAGTAATGATTATTTGGGGAGGGTTAGAGTATATGTATTCTGCATCTTTTTCTGATAAAAAAATGGGTTTGGATAAAGCTCAAAATGCTATTATTGGTTTTGTTTTGATCCTTACTTCTTATATTATTTTGCGAACAATAGATCCGCGTTTGGTTCAAATACCAAACTCTTTGGTGCCACAGATAGTGGTAGAAAAATATTTAGCAATGGATACGAGACAGTTGTTGCTAAATAGAATACAAAGTGATGTAGAGAAGACACAAATTAAAGGGCAACAAATCGGTGAGGCCCAAGCTGCATTACAAACACAAATAGCAAAAAGACAAGAGGAATTTTTGAGTCTCAAAGATCAGGTGGCAGAAATAGACAAAACTGATCCTGAGGCAACTAATATAAAATTACAAAAAGAGAGAGAAGATATAATAGTAAAAGAAATAAAACTCAACGAAGAAATCAAACAGGTTGCAATAAAAAGGGAAATTGAATCTGCAAAAGGCGCATTTAATGGTTTCATTCATGCCAGTCAAAGTGATATTGTAGGTAATATAGGCGATATTGCACTTCAAATAAAACAAATGAATATTAACAAGGACGGTGTTGAACAAATTAGAAAATTGAAAAAAGAAGCAATTACAAAACTGGGTGAGGTAAATTTTAAACCACTTGATGAAGAAGCAAAATATGCTAAATATGTCATAGATTATTATAAATTAGACTTGGTAATACGTAGTACGCAAGAAATTTCACAAAATGACGGTGCAAATTATATTCGATTTATAAACATGGAAGGTCTGGAAGATAAGAAATTTCGCTATGGAGGGAAAACGGAGAATCAAAAGGCTATGGAATTCATTCAATTAGAAATTAATAAAATTCAAAAAGCTCAAGTTGTTATATCGAACACTACAATAAAAACCGAGCTTCAAAAACTGGTTGATTCTTTAACTGACAAAGCAAATGAAAATCCAGTCCTAAACCCACCAAAGAAATAATGAAAACCTCGACCAAACTCATTATCGCTGTCCTCATTTTACTAGCTATTGCTGGTGGTGTTTATTGGTATCTATTCTTTTATGGACCGGGAAACGGCACCCCCATACCCACAAACACCAACAATGGCACAACGGGTGGTTTTATTCCCCTGAACGCTCTAGGTGGTGGTAATCAAAACACAACAGGAGGAACGGTCGGAACAAGTACTGATGAAAATGGTAATTCAAACTCATCAAGTACACCAATAATTACAGAAACAATACCGACTTTACGTTTACTTAGTGCAGACCCAATTGGTGGTTATGGAGCGAGTACGACAGCGAGTACAACGATCGTTCGTTGGGTAGATAGGGGAAGAGGTAACGTTATGGAAGCTAGAGGTGATAGTGAAGAGATAATTACTCTATCAAACACTGTTCTACCTAGAATTTATGAAAGTGTTTGGAACAAAAGCGTAAATGCTTTTGTTGGATCATTACTATCTTCTAATAATGATATTCCAACTACTATTTACGCCAAATTAAATATCCAAGCAAGTTCAACTCCTCCAAAAACTAACTTAGTATCAAATTCTGGATCAACTACACCAGAAACAGATCTTACAAAATTAACACCTTATTTCCTAAGAGGAAAGAATTTGCCAGAAAACATGCTTACTTATACTGTTTCACCGAAAGGAGATAGGCTTTTTATGCTTATAAAAGAATCAGGTCAAGGTGCGGGCTATATTTCCAACTTTGATGGTACGTCGGTAGCAAAAATCTTTATTCAACCCCTTACTCAAGTAAATGTTGAGTGGCCAGAAGAAAATACAATAGCAATCACAACCAAAGGTTCTGCAAATCAGGCTGGTTTTCTTTATTTTGTAAATCCAAAAACTGGTATTTGGAAAAAGGTTGTTGGACCAATCTTCGGTATTAGTACGAAAGTTAGCAAAGATGCAAAATACGTTCTAGTTTCGAGCGCAACCAGAGATCAGGGTATTGTTACAAACATATACTCTGTTGGCACCACAACACCCATAGACGCTGTTGTGCGTACGCTAGCAGACAAATGTGTTTGGGGTAATTTCTATAAGGAACTTGTTTATTGTGCCACTCCTTCACAGCCAGTTTCAGCTGTTTATCCTGATGATTGGTACAAAGGAACCGTAACTTCTTATGACAAAATTTGGCAAATCAATGTCAAAAATAGTGATATTAGACAAGTTTCATCTCTTGTAGGACAGGTAAATCAACTAATTAATGTTTTCAACATGAGTACAGACACTCGTGATGATTTCCTCTTCTTTATGAACAAGGATGATCTTTCGTTCTGGTCACTAGATTTGAATAGTAGATAACTTGATCAGGAAAATATCTAATTGATCTCTCCAATATGTTTCTTTTTGATATAAATCTCTTGAAATAGGGTGAAAATTGAGCTTACAGACCAATATATAGCTATAACAGAGGCTGCTTGAGGAAAACTGGCTGGAATAATCCAATAAACTGAGGCAAAAGCTAAGACCGGCATCATATATTTCATTTGTGAATTCATTGAATTGGCTACTTGTGATGCTGTGTCTAGTTTTAGACCAGATTTAATCATCTTATCTGATATTTCTTTTTGTTGTTTAGCAGTTACGGAATAAGCTAATTGTAAATACTGAATAACTCCAGTAATCAGAGCCAGGATCAGGCTTTTACCTGTTATATCCAAACCAAAAAGGGTAGGACTTACGTGTGGAACACTGATAAAAGAATAAAGAAATTCAGGATTAACGGTTGGGATGACCTTGTAAAAGACCGAGATCAGGGCGAACAATATCGGTAGTTGTACAAATAGAAGCAAAACACCAGAAAAAGGTTTAATTTTCTTTTCTTTATAAAGTTCCATTATCTTCAAAGCTTGTTCTTGTTTGTTGTTTGCATATTGAGCCTTGATCCTATTGGCTTCTGGTTCAACATTTTTCATTTTAACCTGAGTAATAAGTGCGCTTTTGGAAAGAGGAAAGAGAATGAAACGTATTACGCAAGTAAAGATAATAACAGCCACACCCAAATCTATACCTGGAATTATGTTCATAATTCCAACGAGTCCATTGTATAAAGGTCTAAAAATAAATTGATTGTACATTTTTGTTTAATTTTACTTCAAAAGTCCCGCCACCACAAAGATTTCTTTGGTTTTTTCTTTAATTTGTAAGGTTTCTGCTTTGATCATTGGTTCTTTCACACATAAAATAATATGAAAATGTTGCTTAACTTCATTTATAAACGGTCTAATAACACTGTAAACTTTTCTGCGAAGCAGATTTCTCATAACTGCAGACTTTATTGTTTTTTGTGGAGTAATCACCGAAACCCTTGTATTATCTTTACTACTAATAAACCTCAACCAGAAAAAAGGAGTGTGAACAACTTTTCCTTTTCCTAACACCTCTTCTAATTGCTTTGTTGCAAGTCTTTGTGAGCTTGGAAGCATATTAAGGCTATGTTTATAGCCAGTATTATACCGCTAACTTCTTTCGACCCTTAGCTCTTCTACGAGCAAGAGCTTTGCGTCCACCAGGGCTTTTCATTCGAACACGAAAGCCGTGAGACTTTGCTCTTTTTCTTTTTTTTGGTTGGTACGTAAATGACATATAGACCACTATACAGTATTTTGAATTTATTTCAACCCTCTTCTGTCTGAGGGTTACCCTAGCCCAGTTGGGCTAGGGTAACCCTCAGACAGAAGATTTAGTTGTAAACATCTTATCAACATGTTTTATATCTCTCCACAAGTTTGCAGAATTATAAACAGGTATATACTATATCTATGCAAGACTACTCAAAAATGTGGCAAACGGCTTTAATTGAAATTCAAACAGGGGTTTCTCAAGCAAACTTTTCTACCTGGTTCAAAGAAACAAATATAATAAAGGAGGAAGAGGGGGTAGTATATCTAGGAGTACCAAATTCTTTCACCCAAGAATGGCTTCATAAAAAATTTCACAATTCTATTCTCAGGATTTTGAGACAAATGAGTGAACATGTTCGAGCTTTGGAATATGTCATTCTTAAAGATGATAGTGTAAAACGTAATGATTCATTGAAAAGAGGCTTCTCTACACCGACAATGTCTATACCTCTTCAAGATTTCTACATCAATAAAGAAGATAATCTTAATCCTCGCTATACTTTCGATAATTTTGTTATTGGTCCATTTAATGAGCTCGCTCACGCCGCTTCACAAGCGGTTATAAAAAGTCCTGGTTTAATTTATAATCCTCTTTTTGTTTATGGATCTACTGGTAGAGGTAAAACCCACCTTATCCAAGCGGTAGGTAATCAAATAAAAAAGAATTATCCAAATAAAAAAGTATTTTACTTAACTTCAGAGAAATTCGGTTCAGAGTTTTTTGTTGCTATCCAAGAGGGAAAAGTTCAACTTTTTAAAGATAAGTATCGAAAATACGACATAATTATTATGGATGATGTTCAATTTTTCTCTAATAAAGAAAAATTTCAAGAAGAACTTTTTCACTTCTTTAACACTTTCCATGATACAGGTAGGCAACTTATCTTTTCATCCGACCGACACCCTAACATTATTCCTGGACTTGAAGATCGTCTAAGAGGTCGTTTTAGTGTTGGTATGATAGTTGATATACCTGAACCGGATCATGAATCAAGAATTGCTATAGTTAAAACAAAGTGTGCTGTTCACTCTATCACTTTGTCAGATGAGTCAATAAGACTTGTTACTGAAGCAATTGAAGATAATATTCGAGAAATAGAGGGTATTATAAATGTGGTTGCTTGCCAAACACAGCTACGTAATCGTGAACTTACGGTAAATGAGATAAAAAATATTCTCAAAAACAGCGCGAAACCAAAGAAGACGGTGATGGTAAAGGATGTGGTTAAAATTGTTGCTGATTTTTATAACATTGATGAAGATAGTATATATAATAAAACTCGCAGAAAAGAAGTTGTTCGTCCTCGACAAGTAATAATGTATGTATTACGGGAAGATTTTGGTGTATCTTTTCCATCAATTGGGGATAAATTAGGTGGAAGAGACCATACTACAGTTATTCATTCTTATGAGAAAATAAAAGAGGGAATGAAAACTGATCCGGTTTTAACACAGGAAATAACACAAGTTCGTTCTATGTTATAAAACTGTGTAAAAGTTGTTGATAAATTATATTTTAGTTTGTGGATATCAAGTTAATAAGTTTTATTTTAAAAAAAACAAAATTCATTATATAAAGA
>Ga0163154_10002175_pt1 | contig 29004 bp, 22 predicted proteins | sample OliLakLV19MP9P1_FD_148649 | JGI IMG/M metagenome (GOLD analysis project Ga0163154, IMG submission 148649) | Freshwater microbial mat bacterial communities from Lake Vanda, McMurdo Dry Valleys, Antarctica - Oligotrophic Lake LV.19.MP9.P1 | ecosystem: Environmental > Aquatic > Freshwater > Lake >... | reverse complement strand
GCGCTGCACAGGATAAGCGCCTACTGGCCGGCGTCGCCATGTACCTGGCGGTAGGGCAGAGCTACCTGCATGCGAATCCGCTCCGGCGCGCCGCCTGACGCTTGGAACGCTGGCGTCATGCGCCCGGCTCCGGGGTTTTACATCAGGGATAAAACGCCAAGGATGACGAGATAAGCGAGGTTGACCGCAACCGCGATCGTGGCGGCGATCCAGGTGCGGACTGCCCGCGGCGCGGCGTCCACCATGGCGTATGCGATAGAGCAAATTGCGACCGTGAGAATCAAGCCGAGAAAGCATGTCACCAGGAAATTGATTCCCGCGTCGGGGAGTTCGATCGCTACCACCATCATCAGAAGCAATGCTCCGGGCACCACCGACAAGGCGGCGAAGTGTGCCCTGCGCATTATCCTGGGCCTATCGTAGTGCTCTGGCGATGTATGAAAGCCGGGCTCGACGTTCGGCGGCAATGCCGGATTTCTCAAGACAGCGTTATCGTTCACGATGTATCTCCGCTCGGGTCGAGGTTCATTCTCACCCGCCGTCTGCGGGCCACATCCGATTGCATGCTCACGCAGGCGCTGCGTCGCATCTGTTCGATGCCGCACCTTAAAGGGCTTTTCTAACCGGGTTTTCGTACCCGTTCACTGCGATGGAACGGTGCCGCGCAAGGTTCCCTTTTAGGCGACGCGGGCGAGGAGCGCGCTCCAGGGTGCGGCACACGCCCGCGTGCCATCGACCTCCAACTGCAGGGGCAGGCTGCTCGACTTCGACACGGCGCTGCGAAATTCCTCGAATCCGACCTGCACCGCAGCGCGGGGGAGTTCAGGTTGAGCGGTTCATGTCATCTTGCGGCTGCCGTTGCGGAACACACCGTCGGCGGCCTTTTTCTGCTTAGCCGACATGCTGTCGTAGAGGGTCGAGAAAACCGGGGTAACCTTCTTGATGCCGTCGGCATGCGCCTCGCTGATCTCGCCATAGGACTTGAGATCCTGGACAGCGCTCATCGCGGCCCGTTCGGCACGCGTCTTGGCCAGCGCATCCATCTGCTTGGCGTTGTCGCGCATCACCTGCGCCACCTTCGACCATTGATCCTCCTGTGCCTGGGTGATCATCAGGCGGGTGTGCATGTCCTTGATGCGCGCTTCGACGCGCCCGACGGTGTCGCCCACCATGGCGTTGCCGCGCTGGTCCTGCATGCGCTCGCCAGCCATGCCGTTGCCGCGCTGGTCCTGCGTGCGCTCGGCCGTCCTGCCTTCCCGCACGGCGGCACTGCTGCTCAAGCGGATCTTGTTCTCGACCGACGTGACGCCTTCGGTATTCTTGGCGATCACGCCGGCGCGGTCGATTTCCGACTGGGTCTTCGCTGTGCCGGTCATCTGCACGACGCCCTTGTTGTCGGTGTCGACGCTGATGCGCATGGTCGAGGAGAGTTTTTCCTCGGCTAGGCGCGCCTTGATCTTGGTGGTGATCACCGAGTCCTTGACGAAATCGCGCGACAGCAGCTTGTCGCGGTCGCCATCGGCCGCATGCGCGGCGAAGGGGGCGAAAATACTGCCGAGAACGATGAGGGAGGTCGCGAGTCTGGTTTTCATGATTTGCCTTTCTGATGTGCGGGATGGGTGTTGCGCCGTTTTCGCAAACGGCCGGGCGTGACTGGTAATCAGTGTGGCGCCCGCTATCGCACGCGGTCTGCGCGGTGGCGCACACACAGCGCTGCGTCGGGCGGATTCGCAAATCCCCGCGCGTGACCCAGCGGTTGAAGCGGGGATCAGTGCTTATGTTTGGTCGTTGGAAGAAATTGCCAAACTGGCCGACTAACGGTACTTGAAATAATGGTCGTAAGCTACTATCATGGACGGACTACTTCCCCTGCGGCTTCGTCCGCAGGGCGCACGGGCCTCTTCGGAGGCCCGTGCTTTTTGTGGATCGAACGATGAAAACAATCGCTTACGTCGATGGCTTCAATTTGTACTATGGGAGTCTCAAGAACTCTCCACATAAATGGCTTGACCTCTGTGAATACTTCCGCAGAACGCTTCCGCCTGATTGCGTACTGGAAAAAGTGAAATATTTCACAGCCAGAGTATCGGCGTTACCCAATGACCCTGACGCGCCCAAGCGCCAAGATATTTGTTTGCGCGCTCTGCGCGCGCATTGCGGAAACCAGTTCGAGGCAATTGAAGGACATTTCCTGGTAAAAAATGTGAGAGCGCCGCTAGCTGCACCGCCAAATAAGATTGTCGAAATCATAAAAACAGAAGAAAAAGGTTCAGATGTAAATTTGGCGGTGGAACTGGTTAATGATGCTTGGTCAGATTCATTTGATTGCGCTGCAATTGTTTCAAACGATTCCGACCTCGCGCGAGCTATGAAAATCACAAAACAATAGCGAAGAAAGCGAGTGCTTCTTTACACGCCCGGAGCCCCCGTTCGCCGTCCATCTGGGCAATTGATTAAGTGGACCCACAAGCAATTTGACGTTCTGCCCGACGTTTTGATGCAGTGCCAATTGCCGCTTAGTTTGGCTGGTGGTGCAATTACCAAACCCAGAGTTTGGTAGCGCGCTTCGGCGGGTTTTTGTCGCCATCATTCTCCATGAAGTCCGGGATGGAAAATATAGAAAGTGCCGGGAATCGTCGATCTGACACCTTCCGGGAATCCTGCTTTTCCAACTCGAACCGAGACACTACCTGCGCCGCATGATCAAGGCAGCGGTACCGGCTTTGCCAGGCGCAGGGCCACCGCATGTTCGATGCCGTCATCGACCAATGCGATCGTGCCATCGTCCCGCACGGCACCGTCCTGCCGCAGTTGCGCCGGCGAGCCGGATTCGCCATCGCGGGTCACGGTGATGGTGTAGGGCGTGGCGCCGTGGCGGTAGACCATGCGGAAGCCCGGCCAATGGTCCGGCAGGCAGGGCGCGAAGTGCAGCGTCGCGCCTGCGCGCCGTACACCCAGGAGCGATTCGAGGATCAGCCGGACCATCCATCCGGCCGAGCCGGTGTACCAGGTCCATCCGCCGCGCCCGGCGTGGGCGGCGGCGGCATAGACGTCGGCGGCGATCACGTAGGGCTCCACCTTGTAGATGGCGGCCGCGTCGGCGTCGCGGGCGTGGTTGACCGGGTTGATCATGTCGAACAATTCCCAGGCGCGGCGCGTATCGCCCTGCGCGGCGAAGGCCATCGCCGCCCAGATGGCCGCGTGGGTGTATTGGCCGCCGTTTTCGCGCACGCCCGGCACGTAGCCGCGGATATAGCCGGGGTCGAGCGCCGACTTGTCGAACGGCGGGTCGAGCAACTGGATCAGCGCGTGGTCGCGGCGCACCAGATGCTGGTCGAGAGAATCCATCGCCTGGCGCGCGCGTGCCGGATCGGCAGCGCCGCTCAACACCGCCCAGCTCTGCGGGATCGAATCGATGCGGCATTCGGTGTTGGCAGCCGAGCCCAGCGCGCCGCCGTCGTCGAACCATGCGCGCAGGTACCACTGGCCGTCCCAGCCGTGCTGTTCGAGGTTGCGCCGCAGCGTCGCGGCCTGCTGCCGGCACAGTTCGGCCTGCGCGCTGTCGCCGTGGATGTGCGCCAATGCGCCAAAGCGCTCCAGGGTGTCGTACAGGAAAAAGCCCAGCCACACGCTCTCACCGCGGCCTGCGATGCCGACCAAGTTCATGCCGTCGTTCCAGTCTCCCGACCCCATCAGCGGCAGGCCGTGAGTACCGAACGAAAGTGCGCGAGCGATCGCGCGCACGCAGTGTTCGTAGAGGGTCGCACTGGTCTCGGAGCGGGCCGGCAGGTCGTAGTAGGAATCGTCGCCCGGGCTGAGCGCTCGGCCCTCGAGGAAATGCACTGTCTGGTCCATCAACGCGCGGTCGCCGCTGGCCTCGACATAGCGGCACAGCGCCTGCGGCAGCCACAACAAATCATCGGAACAATGGGTACGCACACCGCGCCCGGCGGGCGGATGCCACCAGTGCTGCACGTCACCCTCGACAAACTGGCGGCTTGCAGCCAGCAGGATCTGCTCGCGCAGCGCCGCCGGCGCGCAATGCACCAGCGCCATTGCATCCTGCAGCTGGTCGCGGAAGCCGAACGCGCCGCCGCTCTGGTAAAAGCCGCTTCTCGCCCACAGGCGGCAGGCCATGGTCTGGTAGATCAGCCAGCCATTGGCCAGCAGGTTCAGAGCCTCGTCCGGCGTCTCGACCTGCACGGCGCCAAGCGTGGCGGCCCATTGCTCGCGCACTGCCTCGAGCGACTCGCGCGCGGCCTCGGGGTTGCGCTGGCGCTTGATCGTTGAGGCGGCGTCGTCGGTGCCGCGGCGCCCGGCGGCCCCGAGCCGGAACACGACCTCACGTGACTGGCCTGCGGCCAGTTCAAGCGGAATCTGGATGGCGGCGCAGGGGTCCATGCCGGCGCCGACCCGGCCCGACAGGCGGGCGCGCGCCATCGCGGCCGGGGCGCTCGTGCTGCCGTTGCGGCCGAGGAATTCGCCGCGATCGCCGGTGAAACTGACGCCGGTGGCGAGCGTCGCGCCGGCGGCGTCGAAAAACGCCACGCGGTCGGGAAATTCGGTGCTGTAGGGATTACGCGCGCAGATCGCCCCGCTGCCGGGGTCGATCTCGGTGACCACATGCATTGCGGCACGCGCGCGCAAATCGCCCAGCACCCACTCGACATAGCCGGTGGCGGACAGGCGGCGGTGCCGGCCGGACTGGTTGGACAGCCGCAGCACCGAAAACTTGAGCGCGGTCCGGCAATCGACATGAACGGTGAGTTCGGAGGCGATGCCGTCCTCGACATGGGTGAACACGCTGTAGCCGAAACCATGGCGCGCCACGTGCGGCGCCGTGCCGCCGCAGGGCAGCAGCGTGGGCGACCAGAAATTCCCGCTCTCCTCGTCGCGGATGTAGAGTGCCTCGCCGCAACTGTCGCCCACCGGATCATTGCCCCAAGGCGTGAAGCGGAACTCGTGCGCGTTTTCACACCAGGTATAGGAAGCGCCGGATTCCGAAATGACGGTGCCGAAGGCGGCGTTGGCGAGCACGTTGACCCAGGGCGCCGGCGTTGTCTGCCCACGCGTGCTGGTGACGACGTACTCGCGGCCGTCGGCGGAAAAGCCGCCGTGCCCGTTGAAAAAGCGCAATGACTCCGGCGCCGGCTGTGCCGGCGCCGGCGTCGGGGCGCGCCCTGCTTCGCGGATCGCCGCACGCGGCGCCTGCGCTGCTCGCGGCAACGGTGCTTCGCGCGCAACACGCGGCGCGCGCCGGTTGATCTGCTCGGCCAAGGCCCCGCGGGTGTCGCTGATGATGACTCTTGCCACGGTCTGGAACAGGACGCGGTCCTCGCCGGAAATCTGTTCGGCGGCGCGCACGAAGATGCCGCCGGGGCGCTCGTTGGCGTGCGCTTCGACGCCGGCCGCGATCAGGCCCGTGATCTGTTCCTGCAAGGCCTGGCGATAGCCCGCATGCTCTTCGTTCCAGATCACCAGATCGACCGCCAGGCCCTTCAGGCGCCAATAGAAGTGGGCTTGCACGAGTTGCCGCACCAGCTCGATATTGGCGGCATCGCCGATGGTGAGCAGCACAATAGGCAGGTCGCCGGAGATGGCGTAACCCCACAGGCCCGATTGGCCGCGCCGGTTGCGCAACAGCACGCCGGCGTCCGCGCGCATCAGCGGGTTGGCGTAGACGATCGAGCCTGCCAGGCGTGCGTACAACTGCGCGTCGGACTCGCTGGCGTTGATCTGCTGCAGGTTGACCCAGCTGTGGGTCCAGGCAAGATCGAACACGCGATCGGCCAGGCGCCGGTCGCGATATTTGCCGATCAAGGACAGCACCGCCTCCGGCGTCTCGCCGATGCCGGTGACCAGATCGATGGTGGCGGCCGCGCCGGCCTCGATGGTCACCTGGCAGCGGATCGCGACGATCGGGTCGAGCACCGAGCCGGCGCTGCCTGACAACGGGTCGACCCGATCGAGCGCGGCGGGCGCAGCCACGTCGCGCGTGCGGCCGATGAAGCGCATGCGATCGGTCTCGAACGAGGCGGCGCCGGGCTTGCCGCCGTGGATGGCCATCAGGTGGAACATCGAAGCCAGCTTTTCGCCCTGCGAACGGGGCCGGCGGCGGCAGACGATGGCTTGCGCCTCGGTCAGGATTTCGGTTTCGACGAACAGGTTGCTGAAGGCCGGGTGCAGGGCGTCGGCCGCCGGTGTGGCCAGCACCACCTCCGCATAGCTGGTCACTTCGATGGTACGGCGCGTGCGCGCGCGGTTGACGATGTGCAGGCGGCGCAGTTCGATGTCGTCTTCGGGCGAGACCACGATCTCGGTGTGGGTCTCGTAGTCCAGGTCGCTGCGGCGGAACTCGGCGCGCGCCTCGGAAAAGATCGCCTCGAAGGCGTCGGCCTCGCGCCCGGTAGGCTGGTGCGCTGCGGACCAGGTTTCCCCGGAGGCGACGTCGCGCAGGTAGCAGAAGCTGCCCCAGTTGTCGCGCGTGGCGTCTTCGCGCCAGCGGGTGACGGCCAAGTCCTTCCAGCGGCTGTAGCCGCCGCCGGCGTTGGTCACCATCACGTGGTAACGGCCGTTGGAGAGCAACTGCACCTCCGGCACCGGGGTGTCGGCGCTGGCGAGAACGCGCATCGGCATCGCCGGGCCGCTTTGCGCCTCGCGCGTATCGGACAGTTCGGCGATGTGGAAATGGAACACTGTGGCCGCAGGCACGCGCTCCTGCAGCAGCAGCATGGTCGCCTTGATCAGCGGGTCGGCGGCGAAACGCCGCTGCATCGGACGCTCGCATAGCAGGTGCGCCAGGGACAGCAGCATCATGCCCTGGTGGTGCGCCATGAACGAACGCACCACCGCCGCGGACTGGCCACGCGGCAGGCGCGAGGGCGTGTAGTCGACCGCTTCGTACATGCCATGCCCGGCCGCCAGGCCGTCGGCGGCCAGGCGCTGCAGGTTCTGGCAGGCCGCGGCCGGACTAACCATCAGCGCCAGCGCCGACGCGTAGGGTGTGACTACCAGGTCTTCGGCAAGGCCGCGCTTCAAGCCCAGGCCCGGCACGCCGAAGGCGCGGTACTGGTAATTGAGGCTGCTGTCGACGGCGTTGTAGCCGGATTCGGAAATGCCCCAGGGCTTGCCGGTGACGCCACCGTAGGCGATCTGGCGCCGCACCGAGCCCAGGGAGGTCTGTGCCAGCAACGTGTTGGCGTATTCCGGCATCACCAGCAGCGGCATCAGATACTCGAACATCGATCCGCTCCACGACAGCAGGATGGAGTCGCCGTTGACGTTGGTGAGCAGGCGTCCGAGGGCGAACCAGCTTTCCTGCGGCACGCAGCCCTGGGCGATGGCCACGAAACTGGTCAGGCGCGCTTCGGAGGCCAACAGGTCGTAGTGGCCGGCATCGCGGCGCTGCTGGTCGACGTTGTAGCCGACCGTGAAGAGGTGCCTTTCGCGGTCGTAGAGGAAGTCGAAATCCATTTCCGCCAGTTCGCCGGCATGGAGGGCCAGTTCGCCGATGGCCGCGATGCGCGCTTGCGCACGCGCCTGCCCGAGCGTCGCCAGTGCGCGCGGGTCGGTACTGCCGCTTGCGGGCGTGGCGCCCGACCCGGTGCTGCCGATCGCTGGCGTAGCGCCGGCCCCGGTGGCGGCGAGGTAGTCCGCCGCGAGCGCGGCAAGGTCGCGCAGCGTCGGCTGCGCTCCGAGGCCCGGCAGTTCGAAGCGTTCCGTTGCGGCCAGGCCGGGGTTCAACCATGGCGCGATGTGCACCAGATCGTCGCGGGCATCGAGGATTTGCGCGTGCAGCGCACGCGCCCAGCGCGCGGCCTCGGTGGCACCGGCGGTCACGTCGAGCCGGCCGGCGAGCGGGGCGGACTCCGCAGCAAGCCGATCCAGCCACAGACAGGCTGCTTCCAGTGTGGCCGGAGCGGCATCGCAGGCCGAATCGATGGCGCGCCGCAGGCTGTCGATATGCGCGGCAGGCCCCGCTGGCGCGGCGTCGGCCAGCACGCGCACGGTGTCGCCCAGGGATTCGAAGGTGCGTGGCGCTACGATCGGTGCATCGGCGAGCGCGGCCAGGCCCGAACGCAGTGTCAACAGATGGCCGGCCAGGTTGCCGCTGTCGACTGAAGAAATGTAGAGCGGCGAGAGCGGCAGGAGGGTGAGGGTGTCGTACCAGTTGTAGAAATGGCCGCGATGGCGCGCAAGCGTGCGCATCGTCTCGATCGCGTCGCTGCTTCGGTTGATCAGCCGGCCGCAGCTGATGGTGCCGAAATCGTGCGCCGCCAGGTTTGCCAGCAGCGCCAGGCCCATGTTGGTCGGTGAGGTGCGGTGCGCCAGCGTGGCCACCGGATGCTCCTGATAATTGTCGGGCGGCAGCCAATGGTCGGCCGCGGTGACGTAGTCTTCGAAAAAGGACCAGGTGCGTCGGCCGAGTTTGCGCAGGAACAGGTTTTGTGCTTCCGACAGCCGCGCCTGACGGGCGATGAGCGGACGGCTCACCCACCAGGCAAGCACGGGCGCTGCCAACCACAGACCCAGCACGGGAGCGGCGGCCGCGAGGGCATGCGGGCGCGTTGCCGCCAGAAGCGCGGCGCCGGCGAGCGCGCTGGCGGGGGCGATCCACATCGCCCCGCAGGTGTGCAGGAGATCGACCAGTCCGCCCGGCGGCGCGCGCCTGCCGCTCTCGTGCGCGCGTTGCAGTTCGGCCGAGGGAATCCATTCCAGCAGGCGACGGCGTGTCACAAGCACCCGTGCCGAGGTGCGCATGATCGCGCCCAAGGTGTAGAACGCTTCGTAGGGCAGGCAGGCCAGCATGAACAGGCTGTGCGTAAGCTCGATCGCGCTGGCGCGCAACACGCCTTTCACATGCTCGAAGGCGCCGATGTCGGCGGGTTTGCGCAGCAGTTTCAGTAGTGTGCCGGCCAGGGTCGGCAGGAACAGCACCGCGATGACGGCAAGGCTCCAGTTCAGGGGCGTGGGCGGCGCGCTCCAGCCGAGCAGCAACAGGAAGATCAGCGCCCCAGGCACCAGGCTGCGCCGCAGGTTGTCGAGGATCTTCCATTGCGAAAGCTTGGACAGCGAATTGGGGCAGCGGGTGGCGTCGGGCCCCGGCACGCGCTTCAGAAGCCAGGAGGCGATCTGCCAGTCGCCGCGGATCCAGCGGTGCCGGCGCGCGACTTCGGAGCGGTAGCGCGCCGGCGTGTCCTCGAAAAGCTGCACGTCTGAAATCAGGCCGGCACGCGCGTAGCAGCCTTCCAGCAGGTCATGGCTGAGGATGCGGTTTTCCGGGAAGCGGTTTTCCAGGGCCTCTTCGAACGCGTCGACGTCGTAGATGCCCTTGCCGATGAAAGAGCCTTCGTGGAACAGGTCCTGGTAGACATCCGAGACCGCGCGCGTGTACGGGTCGAGGCCGGGTGTGCTGTTGCACATGCCCGCGTAGCGCGAACGATTGGTGCTGGGCAAAGTGACCGCGATGCGCGGTTGCAGGATGCCGTATCCGGCGCCGCAGCCGCCTGCCGCACCGCCACCTGCCGCGCCGCGGGCGCGGTTGAGCGGATGCGCCATGGTGGCGGCGAATTCGCGCGCCGAGTCGCGCGGCAATTGCGTATCGGTGTCGAGCGTGATCACGTACTTGACACGGCGCAGTATCGCGGTTTCGCCCACCACGAGGGCGAAAGCGGTGCGCGAGCCGTGGCGCAGCAGCTTGTTCAGGTCGGCCAGCTTGCCGCGCTTGCGCTCGTAGCCCATCCAGATGCGCTCCCCGGCGTTCCACAGGCGCGGACGGTGCAGGAGGAAGAAGGTTTCCCGGCGGAAGCGGTCGTACTTCAGGTTCAGCGCGGCAACCCGCTCTTCGGCCAGTTGCAAGAGCGGTGCATCGGCGTCGATGGTTTCGAAGGCGGCATCGGGAAAGTCGGTGAGCAGGCCGAAATGCAGGTTGCCGTCGCGGTTGGCCAGATAGCGGACCTCCAGTTCCTCTACCAGTGCCGCCACCCCGGCGGCACTGGCGAGCATGGTGGGCACCACCACCAGCGTGCGCGATTCGCGCGGAATGCCTTTGGAAAAATCCATTCGCGGCAGGGCATGCGGCGTGGCCACGAGCGTTGCGAGCCAGTTCACCATAGTCACGGCGAGCTGGCTGGCGGCAAGCATGGCCGGCAGAATGGCCATGGCCAGCAACCAGGCCGGCATGCCATCGATGGCCGCGGCACGCAGGAATACGCCTGCCATGACCAGCGTGGCAATGGCGATGCCGCCCAGGTAAAGCGGCAAAGGGTAGGCGCGGCCCAGGGCCTTGAAGGTATCAAGAGGGGATCTGCGGGCTTCGACCGCCGCCTCCAGGCGTGCCAGGCCGCTGTCGACCAGGTAGTAGCCGACATGCGCCGCGGCTTCGTCGCCATCGCTACCGGCTGCCTTGCCCTGATGCGCCAGCCAGACCGCCTTGCGCGCGACCTCGTTTTCGGAGGCGCTGGTGCGGCGGGCGATCCGTTCGACCGCGTGGCGGTAGCGGTCGCGGGTGGCGAAATCCATGCGCGCGTAGATGGCGACGGGGTCCTCGCGCAGCTTGTGTTCGACCGAGCTCATGGCCTCGACGAAATCGCGCCAGTCCATCGCACCTAAAAAGCGCAGGCTGCCGATGCTGTTGCCGATCGACACCTGGTTGGCGGCCTGACTCTGGGTTTCCGACTGCACCATGTGTTCGATGGTCAGGCCGGATTCCGAGAGGTGCTGCTCGATCCAGGTGAGCGGCAGCGCGAGCGCGGAATTGCGCCCCTGCAGGCGGCGCGCCAGCGCGGCTACGAACGAGTTGGTCAAAGGCGGGTTGGAGCGCGCCATATCGGCGATCACCAGGATCAGGCTTTTCGGGTCGTTTTCAGCGGCCGCCATCATGCGGTCGGCCCAGTCGTCTGCGAGATTGCGGTCGGTCATTCCGGCGGCTACGCGCATGGCGACGCGGCGCAGGTTTTCCAGCAATGCCAGGCGCAGCATGATGGGAATCGCCCACAGCTCGCCCAGACGCAAGTCCGCGCCCTTCTGGTAGGCGGCGACGAAGCGGTTCAGGCTGTCGGGGTCGACGCGGCCGTCGCCGTGCGAAATGGCTTCGAGCCCGATATCGTAAACCCGCGGCAACCCTGCCGACGGGCCGCCGGCCAGAAGCGGCAGTTCGCGGCTGTAGCCACGCGGAAAATGGCGCCGCGCGGTGCGGATCTGTTCCTCGATCAGGTAGAAGTTGTCGAGCAGCCACTCGCCGGCCGGAGTGATGCGGCGATTTTCCTTGACCGCCGCCATGACCAGGTTCCAGGCGGAGACCAGGGCCGCTTCATTGGTGTCCAGGCGCTCGAGCAGAAGATTGTTGCCGCGCGCCGACGCCAGGCGGTGCGATTCCGCCAGCGCCATGCCGTGGCGTTCCATCTGCTCGGCGCTGAACAGCTCGGCGCGCAATGGTTCTTCGGCTTCAGCAGGCTGCGCTGCGGGGGCGGCGCGCCACAGGCGCGCGTTCAATCGGGTGAGGGTGGCGCGAATGGTGACTCGTCCTTGCTTGCGGTTGCATCCGCGACTTTGCTCGCGGCTAGTCCTCCAGTATGACGCAAAGCACGCCGCGGGTATGTACGTTTGCGCACACAGGCGAATCCACAAGGCGCCGCCCAACTGCGCCGCGTCCGCGTGGCGCAGGAAAAAACGCCCGGCAGGGTTCGAGCTGCTGCCGGGCGCAATACTTCCGGTGCCTCGAAAGGAGGAGACAAGGAACAAGGCGCCGTCACGCATCATGCAGCCCGCGGGCGGCGCGTTCTGTGCGCCAGCGAACATGGCACGGGGACTTGTGCGGGACGCTGTTGCGTTTCGGCTGGATTGAACTACGCCTTAAACCGGAGAACCGCTGCGCCTCGCGCGAGCCCGTGGTGCGGGAGCAAGTCGTGCCGCGCACGCAATCGGCGCCGCACACAAGGGATGCGCCACAGGCGGCGGCGGCGCGCGACATGGCGCGCAGGGAAAACCGCGAGATCGCACGGCCGCAACAGGAACAGGGGGCCGGGCGCCAGGAAAGCGCAGGGCCGCAGGATCAGCACGATTCCGGTCGGCGTAGGGGACAGGCCAGGAAGGCTGCGACGAGCGTCGCCCGGGCCGCTAAGCCTGCCGCGGTGCGCGCCCCGCAAGGGCGCGCACTGCACTGCTGCTAACGAGCGGGGGCGGGCGCGGGAGGCACGATCACCATCGTGTCGCCGCCGGTCCTGCCGCGCGATCCGGTGTCACCCTTTTCGCCGGTATTGCCGGTCGCGCCGGTGTTGCCGGTGTTGCCGGTGTTGCCGGTGTTGCCGGTGGCTCCGGTGTTGCCGGTTGCACCAGTGTTTCCCGGAGCGCCGGCCGGTCCGGGTGGGCCGGGAACCGTGGTTGGTGCGGGCGTAACTACTACAGCAGGCGGCGCCACCACAGTGGGCCTGTCGCAAGCGGCAAGCGCCAGTGTCGCCAGCAGCGCCGAAATGAGCATCGAGTATTTCATTGGGAGTCCTCTTTTTTCCTCTGGCGAGAACCGCTCGGCTGAACAGATTTGCGGCCGCACAGAAACCAAGCCGAAGCTTACCTGCCGACGCCGCGTGGCTCTGTTCGGTGGCGCTCATTTGGTGATGCCGGCGCTGCCTGCTTTGCGCGCTTGCGCACATACCGCGACTTGGCGCGTGGTGCACACTGCCTTTCGTGCGGCACCGTGCGTGCGCTACCGTGGACAAAGCGGCGGGTGATGAAGGACATGCAGAACAAGGCTGCCGGCGGCGATCCCGCGACGATTCCGGCACACTGGAGCCTGGACCGCGAAGCCCTGTTGCAGGCGCTGGGCGCGGGGCCGGCGGGGCTGACGCCGGCAGATGCCGCTGCGCGTCTCGCGCATCATGGCCCCAACACCCTTGACGTGGCAAAGCGCTCGACCGCGCTCGGGCTTTTCGTCAACCAGTTCAGGAGCCCGCTGGTTCTGATCCTGATCGCAGCCTCGGTGATTTCGCTGATCGCCGCCGAGTGGGTCGATGCGACCGTGGTGCTGGTGATCGTGTTCGGCAGCACCATGCTCGGTTTCACCCAGGAAGTCATGGCCGGCAACGCCATCGAGAAGCTGCGCTCGCAAATCACCATCAACTCGACGCTGCTGCGCGGCGGCGCGCGCCTGACCCTGCGGTCGTCGCAGGTGGTGCCGGGCGACGTGGTGCTGCTTTCGGCCGGCAGCCTGATCCCGGCCGACGGCGTGGTGCTGGAAGCAAAGGATTTCTTTGTCAGCCAGGCGGTGCTGACCGGCGAAACCTTCCCGGTGGCAAAGGCGCCCGGCACGGCGAGCGCCGACGCCGCGCTGGCGGAGCGCGGCAACTGCGTCTTCATGGGCACCAGCGTGCGCAGCGGCACCGCCAGCGTGCTGGTCGCCGCCACCGGGCGCAGCACCGTGTTCGGCGGCATCGCCGGCAAACTGGCGCTGCGCGCGCCGATGACCGATTTCGAGCGCGGCATCCAGGGCTTCGGCTACATGCTCACGCGCATCATGCTGGCGATGGTAGTCGCGGTGCTGGCGATCAACATCCTGATGGCCAAGCCGCCGATCGCCTCGCTCCTGTTCGCGCTGGCACTGGCGGTGGGGCTGACACCGGAATTGCTGCCGGCGATCATCAGCATCACCCTTTCGCACGGCGCCAAGCGCATGGCGCGACTCGGCGTCATCGTGCGGCGGCTCAATTCGATCGAAAACCTGGGCAGCATGGATGTACTGTGCACCGACAAGACCGGCACCCTCACCGCCGGGGTGGTGGCGCTGGACGGCGCTTTCGATCCCGCCGGCCGCGCCGCGCCGGGGGTGCTGCGCCTGGCCGCCATCAATGCCCGCTTCCAGACCGGGCTCGACAACCCGCTCGATGAAGCGCTCGTCAAGGCCGCCGACTTGGCCAAGGTCGATACCGGCGCCTTGGCCAAGGTGGATGAAATCCCCTACGACTTCGTGCGCAAGTGCCTGTCGGTGGTTGCGCGCGAGGCGGGCGGCGCAACCCTCTTGGTCACCAAGGGCGCGCTCGACAACATCCTCGCCATGTGTACCGGCATGAGCGGGGAGGCAGGAGTGACCATGCCGCTCGACGGCGCCGCGCGCGCGGCCATCGAGGCGCGCTACGACGCCTGGAGCGCAAGCGGTTTCCGGGTGCTGGGGGTTGCCACCGGCTCGCTCGAAGCCCGGGCGGGGGCGTATACCCGCGCCGACGAGGCGGGCCTGCGTTTCGAGGGCTTTCTGCTGTTCCTCGACCCGCCCAAGGAGGATGTGCGGCAAACCATCGTCGACTTGGCCGCGCGCGGGGTGGCGCTGAAGATCATCACGGGCGACAACCGCAAGGTGGCGCGCCACGTGGCCGAAAGCGTGGGTCTCGGCGACCCGGTCATGCTGACCGGCGGCGATCTCGGCCGCATGAGCGACGAGGCGCTCTTGAACGCCGCCGGGCGCACGGTGGTGTTCGCCGAGGTCGACCCGAACCAGAAGGAGCGCATCATCCTGGCGCTGCAAAAGAGCGGGCATGTGGTCGGCTACATGGGCGACGGCATCAACGACGCGCCGGCGCTGCACAGCGCGGACGTCGGCATTTCGGTCGACACCGCCGTGGACGTGGCCAAGGACGCCGCCGATTTCGTGCTTCTGCGCAAGGATCTGGCCATCCTGCGCGAGGGCATCGACGAGGGCCGCACCACCTTCGCCAACACCCTCAAGTACATCCTCACGACCATCAGCGCCAACTTCGGCAACATGTTCAGCATGGCGGCGGCATCGGTGTTCCTGCCCTTCCTGCCGCTTCTGGCCTCGCAGATCCTGCTCAACAACTTCCTTTCCGACATTCCGGCCATGACCATCGCCGGCGACCGCGTCGATCCCGATTGGGTCGACAAGCCGCGCCGCTGGGACACCGGCTTCATCCGCGACTACATGGTGTTGTTCGGCCTGGTGAGTTCGGTGTTCGATTTCCTCGCCTTCGGCATTCTGTTGTGGGTGTTCCAGGCGGCACCGGAGGAGTTCCGCACCGGCTGGTTCATCGAGTCCCTGCTCACCGAACTGGTGATAGCGCTGGTGGTGCGCACCCGCGGCCCGTTCTGGAAGAGCCGTCCTGGCAATCTGCTGCTGGGCAGCACGGCGCTGGTGATCGCCGTGACCCTGGCCCTGCCTTACCTGCCCGGCGCGGCCCTGATGGGCTTCGTGCCACTGCCGGCACCGCTGCTGCTGGCCATGCTGGGCCTGACGCTGGCGTACGTGGTGGCGGCCGAGGTGGCGAAGAAATGGTTCTACGCGCGTCTGGCGCAGGGCGCCGGGTCCAGGCCGGCACGGTGATGCGCGCACTCAAATGGTTGGGTCTGGCGTTGGTCCTGCCGCCGCTGGTGGCAGTGGTACTGATCGCCCTTTTCGGCTGGAACTGGGCGCGCGCGCCATTGCAGCGCCTGGTGCTGGAGAAGACCGGTCGCACCCTGGTTATCGCCGGCGACCTCGACCTGGCGCTCGCCTGGCCGGCGCCGCTGGTGCGCGCCAAGGCGCTCACCTTCGCCAACCCGCGCTGGGCGAAAGAAGCGCAGATGGTGGCTGCCGACTCGGTGGAGTTCAGCGTGAATCTGGCGCAACTGTTGCGCGGCAAGCTGGCCTTTCCGCAGGTGCGGGTGGTCCGCCCGGTGGTCTTCCTGGAACTGGCGCCGGACGGACGCAAGACCTGGTTGCTCGATATCGATCAATCCGACGAGAATGCGCGCATACCCATCGGGCGCTTGACGCTCGACCACGGCCGCCTGGGTTACGACGACGAGCGCGCCGGTACCCGCATCCGCGCCGAGTTGTCGACCACCGCCACCGTGGCCGCCGCAGGGGAGATCGTCGGCGTCGAATTCCGTGCCACTGGCCAATACAAAGGACTTGCCCTGACCGCGAGCGGCAGCGGCGGACCGTTGCTGTCGCTGCAGGACCAGAACGCGCCCTACCCGCTGGTGCTGGAAGGGACGATCGGCCAAACCAGCATCAAGGCAAGCGGCAACGTCACCAGCCTGACCCGATTCGTCGCCGCCGAATTGCACCTGGCGCTACACGGCGACAGCCTGGCGCAGTTGTTTCCGCTCACCGGGCTGGCGGCGCCGGAAACCGGCCCCTTTTCCCTGAGCGGGCACCTGATGCACAGCGGCCTGGTATGGCGCTACGAGGATTTCAAGGGGCGGGTGGGCAAGAGCGATCTCGCCGGCACGCTGCAGGTCGACCTCGATGGCGCGCGCCCCTTCATGCATGGCCGAGTGGTCTCGCAGGCGCTCGACCTGGCCGACCTCGGCCCGTCGATCGGCGCCACGAAGAAGGCCGCGCCACGGGCGACTGCGTCGCTCAGCCGTACACGGGTTTTGCCCGACATGCCGTTCAAGGCGGAACGCTGGAGCCACGTCGACGCCGATGTGATCCTGAAGGCGCGCGCATTTTCCGGCGCAACAGCTTTGCCGCTGGACAACCTGTCAGCCCGGATCAGGTTGCGCGACGCCGTCCTCACGCTCGACCCGCTCGACTTCGGCCTCGCCGGCGGGCACTTGAAGGCGAACATCGTGCTTGACGGAAAGGCCGCGCCGATCAAGGCGCGCGCCAGCGTGAGCGCGCGCCAGATCGAGCTTGCCCGCCTGCTGCCGAGCGTGGAGATGGCACGTTCGAGCAAGGGGCAAATCAACGGCGAAATCGAGCTTGCGGGGCGCGGCGATTCGATCGGACGCATGTTGGCGACGGCGGACGGCAACGTCAGGCTGGCGGTGGGCAATGGCCTGATCAGCCGGCTCATGATGGAGAAGGCCGGGTTGCACTTGATCGAAATCCTGCAATTGCAGGTGACCGGCGACAACGCCGTCCGCCTGCGCTGCGCCGTCGCCGACTTCCAGGTCCGTGGCGGCGTGATGGATACGCGTCTTCTGGTGCTCGATACCGACGTCAGCACCATCACCGGCAGCGGCAGCATCGACCTTTCGCGCGAGCGCCTGGACCTGACTCTGGTGCCGCGCAGTCGCAAGATCAGCTTGGCGGCCTTGCGCAGCCCGATCCACCTCACCGGCCCGTTCGCCAAGCCGAGAATCTCGGTGGATACGGCCGCCGTCGCCACGCGAACCATCGGCGCGCTGTTGCTGGCAGTGGTCAATCCGCTAATGGCATTGATACCGCTGATCGAAACAGGTAGTGCCGGCTCGGACGGCTGCATGCCGGTGCTTGCACGCAACGAGGCCGCGCGCTAAGCGTAAAGGCGATTGGGGATGGGGTTGCGGCGAGGGTGCCGGATCCGGATCCGGGTTCGGGCCTGGCTCCGGGTTCGGGCCTGGCTCCGGGTTCGGGCCCGGGCCCGGCTCATGCGGTTTTCTGCTCATGTGGTTGCGCCCGGCCGGTTTTCCGCGGCCGGTGCCGGCGGGCCAACATCGTCTTCGAGCGGCAACAGTTCCTCGATGATCAGGCTGCCATAGCGCTGGGCCCGTGTGGCATGGCTGGACAGGGCCACGGCGGTGACGAGCTCGACCTGACTCTGCTGCGGCGCGTTGACCACCAGGAAGCTTTCTCCTTTTTGCGCGAGCGCGAGCTGGGCCTTGACAAGATCGAGTTCATAGCCCAGGCCCGCGAGGACCCCGGCATTGCCGATGTCCGACTCGGCCTGTTCGCGCATTTCCCCGGGGGTGTAGCGAATGATGTCGGCGGCTGGGAAGCCTGCCGCTGTCAGGGCCGACTCGGCGCTGGCGGACGCCGCGGCGCTGGCGAAAGACATGAGCACATGATCGACAGGCTTGAACACGCCGAAGGAAGTGGGATGGGGACGCATGGGCATTTGCTTGTCTTTCTTTGCGTAAATGACACGCCGGGGCCGGAAAGCGCAAGCCGCCTTCCCCGCCCCGATCGGCAAGCCACAGTTGTAGCCGCTCCGTCTGCCTTCGACCGTGCGGCAGCCCACATTGACCGCTGCCATGCACCTGGCCGCACAAGCCGCGCCGGCCGTACGGTAGCGCACAGAGCCGCTACCTGCCTTGCGTCATGATATTCGAGTCGCCCGACCGCATCTGCATCCTGGCGTTCGGGGCGGCAACAATGCGCCACGCGATCCAGACCGGAGCGCCGGGCCGGCGCACAGGCGGGCTTGCCACTGCGCGATGCAACATGCACAGAGTCGGAACAGAAAACGGTGTCCTGGTCGCGGATCAATAGCCGCGCCATGGAACCCGGCACCCTGCAGGGCAATCAAAATGGAATCACTTCATGATCAAAAGGACTCTTTCCGGGCTCTTGTGGGCAATGCTGGTCGCGGGCCTCGGCGCGCCGCTGGCCGCCTGCAACACCATCGAAGGCGCTGGCAAGGACATCGAGCGCGGCGGCAAGGCGATAAGGGACGAGGCGCGCGAGGAGAAGAGCAAGACGTAAGGCCGGTTCACTTGTGCGGCGGGGCGGCATGATGCGCCTCGCGCGTTGCGCGGCTGCCGCGCTGTGTTTCTGGCTGCTGACCGCAGCCGGCTGCGCGAGCATGCCGGACACCGCATTCCTCAGCCAACGGCAAAACGCGCAAGCGGCACGCTTCGAGAACGCGCGCGGTCCACTCTCGACGCGCCGCAGCGCCGCGATCGTCGAGGCGCTCAAGCGCAGTTCCGGTGACCTCGACATCCTCGAGCGCCAGATCGTGCTCGAGCAGCAGATCACCGGCAATGCCCTCATCACCGGCAATCGCGTGCTTCTCCTGCAGGATGGCGCGGCCACCTACAAGGCGCTGTTCGCCGCCATTGCCGCGGCGAAGAACCACGTCAATGTCGAGTCCTACATCATCGACGACGACGATGTCGGCCACCGCTTCGCCGACCTGCTGATCGAGCGCCAGGCCGCCGGGGTGCAGGTAAACCTGATCTACGACAGTTTCGGCAGCATCGGCATGCCGCGTGCCTATTTCGACCGCCTGCGCGCGGCCGGAGTGCGGGTGCTGGAGTTCAATCCCTTCAATCCACTGGCCCTGAAAAGGCCGTGGGCCCCCAACCACCGCGACCACCGCAAGCTGACCATCGTCGACGGTCGCATCGCCTTTCTGGGCGGCATCAACATCAGCAGCGTCAACTCGAGCGGTTCTTCGCTCAAGCGCGACGACGAGGCGGCGCAACTGGCCAGCGGCTGGCGCGACACCGATATCGAGGTACGAGGCCCGGTGGTGGCGGAATTCCAGAAGCTTTTTCTCGACACCTGGGCGCGCCAGGGCGCGGCCGCGCTGCCTGCGCTCGACTACTTTCCGGCTCTCGCCGCGGAAGGCGACGAACTGGTACGCGCCATCGGCAGCAGCCCGGAAGATCCGTACAGCCAGATCTACCTCACCCTCATCGCAGCGATAGGCAATGCCGAGAAGCAGGTGTACCTGACCAACGCCTACTTCGTTCCCGACCCGCAACTGATCGCGGCACTCACGGCGGCGGCTGCGCGCGGCGTCGATGTGAGGCTGATTCTTCCCTCGCATTCGGACGCATCCCCTGCCTTCCATGCCGGCCGCTCGCACTACGCCGGGCTGCTCGCCGCCGGGGTGAAGATCCATGAGCGCCGCGGCGCGCTCCTGCACGTCAAGACCGCCGTGATCGACAGCGTCTGGTCTTGCGTCGGGTCGAGCAACCTGGATTGGCGCAGCGCGCTCGACAACGACGAGGTCAATGCGGTGATCCTCGGGCGCGCTTTCGCCGCACGCATGCTGGCGGCTTTCAGCGTCGACATGGCCGCTTCGCAGGCGATCGACGCGGCCACCTGGGCACGGCGTCCGCTCATGACGCGTGTGAAGGAATGGCTGGCGCGGCTGGTGGAACGGGCGCTCTAGCAGTTGCGGGGGGCGGCAGGGCCGGCTACGGCGGCGCTTTCCAGCCGGCGGCGGCCTCGGCGCAAAATGCCGCGAGGCGCACGAGCACGTCGCGTACCGCCTGGTTGGCAGCGACCACGCCGGCGTAGGGAGCGTCGGCTGAGGCTGCGACTTCAGCTTCGAAGACCCGGGAGGCGATCACCGCGCGTCTTTCATCGGCCACCAGTTCGGCGCGCAGCGCGAAGCGCACCCGGCTTGGCTGGGTGAGGAATTCCTGCTGCAGCACCAGCACCTCGGTGTCGAGCCGCAGCGCGCCGTCGGCCGTGCTGGGCATGCGCGCGACCGCACGGAAGGCGCCGCTCTCGGCTACGGCCGCCACCAGCAGGGGCGCGAGCATGCGCGCCGGCGTGTCGACCCATTCGTTGTGCGCGAAGTATTCCAGCGTGTGGGCGCGCCGCGTGTAGATCATGCGCTGGCTGTCGAATCCGGCGCTGGAACGCGGATTGCCGACCAGCAGTGTGAGCGTCGGCGCGACTGTCGGTTTGTGCGGCGCGACCGGCGGCCACGCCGAGGCGTCGATCGAGTGGAAGCCGGTCGGTGACGGTGTGGCCGCCGGGCGCAGGGCCGAACAACCGCCGGCAAGGGCCAAAAATGCGAGTGCCGCCGCGCATGCGGTACGGCGGCTTCCGAGCGGTTCGCGCGCGTTCATTTGTCTGCGCTCCGGGCCGGCGCTTCGCCCGGACCCTCGGGCACCGGCTGGCGGCCGAATATGAAGCCGCGCGGATTGCGTTCGGTTTCCTCGATCAGGCGCCGCAGCGACACGGCGAGCACGTTCATTTCGCCCATCAGGGCCTGCAGATCGGGCACCGCGTCGCCGGAAAAGCGCTTCACGTCGGCGCCTACCGACTTGATGGTCTGCCCGGCGCTTTGGCTCATCAACGTGGCCGCGTCGCCCATTTTGCCGACCTTGTCGGCGCTTGTGCCGACTCGCTCGATCACCGGGCCGATCCGCTCGATCACCGGGCCCAACTGCGCGCTCAGGCGCGCGCTGTTGTCGAAGGTGCGCGCCGCGCTGGCAATGCCCGCGTCGATGGTGTCCTTGCGCGCGGCCAGGGTGCGGGCCAGGGTGGAAAGGTCGGCCAGGGTGCTCGAAAACGCTGCCACGTTGCGCTCGCTCAGGATGCGGTTGACACCGTCGGAGGTGGTGTCGAGTTTGGCCATCAGGGTTGTCAACATGTTCTCCAGGCGGGCTGCCAACGAAGGTCGGGTACGGATCGACGGATACAGGGCGGGCGGCACCACGCGCAGGGGCGCTGCGCTTGCGGAACCGCCGTCCAGTTCGACATAGGCGATGCCGGTGAGTCCCTGGGTCTTGAGGACCGCCTCGGTGTCGACCTTGATCGGGGTGCCGCGTTCGATGGCGAAGAGCAGGCGCACCTGCTGCGGATTGGCGGGGTCGAGCTCAATTTCCTGCACCCGGCCGACGTCGACGCCGCGATATTTCACCGGGGCATTCAGGTTCAGGCCGGCTACCGATTCGCCCACCATGGCCAGGTAGGTGTCGTACTTCTTGTGCACCGCGCCGCCGGTGGCCAGCCACAGCACGCCGGCAATCAGGAGGCCGGACAACACCAGAACGAAAGCCCCCACGGCGGTGTAGTTCACCTTGGTTTCCATGCATCCTCCGTGATTGGTAGCGCTGCCGGTTCGGCATGCGCGGCGCTCGCACTGCGCGCCGCCACGCCGCCGCGCAAACCTTCGAAAAACGGCCGTATTGCCGGGTGTTGCGAATGGCGAAGCTCGGCCATCGAACCGATGCCCGCGACCCGGCCATCGCCCAGAACCGCGACACGGTCGGCCACATGCCACAGCAGGTCGAGGTCGTGGGTGACCATCACTACGGCCATGCCGAGCAGGTCGCGCAGGTTGAGGATCAGGGTGTCGAAGCCGTCGGCGCTGGCAGGGTCCAGGCCGGCGGTGGGCTCGTCGAGAAACAGGATTTCCGGGTCCAGCGCGAGTGCGCGCGCCAGACAGGCACGCTTGGCCATACCGCCGCTCAGTGCCGCGGGGAGGCGCGTGGCGACGTCGGCTTCCAGGCCCGCCTGCGCGATCTTGGACGCGGCGATCGCATCGATCGTGCGCTCGTCAAGGCTGGTGTGCTCGCGCAGCGGCAAGCCGACGTTTTCCAGCACGTTGAGGGCACCGAAGAGGCCGCCCTGCTGGAACAGCACGCCAAGGCGCGGCCGCCAGCTGCGCGCGGTGTCTGCCGACATCGTCGCCGGATCCACGCCCAGCACCTTGATGCTGCCTGCGTCCGCTCGTGCCAGGCCGATGATTTCGCGCATCAGGGTGGACTTGCCGCTGCCGCTGCCGCCGGCGATGGCGAAGATCTCGCCCTGCGCCACCGCCAGGCTTACGTCGGCGTGCACCACCTTGCCGCCCAGGCGCGTGGCCACGTGGCTGATCTCGACAACGCTTGCGACGACGTCCATGTTCATAGGTCGAGCATGCTCAGGAGCACCGAGAAAAGCGCGTCGGCTACGATCACCAGAAAAATCGACTGCACCACCGCGCGGGTGGTCTGCCGCCCGACACTGTCGGCGCCGCCACTGGTGCGAAAACCCTGCAGGCAGCCGACGCTTACGATGATGGCGGCGAACACCGGCGCCTTGCCTATGCCTATCATCAGCGCGGTGACATCCACGGCCTTGACGAAGCGATCGAGAAAATCGTCGAAGCCCACATCCAGTTGCGCACGAGCCATCACCATCCCGCCGAATACGCCCGTAAGGTCGGCGAAAAAGGTCAATAGCGGCATGGCCAGCAGCAGCGCGATCAGCTTGGGCAGCACCAGCATTTCCACCGGGTCGATGCCGATGGTGCGCATGGCGTCGATCTCGTCGGTGACCGACATCGAGCCGATCTGCGCGGCGTAGGCCGAGCCGGAACGTCCGGCTACGATGATCGCCGTCACCAGCGGCGCGAACTCGCGCAGCACCGACAGCCCGACCAGATCGGCTACGAATATGTTGGCGCCGTACCTGCGCAATTGATCCGCCGCCTGGTAGGCGATCACCACGCCTAGCAGGAAGGAAAGCAGGCCCACGATCGGCAGCGCGTCGAAACCCGAGGCGCGCATGTTGAACAGGACCGGGCGCCAGCGCATGCGCCCCGGGTGGCCGAGGCTGCGCGCCGCGACGGCCGCGGCTTCGCCGATGAGTTGCAGGAGTGCCATCGCTTCGCCGGCCGCAGCGGCGGCGCCGCGGCCGGTGTTCTCAAAGAGGCCGCGCGGCGCTGGCGGCACCGGTGGAGGCACCGGCGGCGCCGCTGCGAGCGCGGCAAGCCGCGCATGGCGCGGGATAAAGCCGCGCAGATGCGTGGCGTGGCCCTCGCCCTTGAGGCGCACCAGCAGCGTCTGCAGGAGCCATGCGCCGACGCTGTCGAATGCGCACAGGGCTGCGCCGTCGATGGCGAGTTCGCCGCCGCGGGGGCGCAAGGCGTCGCACTGCGCCGCCAGCGCGTCGCAGCGCAAGGCGGTCCAGTTGCCCGACAGGGTGATTTCTCCGGGCGCTGAAAGGGCGATCGCGGCGGGCGCCGCGTCTTCGGGATTCATGGCAGACACGCATGCTAGGCGCAAACATATGTGCGGTATGTGCGCACCCGCACGGATGCGCACGCCGTTCAAGCGGACCATTGGTTACAGCGAGGTCGCTTCATGGCAGCGGATCACCGTGCCGGTTGCCTCGACAACATTCCCGGGAGTTCGCTATGTCGCTCGTCATGATTCTTGTTGTCCTTCTTGTCATCGGCGCGCTTGTCGCCGTGCCGGCCTGGCCGCACAGCCGGAGCTGGGGTTACGGACCGAGCGGCGGACTCGGCCTGGTCGTGCTGATCCTGATCGTGCTGCTCATGACCGGGCGCATCTGAAGCCTGCAACCCTGCAACCCCTGTGCGTGGTCGGCAAAGCCCGGCCGCGCCCGGGCGCTGCGCCCATCATTTCAGTTGCGTCCGCACGCTTGGTGCGAAAGCGCACAGACAGCTTCTGCGGCGGCCCTCAACATGGTAATTAGCACGCAACCAACGTGCTGCGGGCAACGCGGTAATCCATGAAAGGAACACTCATGCTCTACACCATCGCAGTCATCCTGGTCATCCTGTGGGCTCTGGGCCTGGTCGCATCCGTGACAGCGGGCGGTCTGATTCACATCCTTCTGGTGATCGCCATCGTCATGGTTTTGATGCGCGTGATCAGCGGGCGCGGCGCACTTTAGTCGAAGCAGAAATTTCGTGTCAACCAACCCAAACAGAGGATTCATCATGAAAAAGAACCATCTCATCACCCTGGCGGCCGCGACCCTTTTCACCATCAGCAGCGTCGGCAACGCGGCCATGTCCAAGGAGGAATACAAGTCCGCCAAGGAGCAGATCTCGACGAAATACGGGACCGACAAGACCGCTTGCAAGCTGAAGTCGGGCAACGCGCGCGACATCTGCATGCAGGAGGCCAAAGGGTCCGACAAGATCGCCAAGGCGGAACTTGAACAGGGCTACGCGCCAACCACCAAGCATCTCTATGACGTGCGCATCAGCAAGGTGAACAGCACCTATGCGATCGCCAAGGAGAAATGCGACGACCTCGCCGGCAATCCCAAGGACGTGTGCCGCAAGGAAGCAAAGAGCGCGATGGTCGCCGGCAAGGCGGATGCCAAGTTGACCGAGAAAACCACCGACGCGAATTCCACCGCCCGCGAGAAGACCAGCGATGCACGCAAGAGCGCAAACACCGACAAGCGCGATGCCGCCTACGCGGTGGTGCGCGAGAAGTGCGATGCCTTGGCCGGCGACGCCAAGGCCAATTGCATCAGGGATGCCAAGCTGCGTTTCAACCAGAACTAGACATGACGTGGACGGCGGCACGGCGTGTTGCCGTCAATGAGTCAACTGCAGTTTCATGCGGCGCGGCCAATTGCGGCCGCGCATGCATGTCCAACCGGGAGTAAAGCAATGATCACGACAGGCAATGTATCAAGCGGTATCGGCGGGGTCGGCACGATCGCCCGCAGTGTGGGCGAGGCCGCCAGCGGCATGCACAGCGCGATCGACCGCGCCAGCGGCGCGGCGCAGCCGGCGGTCGAGCAACTCGCTTCGGGCGCGCACCACGCGGTCGACAGACTGGCCGGCGCCGCCACCCAGGCGGCCTCAACAATCAGCACCCGCGGCGGCCAATGGAAGGAAGCGCAAACACGCTTTACCGAGACCTGCGCCACGCAGATCCGCGAAAAGCCGCTGACGTCGCTCGGCATCGCGGTGGCCGCCGGATTTCTGATCAGCTGGCTGATGTCGCAACGCAAGGCCGCGGAACGCCATGCCGCAATCGCCGAACCCGCCGCTCGCTGAAACAGGGCAGGCCGACGCCGCGGCGGCGGATTCTCCGGGATTGATCGAGAGCGCGCTGGCCCTCTGGGGGGACTGGCGCGAAATCGCCCACGAGCGCATCGCAATACTGTTTCTCGAAGCGCGTCGCGCCGGCGAAAGCATGGTCGTCATGCTGTTATGCGGGATCGCGGCGGGGCTGCTGCTGGCCGGCGCCTGGATCGGCATCAGCGTGGCGCTGGCCTGGTTTTTGATCGAGCGCGGACTGGCCGGCAGTGCCGCGGTTTTCCTCGCGGCCCTGTGCAACCTGGTGGGCGCGCTCGCGTTCGGCGTGGTCATCCGGCGGCGCGCGGGTGACTTGCAGTTCCCGGCCACGATGCGCGGTTTGCGGGCGATCGCGCCGGCGCAAACGGGCGCGGGGCCTTTATGATCAATACTCCTCAAGCCACGGCAGCAAACGATGCATCGCTGCAGCAGCGCATCGAGCGTGCTTCTGCAAGGCTGGATGAACGCCGCGAACGATCCGCCGCGCACGCGCGCGCATGCATGGCGGGCTTGCGCAAACCCGCAGTCCTGTCGGTGATCGCGTTGGCCGCTGTCGGGTTGGGCTTTTTTGTCGCTCGCCTGCGGCGCGGTCGCGCAGCAGTGTCCAGGAGTGTGCCGCCCGCTGGCCCGCCCTCCCTTATGGTCCTGATCATGGATGCGCTAGCGCTGGCCGCTGCGGTGCTCGCATTGATGAAACCCGATCGGCGCTCCTCCGACGTGTGAATGCGCAGACGGCCTCCTGCGCAGGCTGTCCGGGTTGCCGCGCTATTCGCGCTTCGGCAACCGGGTCGGTCGGCGCGAATTTGCCCCCGCCGACCGGACCTGCTTCCTTCGGACCCGCTAGCGCTGCGGCGGCACCACCACAATCGTGCCGCCACCACTGCCTGGATTGCCCGTATTGCCCCTGTTGCCGGTAGCGCCCTTGTCGCCTGTGGCACCGGTGTCGCCGGTATTGCCTGTGTTGCCGGTGGCGCCGGTCGCGCCGGTGTAGCCCGTCGCGCCGGTGTTGCCCTGGTTGCCTTGGTTGCCGGTTTCACCCTGCGCGCCGGTATAGCCGGTATTGCCGGTATTGCCCTGGTTTCCGGTGGCGCCTTGCGCGCCGGTGTAACCGGTGTTGCCGGTATTGCCCTGGGCGCCTTGCGGCCCGGCAGGGCCGGTGCAGGCGCCGAGTGCGACCAGGGAAAGCAGAAGTGCGGCGGTAATGGAATGTTTCATGGCGGTTCTTTCATCAAGTTGAAACGGCCGGAAGGCCGCATGCCACACTTTCGTCGATAGGCGTCGGCCGCGTCTGTTCGCTGCCACTCGTTAAAGCAAGCCGGGCCTACGAACAATGCGGCGGGTTGCAGTCCTTGTGGTGCATCGAATCCGCTTGCCGGCGCGGCTGCTCGGCTTGTCCGCACATCCGGGAAAAGCACACTTCGACGCGCACTTGCGTCGCGCCATCTGCTCCATGCCGTATCTGCCGGTATGTGCGCTTGCGAACCGACCGCGCGGGCGCGTGTGGCTACCGTGTCGCCTCGATTAGCTGCGCAAACCCGCTTTCGGGGAGTCGCGGCCACCTACCCCGAAGGAGTGGCATGCGACTGATTTCCCTCGAGCACGGCAAATGGGCATACCGTGCCGACTTCGCGCTCTATGCCTGTGCGATCGTCACTCTGGCGGTCGCGCTGGCCGTGGTGACGCCGCGCGCGCAGGCGGCGCAGGCGGCGCTGTTGGTGCTTGGCGGTCTGGCTGCCTGGTCACTGCTCGAATACCTGCTGCATCGTTTCGTCCTGCATGGCGTGCGCCCGTTCAGCGACTGGCATGCGCAGCACCACAAGCGCCCGACGGCGCTGATCTACACGCCGACAATCATCAGCGCGACGCTGATCTTAGTGCTGATGTTCCTGCCGGCGCTGGCGCTGGGGAACCCGTGGATCGCCTGCGCCCTGACACTGGGACTGGTGGGTGGGGATTTCCTCTACGCGATCACGCACCACGCGACGCACCATTGGCATATTGAAAATGCATGGGTCAGGCGGCGCCAGCGCTCGCATGCCGTGCACCACAGCACCGCCACGCGTGCCGGCAACTATGGCGTGACCAGCGGGTTGTGGGATCGGGTGTTTGGCAGCGCGAACGGTTGAAAAGCATTGGTTGCGCTGTTCCCGGGCGCCACACCCCTCAGCGGCACGATGCGAGCATACCGATGGCTGCGGATCGCTGCCAATTGTCTTTCACTGGCGGGTGTCGGCGCGATTCGGCTGCCCGCAGTCCGCCAACTAAATGTACCGAGCAGCGCCGCGTTGCCGTAATATCCTGAGAAGCCAATCAAAACTATTATTGGAGCGTAAATGTCCGCACCTTCCATCGAACACAAACAGCCGTCCCGATTGCGCCACGCGGCGCTAGCCCGGCTCAAGAGCGGCACCGCACCACCGATGAACGGATGGGCCACGGGGATGGAAGCTCTCACGCTGCTGTATCGGCTGGCAAGCAACCCTGCAAGCGCTGAAGACGCCTTGAAGCTGCTGCACGAGTTGCAGGTGCACCAGGTGGAACTGGACATGCAACACGAACAATTGGGAGATAGCCGGCGCGAGATCGACGACGAACTCGATCGCTATGTCGAACTCTTCGATTGCGCTCCGATCGGCTACGCCAGCGTCGACCTCAAGGGCGGGATCATCGAAGCCAATCTCGCCGCCGCCGGCCTGTTCGGCAGCCTGCGCGACGAAATGCGCGGCCGCCCTCTTGCTAGCCTGCTCGACTCTGCGAGCCGGCCGGCGTTGCAGGGGCTGCTCCAGCGGCTGCGCGTACCCGGTGCCAAGGAAACCTGTACGGCACAATCCGGCGGCGACGCCGGCACTTCGCAGCGTTTGCAGGTGGTGGCAAGCCTGGCCCCCGACGGCCACTCGATTCTGATGTCCTTTATCGAGCCGGCCGATTGCAAGGATATCGAACACCCGGCCTGAACCGCCCACGCGGCGCCACGGCACGCCCCCCATGGTCTCTTCGCCCGCGGCCGCACCACCCGACCCGGCTCCACCCGACCCGGCGCCAGATGTCACCCGCATCGTCGGCCTGGGCGCCTCAGCCGGGGGCCTTCAGGCCATGGAGGATTTTTTCAAGCACGTTCCGCCGCAAAGCGGCCTGGCTTATGTCGTGGTGCAGCATCTGGACCCCACGAAAAAGGCGATGTTGGCGGAATTGCTGCAACGGGTCACCCCCATGCCGGTGCGCCAGGCCGTCGACGGGATGGCCGTCGAACCCGACTGCGTGTACGTGATCGCGCCCAACACCGAGCTTGGCGTGGCAGGCGGGGCGCTGAAAATTGCGCTGCCGGCCGAGCCGCGCGGCCTGCGGCTGCCGATCAACGTCCTGTTCTCTTCCCTCGCCCGGGCCCAGCGTGAACGCGCGATCGCGGTCGTGCTGTCCGGCATGGGATCGGACGGCACCCAGGGCTTGCAGGCAATCAAGGCCTTGGGCGGGCTGACCTTGGCGCAGCAGCCCGAATCGGCGCAATTCGACGCCATGCCAATGAGCGCCATCGCCGCCGGCTGCGCCGATATCGTCGCGCCGGCGGCCGAATTGCCGGCCCGCATCCTGGCCTGTGTCGCCCAACTGCCCGCCGCGCCGCCGTCCGCGCCGATGGCCGGGGCCGGCGCCGGTACGCTGCCGGCCGATCCGCTCAACGACATCTTCGCCCTGTTGCGGCAACGCACGCGACACGATTTCTCGCTCTACAAATCCAACACCGTCAATCGCCGCATCGAGCGGCGCATGGTAATCCATTCGATCGCCACGCTGGCGC
>Ga0163154_10002174_pt1 | contig 29015 bp, 16 predicted proteins | sample OliLakLV19MP9P1_FD_148649 | JGI IMG/M metagenome (GOLD analysis project Ga0163154, IMG submission 148649) | Freshwater microbial mat bacterial communities from Lake Vanda, McMurdo Dry Valleys, Antarctica - Oligotrophic Lake LV.19.MP9.P1 | ecosystem: Environmental > Aquatic > Freshwater > Lake >... | reverse complement strand
AGCGTGGCCGTGGCCAGCGGCCAGCGGGCAGAAGCAGAGCGTGCGACCCATGTGCACTGCCGGTACCTGTGAATTCTCGATCAATTCAACGCCGCGATCATCCAGGTCCTTGGCGAGAATTCCGGCGAGATCAAGTTCGAGCAAACGTTGGATCCCATCGGCACTGGGACTCTCCCAACTAAAGACCCAAGGCCGGCCGGGGCGTGCATAGGTAGCGATGCCGCGCAGCAAGAGCTCGCTCTGGCCATTGCGCCGATCCATACCGAGGCCAATCCGTATCTGATCCAAGTCTAGCCTTCCCGCGAGGCTAGCACAGCCCCGGGCTCACTCGATGGGGTAGCCGCGCCAGAGCCAGATCAACGCGTCAACCAGGGTGGCCCCGGACACGATGGGGTCGTTGTGTCCGGCGTTTTGGGCGTAGTTGTATTGAACGTGAAGGCCTTTGGCGGCCAAGGTTTCGTACATCTTCAGATTAGCCGTTTGCATGTCCAACTGCACGCGAGGCGCACTCGTCGCGTCCCAATCTCCGGAAGCCACCTCTAGCCACACGCGCAGCGGCTTGGGATCGCTCTTCGGGATTAACGTTGCGTGGTACTCCCAGGCTCCGTAGGGATACAGCGGATCTTTCGGAGACTGCCAATTCACGTAGGACCCTGAATAGGTGATAATGCGCCGAAAGCGTTCAGGCCTGAACCATCCGAGGCCGAACGCTGCTGTGCCGCCAGAGCTCCCACCGAGAGCCGCGCCACCCTCACCGTCTTTGGTCAATACAACACTAGCTTCTTGCTCCACCCGTGGAAAAACTTCGGTTTCAAGAAAGCGCGCGTAGCGGTCGGACACGTTGTCGTACTCGAAGCCCCGTTCGCTCCCGGGCCCTGTCCCACCACCATTGTCGATCATGATTCCGACCATCTTGGGCAGACATTTCCCCGGGATCAGACTGTCCAAGAGGTTCGGAATGTCGTCTGCGTACCCATATCCGTCCTGCACCACGATAAACGGAGCTGGGCTGCCTGGCACATAGCCCACCGGCACATAAACCCAGACGCGGCGCGTATAGGGTCCTTTCACGCCGGGGAAGATCTTGCTGTCCGCCGAGTTCATGGTGAACTCCTTGACGACGCCGTGGGGCAGCGCAGGGTTCACCGTGAACTCTGGCGTTACGACGTAACCTTTGTCGCCTATCGTTCGTTTGCCGTCCCCTTCGGTGCTCATTTGCGGGCTGGCAATAGCGGTCACTGCGCTCGGTGTGCACGTTCTCAGTGCCTGAGGCGGAAGCCCCGAAGTCGCCGCACTCGGCGCTGAAGTGCTGGGAGCTGGCGACGAACTGCTTGGCGCGGGTTTGGGATCCATGCCAACGGTGGGGACCATGCCAACCATGGGCACCGCTCCGACATCGTTGATAACATCCGCTCGTTCACCGGAGCAGCCGCCGAGGATTAGAACGAGAGGGGTGTTATTCAAAAAATCGCGGAATCGCAGGCTTTTCATCTCATCTATCCTGGCTCGGGTACTCGAAGTCACGCCAAGTTGAGCGGCCCCGAGCAGAATTTGGGATCGCCAACGTTGGTGTTGGGCAAGCCCATCGTGTTCATAATGCTGAGCAGCAAATTGCTATGGGCGGCTCCCCTGGCGTCCAGGTTTCTGCCACTTCGGATGAGGCCTCCGGCTTTCCCTGCGATGAACGCGATCACGGGGCTGGCGGTGTGCTCGCCCCACATCTCTGAATTGACCAGCACGAGCGAGTTGTCGAGCATGCTGCCGTTGCCTTCGGGAGTGTTCTTGAGGCGCTTGATGAAGACAGCGATTTGCGACATGAGCCAGGTTTGAACGGCGTCGTAGTCGGCCTTTGCTTGGTCGCTCTCACGCCAACCGTGCTCCATTCCGTGATGACCGCTATTCACGCCAACCCAGGGGTAAAGAATGGTGTCGTCTCCCGTCGACATGAATTGCATCGTGGCAATTCTGGTGATGTCGCAGTTGATCGCTTGGTAAAGGAGCTCGTTCATCGCGGCGGCGGTGCCCGGAAGGTCGTCCCTGGGCGAGGGGTTGCCGACGTTCGGAGCCGCGCAGGTGGTTCCCTGAAACACCTGACCCATGCCGCCGGAATTGGGCAAACTCGTTTCGAGTTCGCGGAGGCCCGTGAGGTGAAGATCGAGCTTGGCCTGTTCCTCGGTACCGGCGATGCCCTTGATGCTGGTGATCTCGGCCGTGAGTTGATCGATGCGGCTCTTGCCGCGTGCGCGCAGGTACGCAGCTTCGGCGGCGGCTGCCGGATCCGGCGCGGCGGAAGTGGGTGCGGCGGGAGCCGTTGAATTGGGGAAAAGGCGCGTAAAAAGCGCTGCAGGGTCGCCAACCGGTTGGATCCAGGTTCCATTGTTGAACACCGCGCGTTGCCCTTCCTTCGTGAGATTGCGCGCGGTGAGCACGCCCAAGTTCAGGTTTGGAATGCGCGTTCGTGAGCCATAGGCCTGTGCCACGATTTGGTCGATCGACGTGGTGTCACCCCAGTTTGTTTCTGATTGATTGGTGCTGGAGGTCCACATTGTACGCATCCCTGCGCCGTGACCCTCAAGCTCGTTGAACGTGGCCACCAACTCGGAGACAGGGTTGCTGACGTTTTCGAAGATCACGATGTCCGACTTAACGTCTGCGAGAGATCCCAACACATGATCGAAGCTCCAGGTACTGCCCGCAATGTCGTAGTCCGCACCGAGAGACGTCATGCTGACGCCACTTGGAAAGTGGATCATGATGAGCCGAAGCGGCGCGGTGCTCTGGGCTTCAGCCAAGACCGAGCGGAAAACGGGTGTAGCTAGGAAGGCCGCGGCACCGAGTTGTTTGAGCAGGGCGCGGCGTCGAAACAGTGCGTTCATCGGAAACTCCTGAACAGGAAGTTGTCTGACTTGGTGATGGCAACGGCCAACTCACGAACATCGAGGCCCCCGGCCGCTAACGACTGAGCCATGGCTTCGGTAACAGCGCCTTCGCCATCGACTTCGCGACGACCAAACGCCCAGCGATAAGCCTGAAGCGCCAAACAAGCTTTGCTCTCGGCGCTTGAGGCGAGCTTCGTCGCCAACTCGACACCGCCCTTAAATGCACCGTCGATGTCGCGTGTAGAAGTGAGGAGGCCACTTGCGTCCACGGGCTTTCCGTTTTCGGTGGTTCGGAATTGACCGATGCCATCATAGTTTTCAAGGCCGAAGCCGATCGGATCGATGAGCGCGTGGCAACCAGAGCACGCCGGATCCGCCGAATGAGCCGAGAAACGCTCGCGCGTTGTAAGATTTGGGTTGGGCACGGGCGACGGCGGGACGTTAGCCGGAGGCGCGGGTAGCGTCTGACACAAGAGCCCGACGCGCACAAACTTGCCGCGAGCGATGGGGAAGGACTCGCCGGCCTTGGAATGCGCCGCCAACACGGAGGCCTGCGTGAGCAGGCCGGCACGTTCCAGCGGATTCAGGCTCGCTTTGCTAAAGCCAGGACCCGGATCTGAAATTCCGTAAAACTTCGAAAGTGAGCTGTTGACGATGGAGTACGGGGCCGTCATCAGGCTCGTGAAGGTGCCGTCGCCATCAGAGACAATGGCGTTGATGAAGCGTCCTGTCTCTTCGTGCATGGCCATTCTGAGCTCCGCAGTAAAGCTCGGATAAACCACAGGATCTTTCATCACCTCATCCACTCTGCCCACGCCCGCAAAGGATTCAACGAATAGGCGCAGTGCATCGCGCGCACCTGGGAGCGCTAGGAGACGACGCGCTGCCTGTTCGATCTGAGCTGGTGTTTGCAGTTGACCAGCATCCGCGGCCGCCAGGAGGGAAGCGTCAGGCGTGGAAGCGCTGAGCATGTAGGAAAGCTCTCCGGCCACTTCATAATTGCTCAGGGTGCGTCTCGGTCCCTGTGCGGCATCTCCCAACTCAAACCGATACAGGAGGTTTCCCGACTGCAGCATGGTTTCCACGACTAATCGAACGCCACTTGCGTGGTCTTTTCGTGCTCGCTCATCGCTGTAGACGGTTTGATACTGTTGCTGCTCGGCCGGAGTGAGCGGGCGACGAAAGGCTTGCTTCCCGAAGCCAGTGATGAAGCCTGCCGCACAGTCCGCATCAACCATCGGGGGTGTGCACGCGGGGGCGGCGAAGCTCTGTGCGTACTTTGCGGCCAGATCGGCGTATTGCGAGGCCTGCGTTGGTGGGACGGCCAGCGCGGTGCCGAAATTGTTGAAGCCGTTCGACCACGCGTCGGGTTGGAGGGGTTCGGTCGGCAGCGCTGGCAAACTTAGAAGCGCTTTGACCGTGTTTCGATACTCGAGATCCGTGAGGCGACGGAGCGCGGTGGGGCCAAGGATGGCCGTCACCGGTGGTGGCGTGACGTTCCCCGGTCCGCCGGTTGTCGACGAACCCGTTGGAGAGCCGCTTGGGTCCGTCCCAGGTGCCGTTGGTGACGAGCCTGGGGCCCCCAGCCCGTTGTTTGGAGACGCCTGTTTGGTGCCTTGCCCCACTTCGGCGCTGCAACCCAATTGGAGGCCCCACGAGCAAAAGCAGAAGCTGGCGAAATAACGCGAAATTGGTCGCATGCTAGGAGATCCCGCTTGGGTTGAGGAGACGCACCGCCGCAACCTCGCTCAAAGTCGCGAGTTCGGTGGTGCACGCTGCTCAATCTACGGTGGGGCTCCCCCCTCTACAAGCACAGGTAGCGACCCTGACATATGGAATAACCGCAGGAGGCCAATGGTACCGATTCGTTTTCAGCAACAGTCCAAACCTTTTGCCCAGCGCGAATGCGGGCATTCGCGACATCTGAGCTATGCTTTGCAGCTGTGCGCATCGGATTGGCGATAGATCGGCGCGGCAGTCCAAGCGAAATGATGCTGCGCGGCATTGCCACCTATGCTCGCCCGTCTCCAGAGTGGGTCTTCAAATGGGATCAGCCAACCGCCGATGGTGTGCGACGTCTCCTGCAACTCGGGGTGGACGGCATTCTGGCGAAACACCTCGATGCCCAAGGTATAGAGCTCATCCAACGTTCAAAAACACCAACTGTGCAGCTCCCCTCCGGGCATAACAGCCCGCGTATAGCGAGTGTCGACAACGATCACGCTGCGATCGGGCGAATGGCAGCGGACCATCTTATGCACCGAGGCTACCAACACTTCGGCTACTACGCGCGGCCCGGAGATAGCATCGACCCACGCCTGGAAGGATTCGATACCGCCTTGCGCGAGCGAGGGCATTCGTGTCTTGTAGCCGACGCAAACCCCGGACACCCTGCCCACACGCGTTCGAGCGAACCCTCGGTGCGCAAGGCCAGCGAGGAGCTCCGACTGTGGCTGCACGGGTTACCAAAGCCGATAGCCATCTTTTGCAAAGGAGACAACGCCGCTCTATCCGTCGCTGAGCACTGCCGAGAGCTCGGCATTGTCGTACCAGCGGGGGTCGCGATCCTAGGAGTGGATAATGACGTCGCCGTGTGTAGCCTTGCTGACCCGCCTCTGAGCAGTGTCCAAATCGCTGGGGAGCGAATGGGGTTTGCGGCCGCGGAGATGCTGAACGAGATGATGACCCAAAACAGGAGAGCGCTAGCCATTCTCGTGCAGCCAATCCGCGTCGTAGGCCGACTTTCCACAGCTGCAGTGGGTGCCAAGGATCCACTCATCCATCGCGCACTGACGCACTTGCTCACGCACCGCTCAGATAAGAGTTGTATGCAGCAGATCGTGGCTTCGCTTCCCTGCTCACGCAGCACCTTTGAGAGAAAATTTCATCAATCAACCGGGGTATCACCCCTTCAAGCGTGCGTGCGTTTTAGACTCGAAGAAGCCCAGCGTTTGCTAGTGAAAACCGACTTTGCGGTAGAAGAGATCGCCGAACAGAGTGGCTTTGGCGATATTTTGCAACTGCAAGTAGCCTTCCGCAAGGTCCTAAAGCAGACGCCCACGCAGTTTAGGCGCTATGCGGTGCCTGGGTCTCAAGTGCGCCGTTGAGGAGAAGCGTGCATTCTGTTTTGGCGGGCGATGTCGGCGATTCGGCAGGGGGTTCCTGCGGCCACTCAACGATTGGCTCCGAATGATGGCACGGCGTGACGACGAAACTGCGTGGGTGTTTGTTTAAGCACTTTCCGAAAAGCGAGCTGGAGTTGGCGCACCTCACCGAAACCACTGCGATCTGCCACGGTCTCCACCCTGAGTTCGGTATCTGCGAGCAGGCGCTCGGCCTCCTCAACGCGAAACCGCAGCCAGGCCTGAGCCGGCGATAGGCCCGTGGTTTCGCGGAATTTCCGCTCAAGCGTGCGCCTCGAACATTTGATGCTTGCGAAAAAGTCATTGAGACAGTCGCCTTCGGCGAAGTTGGCTTGCATGTACGCGAGAGCACGCGCAACTAAGGGATCGCTCGCGGCAGCCGCATCCGTGGAGCGTCGACTTACAACGCGAATAGGTGGCACAGCGATGGCGCGTCCCGGCTTCTGTTGGATAATCATTTCGTTGAGCATCTCTGCGGCAGCAAAACCCATGCGCTCTAGGGCGGTCTGGATACTGCTCAAAGGAGGGGCGGCAAGTGAGCAAACCGGAATGTCATTGTCTACCCCGAGTACGGCAACCTCGTCAGGCACAACGAGCCCAAGCTCTCGGCAGTGTTCCGCAACTGAAAGAGCCGCGTCATCTGAAGAACAAAGGATTGCAACGGGCTTCGGCAACGCTGAAAGCCACTCTTGAACGCGACGTGGATCCGCGATGTGACAACCGTGCCCACCTCTTGTTAGTCGCTTCTGGAAAGACACGACGCACTCGTCCGAGGGCGTTCCGATGGGCGCATGGTATCCAAAGTGCTTGTAACCTCGGTTCACAAAGTACGTGGCCGCCATCTCTCCGACCGCACGGCCATCGGTGTCCACACACCCCATAGCGGCAGCTTTCACCGCATGGCCCATGTGCACGGCAGGTATCCGTGAGTTCTCGATCAATTCAACGCCGCGATCGTCGAGGTCCTTGGCGAGGATTCCGTCGAGTTCGAGTTCGAGCAAACGTCTGATCCCCTCGGCACTGGGACTCTCCCAACTAAAAACCCAAGGCCGGTCAGGCCGCGCATAGGTAGCGATCCCGCGTAGCAAGAGTTCGCTCGGGCCCCCACGCCGATCCATACCGAGCCCAATCCGCATCTGAGCCATGTCCAGCCTTGATTTGAGGCTAGCACAGCCGCGAGCTCACTCGATGGGGGAACCGCGCCAGAGCCAGATCAACGCGTCAACAAGGGTCGCGCCGGCCACGATGGGGGCTCGACCACCGCCGGCGTTCGCGGAGCAACCCACAGCGACGCGCGGCCTAGAGATAGCATCAACGCACGTTGCGAAGGTTTCGCTGCCGCATTGCGCGAGCGAGGGCGTTCGTGTCTTGTGGCCGACGCAAACCCTGGACACCCTGCCCACACCCGGCCGAGCGAACCCTCGGTTCGCAAGGCCAGCGAGGATCTCCGAGTGTGGCTGCGCGAGCTACCGAAGCCGATAGCCATCTTCTGCAGATCGGACAACGCCGCGCTGTCCGTCGCCGAGCACTGCCGAGAACTCGGTATTGTCGCACCAGAGGAGGTCGCGATCCCAGGAGTGGACGATGACGCCGCCGTGTGTAGTCTTGCTGCCCCTCCGCTGAGCAGTGTCCAAATCGGCGGGGAACGGATGGGGTACGCGGCCGCGGAGCTCCTGAACGAGCTGCTGACCCAAAACAAGAGAGCGCGCGCCATTCTCGTGCAGCCAATCCGTGTGGTGGGCCGGCTTTCCACAGCTGCAGTTGGCGCCAAGGATCCACTCATCAACCGCGCACTGACGCACCTGCTCAGGCACCATTCAGATCCGGATTGCATGCGCCAGAACGTCACTTCGCTTCCCTGCTCACGCCGCACCTTTGAGAGAAAATTTCGTGAATCTACCGGACTGTCACCCGCGCAAGCGTGCGTGCGTTTTAGGCTCGAAGAAGCCCGTCGTTTGCTGGTGAAAACCGAACTTGCTGTAGAAGCGGTTGCCGAACGGGCCGGGTTTGGCGACATTTTGCAACTGCAGGTCGCCTTTCGCAACGTGTTGAGGCAAACGCCAACGCAGTTTCGCCGCTACGCGGTACCGGCGTTCAGGACCTCAACAGAACCTGGGCGACGCCTCATGCGGAGCTAGACACCGCCCTCGACCGAGCCACGTGTGAAAAGCTGAACTCCAGCCTCGCCTGTAGCAATCGAGCGGCGTTTTGGGGTAAGGAGCATGGGATGACGGTGTGCATCGTGATGGGGGTCGCGGGCTCGGGGAAGAGCACAGTTGCTGAGGCGTTAGCTAGAAAGTGTGACGGTGTCTATTTGGATGCGGATGACTTTCACTCTGCCGCCAATAAAGCCAAAATGGCGGGCGGGGAGCGCCTCAACGACGATGACAGGTGGGATTGGCTGAGCAGTTTGAATCTGGAACTCCGCCGCCTTTCGGTGGACCATTGCAAGGTCTTTCTGGCGTGCTCGGCGCTCCGCGAGTCCTACCGCGAGCGCTTAGCTGTTGGTCTTCTAGACGTGCGTCTGCTCTACCTGAAGGGTTCCGAGGCGTGTATCTCCGGGCGTCTGGCGGCTCGCACTCAGCATTTCATGAATCCTGCGTTGCTTGAAAGTCAGTTCAAGACACTCGAGGAACCAAAAGATGCAGCTATCGTCGATATTGAGGCTCCGCTAGCGGAGGTTATCGATCGAGCCCTTCGTGCTTGCTCGCTACCAAGGTCTCGCCTGGGAGATGCTCACAGGGTGTAAGCTCGGTCCGTTGGCTCTCCAGTGGGGCTGCCAACTTTAGCAACAGCATTTTGGCAACGCCTGCGCCGACGTCAGCCGAAAGCGGCTCGATGGTATCGAACAGGCGCCGCAAGAACCGCAGTCGGGCGATCCGGTGCCGTCAGCTACGCTACTGCAATCTGCCGGAGGCTTTCTTGGGATGAGTCGGCCGGACCGGGAAAGCTGATAAGTCGGGGTCAACTCGGTCTAGCAGAATATCTAAATTCTAAAGCCTTAGAAAATTATGCGCGCTGTGGTTTGGTAGAGTTGTACGACCCGCGATGCTCGATATTCTGCAATATATATGGGGTTGCTTGACGGACGAAAGCAGGAGTGGTATCTGCCCAGTAGTTCCGAATGTTCAATAAACTCCGCAATCTAAACATATATCTTGAGAGTAAGAAGGGCCCTCGGGATTGCCGGAGCAGTTTGTCATGCCCACGGAGGAAGCTAATGAACACATCAGTTATTTCAAACGTCAACGTTTTGCGAACTGTCACGCATAGCCTGTTTTACGCTGCTTTGGCGCTTGCGCCGCTAGGCTGTGGCGACGGGGCTGCAGTCAAAGCCGATGGCCCGACGGGAGAGATTTCCGACGGATCCGCGGAGGTGGGAGAAGCGGGCTCGGTGCGTCGCGACTACTGGGCTGGTTTGCCCGACGGGGACCCCTACGTCGCAAACCTTCGCGACAAGACGGCCAAGTCGGTTCCTCCAACGATCACTGACAAGCTCACGTCACTTCAGACGCAGGGCTTCGATGGTGACACGAGTGCGGTCGACTACGCTTCGGACTTTGGCGAACGCATTCGCGGCTTCATCAAGGCGCCGGAGAGCGGCGTGTACCGCTTCCTTGTTTCCGGTGATAATCAAGTCCAGTTCTATCTCAGCACCGACGACAAGAATGATGCGATAGCCGCGGCCATTACGGAGTGCAAAAATGTTGCTCGCGGCGAGCCTTGCCCAGCGGCCACCGCGGAAAACAAAGACCATACGTTGCGCACAAGCTTCATGGAGGCAGCCCAGACTTCGAAGCCCATAAGTCTGGTCGCGGGCAGCTATTACTTCTTCGACTGGTACCATCGCGAGGGTCAAGGGCGCACGCACGCCTTGGTCAAGTGGGCCAAGCCTGGCCAAACCGCAACCGACACTGAGTCACTCGAGATTATCCCCGAAAGCGTTCTGTACTACCCGGAGCGCTTCAAGACGACGACCTCCCCCCAAGCCAGCGGGGTAGCGTCACGATAACCCTCGCCAACCCTAGCGGGCCCCAATAGGCTTTACGCTGAACAGCCGAGCGAGTGTGGGAGCGCTGAGCTGCGGTGGGAAAGCACTCATCGAGGGGAACTCGGACGACCCCTCGGCACTCAGCGGAGGGACGCTGAGCACCTTGGGAGACCGATCATCAGATGCGGGACCGTCGCAAGTGAGGTCGCGCCGCTGTTAGCAGTCACTGTCTGGGGCGACGTTGGCTTGACGCCTGAGGTTCGGCGCATGTTCGTCAATGCCAACGAGCCGATGTTTGCCCAAGAGGTGTCGTACGTCGTCAACCAGATGTTGTCGGATCCACGCGGCGAGCATGGGCCTTCGCAAGTTCACGTCGGAATGGTTCGGGCTCCCGGGCAATTCAATGGGTGGCCGGGGAGCTGGCTGGTTGGGATCTCGTCGACCTCGGCAGTCAGGAGCGGTTCGGCATCGCCGCCAAAAGAAGCCGGCCTCACGGCATGGTTCCACCGCCTCAGATTACTTACCAAGAGCTACGCCAACAGGTAAAGGAGCCGGCCTGTACAGGCTGTCCCCTGGGCGCCGGTTTCTGCGGACAGGGCGTTAGTTCGAGTCATGCTCGACCTTATTCACGCCGTGTCGTTGGCGGGTCGACAAGCTCAAGCAACGACGACATCGTCTTGCCATCGGAGCCGCTAGAGAGCGTGCCCGCTCACTGGATAGGCGCAAATTCCTTGACAGTCCTGCGCTCATTGACGTACTGCGGTAAGACGTCGCACGGTGGGCGCCCACTCCGGAGTCACGACTACCACCTGAAAGTCTGGGCCATTGAGAACGTTTCACTTTGGGGAATTCGGCCGCCGTCTCTACGGCGCCTACACCGATCCGGTGGAGGGCAGGCGCGGCGCACCGGCAGTGCTCCTCTGCTATCCAGGTGTTCATGAGTACAACACGGCGCACTGGGCCTTTCGGCGCCTCGCGGCCAGCCTATCCCGCGCGGGCTATGCCTCGTTGCGGTTCGACTACCCCGGAACCGGAGATTCGGACGGGTCCGTCGAAGACACCACCTTTGCGAGCATGGTCGCCTCGTTGCAGACGGCAGCGCGCGAGCTGCTCGATCTGTCAGGGGCGCGCAAGCTCTGGCTCGTGGGGCTCCGCCTCGGCGCCACCGCCGCAGCTGTTGCAACTCTTGAAGGATTGGAGGTTCGCGGTCTCGTGCTTTGGGACGCTGTGACGTCGGGTGAAAGCTACCTGGCCGAGCTCGAGGAGCGCGACAGGCTCCGGGATCTTTTGTTCCTGCACTGGGCGGAGCACGCGACAAAGTCGCAGGAACTCCTCGGATACACATTGCCGCATTCTGTCCGGCGTTCCATTTCAGCGGTGAACCTGGGGAAGTCCCTAGAGCAGCGGGCGGGGGCACCCAAACAGGTTCTTTTCCTTCGCGAAGGGCGCGAAGGGGACGCAGCGAAGGACGTGGAGCTTTCCAGGTTCTGGTCGGAACAGGGGGCGGAGGTTTCTCGCCACGACCTGCCTTTTGGTGGCGGTGTCGACCGCCAGATCTCCGGGAACGAAGTCTTGCTTTCGAGTGAGGCGATAGCTGTGATCGTCGAAACGATTGGTGGGGAGCGCGGAAGATGAGCGAGCCGATCAGGAGCGCCGAACGATCTGAGCAGCCGGCGAGAGAACGCTCGTCCTACCGAGAGCGGGTGGTTCGCCTTGGGTCCGCGAAGGAACTTGCAGGGATTCTGTGTGAGCCCGCGTTGTCGCCTTCTTTGCCGCGTCCCGTTGTCGTCATGTGGAATGTCGGCCTGAATCATCACGTCGGCCCCTATCGAACTTTTGTCGATCTTTCGCGGAAGCTCGCCGAAGTGGGATTCTGCTCGGTCCGCTTCGATCTTTCTGGTTTAGGGGACAGCGAGTTTGCGGCGGGCGACGCTCGGGCAGACTCGGAGCGCAGCGTGGCCGACGTACGGGCAGTGCTGGAGCAACTTCCGGAACTGACCGGTTCGGCCCGCGCCGTTCTCGTCGGTTTCTGTTCTAGTGTTGATTCCGCCCACGCGGCGGCGCTCCAGGATCCGAAAGTGGTCGGAATCATCAATATCGAAGGGTACTCGTTTCCGACGCTAGGTTTTCGTTTGCGTTATCCGCTTCGCTTCGTCAGCGTGAGTCGCTGGGTCCGCTGGGCTTACCATCGGCGGCAGCGTCGGTTGCAATCCGGATCGGCCCACCTTGCGGATGACGGAGAACAGGCTGTCTATCAGCGGGAGTACCCGACTCCCGGGCGCCTAGCGAGCGAGTACCGACGGCTGGTCGAGCGCGGAGTCCGGATCCTTTGTCTTTACGTTCGCGGCGACTCCAACTACGTGTACAAGGACCAACTCTTCGATTTTCTTGGTGATCGTTCGCTCGCCTCACACATCGAGGTCGAATACTTCCCAGATGCCGATCACATCTTTACGTTCACGAAGCACCGCGATCGCGCATTGAGCTGCATCGTCAATTTCGTGCGCGAGCGTTTCTCCGCCGAGTGAAAGCCGAGGGGGCGGGGGCGCGCAGTCACGAGTCACCTCCGAATAGGCCCTGAATGCCCTTGAGCATGCGGCCAGCGAAGCCCTGTCCCTGGTGATCTTTTGCGTTCGCCGCCTGCTCGCTAGCATGCGTTGGGCCTGTGTCTGCACTCGGTTCGGACGCATCAAGAGAGCTGGCCGTCTGGGCGACCGTATTGAGGAGAATGATGCGTGGACTGAGCCGACGCCCCGTTTCACGTTCTATCTCGACGACGAGGCGTAAGCAAAGGAGCGAGTGACCGCCAAGGTCGAAGAAGTTGTCGTGGATGCTGACTCGTGGTTTTCCTAGGATGTCTTGATAGAGACGCACGAGAAGCCTTTCGCTCTTCGTGCGCGCCTCAACAAATTCTAGAACCTCGCGCCGAAAGGGCGAAGGTAGCGAGTGAATTTCGACCGACCCGTCGACGCTGCGCGGAAGGCCGTCGACCGCGATCAATCGTCTCGGCACTAGAAATTCAGGAAGATTTTCCTTCAGGTACCTGCGGAGGTCCGATTCAGTCAAAGCCGTGGATAGGTCTGCACTGTAGTACGCGACAATTTCTCGACTACCGTCCAGAGTGTCTTCGACGACTGCGTAGGCTTCCTTTATCCCGGGGTGTCGCGCGAGGAGTCTTGCCAAGAATCCGACATGCACGCTGTGAGGCGAGGCTAGAAGCGTTCGACTTTCAGGAACACGAGCGAACACTCCATCGGAGCGCAGGGCACCACTGAGCCCGAGGTAGCCAGACTCCGAACCGCGGACGAGCTCGCCGAGGCCGACCACCCCGAATGGCAGCACACGCTTCTCTGGGTCGCACACTCGCAACCCCACGCCTGACCGCAACGGTCTACCGTAGTGAAGTCCAATGCGCGTGTCGTAGGCAGACCCAAAAAGGAGGAAATCTCCCGTGCCAACGAGTTCTGCGCCCCGGTGCGTCCGGCAGGTGAAAACGTCCGCAACGTGCTCCCAAGGGCTCAACTCGGTTCCGGAATTGGGTCCCCAGACCACGATCCTCTTCGGAGCTCGCTTTGCTTCGCTGCTGGCTTCCGCGACGACTGAAGCTGATGCGGAGATGGCGAAGAGCCGCTCACTTTCGATAGCATCCAGGAGTCCATCCGCTGGTGTCCGCGCCGGCTCAAGATGGAGCGCGAGTCCCGAAGCAGGGCCGAGCAGCAAGTGGACGCCGAAGCTCTCGTGGAGCGGATTGAGCTCAACCCAGAGTCCTCCGTTGACGTCACCTCGTAGGACTTCCGAAAGCGAAAGCGCCGCGGCTGTCAAGCTCGCATGAGATAGCGCCTCTCTGCGAACGTTGCCGTCGTCGGTCAGCGAGGCCAAGAGCAGCGCGGGGTGTGAGATCTCGATCGGCTCCTGATTAACGGCGTGCTCCGCGAGGGTTTTCACATCCGCTGCCGGAATCGTCGCTCCGAGCCCGGATGGAGCCGCACCACCGTGGATGCAAAACGCGAAGGGAAGGGTTCCTAGGCAGAGTTCTTGAAAGGGGGCCGGGCTATTTGATGCGAGTGCGTAGACGACGGCTCCCGCCTTCCAAACCCCGTAGACAGCGCTGAGGAGCTCATAGGACGGAGGCAAGTCGACGAGAACCGTTCCCCCGGGGGTCAGGCCTCGCGCGCCCAGGGACGCAGCGATCTTCGAAGAGTCTTCGTCGAGTTCTCTGAAGGTTTTCGAGTGTCGGCCCTGAGTCGCGAGGGCATCTGGGCTCAGCGCGACGCGATGCTGGAGTAGACCGACGGCGTCAGTGGGGCTCTCGGAAACCTCGGCACTGACTGCGAGCGCGTCTGTTGCCTCCTTGTCTTCTGGGGCGAGGATGTTGAGGTCCGCTATCTTCGTTTCCGGATCTTCGATGGCGGCGCTTAGGATCGCCTGGAAACTCCGCAGAAATCTCTCGATGGACGCCTTCGTGAAAATCTCGGAGTTGTAGTTCGCGATGGCGATGATGCGATCATGGCGTTCAACCGCCCAGATCATGAGGTCGTTCGCGGCCGCAGGGTGCTCAACGTCCGTTTGCTCGATTGAAATGTCGCCGAGAAGCTTCGGGCGCTCGCGTGTATCTTGAAACGAGAAGAGGGCGCGGACCGGAGGAAGGTGGGCGCTGAGCAGCTCGAGCGGAGTCTCCTCATGGCTGAAGGCCTCCAGCGAACGATCACGTACGCGTTTCAGGTGTTCGAGGAAAGATTCTTCGGGTCGGACTTCGCAACGCAAGATGATCGTGTTGGTGAAGGGTCCGATCAAATTGTCCAGCTCAGGCAAGTAGCGACCGCGCACCGGAAGTCCGACGAGTAGGTCTTTCTCCCCGGAGTAGCGGTGCAAGAGAGCGACGTAGCTGGCGTAAAGAGCCATGAAAAACGTCGTTCCGGCGCGGTGTGCCACCTCGGTGAGTTTTGCACTGTAGTCCTTGCTGAGGGTGAGTTTCGCGTTGCCTCCGGCGTGGGTCGACTGCGTTGCACGCGGGAAATCCTTCGGGAGCGCCATATCGGCAGGGGCATTCGCCAACTCATTCTTCCACCATTCGATGTGCTCTTGCATCAGCGGCGATCGAAGCTCTGCCCTGTGCCAGATCGCATAATCACCGTAGGAAATAGGCAGCGCTGGAAGAACAGGCTCCCTCTCCTCGGCGTAGGCGCTGTAGGCCGCCGAGAGTTCGCTGAGGAATATGTCGAAGGACCAGCCGTCCCAGATGATGTTGTGGCGAAGCGAGAAGAAAACGAAACGCTCCTCCTCGAACTGGAAAAGCATGGCTCGGAACAGCGGTCCCTTTTCGAGGTTGAACGGAAGGCGGCTAACTTCCTGAATCTCGCGACGCATCGCCGGGTCTCGTTCGGACTCCGGGAGCGAGCGCAGGTCCCTTTTCTCTAGCTCGAGATCGACTTTGTTGAGCACCCGCTGGAGCGGGTGACCGGGTTCACCGCCGAAGGTCGTGCGCAGCGTTTCATGCCGAGCGACGAGGAGGTCGAGACTCCTCTGCAATAGTTCCTGCGAAACCTGTCCGCGGAACTCCCAGGCCGCGGGGAGGTTGTGCGCAATCCTCTGCGCCGGGTCCATCTCTTCTAAGAGCAGCTGGCGTTCTTGAGAGATGGTGAGCGGAATCGACGCAAAAGGTTCCCGAGGGCGGAGAGGCTCTCGACGGGCAACGCCGCTTTGCGAGACCGCGTCGACCGCCAGAGCCAGCTGAGCGATCGTCGGTGCCTCGAAAAATTTTCGGAACGAGAGCTCAACGCCGTGGTCGCGGCGAAGGCGACCCAGAATCTGCGAGGCGAGGAGCGAATGACCCCCGAGGGCGAAGAAATCGTCTTCAACGCTGATGCGCGGTAGGCGGAGCACCTCCGCCCAAAGGCTCGCAAGTATTGCTTCCGACGGCGTCCGCGGTGCTACGAATTCAGCCGATTCGGTGGTTGCTGCAAGCGTCGGGGCCGGGAGCGCCTTGCGATCGATCTTCCCGCTGGGGGTGAGGGGGAGGTCTGCCATCGAGAGATAGACAGCCGGCACCATGTAGTCCGGTAGTCGCGTCTTCAGGTGAGCTCGCAGCTCGGCTTGAGGAGGGGCCTCGCCCTCGGCGATGAAGTAGGCGACGAGCTTGGCGTCTCCCGGTGTGTCTTCACGAAGAACCACCGTGGCCTGACGAACATTCGCGTGTGCGGCGAGCGCGGTCTCGATTTCACCGAGCTCGATGCGGAACCCCCGAAGCTTGACTTGATGGTCATTGCGTCCGAGGCATTCGATCTCACCGGAGCGCAGGTAGCGCCCGAGATCTCCCGTGCGGTACATTCGAATGTCCGGATTTCCCGTCGGATAGGTTCCGGTCGAAAAGGGATCGGGGACAAAACGTTCTTCGGTGAGGTCTGGGCGCCCGAGATAGCCGTGACTGACACCTGCTCCTCCGATGTAGATTTCTCCGCGCGTTCCGAGAGGCACTGGGCTACCGGCTTCGTCGAGAATGTGGATTTGCGTGTTGTCGACTGGGCGCCCGATGAGGACCTTTTCGAAGCCCGGCTGCGCTTGCCAGAAGGTTGACCAAACCGTCGTTTCGGTCGGCCCATAGCCATTCCAGAGCTGTCCTGAGCACCCGAGAAGCTGACGACCGAGATCGGAGGGCATCGCTTCGCCCGTGCAGATGAGCTTTAGCCTTCCATGACCCTGCCAGCCGGCGGCAAGCAAAAGTCGGTAGGTGGCCGGCGTCGCGTCAATGAAGCTGACGCCCCGACGCAGGATCAGATCTTTGAGGAGATGACCGTCCGACGCGACATCGCGCGTCGTGAGAACGATTTTTGCTCCTACGACGAGGGGCAGCCAGATTTCCGAGACAGCGATGTCAAAGGACAGCGTTGTGATCGCGAGAACGACGTCGTTCGTGGTGAGCCCGGGTCGCTTCGCGACACTCCCGAGTAAGTTGACGACGGCGCGGTGCGGCACCATCACGCCTTTCGGGCGTCCTGTCGAGCCCGACGTGAAGATCACGTAGGCGGTGTTTTCACTTGAGCGCGCCTCGCTCGGAACCCTCTGACTCAGAGAGACATCTTGAGGCAGGGCGTCTACGAGCAGCGTTTCGGAAACGCCGAGGGGGAGTTCTGCGGCGAGACGAGAACTCGTGACGAGCACCGCCATCTTAGAATCCTCGACCATCATGCGCAGGCGTTCGCTCGGATAATCAGGATCGAGCGGCACGTACGCCGCACCCGCGCGCCATACCGCCAAGACACCGATCAAGAGGTCGAGTGAGCGATCCAAACACACTCCGACGTATTTCCCAGGTTCCGCGCCGGTTCTGCGAAGGTGGGCAGCAAGGTCATCGGCACGCTGCAGAAGCTCAGCGTAGCTCAGCTTTTCATCCTGAAATTCGCAGGCAATCTGATCGGGGGAGGCGAGCGCGACTTTCTCGACGAGCTGGTCAACAGTTACTCCTTCCGGAAAAATCGCTCCCGTGTTGTTGTACTTCGTGAGGAGATCTCGATCTTGCGCTGGAAGGATGTTGAGAGCGCGGAGTGTCTTCGTTGGGTCTTCCGCTATCGATTCGAGAACTCGTTCGTATGCGAAAAGGAAGCGCCGGATCGAGAGGGCGTCGAATAGGTCAGCGTTGTACTGACATTCCAGGTCGATTCGCCCTTCCGTTTCGACGGCGTTGATAAAGACCTCGAAGTTTTCAAACTGCCGCGGGTTCGTGCTGAGGCGCCCTTCGAGATCCTGAAATCCGAGGGCAGCGTTCGGGAGCCCCTTGTCGAGGTTGAAAGTTACGGAGACGAGTGGGATGCGGCTCGGATCGCGAGGGATGGGAAGCTTCTGAAGGAGCCGACCGATCGTCGTTCCTTGGTGTTCCTGCGCATCCACGATGGCTCCGCGCGCTCGGTCGAGGAGTGTCGGAAATTCCGCGTTGAGGTCAAGCTGGAAGCGGAGAGGCAGGAGGTTGACGGCGTGACCCACGAGGTCTTCGTGTCCGGTGAGGGACTGCCCGGCGAACGGAACGCCGATGATGACATCCTCCTGATTCGCGATGCGGGCGACTGTGACGGTGAACGCAGAAAGCAGTGTCGCAAAAAGACTCGCTTTTCGTTGAATTCCCACTTGGCGAATTCGTCCGATGAGGCTGCTTTCGAGCGTGTGATCCTCGCGCCGTGAGCGGAAGGTGCGCCGGCTTGGGCGGGTCTTGCTGAGCGGTAGCTCTAGGATGGGTAGCTCGCCGTTCAGGGAGCGAAGGAAATGCTGTTCGTCCTCGGCCTGGGCTTTTGGATCTCGAGAGGCCTCGCCCCGCGCGTAGTCGCTATAGGTGAGCGTAACCGGGGATTTTTCCTCGAAGCCAAGCACTGCTCGGGTATAGAACTTACCCAGATCCTTCACGATCACAGCGAGGGACCAACCATCGCAGATGATGTGATGGGCCGTGAAGACGAAGACCGTGCGCGTTTCGGAGAGGCGCACGAGGTGCGCCCGATAGAGACTCGCCGTCGTCAAGTCGAAAGGCAAGGTGACTTCCTCTAGGGAGAGCGCGAGAAGTTCCGAACTCTGCGCGGAGGCGTCGAGGCCACAGAAATCTCTGACTGCCAGGCGTCCCTCTTCCGGTGCGTGCAGGCAGAGAGTCATCCCGTCAACGCTGATGCTCGCGTTCAAGATTTCGTGGCGCAGAAGAACTTCAGAAAAGGCACTCTGGAAAGCCGCGACGTTGAGCTTGCCATCGAGTTCGAGTCGAACTGACTCGTTATATGCGAGCGAGGCGTCGTCCCCGAGCTGAGAGGCGGTCCAAATCTCACGCTGGTGCTCGGTGGTTGGTGCGGTGCCAAGCAGAACAGGCCCTGCAAACGGATCGTATTCGATATTCATACACAAACCCTGTGGACAGACGCCTTAGGAGAGCTGAATGTATTTTCCAGTTTTCGCCGGGTCCTGAACGAACCAAGCGGGGTTGCCCTGTTGATCGCGACCGAGACGGGCACCTTCAACCGGAGGCTTCGAAGCATCAAATCCTGTTGGCTGAGCCTTGCTAGGGAGAAAATCGCCGGCTTGCAGTTCTTCCACGGCTGACCGGTAAGCGTTGACCATGAACGTCACGTCGCTTTCAGTGTGGGCCGTCGTTAAGAAGCAAGGGAACCCGTCCCAGATATGGACGCCTCGCTCCCGCAGGTGGCAAAAGAGAAGCTCCCCGTAAGGTAGCTGTTCGGTAAAGAACGTCTTCCAGAGGGAGGCAAAGTGTCGAATCTCAATCGGGACACCGGCTTCTTTGAACAAAGTATTGAGTTGAGTGGCGAGGGATGTTGTGAGTGCTGTGACTCCCGCTTGAAGCTTGGGGCCTGCCTCTTTCATCATGAGCAGCGACTCATAGACAGCCGCCATCGTGAGCGGGTGACGAACGAAAGTGCCCGCGAAGTAGGTGACACCCGCGGTCGGGATCGAGTCGTCCCCGAACTGCCAAGTTCCGCCGTCGAGAGCATCCATCCAGGGATTACGCCCAGCAATCACGCCGATCGGCATTCCGCCGCCGACGACCTTTCCGTAGGTGCAGATGTCCGCGTCGATCTCGTAGAAAGCTTGAGCGCCCTTCGGGTGAGAACGAAAGCCCGTGATGACCTCGTCAAAAATCAGAGCAATTCCTTGAGCACTCGTGAGCGCGCGCACTTCCTTTAGAAACTCCTTCGGGCGAAAGTCGGGACGACGGCTTTGCACGGGTTCAACGAGCACGGCAGCGATCTCGTCGGCTCGCTCGCGTATCACCTCGAGCGCTTTCGCGGAGCCGTATTCGAGGACGACGATGTTGGCGACGGCTCCCGGCATGATGCCAGGGGCTGCCGGTATGGAGCGCATGCTCTTGGTGTCACGGACGATCACCTCGTCGAAGATGCCGTGGTACGAGCCTGAGAAGGCGACAACGAGCGGCCGCCCTGTCACGGTTCGCGCGATTCGCAACGCCCCCATCACCGCTTCCGACCCCGTATTGCAGAACGCAGCGCGGTCGAGATCCGTCAGTTCGCAGACGAGGCGGGCCGCCTTACCGGCGAGCTCTGTTTGCGGACCGATTTCAGTGCCTTCGTCTATCTTCTTATGCAGGGCCGCGTTGATGCGGGGATGTTGGGTGCCGAAGAAGCTAGAGCCGAAACCGTTGAGGGCATCAATGTATTCGTTTCCGTCGAGGTCCCAGAGTCGAGCGCCCTGAGAACGAACCGTGACAATCGGATAGGTCACTTCTTTCGTCCGCGGCTTAAATCCAGTGACGACGCGTGGATCGGCATGAACAGCGCGATATTCCGCCGTGTGAGCCTTCGAGGAGCGAGTCTTGTCGTTGTAGCGTTTGATGAATCCGGTGAGCCGAGCCTCCTGAGCGGGGGTGAGCTCGTCGCTTTGTTTGTGGATGCGAGCGATGGCCCCGAAGGCCTTCTGAACGTCGTACTTGACGGGTCCGATCACCTCGCCATCACCGGAACTCGCCGCTGCCGGTGTCGCTGCTGCGTTGGCGAGGCTGGGTAGAGGTGAAGGGCTCGGTGCCACGGGAAGCGCGGGGGCTGCCGTGGTTGCACCAAGGGCAAGGCTGATTTGCTGCTGGAGGAGCGAAAGCTGCGCCATCTGGAGCTGTAGCATCTGGCGCGCAACTGAGTTGTCCCCAGGTACCAGGGGTAGCGCGGGGAGAGCGGCGGGCCAGCTCGGTGCAGCTGCTTCATTCTGCGCTACCGCAGGCGCCGGGCTTTCGTGGACTGCTGCTGAAGCTGGCGCCTCGACGGGCATGCTTTGGTCGAGGTGGGCGGCAAGTGTCCCGAACGTTGAATAGTTCTCCATCAGGTGACGGAACGTGACCGGTACTTTGTAGGACTGTTTGATCTTGAGTGCGAGCTGGGTGACGAGCAGTGAGTCGACACCGAGACTCATGAAATCGTCATTTTCGTGAGCACCCTGAAAGTCGAGGCCGCTGGCCTGTTCAAAGTGGGTTTTCAGTTCACCAATCAGTCGTGCTTGTCGGTTCATAAGTTGAATCTCGGTAACGGGGTTCGTCGAGTCGGAAGTTTTCTTTGGGGCGGGAGCATCGAGCCAAAATGAATCGGCGGCGAAGCGGTATCCCGGTAAGGGAACTTTTCGGCGACGTTCGTCGCGGAAGTAGGCGCTCATGTCGACCTCGAGCCCTTCGACCCAAAGGCGGCCGAGCGCCGAAAGCAGGGTTGACCATTCGATATCATCTTCGCAGCGGTCGCCCAGTGTTGGCAGCGCGAGCTGTCGAGACGGTGCCTCGCCTGGGCCTCTTTTTGCCGCCATCGTCGAAAGGCCCCGGCGGGGTCCGACCTCGAGCAGTATGAGCGAAGGATCTGCGGCTAATTGAGCGAGGGCGCTTCGGAACTGTACGGGCCTTCGCAGGTGGGAGGCCCAGTACGCAGGGCTTGTTGCCTCCTCCGCCGTCAGCGGCAGGCCTGTGCAGGTCGAGATGATGCGGCAGGTTGGAGCTTTGAGGGTCACGCCTTCGAGTTCTCTGCGGAATAGAGCCTCTGCGCCGTCCATGCTGCGAGAATGGAAGGCGTGTGAGGTCTCGAGTTTCCTCGCGGCAACGCCCCTCGACTCCAAAACGGAAAGATACTCATCGATTGCCTCGTCGGGGCCTGCGACGACGCAGAGCCCTGGAGCATTGTCTGCTGCGAGGTCGAGCTCGTCCGGGAGTTCCGCGAGGATCGCGGAGCTATCGAGGCGAATGCTAAGCATTGAACCCGGGGGCATCGACTGCATCAGCTGGCCGCGTCTGGCGACGAGACTGAGCGCCGTCGGGAGATCAAAGACGTTTGCGAGGCATGCGGCAACGAACTCTCCGACGCTGTGCCCGATCATCGTATCGGCGCGGACGCCCCAAGCTTCGAGACGCCTTGCCAACGCGTACTCGAGAGTAAAGAGCGCAGTTTGCGTGAATTCGGTACGCTTGAGGGCCTCCGCTGCTTTCGTGGCGTTCTTGAGTCCGAAGAGAACTTCGCGAAGATCCGTCTTCAGGATCGGTGCGAGGTGTTCCGCACACTCGTCAACGATGAGGCGGAAGAAAAGATCACCGTCATAGAGGCTCTTGCCCATCCCGACGTACTGAGCTCCCTGTCCGGGAAAGAGGAAGGCCACTCTTCGCGTGGCTCCGCTAACGACTGAACTGTATCCAGCTTCTGCCGCGAGTTGGGAGGCCGCGTCGCGGAGAGAGCTCGCGACGATGGCGCGCCGGTGCTCGAAAATTCCACGCCCTGTTGCGAGAGTGAAAGCGATGTCGGAAAGCTGAGCGTCGGAGTTCTTTAAGCCATCGGAGAGGGCGAGCGTGGCGGCGGAGAGTGAAACTTTTGTCTTTGCGGACAATAAGAGGAGCTGTGGCCCGAGGGAGGGGCCCGAGGCGATCAGTAAAGGTGCTTCACCCACGACCAGATGTGCGTTCGTTCCGCCCACGCCGAAAGAGCTGATGCCTGCGTAGCGGGGACGCTGCCCGCGAGGCCATATCCGCGGTTCCGTGACGACGCGGAATGGCGTCTGTTCGAAGTGGATCTTCGGGTTGGGTGTTTTGAAATGAAGACTGGCCGGTAGCATCTCGCGGTGCAGCGCAAGCGTGGTCTTGATGAGTCCAGCGACGCCCGCCGCCGCCGTGAGATGTCCGAGATTGCTCTTGATCGATCCAAGCGAGCACGATTGGCTGTCCTTCTCGATTTCCCGGAACGCCTGAGTCAGCGCTTCGACCTCGATCGGATCCCCGAGGGGCGTCGCGGTGCCGTGTGCTTCAACGTAGTCGATGTCCCGCGCGGAGAGCCCGGCGTCGGCTTGTGCCATGGCGATGACGGCAGCCTGACCTTCGATGCTGGGGGCTGTGAAACTCGACTTCTCTCCTCCGTCGTTGTTGATTCCGACGCCGTGGATCACGCTGTAGATCGTGTCTCCATCTCGAATGGCGTCATCAAGCAACTTGAGGACGACCATGGCCGCCCCGTCACTGAACACGGTCCCGCTCGCTTCGGCGTCGAAGCTTCGGGTGTGGCCATCCTTCGAGAGCATCCCCCCTTCCTCATAGAAATGACCGGAAAGCACTGGAATCGTCAGGGAAGCGCCGCCTGCGAGAGCGATGTCGCACATCCCGGCGCGCAGGTGCTGCACTCCCGTGGCGATCGCGACGAGAGAGGTCGAGCAGGCCGTGTGGATACTCAATGCTGGTCCGGTCAAATTCAGGCGGTGAGCGATCCGTGTGGCGACGTAGTCCTTCTCGTTCGCGGTCATCACAGCGAAGGCTCCGATGCGCGAGACGGCGTCCGGATTCTTGCTGACGAGCTCCTGGTAATAGGAGTTGTTGTGGGTTCCGGCGTAGACCCCGATGACCGATTCCGACGAACCGGGAGCGTAGCCGGCGTGTTCGAGCGCGTGCCAGCTGATCTCCAAGAGCAGGCGTTGCTGCGGGTCCATGACCCGCGCTTCATTGGGGCTGATCCCGAAGAACCGCGCATCAAAGCGGTCGGGGCCGTCGAGAACTCCGCGAACCGGGACGTAGTTCTCGGCGCGCGTGTCGACGCCGAGCAGGTGCGTTTTCTCTTCCTTCGATAAAGTGCGTAGCCCTTCGCGACCTTCAATGAGGAGGGCCCAAAGCTCCTCGACTGAGCTTGCTCCCGGAAATCTGCCGGCCATTCCAATGACGGCCACGGGAGTCCCATGCGCTGAAGCGCCTTGGTTGCGAGTGCGTCGAGCGGGCCCCGAGCTGGGTCCGCCTGCCAGGAACCGCGCCTGCTGTTCGATCGTCGGGTATTCAAAAAAGCGAGTGATCGGAAGGGCGGCTCCGAGCTCTTTTTCCGTCTTCACGACAGCCTTTAGGGCGAGCAGGGAGTTCCCACCTAGCGCGAAGAAATTGTCCTTCGTCCCAATTCGATCGAGGCTCAGAAGGTCGCACCAGATATGAGCGAGGGCTTCCTCCGAGCGGTCCCGCGGTGCCGCGTAAGGGATCCCGAGTTCGGGCCTTTCTCTGCCAGGTTTTGGTAAAGAACGCTTGTCGACTTTTCCGCTTGGCGTGCGCGGCAGCTGAGGCAGAGTAACGAAGAGCGACGGCACCATGTACTCGGGTAGAACGCTCTCGAGATGAGTGCGAAGGCGTTGGACGTCAAAGCTCGGGTCCGTCGTGAGGTAGGCGACGATTCTCTTCTCGGTCGGTCGGGGTTCGTCGACGATGACCGCCGCCTCCCGGACGCCGACTTCTTCAACGAGGCGGACTTCGATTTCGCCCAGTTCGATGCGATAGCCGCGAACCTTGACTTGGCCATCTTTTCGACCGAGGAACTGAAGGACGCCGTTTCCGATATCGACGACGAGATCGCCGGTCTTGTAGTAGCGTTTTCCGTCGATGGTCGGGAATCGTTCGTCGGTTAGCTCCGGACGGTGCAGATAGCCTCGAGCTAGTGCGACACCCGCGAGGTACAATTCACCCTCTTCGCCGAGGGCAGCAGGTTCTCCGCTATCGGTCAAGATGAGCGTTTCGACATGGGGTAGGGGCGCCCCAATGGGAGGAAGGGGTGCCCAGTCACTCGGGGCTCCCGTGAGGAGGAATGAAGTGACAACGTGGGTTTCCGAGGGCCCGTAGTGATTGAACAGTTTCGCTCGAGAACGCTCGAAAAACTGCACGACCGCTCGTGTTACCTGGAGTTGCTCGCCGGCGGTGATCACTTCCTTGAGAGACGTCGGGACGTGTCCCAATTCAATCGCAACGTCGGACAAACTCTGAAGAGCGATGAAGGGAAGGAAGAGCCTCTCGATGCGCTCGCGTTCGATGAGCTCGAGGAGCGCGCGCGCTTCAAGGCGCATCTCTTCGCGCACAAGGACGAGGCGCCCTCCTGTCGTCCAGGTGGCGAAAATCTCCTGAAAGTGCACGTCAAACGAAAGCGGCGCGAACTGTAGAGTCGCACTGCCGGGACCCAGAGAGGAGTCGCCTCGTTGCCATTCGATGAGTGGCGCCAGGGCACCGCGCACCATGGCGACTCCCTTCGGGATCCCTGTTGAGCCAGAGGTATAAATTGCGTAGGCGAGGTGCTCGGGGGACCAAGGGAGTCCTAAAACGCTCGTCGGCCCTTCGCTGCGGAGGAGCCCTTCGAGGTGCAACTCGACTTCTTTCGGCCGTGCTGCGCCCAGCTCGAGCTCAACCCCACTCTGACGGAGTAGGAACGACGCCTTGGAGTCGCGGACCATGAATTCAAGGCGGTCTTTCGGATAGGACAGATCGAGGGGAAGATATCCTGCGCCCACCTCGAGGGTCGCCAGAAGGGCGATCAGCACCTCTAGGGAGCGGCGCCCGGCAATTGCGACGACGTCGTCAGGCTGGACTCCAAGGCCACGCAGGCGGTGTGCGAGGCGGCAAGCGGCGTCAGAAAGCTCGACGTAAGTGAGATCGGAGCCTTCGAACGACAGCGCGATGGCCGATGGAGTCTCGGCGACTTGAGCGTGAAAGAGCGAAAGGAAATCAGTCATTCACAACCGCCGGTAAAGAGGTGCTGAGGGCCTGGCCGAAAAAATCCGACAGGGCCTTCGGGTAGGTTTCGGCAGCGTGGGAGCCATAGTCGCCGTGGCCAGCACCATTGACGACGAGGCGCTGTTTCGGAGCGCCGGCGCGATCGAAAAGAGGTTGGGAGATCGCTTTAGGCACGACGGGATCGTCGGAGCCTTCGATGACAAGCAGGGGTCGCCCACGCAGCTTCTCGATAGCAAGCAGCGCTGGCCGGTCGTTTCCCCTGAGTCCGCGCAGCGCCATCGCAAAAATAACGGGCGCGAGGGTGAGCCGGCAGGCGAGGGGGTACTCACTGCAGGCTTGCTCTTCTAGGTCCGCGGGAGTTCCGGCAACGGCGAGCGCTGCGATTCTCAGATCCTCCGCAGCGGCCTGGACCGCCTGGTACCCGCCGAGGGAAAAGCCAAAGAGACCGATTTTTTGTTCCCCTTTCGCGAGAAGGAAGTCCACCGCTTCTCCAATCGCTCTCACGTTTTGTCCTGAATAGTCGACTTTGCCTTCGCTTTCGCCATGGCCGGGGAAATCGAGCGAGAGGACGCTGAATCCAGCACGCCGCAGCGCGAAGAACTCAATCGCGAGATTGCTACGATTGCCATTGCTACCGTGCACGAGAACGACCGCCGAACCGGTGCTCCCCTTCGAATACCAAGCTCGCACGAGACCCGAATGGCCACGCCACTCAACGCGGGAAGCGTGAAGGCCGTCAGTGGCAACCAGCGGCGGGAGAACTGCAGGCGACGAACCGAGGCTCCGATACTCACGATAGCCTAGGCGAAGCGCCCAAACGCTGGCCGCTGCGAAGGACGCGAGCAGACCGAACGCGGCGCTCTGCAGGAAGAAGCGATGGCGTTCGGCAAGCTGCGACCGTCCGACGTGACTGCGGTGTGATGTCGTTGAAGCGGCCATCGGAGAGCTGCCCGAATATCAACTGCATTACTCGCAAGGGCCAGGAAAAAGAGCACGAGACAATCGAACCGCCAAAACGGGTCGGGGGCGAGAGCAGGCCGCGTAGCCGATGGGGATAGGAAGCTGCGCGAGCAGCTCCAACGTGATCACCCCCGAGCCAAAATGGCTGGCGGCGAGCCGCTCAACGAGATACTCACAGCGTGCAAGGTCTAGTTCCCCAAGAACCAACTCGTCTCCGTCACGGCAACCACAAGCTCCCTGAGGTCGAGCTCGTCCCCGACGTGTGCACGCCCCGTAACATATTCGACGGCTGCGCGATCGGGAGCCGTCGCGAGGTTCAGGTAATTGGGACTCTCGGTGTTGAAGGTGCGCGCATAGGCAAGCCACTGTGCGGCGTGACACTGTCGCCCTGCGACACTTGATGCAACATACGACATCCAGGCACGGGCGCCGGAAACGGGCTCAAAGGTCGCGGGCGTAGCTTCTGAGAACAGGCTCGAACCCATCGCAGGGACGAGCGTCTGACTATCGACCGGGTGTCCACTTTCTTCGGTCCGATAGCGGCCCAACAGGTCGAAGTGTTCGAACGCGTAGCCCGGCCTTCCTTGAAACACGTGGCAACCTGCGCACGAGGGATTTGCATAGTGGGCGTCGTAGGCTTGGCGCGTCGTCCACCCAGGTTCCACTGTCAATGTTCCGCGGACTCCTGGCGGTGCAGGTGGGTACCTTTGGCAATGCAAGGAGAGAACCACACTCGCGCCCCGCTGCGTGGGTGAGCCGGCGTTTACCGTGGTTCGTGTCATCAGAAAGTACGCTTGAGTGAAGATGCCTTGGCGATCCTCCCCGCGGAAATACTGCTGCGTTAGCCCGGATGGGGAAGAGCGCCCGTAGATGAAATCCAGGGCAGGACTCGAGAACGCGTACGGGGCCAAGAGGAGCGCGCTGAACGAAGCTTCTCCCTCAAAGAAAAGATGGTCCACGAAGCGCTCGGTCGCGACTCGCGCTGAATCCACCAGAGCGGGCGAGAACTCGGGAACGAAAACCGGATCCACATAGGATTCATTCGGCTCTCTCAGCACATCGAGCCACCCCATGTAGAAACGCCGCACTCCCGCGTGCGCGCGCGGATCCTTCAACATATCGCGAGCGACACACCCAACATTGCCGGAAGTGTACGGTGTGAGTGTATCTAACCGCGCTTTCAGACTTGAATCCGCCTTCTCGGCCCACACCAACTGAGCTAAACGGTCCGCCACGATCGACCGCGGCGACATAGCGGCAACACCGCCACTACACGCCGGCGCGGGAATACGTGGCCACGGATCCGGAGGTAACGGCTCGGCCGTAGTCGAAGCTGGCGGTTCCATCATCGGCACGGAATTCGGGACCCAGCTTCCTGGCGGTTGTGTTGGAGCACTGGTCGCCAATGGAGGACTGCTCGGCGATCCCGTCGCGCTTGGGTCCGTCGCGTTTGGGTCAATACTGGTGGCTCCCCCACAACCCAGAAACACACTCAACGGAACAATCCAGAGCAATTGAGACTTCATCGGTGTTCTCCGGTTAATGTCCGACCGTTTACAATGGGATCACATTACCAGAAAACGCCTCCATTTTGCGCTGCGTCAGTTGGGCAGCCTAACGCCTTCGATCCGCTAAGCGGCGTTCTTCCCGCAACACTTCTTATACTTCTTGCCGCTGCCGCAGGGGCAGGCGTCGTTGCGGCCGATGCGGGGGCCTTCATTCACGACGGGAGGCCCTGAGATTTCTTGGCCGTCGACGAACACCCAGCGGCCATTGGCCTTGCGAAAGGTGGCGCGTTCGCGGTGATTGATGGTCGTGTTCTTGATCTTGTAGCGAGCTAGAAATTCGACGACGCCGGTGTCGTCTTCGGCTGTGCCTTTTTCGGTCTTCAGGACTTCTAGGCCGAGCCATTCGGATTGTTTGGACCAGGCTTCGGTGGTCTTCCGATCCATTTCGTCTTTGGAATCGGGATCGTAGGTGCTGGCGATGTAGTCGATGTCGCACTTGGCGTACGCTGTGTAGCGCGAGCGCATCAGCGCTTCGGCCGTCGCAGGCTTACTTTTGCCCTCCAAATAGGGGCCGCAACACTCTTCGAAGGAAAGTCCAGTTCCGCAGGGACAGGTCACGTGATTCAAGCTCCGGTAGCTAGATGGCCGGTGGGTTGATGCAGGGCGGCCAAAAGTTTTCCGTGGATGCCACCGAAAGCACCGTTAGACAAGACCGCGATCGAATCGCCAGGGGCGGCAAGCTTCAAAGCTGCCTCTAAGACGTCATCGATGCTGGTGCAGGCGAGAGCTTGAATTCCCTGGGATTCTAGGGCGTTTCTGAGAATTCCTAGGTTCAGGGCCTCGCGCTCGGGCAGGCCCTTCCGCCCAAGCGGTGCCAAAAGCACGATGTCCGCGGCGCCGAAACTTTCCGCATAGGCGGCCTGATGCAGGTTGCGGCACGCGGTTGCGCTTCTCGGCTCGAACAAGACGATTAAACGCCCGGCACTGTGGCGAGCACGCAGCGCTTGCAACGTTTCGCGTACGGCCGTCGGATGGTGAGCGAAGTCATCGTAGATG
>Ga0163154_10002168_pt1 | contig 29056 bp, 29 predicted proteins | sample OliLakLV19MP9P1_FD_148649 | JGI IMG/M metagenome (GOLD analysis project Ga0163154, IMG submission 148649) | Freshwater microbial mat bacterial communities from Lake Vanda, McMurdo Dry Valleys, Antarctica - Oligotrophic Lake LV.19.MP9.P1 | ecosystem: Environmental > Aquatic > Freshwater > Lake >... | reverse complement strand
AGGGGCTGCAACTGCTCTCGACCAGCTTCCGCCTGGCCGCCGCACATTCGGGAACGGTCATCAGTGCCACGACGACGCTCGCTAGCAGTGGATCGATCGTGTGGGAAGGTGCTGCCTCCGGCGCGACGCTCTACGTCGCCAGCTCGATCCAAGGCGCAGGTCTCAGCGACTGCGATCTCGCCACGCAGACATTGGCTTGGGATGCGACAAGCGGCCGCTTCAGCTGCGGCACAGACAGCGACACGACCTACACCGCAGGCCAGGGACTCGGGCTGAACGGCACGAGCTTCAGCGTTAATAGCACGCTCACCGGCGCACTCGCAGAGTTCGCCACGCTCTCGGGCTCGAAGATCACGGCGGTTACCTCGCTCGCTTCGTCGGGCTCGCTCACATGGGAGACGACTGCTTCGGGCGCCAATCTCTACATCGGTGGCACGTTCGAGGGAGCGGGGCTCTCTACCTGCAACAGCGGCACGCAGAAGCTGCAGTGGAATGCGACGAGCAAGCGCTTCGAATGTGCGACTGATCTGAATACGGTCTTCGGCACAGGCAACGTCATCACGATCAGCGATGCGCGGTATGTGAAGAAATCCGGCGATACGATGACCGGCGCGCTCACTATCAATGTGACGGGAGGCAATCGCAATACGGTCGCGCTCAATGTCATCAACACCATCTCCGGCTCGGTTGTCCGTGCACAGCACACCCTCGCCTCCTCCGGCTCTCTTGTTTTCGAAGGTGCTGCTTCCGGATCCAGCCTCTACCTCGGTAGCTCGCTGCAAGGTGTCGGCCTCAGCGACTGTGACACGGCAGGTACCAGCAAGCTCCTCTGGGATGCGACGACAGGAAGATTCTCCTGTGGCTCAGACCAGAACACCGGCACGAGCTACACCGCAGGCCAAGGTCTCACACTCAGCTCTACAGCCTTCAGCCTGAATACCACAATTACCGGTTCGCTCGTGCGCTTCAGCACGCTCTCGGGCTCCACACTCTACGCCAAGAATTCCCTCGCTTCCTCTGGCTCACTTGTGTGGGAAGGTGCTGCCTCCGGCGCGACGCTCTATGTCGGCGGCTCTTTGCAGGGCCTTGGTCTTGGCGACTGTGACGGGGCGACACAAACGCTCAATTGGGACATCACGACAGGACGGTTCTCGTGTGGCACCGACGCCGATACGGACACGAATACAACCTATACGGCTGGAAAAGGCCTCACGCTGACGGGCACGGCCTTCTCGGTGAATAACGTCTTCACGGGATCGCTCGTGAGCGTCACGACCACTTTAGCGTCATCCGGCACGCTCGTTTGGGAAACTTCTGCCTCAGGTGCGATCATGACGGTGAGCGGTCAGTTGGATGGAGCGGGTCTCGCAAGCTGTTCAAACGGTACGACCTCAAAGCTCCTCTGGAACAGCACGACGAAGCGATTTTCTTGCGGCACGGATACGGATACAAACACCACCTATACCGCCGGCAAGGGCCTGTCGCTGACTGGCACGGCATTCTCTGTCAATAACGTCTTCACGGGCTCGCTCGTGAGCGTGTCGAACACCCTCGCCTCCTCCGGAACGCTCGTCTGGGAGACCTCGGCCTCCGGGGCGATTCTGACGGTCAGCGGACAATTTGACGGAGCGGGCCTGAGCGACTGTGACGCAGACGGGCAGACCCTCTCCTGGGATGCTACCAGCAAGCGATTCGGGTGCGGGGACGATGACTCAGGCGGTGCGGGCACCAACTTCGGCACGGGCAACGTGATCGCCGTAGGAGATGACCGTTACGTGCGAACCGCTGGCGACACGATGACGGGGGCTTTGACGATTCTCGTAGCTGGCGGGACGGATAGCACGGTCGGCCTGGAGGTGCCGCACACCGTCTCGGGCACCCATCTTCGCGCGAACAACATCCTCACGTCGTCCGGTACGGCGGTAATCGAAGGGGCGAATGCCAGCGGACTTTATGGCCTGACTGTCGCGAGCCGCAACTCGGGTGCTGAATTCGCTCAGTTCCTTCAATCAGACGGACAGCAATCGATTGTGCTTGACACATTTTCGGCGGATTCCGGTCGCATGCTGATTCTCGATGCGGCGGGCAATACAGACATTCAGATAACGACAGACTCGAATGACATCTACTTCTTCACGGGCGGAGACTTCGGCATCGGCACGAACGATCCCGACGTTCCGGGAGTGGGTCTAGAAATCGTGGGCATCGGCTCGGGTACGGTCTTGCAGGCATCCCGCACTCTCGCTTCCTCGGGCACGCTCGTCTTCGAGGGGCAGGGCTCCGGCTCGAATCTGTACCTGGGAGGGAAGCTAGAAGGAGCGGGCCTCACCGACTGCGATGCTGATAATCAAACCGTTTCTTGGGACGCCTCGGCTGGCCGGTTCGGGTGTGGGGATGATGATAACAGCGGTGGGAGCGGGACGCCCGAGGTGGGTACAAATTCATTTTCCGGCGGCGTCATTCGCGTTGCCGACACGCGATTCGTGAAGAAGCAGGGCGACACGATGACCGGAGCCCTCACCATCAACGTAACAGGTGGCGTGCGAAACACCGTCGGCCTCAATGTCCTGAATTTGGCATCGGGTGCCGTGCTCCATGCCCAGAAAACTCTCTCCTCGTCGGGAACGCTTGTAAACGAGGGGAACGCGATTTTGGGCAATGGAGCGGTCATCATTGCAGCGAGTGGTAATACGGAGATCGCAGGCGGGGATTTGCTTGTGACGGGCGGAGGTATCGACGCGAGCGGCGGCCCTTTCCTTTTCTATTCAGGCTCCCCCGCACAGTTCTACGACGGGACGACAGTGCTCATCGGGGCGAGCGGCACGCCGAATACGACGCTTGAGGTAGTAGGGACTGCGTCGGGCCGTGTCGTGCGAGCCCAGAACACGCTGGCCTCCAGCGGCTCGCTCTCCGTTGATGGTGCGATGTCTGGCAACTCTCTCGATGTTGCGGGCGGGAACGTCACCATCGACAAAGGCGGTGCCACCGTGTTCAACGAATTCGGTCTCGACCGCGACATTCGCATGGAGACCGACAACCAGGAGAACGCGTTCTTCCTCGACGCCTCCACCGACCGCATCGGCCTCTTCACCTCTTCGCCAGACGCTCGCATCGACTTGGAAGACTCACCCTTCCGGTTCTCGAACACGACGGACAGCAAGTCTTGGGAGTGGGCCTATGACTCTGGCGGCGACTACTTCTATGTGGATGAATTCGGTTCAGGCCGCCATTTCGTCCTCAAAAACGGTGGGAAGGCTGGATTTGGGACGACAAGTGGCGATTCAAAAGTGCAAATCTCAGGAGGTGGCCTCTGTGTGGGCTCTGACGCGAACTGCAACACGGACAACAACACGGAAGGAGTCGTCTATTCATCCACTACTGCGATGACTGTGTATGACGTGGCAGAGCGATACCCAACGAAGGATATGACCCTTGGGAGCGGTGAATTGCTGGCCCTCGACCTAAACAACCCCGTCTTCGTGAAGCGTGCGGCAAAAGGCGACAAGCTCATTGGCATCTTCTCGACCGATCCTGCCGTGGACCTCGGCGGCTTCGTCACGGAAAAGTCGCAGTTCGTCGGCGAGCGACAAGTCCCAGTTGCTCTCGTCGGTCGTGTTCCCGCCACTGTGACACTGGAGAATGGTCCCATCGAGATCGGTGGCGAGATCACCATCTCCTCGCAGCCGGGCATCGGCATGAAAGCCGACAAACAGGATCAGAGTATCGGCTTTGCCCTGGAGCCTTGCACAGCCCCACTCCTCACTCGGCTGTTTAGCTCGCACTCCTGCGAGATTCAGATTTACGTCCGTACCTCCCGCTAACTATGAAAATCGAATTGACCATCCCCGATCTTGTCAAAGATCGCGTTATCGACGCTATCTGTGCCCGCTACGGCTACGACGATCCTGTCCTTCAGCCCGACGGCTCCTACGCTCCTCGCACTGAGACAAAGCCCCAGTTCGGCAAGCAGATCATCAATAAGTTCCTGAAGGACACCGTGAAGGACTACGAAGGCGAGATGGCCTACATCGCAGCGAAGAATGCCGCGGTTGCCCAAGCCGATTCCGACATTACCCTCTCCTAAGCATGTCCCGACGCTCCTACGCCTACTCCACCGGCGAAGCCATCACGAACGAGCACCTCGCCATGCTCGGCGATGACGTAGACACCTCAATCGACGCCCTGCAAGAGACCTCGCTCCTGTTCCACCTGAACCGACTGCAGCGGGCGGTGGCCAACCTCCCGCTGGCCCGCATGAAGGTCGGCACCGACTACATCATGCCCACCGGCGTTCCGTGGGATTTCCTCGACGAAGAGAAGGAGTACAAGATTCTTGCGGACACCTCCCTCGCGGCCACCATCGCCGCCGGCTACGTCGGTAACGTGGCGATCGCGGCCGGGACGGACTGGGATGAGACGAACGGGGCGATGATGAGCTATGACGGCGAGGGCACGTGGGACTACATCGGCTTCGCCAGCCGCACAGGAAACACCCTCAGCACGCTCTCCGACGTGGGCCTGGGCAACGCCGAGGGGGATAGTGTCTCGAAGCTCTACAAGCTCCCGACCGACCTCTGGGACATCACCACGCTGCACGTCGATACCCTCGAATATAACGAAGTGGCAATGGCTCCCGGCCCCCGCCAGTTTGCGAGGATCAACGGCTTCCTCTGGCTCATGAAGAACCACGGGGCGACGACCGCCACGATGAAGTACCAGCAGAAGGTGACGGACCTCGGCGATATTGCTGAATCGATGAGCCTGCCCACCGAATTCGACCTCTTCTTCGTGGAAATGCTGAATGCGAGAGCGTACCGCCTGAACGGCAACCCGCAGGCGGACATCGACCGGGCTCACAACGAGGCGAAGAGCTACCTCCTCAACGCGATGGACCTTGGCACCGTCGTGCCCAATCAGTCGATCCGCACCGTCCGCGGCCCCTTCCGCTCCCCCACAGGATAATGCCCGCAGGAAGCCAGTCCAAACCCGTCGGCACCCTCTCACTGGCCGGAAGCTACGTGCCTTCCGGGGAGAAAAAGCGTGCCCTCGACGAAGTGTTCGCCGGCCGCAACGTCCGCTCCACGCTCGACGGCGGTCGCATCGACCGTCCCGGCTACCTCGACACGGAAATAGACCTCAGTAGCTTCAACTTCACGAAGGCTCGGGGCCTCTTCGGGGCCTCGGACCTCAAGCGGCTGTGGCTCGCTGGCGACAACGACACGAACGTGAAGATTCTCTACGCAAACCCGGTTGATGAAACCGTATACGACACCGGCATCACCCTCACGACGGGTCATAACGTCTGGTTTGAGGAAGTCGAAATGGACATCTACTACGGCAACGGCACGAACACGATGGGCCGCATCGTCGTCGGTGAGGTCGGCACCGGCGGGGTTTTAGCTGGAGCAACGTCGCTTACCCTCAAGGCGGGTCATTCCGTGCGTTTCCCGGCCACTGGCTCGGGGAGAATAGGGAATGACACGTTTGCGTGGACGGGCAACTCTGGCGGCAACCTCACCGGCGTCACGGGCGTGTCCGAGAATCATGACGCGGGCGAGGTGGTCACCCTGGCGACGACGCTCTCTCCTACCCACGTCACCGCTCCGAAGGTGATCCGCGAGTGGTTCGCGACACTGAACATCGGCGGTGATCCGAGCAAGCCCCGCGTGTGGGAGTTTTCCCGCAGTGCCACGGCGGCAAACCCCGAACGCTACTACGACTTCAGCGTTGCGACGAATAACGAGCTGGTGGGCAAGGGCTCAGGCATCACCGCGATGCTGCCGACGAACGAATACTTCTGGCTGTTCAAGGAAGATTCAATCTACGCGACCGCTCGGGTGGCGGTGAATGCCCAGAGCGGGGCACGCTCGCCGCTCGAATTCTCTCCCGGCTACGGCGTGCCGAACCCGTGGTGCGTCGCCCCAATGGAAGGCATCGTGGCGTTCCTGACGACGAACAAGCGGCTCATGCCGATCCAGATTGTTACGGATCAGAACGGCTCTAGCCTGAAGATCTCGGCTGATTTCGATAGACGGATTCGCAGCTACCTCCGCACGATCGACGACGATCTCTCGGATGCGTGGGTGTTCTTCAATCCCGAGGATCAACTGCTCAAGGTCGGCGTGAAGCGGGAGGGCGTGCGGGAAATCCTCGTCTACGATGCCCAGCTCGGCATCTTCTATCCCCCTGACACGAATAAAGATTTCGACTTCATGGCGACACTCGACCGCAAGAGCTACGGCTACAGCTCAGATGGGCAGAAGCTGTACCTTGATGAGGTGGGAACCTTCGACGATACCGTTCCCGTTGACAGTGATTGGGAGACGGGCCGCTTCGGTGGGGAATTCACTCGCTCTGCCTTCCGTTACCTCTACGTGCACGGCCGCATGACGGAAGGGTCTCGCAAGTACGTCGCGATCTCTATCAACGGTGAGGAGAAATACGTGAAGGAGCTCACCGATCGCTTCCTCGTGACAGGTGCCTCGGCGAAGCCGGTCGGCTACGGCGGCATCGGTGTCGCCGGTATTTCCGTGGCCAATCCGGGCCTGGTGGCGAAGGAATTCCAAATGCCGATCGGCACCTTCAAGCACGGCCAGGACATCAAGGTCCGCGTCTACGGCAGCTCAGAAGAAGGAGGTGATTTCGTGCAGGTCGATGGCTACACCTTTGGCGTCACTCCGCGTTCCAAGTACCCCGGAACTCATGTATAACTCAACCACTTCCCCTCTCTGTATGAAGCGCTTCCTCACGCTATTCACCATCGTTACACTGTTGCCGCTCCAGGTCCTCGCGGTCACGTCGTATGACGCCTACAGCATCCCGCCGACTCGTCTGAACGTGCGTATCACCCCGACGCAGACCGAGCCAGAAATCAAGCTCAATCCGCCCTCGCGGAACGGTGTCGATGTGTCTTGGCCGGCCCTCTCCGGCGGTGTCGTTCATCTCGAACAAGGCACCCGCGTCGAGGACATTTACTACTCGCGTGCGATCGTGAACGCCACGACGAAGATCGTCACCCTCACCGGCACGATCATACGCGGCCTGTGCTGGAACAGTACCGCGTACACCTCGTGCACCGACGGCCAGACTTTCACGCCCGGTGCGGCGGTGATCTTCAGCAACCACCATGGTCTCTATAACGCGGCGGCGAAGAAGGACCGGGCGAATACCTTCACCGCCTCGGGGGCGGTCTCCTTCAACGGCTCGGGCTCCTTCGTGCCGCCGATCTTCGCCTCGATGGCCGAGGCGAACCGCCAACTCGGCCCCACCCCGCGGAACGGGATGATCTTTTACAACGTCGGCAGTGGTGCCCTGTTCCAGCGGATCGCGGGAGCGTGGACGACGGTCGGCTCCTCGACGACGGTGAATGCTTCCGAAACGGCGGCGGGCAAGGGCCAGCTCGCGACGGTCTCCAGCCTCTCCGGCGGCGTCGTCACGGGCGACACGGGGGCACGGCTGCTGATCGGGAGCAACCTGGTGACCCGCCACTCCACGGGGGCGGTCAATAACCGCAACAAGGTGGTGGCCACGGACAACCGGGGTTACCTCTCCGGCTCTCTCCTGCCGCAGCTGCCGCTCAACAAGTTCAACAACGGCACGAACGCCTCCAGTACAACATTCTGGAAGGGGGATGGCACGTGGGGCAACACCGACGTGGATATCCTGACCGCCAGCGGGGCGTACTCCACCAAGATCGTCAGTAACTCCGGCGAGCAGACCTTCGACCGCACCCACGTTTTCGGCACGGGCACCCTCGCCGTCGGCCTCTACGAGGCCATCCTCTCCGGCACGGGAGCGTCGGCCGGGGCGAGCGTCTATTACAAGCTCAAGCTCGGCAACAGCGAGCTGTGCCGCACCGCCGCCAACGCCAACGGTGCCTGGATGATCCGGGCGGTCCTCAACGTCCAGTCCATCGGGGCCTCGGGGAAGCTGCACACTGTCTGCCAGGGGGGGCACGGGCTCGTCTCAAATACCTCTGGCAGCACGATCACGGTGAATAGCACCGCCCCGAGCACGCTCCAGGCCAGCGTCACCCACAACGCCACGCAGGCCGGTTCTTACTCCTACCTCACCTCGATCATCGTTCGCCTCCTCACCCGCTAACTGCCCTCCGCCCGAGAACACCGGATGAAACTTTGATCCACGTCGAAATCCAGCACATCCCCCTGCCGAACTGACGTAATCCCCTCTCCCCTCATGGCTCGCTACCCCACAGGAACACGGCCGCCTCGCCGGGTCGTCACCGGCCAAGACGAATTCGGCAACGACATCGTCGAAACCGCCACGCAAGCAAACGCTCAGCGGCAGTCGCAAGAGCGTGAAGAGACGCTGCTCTCGAAGCAAAGCGAGGTGCAGACGTTCATTGATCCTGTAACGGGGCAGGATTCGCGGGAGTTTGACAGGAACGGCAACCCGGTCGAAGGCTCTGGCACGCTCGACAAGCGGACGGTGAGCGGCCCGATCAACTACAAGCCTTCCGCTCCGGCTAATCCGATCGCAGCCCCCTTCAAGCCGCTCGTCCGCCCCGACAGCACGATGAACGCGGCCAAACTCGTCGATCTCAAAGGAGCGGGCATCAAGACGATGAGCGACATCCTTTCCCGCGGTGTCGATGAAGTGGAAGGCTCCAGCTATTTGCGGAATCCAGACGGCTCTCGCACCCTCTTGCCTTCCGATTTCCGTGACCAGTACGCCGCGGACGCCGAGGCGACAACGCTTGCAACCGAAAAGGCGAACGCCGATCAGGCTGCGAAAGATTCACTCGATCAAGAACGACTCGGCCAGCAAGGCAACCCGCTCGCCAAGGCGGACGGCACACAACGCCCCATGACAAGCGGCGACGCCGCGACGCAACTCATGATCGGTGCCATTCCCCCGGAATTCGGCTACCTCGGCCCGGTGATCCAAGGGCTCCTCGGCGGGACAGACAAGGCAGTCGCCGGTGAAGCGGGGCTCGTTGCAAGCTCCCTCAAATCAGCCGCTTCCTCCTACAAGAAACGGGGCACCGTCCTCGGCGAGCTGAAAGCAGACCTCGAAGGAGCGAACGAAGACATGGAGGAGGTGCTCGATACGGCACGCGACATCAATCTCACCCAGCTCCAGAAATCCGAAGACGCGGAGCGAGAGCGACTGCAGTGGCAGGAAGATCGCGAGGTACGCGACATCAAGCGTCGCCAGCGTGCCGACATCGAAGGCCGCGTCACAGAACTAGGCTTCAAGGGCGGCTTCGGCTCGGGGAACGGTGTAAACGCCATCCGCGAGGCCGATCAGGCGTGGGAAGAAGCGATCGACCTGGTTCGCGACGAAGCGGGATTCCATCGTCGCGATCTCGCGGTGAAATTCTCCGGTCTCCGGACACAGGTGCAAATGGGCTACATGCAGGGTATGCAAGAGCAGCTCCAGGGCTACAGGCAGGAACGCAGCAGTCTCGCATTGCAGGAACTCGGCAATGAAGAGTTGAAAGCCGACAAAGAGAAGGAAGCTTTGGAACGACTCGTCACGAACGTCAATGGCCTCCAATTGCAGAAAGCGAAAGACGTGATGGGCATTGCGGACAAGATTCACGGCCTCATCGGCGAACAGCGCGCGGAGAAATCGGCCAAGAAAGACAAGCTGTGGTCGCGGCTCTTCACGCAACGATCCCAGGACGGCAATCTCAATCCGAGCATGACCCGCCAGATTCTCGGCGAAATGCAGGCGGCGGGCGTGGACGTGTCCGGCATCGATGCCAATGCGATGACGCTCGAACAGGTGAACGAGCTGCATCGCGAGCAGAAAGCCGCGGAGACGGCGAAGAAAGGTGCCCAGGTTTCGCCCGGTGATTCGGGGCGCGTCAGCGACTTCGACTCGGCAATGTCTCAGCTCTCAAAGCTCAAGGCCGACCTTCAGGGCGAAACCTTCACCACGGTCTTCGGCACGGACGCCACCGGTGGCTTCGTCGATCGCGTCATCGGCCTTGCTCCCGGCTCACAGCGAAAGAAGGCTCAAGCATCCATCGACCGCGTGAAGCAGGTGATCGGCAAGGCACTCGAAGGTGGTGTTCTTCGCAAAGAGGACGAGGAGAAATACAAGAAAATCCTCCCGACAATCGCCGACTCGCCCGGCATCATCGAATTCAAGATTAAGGAACTGGAGCACGATCTCGAAATCCGCCGCCAGCAATTCATCGATAACCTCCGCCGCTCAGGGTATGACGTGAGCGGGTTCGACGTGGGTGATCCGCTCGACGATCGCGAAGTCTCCCCGCTGACGAATGATGAGGCGGACAATGTGCTCAAACAGCTCGACTCCGGCGAGCCGCTCTCTCAGGAAACGCCAACGGGCTTTCTCAAGGCCCTCGCCTATGCTCACCAGCAGCACGAGGGCTACGGCACCCCGAACGCAAAGACGATCACGGCAGGGAACAATCCCGGAGCGTTGCGGTGGCACCCCGGCCAGGCGAAGTACGGTGGCAAGAAAGGCCCAAAGAACTTCACCGTCTTTCCGAGCTACGAGCAAGGCTATTCCGCTCTCGTGGCCGATCTGCGGGCGAAGCTCACGGGCGGCAGTGCCCACATCGACTACGCGAACAACCCCACTCTCCTCGATTACGTGAAGGTGTATGCCCCGACCGATGACGGGAATGATCCGAGCGGCTACGCCCGTGCCCTTGTGACCAAGCTCCGCAAACAGGGCTTCGACGTGAGCGTGAACACTCCCCTTTCTGACCTTTCTTCCTTCCTAAGCTGATGACAGTTCCTCCCGACCAGCTCCGGCTCGCCCTCGAACAGAAGACGCCGAAGGGCCACCAATCCTATACCTACGGCCAGCTCACTGAAAACGTGACGGCCGAGGACGATTACATGGCTCCGAAAATCCGCCAGGCGATGGAGCTCGGTGTCAGCAAGGAGCAGGCCCTCAACTACTACGCCTACGCTTCCTCGCACGGTAAAGCACCGGAAAAGCCGAAGGGCAACTTCTTCCAGAGGATCTGGGAGGACGTGCAGCAACGGAGTGTGAACGTGGGGGCGGCTCTGGAGCGGCACAAGAAAGGCGAGCAAGGGGTCGGCTCTACGGCATTACAGACGGCCGGGGAAGCCTTCGGGCTCGCATTTAACGACGTGCCCGGTGAAGTGATCGAGAGTGCCATCGACATCACCCCCGACGCGCTGAAACAGCCGTTCACCGAGGCCGGCAAGGCGTTCCTCAACACGCCGGTCGGGCAGGCAGGGTTGCAGGCCCTCGTACAGGGGATGGAAACATACGAAGCGTGGAAGGCGGAGAACGTCGTCGCGGCCGAGAACCTTGAATCGCTCGTGAACATCGGCATGGCACTGCCGGTCAGCAAGATCGCTGGGGCTGCGGGGAAGACGGCCGCCACGGTGGGCGAAACCGCCATCGAGGGGGCAATGAAGGTCGCCAAGGTCCCGAGAGAGGCGATCGAGGCGGCACGGCCGAACCTACTGAAGCTCAATGCGAAGTGGGCGAACGTGCCCGATGACGTGCTCGAACGAGCGGTGCAGTTTCCCGACGAGATGGAAACCGCCCTCGGCATGGTCCGCAAGAACCCGGATAATCCGTTTCTGGAGCTCGCCCAGCAAACCGGCGGCAAGCTCAAGCGGCTCGACGATGAGGCCACGGCAAGCTTCAAGGAGGCCCGCGACGCGTGGAAAGCGGCGAATCCCGAAGCCACGTTCGACGTGAGCCAGAGCGTCGGCGAAATGTACGCGATCCTCAACAAGGAGTTCAACGTCTCGCTCCGGCCGGATATGACGAAGACTGGCAAGATTCTCGTGACGGTGAAGCCGGGGCCGGCGAACAAGTTCACGACCAAGGAAGTCTCGGCCCTCCAAGAGCTCATTCAGACGCTCGCCAACGCGAAGAATTTCAAGGTGGATGACCTTCTCGACCTGAATGCAGCCTTCGACAAGGCATACGACGCGGTGCGGCTTACTGAGCTCAAACAAGCGAAGCCGTATCACGCGATGGTCATGCGGCTCAAGAGTCGCTTCGACGAGCTGATGCGAGGCGGTGGGGACGTGCCGGGCATTCTGCCGGATGAAATGAAGGTCGCCTACGATCAGGTGTCCCGCTCGAAGTCGCTCCTCCGGCAGTGGGGCGGACAGCTCCTTGAAGGCGAAGGGGGAACGCGGCGTGTTAGCCAGCAGGCGGAGTCCTTCGTCAAATCGCTTTCTCATCAGAACAAAGGAGCTCGCCGCGACTACATCAAGGGCCTCGAAGATGCTCTCGGCGTCAACCTCACCGAAACCGTGGACTTCCTGCAAGACGCGAAGATTCTCTCGAAGATCGAACCGCCCACAGGCGGTCGCCAGGGCGACATCATCAAGGCATACCTCATCCCGACGATTACGACGGGCCTAGGAGCAGCGACAGGATTCGGCGTCGGGGGCTTTGCCGGAAGCTTCGTCGGTGCGGAAGCGGGACGTGCCGCCGGGCAGGTGGTGAACACGAAAATGTCATCACCGGCTAAACTCGCCGATCGGGCAATCGACTATGGTAAGAAACTCAAGAAGAATGCACCTAAGAAGCCATGACCGAGTATCCCAACCCCATCGGCCAAGAGCGAGAGAACGCGTACCGCATAGATGGGCTTGTCGCTCGTGTGGACGGATTGGAGAAGGAGAACAAAGCATCGAGCGATCTGCTCATCCGCATCGACGAACGCTTGAAAATTCTCGTGGAGGACATCAAGACCTTCAAGGATGGGTTCGTCACAAAGAACGAATTCCTTCCGATTCAAAAGTTGGTTTACGGTGCGGTTGGTCTCGCACTCACCGCCCTCGGCGGCACGGTGCTCTCCCTCGCGATGCGATGACGTTGCCAAAGGACACCGTCGTTCTGCATCACTCGGATATCCCGACAATGATCCGCCAGGAAGACGCGATCATCCGCCAGCATCAAAAGAAGTTCGGGCAGAAGGGAGCCTATCACTACCTCGTGAACAAAGACGGCAGCGTCTATCAATTCCACGATGAGGAATTCATCGGCCACCACGCCGGCAACTGGCTCGTGAACGTCCGCTCGATCGGCATCTGCCTCGCCGGAGATCTCACCCGTGAGGTGCCGACGCTCCTCCAGCGTGCCGCTCTCGGTGCCCTCGTGACAGACATCCAGACTCGGTGGGGCATCCCTGACACCCGCATCCTCCATCATCGGGACGTGAAGCCCACTGCCTGCCCCGCGTATGACCTCAAGGCGGTCGTCATCGACGAGCAGCTCAAGAACCTTCGGGAGAAGGCCGGACGCATCCAGGGGGCTTTGGAGCACGTCACAGGCGACCGCAAGAATCGCTTGACGCGGTTGCTTGCTCGAATCCTCAAGCTAGTCGCTCCCGTGTAGTATCGCTCGCATGACCCTCCTCTCCATTCTCGGGAAGCTCCCCGCTTCCACCTCGGCCGCTGCCAGCCTCGACAAGCTGGATTACCAGAAGATCGGCCGCATGGCGATTGTCGTCTTCGTCGGCACCTTCGCGATGAAGGTGACGGGCACGACGCTCACCGAGGCGAACCTCACTGGGGTGTTGCTCGATGCCGCCCAGGCCGGTCTCACCGCCGTCGCCACTGCGGCCGCCGAGGCGATCCGCCGGCTCGTCGTTAGCCACATGCAGTAACGATGGGATGGCGTCTTGCCATTCTCTTTCTCTTGGTGTGCCTGGGGGCACTATGGCTTGGTGTGACGACGTTTCACAAGATGGAAGAGGAACGCTATGGTTTTCTTCAGGATGAACCGTACACGTTTTCGCCAACGATACGCCTTCCGACTGAGTTTAATCCCGGTGAGTGAGAGCTTGCCCCTGGGGTGGTGGTGATTGCAGAGTGGGCGAAGATCGTACCTCGGATTCTCGTGCCAGAGTGTTTTGTAGTGGACGTGGTGGCACTCTAGCCACGCATGCCGCGTAGAGGTTTGCCAGTCCTGGTCGCACACCGCACACTTGTGGTCACGAATCTCAAAACACCGCCGCCGAAGAACCTGCCAGGATGGGTGCTCATAGCGTGTCTTCAGTTCGGCCCGCAGTGACTCCTTGGTCGGCATGTGCTTTCATAGTAGCACCATGTCTTTGCCCTCGGATAGTCCCGCGGATGCTGCCGCGGACGACAGCACGGATTCTCCCCTGGACGGGCGATCCTCATTGCGAGAGCGGTTTGAGCATGCGATTCACGGCTTTGAGAAGCCAAAAACAAGGGGTGTAGTACGACCACTCAAACCCATAACAATAGGTAACTATCCCTTGACAACAAGTATACGAAGGAATAAGCTTTAAGCACATTCCTTCCTACTTTATGACCTTCACGATTCAAGAATTCGGAGAAAAGTATCCCGATGATGATACCTGTCTGGATGAGATGTTTAAGAGGCGCTTTCCCAAAATTGAGGAATGCCCTCATTGCAAAAAGAATACAAAGTTTCATCGGGTGTCTGATAGAAAGTGCTTCGCCTGTCAGAACTGCGCCTATCAATTACATCCTCTTGCTGGAACTATTTTCCATAAATCTTCGACTCCATTGAAGATGTGGTTTTTCGGCATCTTCCTTTTTGCAACTTCCAAGAATGGCGTATCTGCCAAGGAGCTTCAGAGGCACTTGGGCGTCACATACAAAACAGCATGGCGCATGGCTAACCAAATCCGTGACTTGTTTAAGGAAGAGCGAGGACGCCCACTTGAAGGAACAGTTGAAGTCGATGAAACGTATGTTGGTGGCAAAGCGAGGGGGAAGAGAGGGCGAGGCGCCGACAAGAAAACAGCCGTCTTTGGAATGTTAGAGAGAGAGGGAATCGTCCGGGCTACGGTTGTAATCAACACAAGGCGCTCAACAGTGGAACCCCTAATTAGGGCAAATGTAAAAATCGGCGTAAATATCATGTCAGATGAATATTCGGTCTATGGGCGCCTTGCGGAAAGAGGCTACAATCATCAGACCGTTCAACACGGCGTCAAACAATACGTCCGTGGTGATGTTCACACAAACTCCATCGAAGGATTCTGGAGTCAACTGAAGAGAAGTATCAATGGAACCTATCACAATATCTCGAAGAAATACCTTCAGGACTATGTGGATGAATTCGCATGGAGATACAATAGGCGCTCAAGCCCTATGCCCCTATTCTCTTCCCTAATCGACTTGGCAGCGAAGCTCGGTCAATAGCCCGGTCGAACATAGCTCCGTCAGCCATAAGGTCTTCCATAGAAAGCTGGATAGAGTCGCGCTTTGACGGGAACTTCACGTCAATCTCGTGGAGAGCGCTTTCCCAGCTTCCGTCTTGGTGGCGTTCCAAGATTGCAAGCACGTATCCCATGTGCTTCAGAAGATGCACGTAGCCCTCTGTTGGGGTAAGATGTTGGAACTGCTTGTGCTTACGGTTTCCTTTCTCATCGATGGGGTTAAGACGGTTAAGTTCATCAAGAATTCCTTTTGGAAGTTTTTCGTAGATGATCCTGTTCGTGTAATTGGCGACCGCCCAAGGGTGGTTCTTCTTATCGACCGCGAAGCGGTTCCAGTCCCAACCCTTCAGACGATATATTTGTTGGTAGTAGTCCTCGCCGAACGTCTTGATCCACGGCTGAAGCTCCTTCGCGACATATCGTTCGACTATCGCGCTGTATTCGTCCTTGAGCTTCTGGAATCCAGTTGCTTCGTCGATAAGCGCCGTAATGCCAACACCCGCCAAAGCGCTTTGGAGTTTTTGTGCATTTAAAGCCACTTTCTTCTGAGAATCTGTTAGTTTTCCACCCACAAGCGCTCTTATCCAAACATCGCATATCTTCGGGATGATGATTGCCCGAATACCCCCCGCTGGTTGGCCATTTATCGCCGTGTAATTGAGAGTATTTGTCAAAAGCTCTCTCACCTCATCATCAATGTAATCTTCAAGGAATTTTGCGGAAACGAACTCCGGTAGCAATTCTACATCAGGTTTTTCTTTCTTCGATTTCCAGTAAGCGCCTCCGCCTTTTACTCCGAGAAAATTGGCGAAACTCCTGATGGAGATAATCCGTTCCCTATTATTGAGAACGGCACATGAGATAGGGAGCGGGCCGATTGAATCTGCTTGGTGTGTCGCCTTCATCGGTAGGGCGACTGCTTTTGTGGTCATGGAGTTTGGGGGATGAACGCACACAAGCATAGGCGCTTCGCACTTGTTGTAAAGATCTATTTTTTCATTCTTTTTCATTTACTTGTTATAAGGGGATACTTACCATAATTTTTGTCCATTAATTTGTCTTCACGAGAGATGGGTTTTATACCAGTGACTGCAGAAAGATACGCAGTATCGTTCCTGTCACGTTCCAGCTTCAATTTGCTCACAGCATCCCTAAAGGAGCGCATATTTTCTTCCGTAGAGGAAGCTAAGAACGACTTTTCGCTCCTCTGTGCGTACACGTCGATATTGTTTGCGTTCAGTAGCTTCCTCGGCTGCATTGACTTAGAAAGCGCCTTCTCATCGAATTCCACTTCAAAGAAGAGTTTGCCTTCGGGATCTGTCAGCTTCGGCTTAGATTTTTCAACAATCTCGATCATACGATCCAGCTCCTGCACACGATCTCTCCTGTGCTTTTCAAATTTTGCAGGATCACCGATGTATTTCGGTGGACTCCCGCCTCCTGTTTTGGAATCGGCTTTTCTATTCTTGTTCGGGATGATGAAGAGGGGGTTTTCGATGTTCATTTGGTTTTGGTAAGAAGATGAAGAGTGGAATGCGGAACGCCGGTCATTTCTTCAAGCATGGCAAACGTATAGTTCTTATCTGACTGCTTCAAAAGATTAATGGCTTTGGCGAGCCTCGCTTTCATTTTCTTATCTTCAACTATTTCTTTACGAAGTGCGCCGGACACCCCCTCTGAAAGCTCTGAAAGCAATTCGTGATCAATATTCTTCCGGCCGTTCAGTAGTAATGAATAAAGCTTCACCAGAGACTTTTTATCCAAGTAGCTCAGGTTTAACTGATAATCGAAGCGTCTCCAGATGGCTTTATCCAGCAAATGCTCGTGGTTGGTTGCCGCGATAAGTATGTTATTAGGAGAAAGCTCATCGATGTTTTGCAGAAGCACTGTAACAACTCTCTTTAGTTCACCAAGCTCTTGCGCGTCATCCCTTTGTTTGGCGATAGCATCAAATTCATCGAGGAAGAGGATGCAATTCTGGTTAACTGCTTCTTGGAAGATGGATTTGATATTCTTGCCTGTTTCGCCCAAATAGGAAGATATAAGCACGTCGATATAGATATGTACGACTGGAATTCCTAGCTCTCCAGCAAGAGCATATGCGAAGAGAGTTTTACCTGTCCCCGGAAGGCCATAGAGCAAAACCTTTATCTCATCGGAAAGGCCGTGCTTTTTGAGAACTTCTCGGTTCTCATAATTTTTTTTGATTTCATTAAATATATTCTGATTCTGTGAGGACAGAATGATGTCCTTCGACGTGACCTTTGATTTCCGAAATTCAAACAGCTTATTTTTCTCACCAAGGCTCGAACTGAACATTCTTCTCCCCCCCTGATCCAATTCTCTCTTTGGAGTCGCACGGAGTTCGCGCAGTTTTTTTGCGATATGCACATGCCCCTGCCTTTCCGCAGTCTTGATCATATCCCTCAAATACTTATCCAAATCTTCGGAGTCATTGGATTTGAAAGCCTCAATTAGTTTGATGATGTTTTCAGCAGAGATCATAAGTAGGCTCATTCTATCCAAAAAAAATTATTTATCAATTCTTTGGATAAGGCTTTATATGCAATGGGAATGACAAATAATAGATAAATTGCTAAAACCATCTTTCAATCTTGGATATGATTTGAAGTAGAATTTTGCAACGAGCCTAATTCATCTCTTCATTGGCGAAGACGCTCAAAGAGTAACTGCACAAACATTTCCGGCACCGGATATGTAGATGCAAGCAGAATGAAATTGCACATAATCGGCTGCGACTTTAAGGCAAAGACGGAAAACCATAATGGACTACAGTGCGCCGATTTATGCGCCTATCCTCTCGCAAGGAGTTTAGTATTAAAAGGCAGCCCATCAAAAGCTGCTGATATCGTCCGTCCAAAAATTTACGCAAACAATGGGCGACAATACGGACTGAAAATTTTCCCACATAAATAAAGAGTCCCTTACGGGACCCCGTACCGACCGAGAGACACCCCGATCCATAACTAGTGTATATAATTTGCTATCACTAGTCCATTTTTTGTGCAAGTTATTTCCGCATTTCTTGGCGTAATACCAAATCGCCATCCAAGGTGTTAGACTGCACGCTATGCCCTCCAGGAACCGCAAGCAGAAGCCGACTATACAGGCCACTGATAGGCACCGATTCGATGCGCTACTTTCGCGGGCATGTACGCCACGCGAGAAAGAAGAAGATCAAACATCGGCACCAAAGAGAGGCGATGGTTATAGCGGAACTGAAACTCAGAAACATAAAGATGAAGATACTTCGGACTGACAACGTGATACGTTCCGTCGATGGATCTCTTCATCTGACCCCAGAAGTTTTCAATCGTGTTTGTATGTGTGCCGTTTGTTTTTGCATACTCACCTGCTCCGTGATTCACCGTGTCATGGTCAATGTCGAGAATATTCACAATTTTCTTGTAGCTGCGTAGTTCATCTGTGATGAGCTTCGTACCCTTTGCTACGCTGTCTTGAAAATGAGGAAGGAGACTGACTGCTTTTACGTTCTTCACAACAGTAGCAGTCACTGTCTTTGTTGAACGCTGGAGTTTTCCAAATACAACTGTCTTTCCTGCTGCACCTCTTCCACGCATGCCCTTCCGCTTCCCACCTACATAGGTTTCGTCGGCTTCTACTTCTCCATCCATGAACTCAGGGAGTTCTTGCATCATCTCTTTGATCTTTGTCTGCATTCTCCATGCAGTTTTCAGAGTGACGCCGATGTGTCTTTGAAGTTCACGGGATGCAACACCGTTCTTCGATGTGGACATAAGGAAAATTGCAAAGAACCAGTCATGGAGTGATGTGCTCGACTTTTCGAAGATGGTTCCGACTTTTGGATAGATGTGCGACTGTCCGCAAGAGCATGAGAAACAAGCCCGCTTGGTGTTCTGCGAGAACTGCCCAACCTTTCCGCACTTGTCACATTTCGGATGTGGAAACTCTTGAGCAAAGAGTGTGGCGAGGCACGTTGCATCGTCAGGGAATCTTGCGAGAAATTGTTTATGGGTGACGAGTGGCTGTTTCATGGCTAGTAGTAGGGAAGTAGCTCAATACTACTCCTTCATTTACTAGGCGTCAAGGGTACGTTCCCGTTAAAAATGCTGGAAAACGCTGGCAATCCTCGCACTCGCAGGAGACATGCCGTGTTGACGCAAGTGATTTACAAAAAACGACTTACGTTACTTTTTCGATCCTGCGGAATGTGCGGGTCGATGTAGTACATCTCGTCACCTATGTCCTTTCCACCTATAGGCTTGTATAATGCCTTTGCACGGCTTTAACGCACGGTAATCCGCCGGTCGCACGGTTCAGACAATCTTTGAGGATACCACAATGGCTCGGGGCAAGAAACCATCCGTGAGCTATTGGTCCAGTCGGAACGCATATGGCTGCTGGATCGGCGGCGTGCAGCAAATTCTCGCCAAAGGGCCGAAGGATGATCCGACAGGCCCGACCTACATTGCCGCTCTCGATCAGTTCCGCAAGCGGCTCTCGCTCGAAGCGGACAAGGGCACCGACGACTACCTCGTCTCGTCCCTCTTGAACCAGTACCGCATTCACCTCCACGATACGCGGAAGGGCAGCCCGGTGCCCGGCATTTTCGAGGCGATGGCGAGAGGGTTCGGGGAAACCTTCGGCACTCTCCGTGTCCGCGATCTCATCCCGCACGAATTCGACGCGTGGCTGAAGACGCAGAAGCAATGGAACGACACGAGCAAGGCCCACGCGGTTGCCCTGGTCCTCGGTGCGATCAGCTGGGCCAGAAAGAAAGGGTTCGTGCAGACCAACCCGCTCGCGGGCCGTGTCGAGCGGCCTCAGCCGATTCTCCGGGGCCGGGAAGCGAGGATGAGCGATGAGCTGATGGATTTGCTCATCGACGAGGCCCACGCGAACAAGATGCGTTCGCGGGAATTCGGCGAGCTGCTTTGGGTACTTCGGCTGACAGGTGCCCGGCCGGGAGAGCTGCGGCACGCTGAAGCTCATAACTACGATCGGGGCCGGCTCGTATTCCGGTGGAATGCCCGCATCGGCTACGTCCACAAGACGGCTCGGAAAACACAGCGGGATCGCGTGATCTATCTGACGCCGGCGGTGCAGGGGTACATCGAGCAGCTCGTGAAGCATCACCAATCGGGCTCGCTGCTTCGCACCCCACGCGGGGCGAAGTGGAGCCCGACGAGCCTCTGCAACAAGTGGCAGTGGCTCTTGAAGCGGCCCAAGGTGATTGCCTTCTGCAAAAAGCACGCGGTCGATATGGCGACACTGAAGGTCTACAATTTTCGCCACAGCTTCATCACTGCCTGGATCGAGCGGGCGGGGGACATCTACACGTGTGCCCAAATCTGCGGAACGTCGGTGAAGATGATCGAAAAAAGGTACGGCCATCCTGACGTGGGCCGGGTCCACGAACGCTACCTGTCGTTCATGGCTGGTTCACCATAGGTCGATCTTCGTCTTGTCGCTCGGCGGAACGGATGGAGCAGACGGAGCGGCCTGCGGCGGCTCTTCGGCCTGCTGTTCCCCGCCCTGCTCGACGCTTTTGAGGAATGGCAGCAAGTGGGCCTCCTCGTCGATGCGGATGCCGCCCTGGGACTTCGTGGAAATGCGGTAACAGCCGAGCTTGCCGCTGTCTATTAACGCATAAATTTGACTGACGCTGCATCCGAGCAGCATCGCCGCGTCGATGACTTTCATGTACCGGGGGTGCGTATTCACAGGAAAATCGTTTCTTGGGATGGTCATCGCTCAGCTCTCCAGAATCGCGTGCTGTTGTCACAAATGTCAAAGCGGCGTCGCCTCGGCCGTCCGCTCCTTTTGAAGACGGATGTAGTCTCCGTTCAGCTCTATGAGGACCGCATTTCTATTCTCTTGTTCCGCGACCAGGGCTGTGGTCCCCGAGCCCCCAAAGGGGTCCAGAATGGTCCCGCCTACGGGGCATCCAGCCCTGACACAAGGGCGGATCAGCTCGGGAGGGAAGACGGCGAAGTGTGCTCCGGCGTAGGGCTGTGTGGCGACGCGCCAGACGCTCCGCTTGTTGCGGCGTTCAGTGGATATCCCGCAGCAACTGTTGCTACCACACTTTTTTGTGTCGATGGCGCACTCCCCATTCGCCTTCTCGCGTACACGGAGGCCAGAAACTGCCTGCTCGGCGATGGCGGAATGGTCGTAGTAGTACCTCTCGCTCTTGGCGAGTAGGAAGATGTACTCGTGGGCCTTCGTCGGCCTGTCTGTTACACTCTCCGGCATGCAATTCGGCTTGTGCCAAATAATGTCGCTACGGAGATACCAGCCGTCCGCTTGCAGGGCGAACACAACCCGCCAGGGGATGCCGATGAGGTCCTTGGGCTTCAAGCCTTCGGGCACCTCGGTCTTGTGGAGAGTGCCGATGATTGTCCCTTTGTTCGTCCCCTGCTTACCCCCCTCCTGGTGGGTGCCGTCCGCGTTCCTGCCTTTCCCGCTGCCTGCGTAGCTGTCGCCCAGGTTCAGCCAGAGGGTTCCGTCATCGCGGAGGACCTTCCTGACAAGCCGGAAGACCTCGACCATATTTTCGACGTACTTTTTCGGCGTGTCTTCGAGGCCGATCTGTCCTTCGGCGCCGTAGTCTCGGAGCCCATAGTAGGGTGGCGAGGTTACACAGCAATGCACAGACCTCTCGGGAAGGGTCGGCAGAACCTTCCGGCAGTCGCCTTGCAGGTGCTGTGTCGCTGACATCGCGACGGAGTGTAGAACAGAACCTGCTGTATGGCGAGGATTGCTCCGGGCATACAAGGGCCATTCTCTATTCGGCTTACGCATGGCGTCGCCCCTGCCGCTTAGCCCATTCGATGATCGTCAGATTGCCCAATGCGTCCTTCACGCCGTCGGCGACTGCATCGTCAATAGCGAAGAGCAACTCGTCCTTCAGCACGTCGTAGAACGGTACGAACACAAACACCATTGAAGGATTTTGGTCACAGCTCAAGAGGTCACTGGACGGTACGCATCACGTTATTTCCCCGAAGATGCTTCCGGCTTACGTTTCCGAGTTTCAGTGGAGGTACAACAATCGGAAGTCTGTGACGCATCTTTTCGATCTTCTCCTTTCACGCGTGTCGTCGCGGCAAGGTTGAGGAGCTTGAAAAATCGGTCTTTATCTGTGATTCTCTCGTCTTCTTTCTTCATGGAGAGTAAGATACCATACTGCTATGGCCACTGACGACACTCCCATTCCGGCTCCCCAAACTTCTGCCCAGGAAGAACCATCATTTGATCTGTCTATCACAAATGGGGCTGCAAAGAAGCTTCAGGCACTTATGGATTTATATGAAATCCAAACAGCAAAGGATGCCGTAGGTATGGCGTTGGAATTGCTTGATGCCGTGCAGGGGGCGAAAGACATTATTGTTAGGAGTAATGATGGAACAATGAAAGTGTTGAAAGTATCCCCACCTTCGCATGGTAAACAACAACAGCAAGCCCAAGGGCAAGCCTGAAGTTCTTGATCAAGAACCAAAAGGCTGGATTCAGGAGGTAATCAACCCTCTTGAGGAGAGGCTTGTGGCTGTAGAGGAACAATCAAAAGAGACGCATACCAAGTTACTCACGCCGCACTTATTTGAAACAGTTTTATGCGGAGCGATGAAGTCCCAATCGAGCATAAAAGACGCGATCAAATCTGTCCTTCTTGAGCAGTTGGCTACAGATTCACCGGCACGGGCAGAAATCAAAAAACTTCTGAAAGAACTCGCAATGGAAGATTGGAAGCTGTGGCTAAAGACAACAATGGGAAAGGTTGTTTCAGTGGCCGGAGCCGTGGTCTTGATAATTATAGGAGCGTTGATTCACAAGTGGATTGGCTAAGACTCCTGCACAGTTATTATCTTTTCGTGATCTTCTCAATCGCAACCTTAAGCTGTGTTAACCATGTTGTGAGATTATTCACGGATAGCATTCCAAGGTGCATCCGAAAGACGACCGTCAACGCTGTCGCATATCTGGCAAAGCTCGGCAAGATCTTTATGTAGTTGAAAAGTATTGTTTGTGAGTATCAAGAGGTTTTGCCTCATCTCACTCATTGCACTTGCAATGTAGAGGACCGCTAGTGTGTTCAAGACGATAGCAATGACGATTACAGTGAGCATGTGAGGGGAGGGGAAGTTCTGTAAGTCTATCACGCTTCACTTCCTAGCCATCAAGGGAAGGTCGCCCAGAAAATTCTTGGCAGTCTCCGCGAGCCCACGCTCGACTGTTGTGGTGCAGAGAGCCGCGTTATTGATCTCATCGATATGCACGACAATCGGCGGCCACGGCTTCAGTCGCCGGCGGGCGTGGTTATCAACCAGAATGATGATCGCACCCATGACGACGCGGGCAGAGTCGTCGCCGATGTCATCCCCCTTCTCGATAATCAGGATGCCGCCTGCCTGGAGGAACGCTGCGAGATTGAATCCCGGCCGGGCTCGGAGGGTGAATGCCGAGGAGCGGAAGACGCCCTCGATGAGCCTCACGGTGCTACCGACTTCGGATCGCAGTCCCCGCGGCGTCAATTGGGCAAGCTGCTCGAACTTGTAGCGAATGGCGGGCAGGGTGCAGTCCCGCAACATAGCCGCGAATTCAACGGAGCCCGGCACGAGAGCGAGCGGCAACCACTCGATGGGCTTCGCAATCGTTTGGGACAAGAAAAAGAGCAAAACGGCATACGTGTACTCCTCAAGGAGCGGCGTCTTGGCCATGCTCGTGGCATCGCGTCGCATGAGGAGGATTGCGGTGAACGCCTCCGCCTTCCGCTGGTCCTCACGACGCTTCTGCTCGCCTGTGGCCGTTGACGGTGTGAGCAGGCCGAATCCCAGCGTATTCACAAAGTCGCTGAGGTTCTGGTAGAGGATGTTGCCCTGCAAATGGATGAGGCACTGATAGGCGAGCGATTCCTTATGCGGGTCCAAAATGACTCGTGCCCAACCTGGGTTCGCCAAAATATCCCGCACCGCAGAGAGTGTCTTGCCGGCCCGCGTCATGCCGATCTTGAGCAGGCTGCATGGCACCAAAGGCAGCATGGCAATCAGCCACACCGGCCCGAGCAGCACGATGATGAGAAGCGTGAGGCTCATATGATCCCGTCGATTTCCCGTAAAAACACTTGCTTCGCCTTTTCCTGGCCCGCTTGAAGCTCGATGCCCGTAAGCCCCGCAGCCTCCAGTGCCTTCACCTTCTCGTCATGCCGCTGTTTCGCGGCCGCGGCCCTCTCGGCCTTTGTGGGCGGCGGCGGCAAGGCTGCGATGCGTCGGCGTTCAGCTTCCTTTGCCTCCAGCCGATCCAGCTCTTCAAGTTCGTCCTCGAACTCTTTCTGCTTCCGTTCGCGGTCCTCTCGGACTTTGGCCGCGATCAAGAACCCCAAGTCGCCTACGCTCATCGCCACAAGCACCGCAACGTACAGGGGCCAGAAGAAGGGCAGGCCGGCGAGCAAGAAGCCGGCGGCGAAGGTGTCCTTCTCCCACTTGCGACACCACCAAGCCCAGCTATGGCGAAGCATCGAAACACACTCCGCTTACCGGATGAGCCCATCCAACTCGGCCAAGTAGCGTCGCTTCGCCAATTCGATGGCCGCCTGTCGCTCAATGGGGTCCAGTTGTGCGGCGGTGATGGTGCGAAGACGTGCGAGGTAGCGATTGCTCGCCTCGGCGGCGAGCTCGTCGGTCGTCAATTCCCTGGGAATGGAAGCGATCCGGCGACGCTCGGCCTCGGCGGTTGCTGCTTCCTGGCGGCGGCATTCCAGACTGTCACCGACGGCGTTCCCGGCTTTCTTGATGCCCTTGCCCGTGAGCATCAGGGCGTCCCAGGCAAGGAGGCCCGTGCCCACTGTCAGAGCGACGCCTCCAAGAATGGGGCCGGCCGCGATAGCCAATGGAACACCTACGCCCAAAGCCAAGCCGTTCTGGACCACCGTGGAAGGGTCGTCGCTAGAGGCACGCTTGTAGAGCCAGCGAAACGGTGCGAGGAAGGCCATGTACGGAGCCTCCGGGCAGGGAATGAGCTGGCCCGATGAATCGGGTGCTCGAAAACGCTATTTGAGGAATAAAGGTGACGGGTTCTAGCCGTTTGCTAGCAGTACGAAATGACTCCGCCCGAGGCAGCCCAGAGCCAGTAGTCAGCTGGAGGCGATCCAGACTAGAGGTGTCGCATGGTCGTCGGGTCAACTTACCCAGACAAGCCCATCCATGAATGACGTAACATCACCATGTCAGGCAAGTCGCATGGTTGAAGCCATGCAAGACCCGAACTTTGGCAGCAAACACCTCTGAGCGGTAACGCACTAGAACCCGTCGTCTATGTCGGGAGCTTCATGCCCCGTCTTGAGTCGTGGCCCGGTTGACTAGGGAGCTGCATTTGAGATGCGTGCGGCTCCCGCCGTGCCAGCATCACCATCTTTGGCAGGCATTCCCACGATGTCAAGGGCTGCTGCCGTTTTTTTTGGATTTTGCCGCACACGAAAAAGCCCCCGTCACCGGGGGCCTCTGGGTTTCAGGGATCAGTTCTTCACGACCTGCATCGTCCTGCCGCTCTTGCAGCGGCTCGCGTCTGCCTTCGCCGCACAGAGGTAGGCGTCGGAGTACTGCTGCACGTCGCGGACGTTCGCCTTGTACCACTCCTCGTGGAACTGGTTCAGGAGCTTATCCGTGTGGTTGATGCGGAGCCGCTCCTCGATCAGCTTCCGGTTCTCGGGCCGCTCCCAGCGGGAGCTGAGGCCGGTCAGTGCCTCGAACTGGATGACGGTGAAGATGAACGACAGGGATGCCAAGCCGGTGATGTAGTGAGAGAGACGGTTCATCGGGGAAGGGGAGAAAGGGAAGTGGGGGGACTTTGACAAAGTTCTAAAGGGTTGTCAATAGGCCAAGCCGTTTGCTGACATCGCCGTAGTATTTCCTGCCGATCGGTCCCCACTTGGGGTCCGACGGGCTTATGGCACAGGCCGGGCAGTTGTGGTGGGTGACGACGAGCTTGATGTTGCCGTCGTACAATTCGTACCGCTCGGCCACCATGTCGGCCATCCGGTCGAGCTGGTATCGCCAGTCATTCCATTCCTTCCATTGCGGCTTTGCGAGGAAGTTCTTGGCAGACATGCCGTGATGCACGCACGCGTTGTACTGAAGGATGCCGAACGAACAGCCGCCATCGCCGATCGTCGTTTCCGAGAGACTGCCGGCTTCCTGGATGAGCTGGGCGACGAGAAGCTTCTGGTGCTCGCGATTCGTGATGCCCTTCTTCAGAAGCTGACGCTGATAGTACGCGAGTCGCTCGTTCTTGTAGGCCGGGGCGGCTTTCCACTGCCAGGTGTCAGAATGAGGGGCTTTTTCCGTCTTCATAAGCGGGGACAGGTCTACGATGGGCTGAAAGACCAGGGCATACGCTCTGGGAAAGACCGCATCTATTAGTCGGCTTGCGGTGCTCCGAACGCTAAAGGGCACTCATTCGCATCCTTCACGCATTCGATGTTCTGAGCGAGCTTCTTGTCCGCCTCAACATACTCGATGTGGCAACCGTAGGTGTCCTTCTTGATCTGCTGCTGCACGGGAATGTCTTCGGCGGCGAGTTCTTGGGGGGATGGCTCGGAAGCGACAAGCCCTCGGGCAATGAACGAGACGAGGACGATGATGCCGAGAGAAAGCCAAATGCCTTTGTTCGTAAGGAAGTCTTGAAAGGTACGCATAAGAGAAATGGGGGAGAAAGTTGGGTGTAGGTGTTAACAGGGACTGAGTTGAATGTAACCGAGGTAGTCCAGAATGAGCAGGCCGATGGTGACGCCGATGATTTGACCAGTGAATCGCATATCAGTAGGTAGGCATCTTGCCAGCATTCTCGGCGTAGAAGTGCGCCATCCACAGAAACGAGTAGATCGTGGATACCGCGAGTGAGCCGAGCACGACACACGAGTAGACTTTGAACAGATACCAGGACATAGAAGGGATTGGGTATGGATGTAAGCGTCTCTTGATGAGACGTTACCATCATACCAGAAATTAAGCTTTTCCGCAATGGCTGGTAAAGGCATTCGAGCGGCCCTATAGGCCGTTCCGCGTGGTCGTCTCTGGCGAAACGTGTGATTCACCCGAATGCCGCTAACAGACATCGCCCCGCAGAGTCCCCAAGACTGGCGGCCGGAAGGCGACGCTTCCCGCCTGGCCTCTCGTTTATCCTGCCCGCCCATGCAAGACGGGCATTTAACGTGGGCTTCCTACTCCCACGGCCGCGAACCAAGTGCTTTCGCACCGCCAGACGTGGAGACTCTGGGGTCCCGTCAGACACATCGCTCCCTTGGTGGGCGTGGTGGGAGCCGCTATAGCCTCGGTAGCCCCCGCTTCTTGCGAAGCCGCCTCTGCGGGCTAGTTCCGCGTCGGGATAGTAATGTCCTTCAGGATTCGATGGTGTGAAATATCCAGAGGGGGCGGCGGGGGTTCGGACTCCGCGATGGGTGCCCGTGCCGCGAAGCATCACCCGTGCCTGCAACTGGGGACGAGCTCCCCGTTCGCGGTCAGCATTTCGCCCCCTCTCGGTATTCAGTGCGATGGTGTAAAGGATCAGTCAATCCTCAGTCCGCAGAGCGTCATCACGTCGATCTCTCGGCTCCTGCGGTCCGTCCAGAGCACACAGGCGAATTCGGCCTCCCTTGACCAGTTACCGGGATAGTGGTCGATGAGGTAGGCGACGAGGGGGGTGAGGTCGGCGAAGGTCATGGCTTTGGGCGGTCCTGATTCTTGCGAGGTGCCTTCCCGCCTTTGCTGCCGATACGGCGGTAGTAATCAGCGTCTGCCTTCGCTTTGGTAGCGATCCCGCCCCTAAATCCGGCCTCAGAGCGGCCACTGGCCTTCCTGGCGGCCTGGGGTGGCTTTGTCTCCTCCTGAACGATCCTGTGGGCCTTCTTGTGGCTCTGGAGGGACAGGTAAAAGCGATCGGGAAGCTTTACCCCATGAACCGGGTGCGGGTGCCGCCATCCATATCGACAATCCTGACACCTCTTCGGCTCTGCCTTGTTCTCCTTCGCCCATTCCATCGTCTGCCACTCAATCTTCTCCCCGCACTCTCCACAGAAGCCCGGTTGCACCTTGTTGGCAAAGCACAAGCTGCACATATCCTTCCACTCTGGCTCGTCGGGGTGGATGACAGGTTCGCCGTGCCCCCGGCACCAGCGGAAGCCTCTCTTGAGATTGCCGATGGTGGTGGAAGGGGAGAGCATGATTAGGCGGCGATGAGGCGGGCGTTCGCTTCCGCTGGTGTCTTTGGCTCCCATTGGTGAACGAACGCAACAGGCGTCGTGGCATCCAGCACACGGAAACCTTCGCCGAGGCGATAGAATGTCCAGGGACCAGGAGTAGGCGATGAGGCGGGCGTTCGCTTCCGCTGGTGTCTTTGGCTCCCATTGGTGAACGAACGCAACAGGCGTCGTGGCATCCAGCACACGGAAACCTTCGCCGAGGCGATAGAATGTCCAGGGACCAGGAGTATGTGACATGGAGTAGTGGGGAAGGGACGTACCCATCATAGCAGTTTACTATCATAATGCAAGCATTCTGTCCAGCGGATGTAATTGCATTTTGCTATCACTCCTTTATGGTGCAGCCATGACGACACCACGACGCATCGCGTCCATCATCTACTGGAAAACCGAGGAAGAACGGTCAGACGCCCAGGCCAAAGCCGAGGAGCACGACGAAAGTTTTTCCTCATTCTGTCGGAAGCTTGTTCGCCGTTCTCCCCACAAGAAATGACTCCCCCCGAATCCTGCTCCATCCGCAAGTCCCCGCTCCTTTGGATCGAGAAGACCTTCAAGCTCACCCCGCAACCGCTCAAGAAGGGCGTCTCCCCGGATGAGCCCGTCATCTTCTACCGCCCTTCGCATTTTGAGCCGTTCGC
>Ga0163154_10002167_pt1 | contig 29059 bp, 27 predicted proteins | sample OliLakLV19MP9P1_FD_148649 | JGI IMG/M metagenome (GOLD analysis project Ga0163154, IMG submission 148649) | Freshwater microbial mat bacterial communities from Lake Vanda, McMurdo Dry Valleys, Antarctica - Oligotrophic Lake LV.19.MP9.P1 | ecosystem: Environmental > Aquatic > Freshwater > Lake >... | reverse complement strand
CCCGGCGTAGAACCTTCTACTGTGTATGTGGAGATGAGCCGCGCTTTTTGGGATAACTTCCAGACGAATGCGAATTTAACGACTGCCTGTTCCGCCGCCCTAGCCGTCGTCAGCACCCGCCCCGAAGCGGTGGAACTATTGAATCTTTATGGCAGCCGCAGCCCACGCTATGAACCCGCCGATCTGTGTCCGTTCTGAGGAGTCCTATAGCTTAAGGGAAATGCTTTCCTTCGAGCGTTTGCTTGAAAATCCCTTCATCCGCAAATCAACCCAACAAAACCCTTGACTGATCTAATAGCTTGACGATGCTTTAACCGACTATTAAGCAAAAGCACCTATTTAGGCACTCCAAAAGGGGATAAAAATCAAATGACAGATATGCGATACTGCTAATTGACGATTATTTGTCCTGTAAGACAATTTTGGGGAATGACTATGAGCAAACAATTTGATCTTATCGTAATTGGAACGGGTTCTGCCGGGAGTTCAGTGGCAAAAAAATGTGTAGGGGCTGGTTGGAAAGTCGCCATTATCGATTCGCGGCCTTTTGGCGGAACCTGTTCGCAGCGCGGTTGCGACCCTAAAAAAGTGCTGGTTGGCGCGGCGGAAGTGGTCGATTGGCAGCGCCGCATGAAAGCGAATGGTGTATCCGGTAAGGATGTCCAAATTGACTGGGCGGAATTAATGCGTTTTAAACGCACTTTTACCGAATCTGTACCCGATAGAACCCAAAGAGAACTGACAGAAGTGGGCATTACAACCTTTCACGGACGGGCCCAATTTACCGATGCAACGACATTGCAAGTCAATGAGGAAACACTGACCGGACGTTATGTGGTTATTGCGGCGGGTGCAAAACCGGTTGATTTAGGCATACCGGGGATAGAATTTGTGACGACCAGCGACCAATTTTTAGATTTGGACGCACTGCCCAAGCGGATTGTATTCATCGGCGGCGGTTATATCTCGTTTGAATTCGCGCATATCGCGGTACGTGCAGGTTCTGAGGTTACGATTTTACACAAAGGTAAGCGCCCCTTAGAAGGCTTTGATGCTGATCTCGTCCAGCAGTTATCCGAGGCTTCGCGTGAGGTAGGCATTGACCTGCAAACCGAGATCGAAGTCACGAAGATAGAACAAAAAGATAAATCGTTCCTCATCCATACCTCGAAGGACTCAAAGCCTATCCCAGCCGATTTAGTGGTACATGGTGCAGGTCGTGTCCCCGATATTGATGATATGGCATTAGAAAAAGCAGGGATCGAGCGCAGTAAACGCGGCATAGTCGTGAATGAATTCTTGCAGAGTGTGTCAAATTCGGCTGTCTATGCGGCTGGAGATGCCGCAGATTCCGATGGGCTTCCGCTAACACCTGTTGCCAGCGCAGAAGCATCAGTAGTCGCTCGTAATTTGCTGGAAGGGAATAAGACTAAACCAAACTTTACTGCCACACCAAGCGTTGTTTTCGCTATACCACCTCTGGCTTCCGTCGGCCTTACAGAAGAAGAAGCCAAGGAGCAGGCCTTAAAGTTTAAGGTCAATTATGAAGAAACCTCCACTTGGTACACATCGCGCCGTACCAATGAAAAACACACAAGCTTTAAGATATTGGTAGAAGAAGGCAGCGGGCGAATCTTGGGGGCGCACCTGCTCGGCGCACACGCTGAGGAGGTGATTAACCTATTTGCGCTGGCGATCCGCCATAATCTGTGTGATACCGATCTGACAGATATGCTTTACGCTTATCCCACTTTTACTTCCGATCTGGGATATATGCTTTAGCATTTTGTGTTCCTTTGGAGGCGGCGATTCCTTTTTACTTTTAATCGCTTGACGATGCCTTAACCGCCTATTAAACTAACGCATCTATTCAGGCATTCCATAACGGGATAAACAACAGATGACCGATACCCGATTCATCAATCCAGCAACCATGCCCTCCCCACGCGGTTATACGCAGGTGGTCGAAACGGCGGGAGGCCGCACGATTTATATCGCCGGACAAGTGGCGATGGATGCTGCTGGGAATCTCGTCGGTGCAGGCGATTTAGCCGCCCAAACCCGGCAGGTGTTCGAGAATTTGAAGGCCGCGCTGGAATCTGTCGGCGGGAATTTTTCTCATGTAGTGAAGTTCACAATTTTTATGCTCAATGTTTCGCAGGTACAGATCGTGCGCGATATTCGTGATGAGTATGTGAACACCCAAAGCCCACCCGCCAGTACTCTCGTCGGCGTGACCGCGCTGTTCCGCCCTGAATATGTAATCGAAATTGAAGCTATCGCTGTTATTCCCGCCTAACCATAGAGGAAATATGTCCGATTTACTGTCTTACTTCCAGACCCAAAAACAAACAATGGTCGATCTTTTAACCGAACTTATCAATCACGAGAGTTTTACGCAGGCCAAAGCCGAAACCGATCAACTCGGCGCGTATATGGAATCGCAGTTTAACGCGCTCGGTGCATCGTCCGTCACGCGCATTCCGCAAACGGAAGTGGGCGATTTTCGGCTGGCGAAATGGAACGAAACCGCACCCGGCAAACCGATTCTGTTCCTCATCCACATCGACACAGTTTGGCCTATCGGCACGTTAGCCGAACGTCCGCCGCGCATTGACGACGAAGGCCGCTTATTCGGTCCCGGCGCGATTGATATGAAAGGCGGCATCACCGTCGTACTGAGTGCGCTGCGCGGACTCAAAGAACGCGGCGAGATGCCCAACCGCCCGATCTGGGTGCTGATGACTACTGATGAAGAAGTCGGCAGCATTCATTCGATTCCTGTGATTCGGGAAGTCGCGCCGTCGTGCGGGTTGGTATTGGTGATGGAACCCGCCACCAAAGAAGGCGCACTCAAAACATGGCGGAAGGGAATAGCCACCTATGAGATGAAGATCGAAGGCCGCCCGTCTCATGCCGGAAATGCGCCGGAACAGGGCATTAACGCTATCGTTGAATTGGCACAGCAAACGATGAAGCTCAACAGCATGAACGACCTCAAAAACGGTATTTCGGTTTCGGTCACGATGGTCAGCGGCGGGTCAGCCAGCAATGTGATTCCCGCCCACGCCAGCGCCCATATCGACACGCGCTTTCTCTCGATGCGGGCGATGGAAGGCTTGCAAGAAAATATCCTCAGCCTTGAGCCGTTCCTCCCCGGCGCAAAAGTGGCGGTGGAACTGCTCCACGCCCGCGAACCGATGGAACACAACGACCAGATGAAGCGCACCTATGCCCAATGCAAGGCGATTGGCGAAAGCTACGGTCTGACGGTACGCGAGGATGGCAGCGGTGGCGGCAGCGATGGCAATATCACCGCCAGCATGGGCATCCCCACCCTCGACGGATTAGGGCCGCAAGGCGATGGCCTCCACGCGCTGCATGAGCATGTCGTCCTGAATAATTTGCCGCTGCGGGCAGCCCTCATCGCAGGGATACTCAAAGATTGGGTGTTTGAGGCTTAATATTTTTTAATGCCAAGACCCAAGGGACACCAAGAAGGCTCAATAAGTATTTCTTGGTGTTCTTGGTGACTTGGTGGTTCAAAATTCTTCTTGTTGTTCGGCCTCCATCGCATCACGCACCTGGATGAGTTCATCCCGCGAGGTGATGCTCCGCAGCGTGACGATCCAATCATGAATCGTCGGACTCATCGCCCGAATGTCGCGCACGGCGGGGCCAATCGGGTCTTCGCCACCAATCCCCGCGATTCCACCTTGATAGCCGCCGTAAAATGCGAAATATGCTTGATTCAGCTTGCGGATCTGGTAGCCATTCGCATAAAAAATTTCACGCCGCGCCTCCATATAGGCTTCGACCTCATCAATCAACCCATCAGTGATCGCTGTATACGCATCTGTTATGGCAATGCTTCCGGCGATTTCTGCCAGATCACGCTTGCGCTCCATCGCAGCGATGTGCGCCATATAATGATCGACCTTCATTCGCGTCTGATTCATCGCATAGCCAAAATCGAAATCGGGTGTTTGTTGTTGCGCGGACACGCGATTTTGTGTCCCGACGGTTACATTCTCAGCTTGCGTCACCAATTCCGGGTAATACCGCGCCATCACGCTCTGTGCGATCTCTTTACCGAACAAATCCGCCACCGTCTCGTTGATAATCCGCGCCTCGCCCATGAAATCATACGAGAGTCCCAGCGGATACATGAAAAAATAATGATGCGACCACTCATGCGAGAACGTCTCTATCGCCCAACGCAGATTCGACGTTTCCAGAATCATCGCCGGATACAGCGCGATCCCGCCCAGCGGCACAATCAGCGTGGAGACATCTTGCGCCGTATCAATTCGGTCTTCCAGCGCGGCAATCTCGTCAATCGGCATCGGGTCAAGGTTGATCGACACCTCAAACCGGATTTGGTCACGCGGCGAGACGATCAACAGGTTCGGCACTTGCGTAAAGTGCATCGCAATCGGCGGAATAAGCTGCCCCGCCACGCCGAATCCTTCATCCACCAGCACCGCCGCGACCTGCCCTTCTAAAATCGCCTCCATCAAGGGCTGGCGACTCCGCAAATCTGCTCGTAAAGAATCGCACTCCGCACGTAAATCGGCGGAAGCGGCTTGCGCGTCAGTGATATTCGGATCACTGAAAACGGCATTGACTTGATTTTCCAAATCCTGCGCCAGCGCCATATCCGCCATATAATCGCGCACGGTTTGGCTGCGATCTTCTTCGCTCATATAGGGCTGTACGCCCCACAACACCTGCGCCGCTTTACTGGCTATCGCGTCGATCTCCCACGCCAGATAATCAAACTGATGATCGCTCGTCATCACGGCGACGGCATTCCAGCGCAAACCCAGCGGAAAGCTCGAATATTGGATGAGCATCAAAAAGAGGAACAGGCCAATCGTCCAGCGCACCGCCCGCCATGCGTGAAAAATCAATCGCCGCAAAAATCGAATTATGTGCCTCAGCATGAGCAATTAGGCGACCACTTCAACAATTACCCGCACTTTACCGCCGAGTTTTTCAAAAAACTCCGTCAAAACATCCCATGTCAACGGAAATCCGGCGCTGTCCGCCGCGCCAATATACATCAGCGTATCCATGATGAGATCGACATTTTCACGCTCTGGAATTTCTGGATCAATTAAGCCCGTTTCTGCCCAATCCACCAACTGCGCCAAAGTGATTTCTTGGTTGAGATAGGCATTTAATTTTTCAAGGATGCTCTTGCTCGTTATCGTCAACACGTTCTTGTCCTGTCTCTAAATAGCGGTGTCCACTATCAACCGGATATTTTTGATGCGTTTCAATCAGCTTATCCGCATCATCGTAAATTTCCTGTACAAAGCTGATCGTGTTTTCGTCTTTATCGACTATTTTAACATATCTGCACCAGCCGAAATCTCTTCCCGGACGCTGCCGCCAGTAGCGTCGTCCACCATCCGGCAAATCCTTCCAATTTGGGTAAGCACGTTCATTCTCTTTGCGTGTCGCCATCACTCCCCTGCTCGCCAGCCGATAACACCATCATCTACACCTGCTTGATGATAAGCAATTGTATATATCGAATTCGTTTCAACATCCAATACCCACAAGGGGCGTTGATTTCGTCCGGGGGCAAGCATGGCTAAAAGAGGTGCTGTCGGTGACCAAGCAATTCCCTCAGAGGCCATCAAACACGTATCAATAATGTACTGGTTTTCAACATCCGCAACATAAACTCTTTGACCTCTATCTACAATTGAACCGCTATATACTTCAAACGCCAAATAACGATTATCTGCGGATCAAGTTAAATTAGGGCTATCGCTATCATGACCGAAGACTGAAATAATCTGACCTTCCTCCAATGTTGCAAAAATCGTGTCTAAAAGATTACCCTCTCGATCATATAGCCATAGACCACTACCGGCGCTAACGAAATAATGACTATTTTGAGACCAATCGACTAGATTACCAAGAATACTCTGTCTTATGAGCTGTCCAGAGGGCAAATCATATAAGCTCATGTGCTGAACGAAACGCATTCCATCGTTTGAAGGAAAAAAAGCATAGCTAGGACTAATATCAATTTCCTAAGCTGTGACTTCTTCTGTAAAAAGATTTACAGTCACAGGATTTAATTCCCGCCATTTTGACCCGGTATAATACACAAATCTTTCATTATCCAACCACACAATTGGATTAACGGCTGTGAATTCGGAGCCGCCATAAAAAAGCACATCCCAGTTAATCCGCCTTTCTTGAATAGGTAAATCTGTCGAATAGAGAGTCAGGTCACCAACGATATACGCCCAATCAACCAAGTTGTCATTTTGAGAAATACTGCCACGCGGTAAAGCATACCATGCACCGTCAGGCGAAAGTGCGCCACCGGGGATGCTATGTGGCGCAACAATATAGGGTACTTCCCGATTACTATTCATTGCATGAAGCCCTGCCCAACCAGTCATCAAAATTGTTCCATCATACGTCCAATTGTCTGGCGGGGTGATCGGTTCGCCGACGCAGCGCTGCACAATAGGCCAACCTTCGGTATCCGGTGAAGATGTGGCTTCCGGCGTTGATTCCTGTGCGGAAAGAATCAGGGGTGGCAAAATGAGCGTAAGCATGAGGATAAAGAGCAGGCGGGTTTTCATGAAAGTGGCCTCCGACGATCAAACGGTAGTTTGAGTGTATATCGTCTGGCGCGGATTGTCGCCTACGCTTGCCCTACGCTTTTTTAGTGATGAGGGATGAGTAACGAGTAATGAGAAACAAAAGAAGTAAATCCACGAAAAATTGGAACCACCAAGACACGGAGGACACCAAGAGAATTTCTCAACAATCCTCTTGGCGCTCTTGGTGACTTGGTGGTTAAAAAATTAAATGGCCTTCACAGTTTTACCTTCGCGTCTTTGCGTCAGATTCCTGCATTAATCGTACTTAAAGCGGCTGACGGCGATACCGAAAATGACCGCCGTCATCGCCAGCAATACGCCGACTTCCGGCAGCACATCAATCAGCCCGCGATTGTAGAAGATCAAATCGTTAAAGCCGTCCATCGCCCACGCAACGGGCGAAATATGCCCGATGATTCGCATCGCATCCGGCACGATTTCCAGAGGCCACCACGCGCCACCTAACGGAGCCATCGTCAGCGAGAAGAACAGCGTGATTCCGGCGGCCTGCTGATCGTTATCCACAAGGGTCGCCAGCAGGAACGTAATCGCGGAAACACAAATCGAGAACGCCACCATAATCAGCAGCAGCCCGATGACATTGCCACCGAAGCTGAAATCAAAGACGAAACTGAGCAAAATCCCGAACCCAAACGCGACGAGATATTGAATCATCCCCATTGCAAAACGCGCCAGCAGCTTGCCCCCCAAGAACTGTGCGCGGCTGACGGGCATCATCATCAGACGTTGCAGCGTCCAATTTTTACGCTCGGTCAGCAGCACATAAACCCCTGCCAGCACCGTAAACATGACATACATCGTCCCCATGCCCGGCACGGATTGGCGGAAGCCGCTGTTGCCGCTGTCATCCGATGGATCAACCCCACTCACGCTGTAGGCCACCGTCGCCGGAGCAGCGTTCCATGTCTCACGCGCACCATCATACGCCTGCTGACGGAAATCCGCCCTATCTTCGTCGTTGGTGAACGTGAAGCCTGATTCATCGTAGACCTGTAAAGCCGTCTGCGCCGCGACAGAAGACGCACTCACGCGCTGTGCCGCCGCCTGTACCGATTGCAGTAAAGCGCTCGGCTGTGTCGGATTTTCCTCCGAGCGATAAACCACATCCAACGGCTGCCCATCAACAATCGCCTGCCCAAATCCCGCCGGGATCTCGATAATGGCGCTGATTTCGCTGTCGTCGAGCCGCTGCTGCGAGGTTACTAACGTTAATGCGGAAGTCTCAGAGTCAGCTCCTATATTGCACACATCCTCAACCACCGCGCCATCCGTGTCAGTGATCTGCCCATCATCTACGGGACACAGCACTAATGTATCATTCACCTCGCGTAGCGTTTCCAAAAATTGCGCCGAAAGTTCGCTGCTGTCGTTATCAAAGACATCAATCAGGGTGCGTGTTGCCCCGCCGGATGACGAAAATGCCCCATTCGCCAACCCGACGAGGAAGATTAGCGCAATCGGCTGCAAAATCAGGCTGACCCATATGCCGCGTTCCCGTAGGCTGATACTCAAATCATTGAGTGCAATTTGTATCGTTTTTATCATAGCTGTTAGCCTTTAGCTGTTAGCAATTAGCGGTCAGCGATGAGCATTCAGCAAAGCGCCTACAGTCAGCAGTCTGAAGTTTGGACTTCACACTTTTAACTCATTGCTCATCACTCGTTACTCATCGCTCATCACTCTAAATATCCTGCCGACGGTTGAAGATCACCATACTCGCGCCAAACAATACCAAGCCGATCATCAAGAGAAAGACGATATTCGTCCAAACGGGGCCTTCGCCTGCGGAAAGTGTCGCCAGCGCATCCGATCCCCAATGGACGACTGAGAATTTTTCTAGAAATTCCGTGATGGGGAAAGAAGGCAGCGTAAAGAATGCCCCACCCAAAGCGCCCATAAATAACGCCACCACGCTCCCGATCACCTGCGATTGTTCCGGTGTTTTACTCAGCGCAACTGGCAGCATCCCTACCCCCGCTGATGCAATAGACAGCGCTAAAATGAGTATTATCAGGCTGCCCCAATCAGTCCCCCAGATCAACTGAAACTCACCTTGCAGGAGCGCGTTCACCAGCGTAAAGCCGATGAACAAAAACACCAATTGCAGCAGCACCATCACGAAAATGCCGAGCAGCTTGCCGATCAATACCAGCAGACGCGATGTCGGCGAGACGAGCATTCGTTGCAGCGTCCCGTTACGCCGTTCTTCAAGAATGCTGGCTGCACCGCCGCTTGCAGTAAACAATGCGAAAAACGTTGCCTGAGCGCTGCCGAACAAGACCAATAAATTAGCGGAGGCTTGCTCACCGCTGGCATTCTGCTGCTGGATTCCCACTGTCTTAAATGTGCCATCAAATGCACAAGTAAAATCGGGATTAAAGTCTCCAGCATTGTTCGCAGTCAGAAAGGTCAAACCAAAGGACGGATTAGTCTGTGCGCGGGCAATCATCGCGTCAAGAGTTGATTTAACAGCGACTTGTCCGGTCAGCACCTGATTCAAGATGCTCTCTACCACACTTCGAATAATGCTCGGCGAGACACTGCGTCCACTGTCGCCATAGACTTCAATTTGCACGGGGTCGAACTCTGGATGCGCTTGCGAATACGTGACGCTTTCGCTGAAGTTCGCCGGAATAATAATGGCAGCAGCATACGTGCCATCCTCTACCCCCGCCCGCGCCGCCGCCGCATCAGCGACTAAGGTCGTATCCGTCAGATCAAACAGTGTCGTTGTGTTAGTGGTGTTTTCTGTTTCGGTGTTCCCCGCCTGTGCTGCCATCTCTGCGCCCGTGACCTGCTGCGTTGATTCAGCGACATCACACGCGGCTGGATCGGGTGTGGCTTCCGGCAAGACAGCCGACGTACCCGCTCCACCAAGTTCAAATGTTCCGGCGGTGGCTTCAGGCGTAGTATCTTCTTCCGTCACATCGCTCGCCTGATTTTCTGACGGCACAAGCGCATTGACGAAAATTTGTCCGCCATCAAACCCGCCTGCCCCCGTATCGAGATTGACCAGCGCCACCGGAATATCGCTGATCGGCGAGTCGCTCCCGTTGACAATCTGGCTGAACGCCAGCGCGATGATCGTGGCAATCGCCAGCGGTGTGACGATCATTATCAAAAGTAAGCTGCGGTCTGTAAACGTCCCGCGTATATCTTTCCAAGCAATCGTCCAGAGTTTAGTTAACATATTAATCCCTCAACGCTCGCCCGGTCAGATGCAAAAATACGGCTTCCAGATCAGGTTCGCGCACTTCTACCGACTGAATTTCGATACCTGCATCATTGATAATGTTGATGATCTGCGGCAGCGCTTTACGTCCGCGCCTAGCATAAACCGTAATCGTGCCGTCGAGCGTCTGCGTGGAACGCACAGCGGTAACGGTTCCTGTCGAACGCTTATCTGTTTCCGCGCCCTCTGTGGTGTCGCCGTTTGTAAGTTCAATCGCCGCATAATCGACTTTCGTCACGCCTTGCGCTTCTTCACGAATGCGCTTGAGTAGGGTTTCCAGCACGCTTTGTTCACCGACATTAAACAACAAGCGATCTTCCTCGCCTACCTGCTGCGTCAGTTCGCCTTGTGTGCCGAGCGCAATAATCGTGCCGTGATCGATAATGGCGACACGATTGCTGAGTTCCTGCGATTCTTCCATCAGATGGGTGGTATACAGCACCGTCATTTTGTATTCATCGCGCAGCCGAATCACCGTATCCAAAATGCGGCGGCGGCTTTGTGGATCAATGCCGACGGTTGGTTCATCCATATAGACCAACTGTGGTCGATGCAGCAGCCCCACGCCAATATTGACGCGCCGCTTCATCCCGCCCGAAAATGTTTCGATTCGGTCTTTAGCACGATCCGTCAGATCAATAAATTCCAGCACTTCATCCACGCGCTTTTGCAAATCAGCGCCGCCCATGCTGTACATCTTGCCGAAAAATTCCAGATTTTGCCGTGCGGAAAGCGTTGGATACAGCGCGATCTCCTGCGGCACCACGCCAAGCAGTTTCTTGGCTTCCATCGGCTGCCGCGTAATCGAGAAGCCGCCGATTTTGGCATCGCCATGCGTCGGCGTGAGCAGTCCGCTAATCATCGAAATGGTGGTCGATTTGCCTGCGCCATTTGGCCCTAGCAGGCTAAAAATTTCACCGCGATAAATATCCAGATCAATGCCTTTGACGGCCTGTACTTCAGTGCCATCCTTGCGCTTATACGTTTTTACCAGCCCTCGTGCTTCCACTAGCGTTTCCATAGCTTTCTCCTTTTAGCAGCGATTAGCTTTTAACATTTCGTAATGAGCAAAGTAGTTGACTAAGTAAATTTTTAAACTTGTCACTTTTAACTCATCCTACTTATTCTTAAATACGAAAAATTAGGGTAAACGGTTGCCCTCTTCTCCCGCTTCACCGTCAAACTGGCGCACAATCTCGAGTTTGCTTTGCATCCAATCAATTTGAGCGCGGAGCATCGTAATTCCATAATCCAGCGTCATCGCATGTAGGTTGCCCTGCCGAGTCACCAGATCAAAACCTGGGCTATATCGGCTGCGATCTCGTTCCAATGCTGTAGCCAGCCCTTCGATTTGCTGAATGCGAACTTCAAATAAATGGATGAGTGTGTCTTGGCTCAATAAATCCCCAAAAAACAACTTCCCCACCCATGCCTCACGAGTGTGTGTTTCGTCCATCGGCTCTGCCAGCCAGCGCAGCAGTTCTTCGCGTCCGGTAGAAGTGAGATGGTAGACTTTCTTATTAGGGTTTTCTGTCTGGATAATATCTTCAACTTCAACCCAACCCTGTTCCTCAACTTTATGAAGCGCCCGATATATTTGGCTTTGCTCCGTCCACCAAAAATGCTGAACGGTCTCCTGAAAAACCTTATTCAGGTCGTAACCAGAAAACGAGTTCCACGTTAATAAGCCTAAAATCATGTGGGGTAAAGACATAGCAGCAAAACCACCTAAAGGCACTTACCTCTATATGCAATTACATATACTATCAAGATAGAGGCAAATTGCGATGCTGTCAACATCTTGATTTTAAGTAGCTCAAGATTTAGGTTAGGGAATCACAAAACCCCGCCACAAGTTCAGCAGGTCATCAAAATAAAAAACAGAGGCTATAAAAGCCTCTGTCTAATATTCGATATAGCGTTTCCAGGCATCGGGGCCGCTACCCACCGCAATCACCAAATAACTTGTGCGAGGGGTCTTTGGCTCCCATCGCAGGCGCATCCCGGCTTCATGTGCCAAGCGGTTGCCCTTACGATGATTACACCCCCCACAAGCGCAGGCCGTGTTGCTCCAGGTATCTTTGCCACCCTTGCTGCGCGGGATGATATGATCGACGGTAAAATCACTTTTACCGAAAATCTTCCCTTTAACTACCGATCCGGGCTGCACACCGCAGTACACGCAAATGTAATTATCGCGCACCAACACCCCTTTGCGGCTCCAGTGGGCTTTGCGACGTGGCACATTGATGTACGTCCGCAAAGCGATGACCGAAGGCACGGGAAACTGCTCACGCACGGTATTCAAAAACTTGCCTGTTTGCTCAATGACCGTCGCTTTTTCCGAAATTAACAGATTGATAGCGCGTGGCACAGAGATGACGGCTAACGGTTCCCAAGTGCTTCCATTGAGTAAAAGCACACGACTTTGTAAGATTTTAGCACTGGACACGAGTAAAATTCCCTCTCTACTCGCACATTATTTCACAACTTCATTATAGCTCATTTTAGCAAATTTGCCGCCAAATAGTGACTTATTACGTAGGAACTTAAACGATTTTTAACATTGTGTGATGTCCATAAATCCCGGCGGTTGGACGGAGCCAACACCCCTATCAGCCATCGTGACACGCTCAATGCACGCGATGCGCCCCGCCGCCGGATTTTTAAGAAAATTAGTATTACCACCTTTGTGGATTGTATGGCGTAGAGGGAGCAAAGCGTCCTTCGCTCCCCTAATGTTTAGGTCAATGCTGATTGAAACTGCTTGCCACTACCATTAAACCGCTGCTCGTGCTTATAACCCGTTTACGCTGTTACGATAGATCTCACCCAGATGAAACGTTTGAATTTCGGTGGTCTCTTTTAGTAAGTCTGACCAGCCGTCACTCGTTGCCAAAAACGAGGACAGCCGTATTGCTTTGCTTCAGTTGCGTGATCGTATTCGTCCATGTGATCGTATTCGTCACTACTCATAAGGCAATCCTTTCGTTATTGTCCTTCAGGAAACACTGCTTGGCCTACCGTGCTTCCTATCATTTCAATCCATATTGTCGCACAATGCTTATCCTTACCGATATAGTACGCAGTTCTTAATTTTACGATCTTTAGTCACCTTTTTCAGGCGCTCTGTTGATCGCTGCGCGGTTTTTCCACGACCCGCAAAACCGATTCCCGGCGAACTTCTTCCCGCCGGGTATCGCGCTTGTTCAATTCCTGAAGGGTTTCCTGCGCGGTATAGATCACATCCTTCAGTAAAGCCACCAGTTCGCGTTTGTTCATGGTCGTGACCGTGTTAAGCTGCCCGTCACTGGCAGCACTGTGCAGTTCGTCGAGTACCTCGAACAGCTCCGCCAAATTGTTCTCAGTGTAAAGGTTGGCGCGGTTGTGTTCACTAATCTGCATCATGATGTTGTTCCTGGCTTTTATAGTCGTATCATTACAGGCGAAACAAAAAAGGGACGTGAGACTTTTTCTATCAGTCTCACGTCCCTTTTTATCTTGCAAGGAACTCTTCTGCACGGTGGCTTGGCTTTTTACGGCCTTCGCCTTCGTGAGTGAGACTGACAGGTTAATGGATTCTGGCTATCGGCTGCGCCCACGAAATGACGCAATCCACCCATACCGAAACCCAGCCCATAGGGGATCCCCGACGGCACTTTAACGCCATACGGTTGCGCTACCCCACCATTGCGCGTAAGCGCTCCGGTGAGTTGGCGGAATCCACCCTTGGAATTTGCTGTGCTGCCAAAAAGCAGCAAGCCGAGTTGGGTGGTGGGTGCGGATAACCAGCGGGTTGCCATTTTTTGTCCTAAGCGCCTTTTTCTACGGTTGTATCTTCGAGCATGGCCTGAATGCTTTCGCCAGTAATGAACACCCGGCGCATACCGCTGGGTTTGCTCACTTGAAGATGTCCTCGTTTAATGAGGCGTTTGAGCGTACTCAGGCTAATGCCGAGCGCTTCTGATGCTTCTTGTCTTGAATAAACCGCACCAGGCTCAATACGCGGCTTTGTAGTATGTTCCATCATCTTTTCCGTCCTTTACACTGCATAATACACATTACCATATTCCAGAATGGTCGTCAAGGGTTTTAATCTACGCTTAAATGTTCATAACTAGGCTAAACCGTCCTTAAAGGTTCATACGAGCGCAACAAGGCAATTACTTGACAAGCCGCGCTAACCCATCGCATAATTAGGAAGATAGGCGACAATGGAGACAGTCCATACAAAAACGCACCGACAGAGAGCCAAGATCACGGACTGAAAATCTTGGTAGGTGGATCATGTATTATCCGTAGCGTGTATGGAATTCCCTCTTGAGTTGGATATATGGACGCGGTGCTGGTAAAGGCGCGTGCTAGTTGTGCGCCTTTACGGGCGAGCCGATGTGCATTTTCATAATCCATGCGCTGACGGGTGAACGTGTAGGAGAAATAGGGATATGAACGATCATTTCCCGAAAAACCCCACACCAGTAGTCTGCTCCGTACTTTTCCGACGTAACCGGAAACACCCCTACCCTATGACCGACGTGGGGGTGACGAGTGGACGGATTAAACACCGTCAAATAGGGTGGTACCGCGGGAGATTGCAAACATGCGCTCTCGTCCCTGAATTCGGTAGGCCGATTCTTTATCGGCACATCGACTTCAGCGACGAGGGCGTTTTTCATTTAGTTATTAACCAGTAGGAGCGACGCGCGTATCGCCCCTACGCCAGGCTCAGGAGAAACAATGCTCGAACAACTCAATACCTTGCAAGAAAATGCCCTTGCTGCGCTCCAAAACGCCAACAACAGCGACGCGCTGCAAGCATGGGCCAGCCAATATATCGGTAAAAAAGGCGAATTAACCCTCACCCTACGCGGCATGGGGCAGCTTTCTAAAGAAGAACGCCCTGCCTTTGGGAAGCTCGCGAATGACGTAAAAGAAGTTTTGGAAGCAGCCTATGCCAAGCGCGAGGCACTCATCCAAACACAGGAACTCGCCCGTGATTTAGAAGAAGGCGAAATCGATGTAACGCTGCCGGGTCGTCCACAACAGACGGGTGGGCTGCATCCTTCCACGAAAACATTGCGCCGCTTGTTTGAAATTTGGGGCGATATGGGCTTCCAGGTCTATCGCAGCCGCGATGTCGAAACCGACGATATGAACTTCACCATGCTCAATATCCCGCCACATCATCCGGCGCGTGATATGCAGGATACCTTTTATACGACCAAAGAAGGCGTGATCTTGCGGACGCATACCTCCGCCGGACAAATCCGCGCCATGCGTGAACTCGGCGGCGGCGGATCACTACCGATTCGCGTGATTTTGCCTGGTATGTGCTATCGCTATGAGCAGATTTCCGCCCGAAGTGAAGTTCAGTTTCATCAAATGGAAGGGATCGCTATCGGGCGCAACATCCGCATGAGCGACCTCAAAGGCACAATTGCGGAATTCGCCCGCCGCATGTACAACCCGGATGCCAAAGTGCGCTTTCGTGCCTCTTACTTCCCTTTTACCGAACCGAGTATGGAAGTCGATGTCGAGTGCTTCCTCTGTGGCGGCGAGGGCTGTAACGTATGCAAATATTCCGGTTGGCTGGAAATCGCTGGCAGCGGTATGATCCATCCTGTCGTGCTGCGGAACGGTGGCTATGATCCGTCCGAATGGAGCGGGTTCGCGTTTGGCATGGGACCAGAACGCATGACGATGCTCAAGCACGACATCAAGGATATTCGCTACTTCTGGGGTAACGATCTGCGCTTCTTGGAGCAGTTTTAGGTTGAACCATAAAGTACGGGCGAGGCTGCTTCGCCCGATGTGAGGCAAAGTGATGGACGAAAGACTCTCAAAAGCTGAAATTTTAAAACGACTAGAAACCGAATATCTGCGCTTACAAACCGCGCTGGATGGCGTGACACAGGCGCAGATGATCTCTCCCGGTGTATGCGGCACATGGTCAATCAAGGACATTCTGGCGCATCTGATCTATTGGAATGACCTTCCGGTGAATGAATTAGAACATGCCTTAGCTGGCGAATCGCTGCCCAACGAGGATCTGGACGACGAAACCATCAACGCCCGCAGCGTCGCAGAGTATCATACAAAATCGACTGATGAAGTGATGATTGATTTTGATGCCAGCTTTTTGAGAGTCGTGGATGCCGTCCACGCCTTGCCTGCATCTGCCTTTGAATCGGATAATGAGCTTGAGCAGCGACTTGGGAATACCGTTCATGGAACGCTCAGCGGCAACACCTACGATCACTATGCCGAGCATCTGGAAGAGATTCTGACGTGGCTGAAAAAATCAACCGCGAAAACAAAAAGGGTCATCACACAGCGTAAAGATTAACGATGATTCAAATCCCAAATATCGTGATCCCGCAAGAGAAAATTGTGGCCTTCTGTGAAAAATGGCATATCACTGAAATGGCTTTGTTCGGTTCGGTGCTACGTGATGATTTCCGTCCTGAAAGTGATGTGGATGTCTTGGTCACGTTTGATGAGAATACCCGTATCAGCCTCTTTGATCTGGTCAAAATGGAAGATGAACTCAAAATGATTTTCGGGCGCAATGTGGATTTGGGGATGCGTGCAACCGTGGAATCCAATCCAAATTATATCCGCCGTAAAGCCATCCTGAGATCTTTGCAGGTGATTTATGCAGCGTGACGAAAGTACGTTTTCATAGATGCGATTAAAAACTATACACGAAACGACCAAATGCAAGAGAAATCACATAGAGAGTAATAGGTAGATGGCAAATAAAGAAAAAACAGTCTGGGATATTCATGCGGGTAGAACAGGCGACGCAGATGAATTATTCCTTAAACAGAACTGCGTTGCAATCGGATGGGCGGAAATGGACGACTTAAAGTCCGTACTCCCAAACCGCGATGCTTTTAAAGCAAAGTTCTTAGAAAAATACCCACAGACTAAACCAGGTGCAATTCCGGTACAGGCGGGGCAGATTTTTCGCTTTGTCCATGAATTATCAATTGATGATTTTATCATCTATCCTTCCAAACTAACCCGACAAATAAATATTGGGCAAGTAATAGGCGAATATCAATACAACCCTACTTTGGCAACTGGCTATCCTCATCAACGTTCAGTGAAATGGTTACGTCAGTTACCACGCACCAATTTTACACAAGGCGCACTCTACGAAATCGGCTCGGCAATGAGTTTATTTCAAGTAAAATCTTATGCTGAAGAATTTCTGGCAGCTATAGAGAGCAAAAGTATTCCCCAGTCAGCGCCAGTGACCAGCGATGAAACAGTAGCGTTAGTTGCAGAAGAAATCGAACAAACAACCCGCGATTTTTTACTAAAGAAACTGGCTCAGGAATTGAAAGGTCATCCTTTAGCACATTTTGTCGCACATTTACTAGGTACAATGGGGTATCGTACTAGAGTATCGCCTCCAGGGCCTGATGGGGGCATTGATATACTTGCTCATAAAGATGAACTTGGTTTTGAACCGCCCATTATCAAGGTACAGGTGAAAGGGAGCGAAGGTAGTATAGGTGCGCCCGCTGTACAAGCATTATATGGAAATATTGATGGTGCAAATCACGAATTTGGTCTGTTTGTCGCGCTTGGAACATTTACACCACAGGCTCAAATTTTTGCAAGGAGCAAAAGTAATCTGCGTCTGATTGATGGTGAACAACTTGTAAATCTTGTATTAGAACACTATGAAGACTTTGACTCTCAATATAAGGGACGTTTGCCGCTCAAGCGCGTTTATGTGCCTAATGTGGATACTGGGGAATAAAAGCTAACGGCTGCCCACTGATAACTAACAACTAATCACTAAAAACTAGGAACGATCTATGCTTGTACCTATTTCATGGCTCAAAGACTTCGTAGACATCGACATCCCGCCAGAACTGTTGGCGGAACGTCTCACGCTTGCCGGGTTGGAAGTCGCCCATCTTGTTTATATCGGTGTTCCGCAGCAAGAAGTGCCGGGTATCCGCTGGCCTAAATCTGAACATCTCGTCTGGGACAAAGAAAAACTCCTGCTCGGCGCGATTCAAGAGATCAAGCCGCATCCCAACGCGGATCGCCTCGTGATCGCCACCGTCGATTATGGCGGGAGTGAATTCGAGGAATGCGTTACGGGTGCGCCCAATTTGTTCCAATATAAAGGAACAGGCCAACTTAATCCGCCGCTATGGACGGCTTTCGCCGCTGAGGGCGCGGAAGTATGGGATGGTCACAGCGACGAACCCAAGCGCATGATCCTCAAAGGCAAGGAACTGCGCGGCGTTTATAACAAAAGCATGGTCTGTTCGGAAAAAGAACTCGGCATCACTGACGAACACGAAGGCATTATTCTGCTGGAAAACCCCGGCGATTTCGTCCCCGGCACACCGCTGCAAGAGGTCTTAGGCGATGTGCTGCTGGAAATTGAACTCACGCCTAATCTCGGACGCTGCTTCAGCATTCTCGGCGTGGCGCGGGAAGTCGCCGCCCTGTTGGATAAACCGATTCGCCAGCCGTCGTATGCTGTCTTGATGGAGGGCAAAGCCATTGACGGGCAAGCCTTGATTGAGATTCGCAATCCCGACCTCAACCCGCGTTTCACCCTCGCGCTCCTGCGAAACACCGAAATCAAGCCGTCGCCACAGTGGATGCAGCGCCGTTTGATGTTGGTAGGTCAGCGTCCGATCAACAATATCGTCGATGTGACCAATTACATCACCTTCGAGATTGGTCAGCCGCTTCATGCCTTCGATTATGATAAATTGGCAGCGCGGAGCCAAAATGGTGTCCCGAAAATTATCACACGCCTGCCAGAATCCGGCGAAACGCTGGAAACACTCGATCAGGTCAAGCGCGACTTGCAGGCACACAACATCCTCGTGACCGACACGGCAGGTGTCTTGTCGCTTGGGGGTGTGATCGGCGGCGCGGAGACGGAAATCACGCCGGAGACAAAAAACGTTTTGCTGGAAGCAGCGGCGTGGAACTTCATCAACATCCGCCGCACGATGCAATCTCAAAAAGTCTTCACCGATGCCGGAACGCGCTTCAGCCGGGGTGTACATCCGAGTCAGGCGATTCTTGGTGTGCAGCGCGGCATCGAATTGATGCGGCAAGGCGGCGGTGGGCAGATCGCGCAAGGCATTATCGACGCGTATCCCGCCCCACCGGAACCCGTCCACGTCGATTTACCGATCAGCGAAGTCCGCCGCATGATGGGCATGGATTTCGACCTTGAAGGGGTGGCGGCCTTGCTGCGGCGGCTGGAAATGACCGTAACAGTTGATGGCGATACACTGCGCGTGGATGTTCCCGATACCCGCATGGACATCAGCAATGATCCCGCGATTGGTCGGGCGGATTTGATCGAAGAAATCGCCCGTATCAACGGCTATGACCACATCCCAACGACGCTCATGGACGACGCGATGCCGCCGCAGTGGGCGAATATCGCGCTGGAACGGGAAGAACGCGCCCGTGATTTATTGGTGGCGCTCGGCCTGCGAGAAAATATCAGCTACCGTTTCACCACGCCCGAACAAGAAGGTTTACTCATTCCGTCGGGTATGCCCGTCTCATCCAATGGCGGCTATATCGAACTCGCAAACCCGATTTCGGCGGATAAAACTGTCCTGCGGCATACGCTGCTCATTAATCTGCTGGAAAACGCCCGTAACAATATCCGCTTTACACCGCGCCAGCAAGTCTATGAAATTGGCAGCGTGTACTTTGCCCGTGAAGGACAAAATCTCATGGGGGAAGATGCGCTCCCCGACGAGCCGCGTCATTTGGGACTTCTCATGACGGGCAGTCGAGAAAAATCCGCTTGGATGGGTGGCGATACCGAATTGATGGATTTCTTCGATCTGAAGGGCGTGGTTGAAGGGCTGCTGCATGGGCTGCACGTCCCGGCAGTGACTTATACCCACGCCGATCATCCCAGCTTTCATCCGGGGCGCAGCGCGAAAGTATTTTCCGGCAGCATCGAAGTCGGCACATTTGGCGAACTGCATCCATTAGTTGCCCGTGCCTTCGATATGATGGATGCGCCTGTACTCGCGGCGGAATTTGATCTGGATGTCCTGCTGAACACGGCGGAAATCGATCATCGCGCTCGTCCTCTGCCGATCACGCCACCTGTTTTGGAAGACATCGCCTTGATCGTGCTGGAAACGGTGAGTGCAGCCGAAGTCGAGGCCGTCATCGCGCAGGCTGGGGGCGATCTGCTCAAAAATGTGACTCTGTTCGATGTTTATCGCGGCGCACCCATCCCGGAAGGCAGCAAAAGTCTGGCGTATGCACTGACGTATCAGACCGATGACCGCACGCTGACTGATAAAGAGGTCGCCCGTGTGCGGAAGGCCATCATCAACGCGGCAGAACACCGCCTCGGCGCGACGCTGCGAGCGTAAAAGTTCATTTTTTTGACGCAAAGGCGCAAGGGACGCGAGGATACGCAAAGAAAAAGATGAAAACTCTTTGCGACACTTTGCGGGCTCCGCGCCTTTGCGTTTCATTTTCTCCACATCATTGAGAAGCCGTAGGGCAATCGTAGAGTATATTCTAGGCCATATCGCGTAAACTTATAAAAATCCGTTTACACAATATGGCCTAACGACACTTCCTATGAAATCACTTAACTTACTCATCGTTACATTGATTTTGATCTTTCCCGCGCTGGCACTCTCAGCCCAAGAATCGACACCGGAAGCCACCACCGAACCCACGCCCGAAGGCTGGCCTATTGTCGAGCGTTGTATTACAGAATCAACCATCTTGGATGTGGGCGATGAATGGCCTTTTGAAGGCAGCATTTTCACCACATCTGAGCAAGGTGTCCGCGCACTTCACGCCGATATAGGTATTCCCTATTTTGTCGCTTTTAATAACTTTGAACAGTTCACCGATGCAGGCGCAGTATCACCTGATGGAACAATGTTTGCGCTGCCGGGAGGAACAGTTGATAAATGTAGTAATATGATGTGCGATGACTATTATTTCTTTAATGAGATACGAGTTTATAGCACCGATCCAAACCCTGAATCGTTAAATACCATTGAATGGAATGACCGAATGGCATTTTTTGGGGGTGTAGCTGGTGCATCTCAATATCCACTAAACTGGTTAGAGGAGGAAATACTTTCAAATTATTGGCGCATCCAATCTACTACGTGGGAAGAAACAAATTCATATCTAACAAAAATCAATGTCATTAGTGGAGAAATCTCTCCATTAAATGTCGGCATTCCTGATATTCAAGAGTTAGAAGTATCGTTTGACCAAACACGTATCGTTGTAAGACAATCTGATCCAATCACACAAATGGCGACATGGAGTATTTACAGCTTAGAAAATATAAATTTACTCAGTCTGCTCTCAATGCCCAACCAACAATTCCGTGGGGTTTTGAGTTGGTTACCAGATTCTTCAGGTTTCCTAGGTGCTATACGTTACGTCAGCGAAAACGGAGAGCCTATTAGAGAGGAAACTGCTCTATTCAGCCGTGATGGTCTCTACAATGAGCAAGTAACCCCTTTTATCATCAGCGATTACCGCCCTCTCAACCGTCAAACCTTTGATATCAATAGCGCACAAATGGCATTTCTTCTCTATGATACTGAACGGCGAGATCAAATACTTTACCTTGCTGATTTATCGAGACATCAAATCACGAACACATGTTTAGCCGCAAGTTCTCTGGCTTTATCGCCAACTGGTCAAGAAATCGCTTTCACAGGAGACAATTTTATATCAATTTTGGATATTGAGGATGAAAAAATTCACGTCATTCCATACGAGGTTGGCAGTATCATTAGCTGGCGCGAGGGGTAGTAAACAGTTTAAACACTTTCATTTTCGCTGATCTGACGCTCGATTTCGGCAGGATACAGACGGGCATACGCCCAAGCGTTGGCTGAATCCTCGGCGCGGAGGGTCGGGTAGCTTCTCAACAAATCCGATTCACTTGCGCCTTTTTGCCCGGTGTCATTTCAGATAAAAGTTGTTCAGCGCGTTCTAGTGTTCTCATCCTATTTTTCTCTTGGTGTTCTTGGCGGCTTGGTGGTTCAATCGCATTTCTACTCTTCTATTCTACCAGCTTTTGCGCCAGCCAAGTGCCGATCACGCCTGTTAAATCCGGCGCGTTGAAGATGAGCGCCGCCCCACTTCCAGCAGCCGCAATCGGCTGGAAAACAGCCTCACCTGTTGCAGCGACACGCAGCGCCTCACCCGTTTGTACGCCGTTGACATCTTGTGTACTGGCAGCAATCAATAACGGACGCGGGTTATAATTGGGCATAACGTTCAAGAGCGTATCGCGTGAAACCGGACTCAGTAGCACTGCCGTATCACACAGCGAATCCACCGCGCAGCCGATCAACGCTAAATCCGCGCCCTGCCCCGCGCCGATCACCGCCATCAAACCGGGATTAACAGTATTGGCTCCACTCAACCCCCGCAGCATCGTCGTAAAATCCGCTACGCCGCTTGAGTCGCGCAGTTCCATCACTAACACGGTATAACCCGCATCACGCACCCGCGCCGGAAAATCACCCCACTCAGCGATGGATGCACCTAACAGAAGCACACCCGGCATCCTTAACGGAGGCTGCGGCGTTCCATTTCCATTGTCAGTTGTCGCCGCTTGATAGATGTCACCCATTAATGCAGCGCCGTCGGGCATAGTAAGCTGCACCCGCTGCGACCCTGAGAATGCGCCGGGTGTCCCTTGGATCACAGGCGGGAGGGCGCTGTTGGCGGCAATATCCGCTGCTTCGGGGATATTTTGACCAGGTCCACCGAGGATATTGTCTTCTAAAATGTCTTGCGTGGGCGGATGCACATCCGTCGTCGGACTCGGTTCGAGAGTCGGGCCAGACAGCGCACGAGTCGGGGTGGCGGTCAGCGGCGGGATCGGTGCATCCCCACAGGCCGCTGCAAATAACAAAATTGAACCACAGAGACACAGAGGCCACAGAGATTTTTGCCCTTTTTCTTTGCGTATCCTTGCGTCCTTCGCGCCTTTGCGTCTAATCTTCCAATCCCACATTAAACGAGAGGTTTCGCTAATATAATCATACGCTCGCATCCATCCTCATACGGGCCATAATCCAAATCACCGTATACTTCTTCGATCTCAAATCCAGCGGCAGTCAACAGGAGTGTAATCTCCGACAAGAAATAATAATATAGTAGCAGCGGCGCAAATGTCCGTTTCACTGTGCTATCGGCGGTGATTTCGTCGTAAATCCATGTCACACGCAAAAGCTGCGTCACGCGGTCAAGATAGCTGACAGACTGCTGCATTACCAGATGACCCGTTTCCGGCTCCAGAAAGGTTCGCTCCATCATAATCGAGTCGGTCTCCTGGCTGGCAAAGACCTCACCCGCATTCGGCAAATCCAACACCAGCAGTCCATCGTCCGCCGTCCATTCGCGCAGCCGCCGCAGTAAAGCAAGTTGGGTATCTTGGTCATGGAAGTGCATCAGCCCGTTATACGGGACGAGCATTAGCTTGAACTTGGTATCCAACTTATATGTCCGCACGTCGCCATGATAAAACGTCAGATTATCACGCAGGCTCGGAGTCTCGGCACGACGGGCTTCAGCACGTTCCAGCATCGCATCTTCATTATCGATGCCATGCACGTCATAGCCTTCCATCGCCAGCGGGATCATGACCCGCCCCGTCCCACAGCCAATATCCATAATCGGGCCGCCATATTGCTCGGCAAGCGCAAGATAGAACGGGATGTCATCATCTTTATCGGTGTTTTCTGCATCATAGTAACGAGCGATGGTGCCATAAAATCCGGGCATAACGATTTTTTCCAAATGATTATTTGACGAATATTGAGAACATTTAACCACAGATGTAAAACAACATAAACCCTTTGTTCATAAGGCAGCGAGCGAAAGTCTTGGTAATGAAAAACATTGAACCACAGAAGTAAATTCACGAAAGAAAACAGAAAATGCGGCTATTGGTGACGGGATTTACGTTCAAAATCTTTGCGACTCTTGCGTTCTTCGCGCCTTTGCGGTTAATCTGGTGTTCTGAAAACACATCATTTTTGCATGATTTTGGCCGATTTACTTTTGCGCTATTTTCCCCTTACGCCGATTCAAAAACTGCTCGACTGCTTTCAAATGCGGCTCGTCCGCCCACAGCGGCGGAAACAAATCACGCTCAATCTTCAGGGCATCCTGATAGGACTCGTGCAGTCCAGCTTGGAGCAGTGTTTTGATGGCCTTCACAACCTCTGGCGGCTGTGTGGCAATCTGCTGCGCCATTTCCAGCGCTGATTCAAATGCCTTACCCGCCTCGACAACACGATTCACCAAGCCTAGCGTATGGGCTTCTGCGGCGCTCATCGGCTTGCCATTCAACAGTAGTTCCATCGCACGGCTGTACCCCACTAAACGCAATAAGCGCTGCCCACCGCCCCAGCCCGGAATCAGCGCGTTCTTAATCTGCACAAAGCCCATTTTTGCCCGTTCATCAACGATTCGCAGATCACACGCCAACGCGATCTCGCTCCCGCCGCCCAGCGCATAGCCATTGATCGCAGCGATCACCGGAACAGGGAAACGTTCCAGCATCAACAGCGCATCCCCCATCGTCGTGATAAAGGCGCGTCCATCTTCGGCGCTCGGATACTGGCTCAATTCCACCAGATCGCCGCCGCTGCAAAAGGCCGAATCGCCTGCTCCGGTCAAAATGACGGCACGTAAATCCGCATCCTGTGCAATTTCTGCGACGACCTCAGCAAAACGCTTCATCGTCGCCAAATCGAGCGCGTTCAGCACATCAGGCCGATTAAATGTGATTACAACGATGCCGTTCGAGTCTTTTTTCAGTAAAAGTGTGTCTATCATGTTAGGTAGTATAACGTTTCAAAGGTAAATTCAGACAGACAGATGTAACCTGCAAGTCCAAAGCATTCTACCAGAACGTAGGGTAATCGTAGGGTACGCGGTTGCTAAACGTCGGGCGCATACGCTAAAATGCCATCCTGAGAAATAGGTTTATTAGCCTAGCGTGAATTTTGTCCGTTTAAGCTAATCTCACATTTCTAAAAACGAAGCGCTATTGAGGAGTTATAAGTCAGCGACCCCATAGCTAAAGCTAGGGACTTGTAGAAGTACAAGCCCGGCGCTGACCAGACTCAGCCAGGGGGAGCAATCCCTATCGGGCTACGTTAGTGGCAAGCGTTCAACGACCTACCTTGGGGTGACGTTCCAGCCCCAAGCTCTAGAACCTCCCTGTTAAACAGGCATACGGGGTACGAAGCCAGTGCAGGACAGAGGAAAGTACCGACCACTAACCTTGTCGAGGAAGACGTGATCCGCGCAAGCGGAGAAGGCTTTGTGGGAGAGCCAGCAGGTAACTGCAAATCTCCCTTTCCCTTCGGGGATTATCGTCCAATGGTATTGAAAGGAGACAGCGCTTACCTCCCCATGCCTGAAGGCAGGGGTATCTCGCGCTAATTTCGATGAAACGAGTACGGATTATTACGGCGGTGCTGTTCGCGCTATTGGCGCTCTCTGGCCTGTCAATTGTCAGCGCACAGTTCGCTGGATTAGATACGACTACTTCAGACCGCGCCAACCTCCGCAGTGGCCCCGGCACAGAATTTGATCTGGTCGGGACATTAGCAAGTGGGACAACAGTGCGCTTAGATGGACGTAACCAAAACGGTAATTGGGTGCGCGGCCTCACGACAGATCGCCAGTCGGGTTGGATGTCTTCCGGCTTAGTGAATGTCTCCCTAAGCCAGTTGAACGGCCTGCCGATCATCGCCGCCGATGCAGACATCCTCGTATCGCCTCCGTCTGGCACCGCCGCCCCAGCACAAACCCAGAATAATGCGACTTCCAACACAGAAACCGAAGTCAACAATGCCCCCGCAGCGGCCTCCAGCGGCGGGGGCGGCTTAGGGGTAACTGCCAATTCAAACGTGAATATTCGCGTTGGCGACGGCACCACTTATCGTCGGGTAGGTGGCCTAAGCGCCAATGAACAGTTCAATATTGACGGGCGCAACGGGGCGAATACCTGGGTGCGCGGGATTAGTTCTCGCGGCATCATCGGCTGGGTATCTATCCAATATCTTAATATCTCCACGCAGCAGGTTTCCTCGCTTCCGATTGTCGGCGCGGATACGCCCTTCCGCTTGACCGCGACAGGTGGACGTACCACGACACAGGCCGCTGCACCGGCACAAGCGGCAGCCCCTATCAATAACGGCGCACCCGTTACAGGCTTCGCTTATGGTGGGCATGTCGCCTCGCTTGACGGCGGAACAGTTTCCGCCATGCAGCAAGCCGGGATGACTTGGGTAAAAAAGCAGATTCGGGTAGGCAGCGGTGGTGAGGGCGCAATCGGCGAAGCACATCGCAACGGCTTCCGTATTCTACTCGGTGTTGTCGGCGAACCGAGCAGCGTGAATGACGATGGCTATCTTGACCGTTACGCCTCTTTCGTCGCGGGATTAGCCTCGGCAGGTGCAGATGCTATCGAGATTTGGAATGAACCCAATCTTGACCGTGAATGGTCACCCCCCATCGATCCAGCACGTTATACCGAACTTCTACGCCGTTCTTATATCGCCATCAAAGGCGCGAATCCCAACACGCTCGTCATCAGCGGCGCACCCGCCCCCACCGGAGCAGAAGGCGCATTCCCTGGTCGTGTGATGAATGATGATCGCTTTATCGCAGGCATGGCAGCAGCAGGTGCAGCCAATTATATGGATTGCGTCGGCGCACATTACAACGAAGGGATTGTCCCGCCCTCAGCCATTAGTGGCGATCCACGTAGCGATTACTACACCCGTTACTTCCCCAGCATGGTTAATCTATATGCGGGTACATTTGGCCTGCCTGTGTGTTTTACCGAACTCGGCTATTTAACGCCGGAAGGCTACGGTCAACTGCCGGATTTCTTCGCGTGGGCGGCGAATGTCACCGTCGCGCAGCAAGCGGCGTGGCTCGATGAAGTAGTCAGCATAGCACGAGGCAGCGGACGTGTGCGGCTGGTGATTATCTGGAATGTGGACTTTGAGAATTACGGTGCCGACCCGATGGCAGGCTATGCGATAATCCGCCCCGGCGGCGATTGCCCCGCTTGCCGCGCATTAGGCAATTAGCAGCATAAGCAAATCAGGCATAAATCTCGCAGGGGCGAACCAAACCTCGCCCCTTGCAAGGCCAAATTAACCGATTGAGGAATAATCCGCTATACAAACACCCTCGCAAACCCTTTATACTACCCTGCTAAGGCTAATCAGTTTTTGGCTAAACGCTAAGAGCTACCTAGCTAACAGCTAATTGAGGAAAACAGATGTCAGATTTACCACCTAAAGAAGATACACAACCGATTAAACCCGTAGAAGTACCCCAAGAACCGTATTATGCTTATCCCGGCGAAATTCCGCCGTCCTATGCCCGTCGCCCTGCCAAACGCAGCGGAGTCGGCTGCTGGTTGGTCGGTTTATTGACGGCTTTCATATTCTTAGGCTTGATTGTCGCAGGGTTGTTCCTGCCGCCTGTCAATCTGGCGGAACGCTTGTTCCCGACCCCGTATGCCATGCTGGATTCTACCGCCAACGGCACACGCTCCAACGATGCCCAATTGGAACTCATCGTTAATCCACAAGACCCCGGCACCGAATTTGGGGTGCTTTTAGATGAAGTCGCGATGAATGACTTCATCAGCGGAAACGGCAGCGCAACAGATTGGACGGTTTCTGCCAAATCTGCCGCACCGTCTTACTTGGCGCTGCAAAGTAATGTCTACAGCATTACCACCACCGGCACCGCCCCGGAAGAACTCAATATTGAACTTAAAATCCCAGCCAACGCCAACCGCGATGTGCTGGATATGTACGCTTGGGATGCGGATGCGGCGGAATGGACGTTTATTCCTTCTCAGCCCACCACCGCTGGCACACTCAGCGCCCGTGTGAAGGATATTCCCGACGGAATCGCCCTTTTCCAAACCGCGCCGCTCGATCCCATCGTCCTGACGACGCTCGACATCGCCCAAACACTCGCGCCAGAAGTGGCGGAACTCGTCACAATTATCGCGCCTGCCGGGATGCAGCCCTCGCTGCCTAACACTCCGGCAAGGACGTTGATCGGCAATCCCGCGCCCGGTTTTGATGTCAACGCGGGTTATCGCGTGATGCCCGTTATCCGTAACTTTAGCGACTCCCGTGCTGTCGATACGGATTCTGTCGTCGGCATTCTCGGCAATATAGCGCTCCGTACTGAACACGCCGAGCAGTTGACTGCCTTCGCCGCTGCTGGACAATATGATGGGGTCATCATTGATTACCGTGAACTTCCCGCCGATCAGCGCGAAAATTTCACCGCTTTTGTCCGTGAATTGGCAAGCAACCTGAGCAGCGTCAATCTGCAACTCGGCGTTGTCGTGCCACCCGCGCAAAACACCAATGGCGCATGGGACACAGGCGCGTATGATTGGCGCGAAATCGGCAAAGCAGCCGACACTGTAGAAATCGCCTTCGGGCTTGACCCATCAGCCTTTACACCCGGCAGTGATCGGCTGGTCGAAGCGATGCTGCGCTGGGGCGTAGGTGAAATCAATCGCTATAAGATTCTCGGCGGCATATCTGCACTTTCCATCCGTGAAGCAGGCGGCGATTTTACCTCGATTGGCTACGACGAGGCGCTCTCCGCGTTAGGTGATGTCCAAATCGACGCGAATGTGACCGAAGGCGACACGGTAGAACCAGGCAGCGAAGTCACCATCCGTCTGGACGGCGAATTTAATGCCATCCCCGGTGTCGAAACCACCATCAACACACCCTTTATTGATTATGAAGATGCCGATGGCGAGGTTGCCTCGCGCATGTGGCTGACGACTGCTGAAGCGCTGCGCTTCCGCATGGATCGCCTGTCGCCGTTTGTCGTGGCAGGGGTCGCTTTCGAGGATTTGCTGGCGGCTGGCCTTGCCGACGGTGTTACCGGAGCCATCTTAAATTACAAGCTGCTCCTGCCTGCTTTGGAACAACAGACCGAACTCGCCCTTAACTGGCGCATCGAAAGCGCTGACGGCGAAATCACCGAATTTACCACCAGCTTAAACGAAGAACTGGTCGTCACCCTGAACGCGCCCGATGGCAATTACGCCGTCAATGTAGAAGTCGTGGGCGGT
>Ga0163154_10002165_pt1 | contig 29073 bp, 19 predicted proteins | sample OliLakLV19MP9P1_FD_148649 | JGI IMG/M metagenome (GOLD analysis project Ga0163154, IMG submission 148649) | Freshwater microbial mat bacterial communities from Lake Vanda, McMurdo Dry Valleys, Antarctica - Oligotrophic Lake LV.19.MP9.P1 | ecosystem: Environmental > Aquatic > Freshwater > Lake >... | reverse complement strand
CGCTGGCGCGCGCGCAGGTGCACGAGATCGATCGGATGATCGGCGAGGCGCCAGCCATAGCGCCCCTGGTGCGCGGCGTGGAAGCGCGCCGCGACGTCGTCGGTGTCGGCGAGCGCCAGCTCGAACGACTGCCCGCGATAGCGCAGCGACAGCGACGTCTCGAACGTCACCCGCGCGCGGTCGTGGCCCGCGGCGACGAGCTCCTGCAGCGCGAGCTCCGCGAGATCGGCGAGCGCGGCGCGGCGTTCGATTGCGCCCCACCTCGTGAGCGGCGCCAGCACCGTCCGCACGCGGTCCGCCAGCGCGTCGGCGTGTGCCATGCCCCACGCGGACAGGACCCCCGGGTGCCGCGGCACCAGCGCGCCCTCGCACCCGAGCGCGGTCGACAACGCCGCCGCGTGTAGGCCACCGCCGCCGCCGAACGCGACCAGCGGCGTGCGCCGTGGGTCGCGCCCGCGCTGCATCGTCATGACGCCCAGCGCGCGCCGCATCCCGGCGCGCGCGACGTCGAGGACCGCCTCCGCTGCCTCCGTCGGCGACACACCGAGCCGCGCGCCGAGGCGCTCGAACGCGCGGGTCACCGCGTCGACGTCCAGCGCGAGCTCGCCGCCGAGGAAACCGCCCGTCGCGACGTGTCCGAGGAGCACGTGCGCGTCAGTCACCGTGGGCGCCGCGCCGCGGCCGTAACACACGGGCCCCGGGTCCGCGCCGGCGCTCTCGGGGCCAACGTGCAAGACGCCCCCCGCGTCGACACGCGCGAGCGAGCCGCCGCCGCACCCGATCGTGTAGAGGTCCAGCGTCGGCAGCGCAACGGGGTGCCCCGCGACCTTGACGTCGTCGACCGCGCCCGCGAGGCCCGCACCGGGCGCGTGGAACGCGACGTCGGTGCTGGTGCCGCCCATGTCCAGCGTGACCACGGGGCCGAGGCCCGCCTCGTGCGCCGCGGCGCTGGCCCCGATCACGCCGCCCGCGGGACCGGACAGGAGGATGCGGGCGGGCTCGTCCGCGGCGCGCTCCGCGCCGAGCGTGCCGCCGGCGCTCTGCAGGAGCTCGAGCGCACGCGGGTCCAGCTCGCGCCCGAGGCGCGCGAGGTACGCGCGCACGACCGGCACGAGCGCCGCGTTCACGAGCGCCGTCGACGTGCGCTCGTGCTCGCGGTAGGCGGGCAGGAGCTCCGCCGAGCACGTCACGGGCAGCCCCAGCGGCGCCAGTGCGTCCGCGACGCGGCGCTCGATCGACGGGTCGGCGTACGAGTGCAGGAGGCACACGGCGATGCTCTCCGCGCCCGAGGCCGCGACCTCCGCGCGGAGCCGCGCGAGGTCGGCCTCCGTCGGGCGCCGCACCTCGATGAGCGTGCCGGAGAGCGCCTCGGCGCCGTGGTCGTCGGCCGGCCACGAGCGCTGCGCGACCTCGAAGCGGCGCTCGCGCGGCACGAGTGACGCCGGCTTCTCGGGCTCGAGGGCGTAGAGCTCCGGGCGGTCCTGGCGCCCGATCTCGACGAGGTCCTTGAAGCCCTCGTTGGTCACGAGGGCGACACGGCCCACGCGCCCCGTCAAGAGCGCATTCAGCGCGACGGTCGTGCCGTGGACGACCCTGTCGGCCCCTTCGGCGCTCGCGCGGCTAGCCGACTGGCCGCCGCGACCCTCTCCCACGCGGGAAAAACGCCCGGCGAGCCCGAGCGCCTCCAGCCCCGCGAGGAGTGCCCGCCCCGGGTCGTCCGGGGTCGATGGGACCTTGCCGATGCGCACCTCGCCGTCGTCGCCTCGCGCCGCGAGGTCCGTGAAGGTGCCGCCCGTGTCGATCCCGACGCGCATGGGCGGGGAGTGTACGCACGGGCAGCGTCCCTCTCCCGGGCCCGCCAGCCGGTACCCTACACGTGCAGGCTCCACCAGGTTGAACACCACCCTCGCCCTCCTCGCGTCGTACCTCCTCGGCGCCGTGCCCTTTGGCCTCGTGCTCGCGCGGGTCGTCAAGGGCATCGACCTGCGTACGGTCGGGAGCGGCAACATCGGCGCGACGAACGCCATGCGGGCGCTGGGCAAGCCGCTCGGTAGCGCGGCGTTCCTGCTGGACTTCGCGAAGGGTGCCGTGCCCGTGGTGCTCTTCGCGCCGTGGATGGGCCCGTCACCGGTGGCGCTCTTCGGGCCCGACGCTCCGCCGCTCTTGTCCGCGGTTTTGTGTGGTGCGGCCGCCGTGCTCGGGCACTGTTTTCCCGTATACCTCGGTTTCCGAGGTGGCAAGGGAGTCGCGACCGCCTGCGGCGCGATCGTCGCGCTCGACTGGCCCGTGTTCGTGATCGCGGGGCTCGTGTGGTTGGCCTTTGCGTTCACGCTGCGGTACGTGTCGCTGGCGTCGCTCGCGATGGGGGTGGCGTTCCCGATCGTCGCGTACGCGCGCAGGCCCGACGCGCCCGCCTTCGTCGCGGGGTGCGCCGCGCTCTCTGCGCTCATCATCGTGCGTCACCGCGGCAACGTCGCGCGGCTGCTCGATGGGACCGAGCCCCGTATCGGCGCCAAGCGTGCCGCCCTGGCCGACACGGAGACGACCAATGTCCACTGATCCGCGCACCCCGAACCTCGTCCGACCGGAGCGAGCCGTCGTCATCGGCGACGGCAGTTGGGGCACGGCGCTCGCGCTCGTGCTGGTGAAGAACGGGGTCCAGACGACGCTCTGGAGCGCCAGGCCCGAGCGCAGCGCCACGCTGGCCCGCGAGCGCATGAACACGCGCTATCTGCCTGGCGTGGCGTTCCCCGACGGGCTGCGACTGTCCGCGGATCCGCACAGCGCCGCGGCCGACGTCCAGATCGCCATCTGCGCCGTGCCCACGCAGTTCGTGGCGCAGGTAGCCGCGCGCTTCGAGGACGCGATCCCCGGAACCGCGACGATCGTCAGCGCCAGCAAGGGCCTCGAGATCGAGACCTTCCGCACGCCCAGCGAGATCCTGCAGTGCGTGCTCGGCGAGCGCCCCGTGTGTGTGCTCACCGGGCCCAGCCACGCGGAGGAGGTCGCGCGTGGCTGGGCCCGGTGAGCAGCCCGCGGCACGTGCAGGAGGCGTTCAACTGCGACACGTTCCGCGTCTACACGTGTGAAGACGCGCGCGGCGCGGAGCTCGCCGCGGCGCTGAAGAACGTCATCGCGATCGCGGCCGGGATCAGCGACGGCCTCGGCCTCGGTGACAACGCGAAGAGCGCGCTGCTGACCCGCGGCCTCGCCGAGATGGCGCGTTTTGGCAAGGCGCGCGGCGCCAAGGTCGAGACCTTCTTCGGGCTCGCGGGCATCGGCGACCTGGTCACGACGTGCACCTCGCGTCATTCGCGCAACCGCCGAGTGGGCGAGGCGATCGGGCGCGGGCAGAAGTTGCAGCAGGTGCTCGACGAGCTCGACATGGTCGCGGAGGGTGTGTGGACCACCAAGGCGCTCTTCGGGCCAGAAGCGCTCGGCGACCCCGTCGAGATGCCGATCGCCCAGCAGGTCCACGCCGTGCTCTTCGAGGGCAAGGACCCGCGCACTGCCGTCACGGACCTCATGCGCCGCGAGCCGACGACCGAGATGCACGGACTCTACGACGGGGTCCGCGCTTGAGCCCCGAGGCCTCGTTCCTGAGCCTCCTCGGTGCGACGATCGTTTTCCTCTCGCTCGCGGCCTGGAATGGGCGCAAGCGGCGCATTCCGTTGCACCTCGTGTTCGTCGCGTGCTCGCTCGTGAGCCTCGGCACGGCCATCGTCTTTGCTCTGCGGGTGGGGGAGCGCTACGACCTCGCCGCTGCGGGGCTGATCACGCCGGTGCATCTCACGCTCGCCAGGATCGCGACCGCGTCGTACCTCGGGCCGCTGATCACGGGGCCGCTGGTGCTCGCCGGGCGTTTGCGCGGTCCGGTGCATCACCGCCTCGCCTGGCTCGCGTTCGGCCTGACGGTCGCGGCGACGATCACGGGGGCGTGGATGCTGCTCGCTGCGCCGCGGATCGTGGTGTGAACCCTGCGCTCGTGGCGCTCCTCAATGCGGGCCGAGCACGAGCCGCAGCTCGTCCGCGAAGAGCACAGGCACGAGCAGCAGGCTGACGTTCGCGAAGAGCGCCACGCCTGCGACGAGCAGCCACGTCCGGCGCGCGCGCACCGTCACGAGTGCGTAGAGCGCGCCGAGCGCCGCCGGCACTGACGCCAGCCAGTGGAGGGCCAACGCCGTCGGATGCCACCAGCCGAGCTTGTGCGCGAGCAGCGAGAGCCACAGGAGGCTCCACCCGACCGTCGCGAGGATCATCGCGCGGACCCAGGTCCGGTGTCGCCGGCGGACCCGCCAGTCACGTTTCTCGAGGGGTCGAAGGGGGCGTGCCACGGGTGGACAGTGTCACCGCCAGAGTTCCCGCGGTCCACGGCTCTCGCTCGTTGACCTGTGCCGCCCTTCCGGCTAGCCTCGTCCGCCTTGGGTCGGGCCGTAGCGCAGCCTGGTAGCGCGCTGCAATGGGGTTGCAGAGGTCGGAGGTTCAAATCCTCTCGGCCCGACCACTCTCTCTGGGTCGTTCTGCGCCCGGCGTTCTGCGTTGGGTGCCAGCCCAGGCACCCCTCGATCCGACGGTCGTCGCTCGACCCAACGTCCATTCGTGACGAGGTGCTTGTCTGCACGCGCTGCGTGCAGCCCCTCGTCCCATGCTACGAGGTGCCCGAACTGCGAGGAGCCGATCGGCTCCTCGACGATGTCGCTGTTCGAGAGCCTCCACGCCGAATGGGCCTACATCGGCCAAGCGCTTCGCGCTCTCCAGCCCTGGTGGCGAGTTCTGTCAGGTGCGCTGGTACTCGTACTTCTGGTGTTCGCGGGCACAGCGTGATCGTGCGGAATTCGACGCGGCGTCGACCCAAGTGGACGCCGACACACGCGCTGCCGCCAGGTCACCTCGGACGATGGGCGACGCCACCGAACGCAGCTGTCCCCCCCGTGCGAGAACGAGCATTTGACTGCGCACCCGGGCCACCGCCCGGCCCTTCCGTCCGTCAACCCCGCAGCCCCCGCTTTCGCAACTCGCGCAGGAGCGGCTCCTCGAGCGGTACGCGGCTGCGACCTCCTCGAGAGCACCCCCGATCGGCCTTCTCGGTGCCGCGATGTCCATATTTATATTCACAACCGCGTAGCCGTCGGTACCGAGATTGGCTCGAGCCCGCGCGTGTGGGACGTGGTCTAGGCACTCCTGAGTCGATAGGCTGAATGGAGCGATTGCATCGCGATCAGAAGATCCCCTAAGGAAACTTGCCGTGCGAAAAGAAGGACTCATTTGGATGCCGTACATCTACGCCGAGGTAAAGGCGGCCTGCGACGCGAAGGGTTGGGCGCACCAAGTCAGGCGCAGGTGGTCGATCCGCGAGAAGCCGGTCTCTCTGTCGACCATCGAAGATTACGAGTGGAAGCTCGTCCCAAACGCACATGGAGAGCTTCCTGAGGCCAATGCTAGCGATTTCGACGGTTACTACTACGTGCTCAGCTTCGACGAGGAGGGCGGCAGGTTTGTACTGCAACACGACACCGGTCACGTATCGATTTGGGGGCCCCATTGGGAGCAAAAGACCTATACGGAGATCGATGCTAGGGCTGCCGCACAACTCCCTCAGAACACAGATTTCCAGAGTCCAGCATCCAGCCCGCCGCCATACCGGCTGCGCGCGGGCTGGCTCTCCGAGCACCTTCTGGACCTCGCATCAAGATTTGGGGCCAACACCTTCAGCGTGACCTAGACGGCTGTTCCTTGGCACCGCGGCGTCGCTGGCCTCGGCCCACGCGCTCGACGTGGCCGAGTCGACCTCTCGGGAGCCATTCGGCGCCCGTGAGCTGCTCGCCGCACAGCCGCGCCTCCGACCGAGTGACTCCCATGCGTTGCATTCGACACAGAACAGATGCTACGTCGACTCTCTGCTCTCGTGCTGTCGCTGAGCGCTCTAGGGGAAGGACAAGTCGCTCGACACGAACTCGTTCCTGAGGTCGACCGTTCCGCTAGCCGACGGGCTCGGCTTCGCCGATAATCTCTCCATGCGCGCTCCCAAGGACTTCCTACGCGGCTACGCGGCGCGAGCCGCGGGCGGCCTCGTCAACGCCGTGGTCGAGATCCCCACTGGCGCCTGCGAGAAGTGGGAAGTCAAGTCCGACGGCGTGATGCGCTGGGACATGAAGGACGGCAAGCCGCGACTCGTTCAATACCTCGGCTATCCGTGCAACTACGGCATCGTGCCCCAGGCGCTGCTCGGAAAGGACCTCGGCGGCGACGGTGATCCCGTGGACATGCTCGTGCTCGGGCCGGGGCTCCCGCGCGGGACCGTCGTCGCGGTCAGGGTCATCGGCCTGATCCGACTCGTCGACAACGGCGACAAGGACGACAAGCTCATTGCCGTGCCTGTGGACTCGCCGCTTGCGAACGCGACGACCCTGGCGCAGCTCGACGAGCTCTTCCCCGGAGTGACCTCGATCCTCAGGACGTGGTTCGAGAACTACAAGGGCAGGGACGCGCTGCAGTGCTCGGGCTTCGGCGACAAGGAAGAAGCTGAAGCACTGCTCGAGTCCGCCCTGGTGTCCTTCACCAAGACGGAGGCCAACAAGTAGCGGGGGTCTCTGAGAGCAGCGGGCAGCTAGCGCCACGCGCGCTGCGGCAGCGGAGCGGGTGCGGGCGGCAGTCGATCTGACGGTTGGATCGGTCACCGCTGCGCCGTCGCAGGTTTGGCGCTTCTTGAACGAGGTCGAAGTGGGCGTCGACGTGGTCACCTACGGATCGAGTACTCAGAGCACCTCCACCGCGACACGCGCCAGCTCGTGCCGCTGAAGCGAGTGTACGTGCCGGCCTGACGGCATCACTTCCAGGTCGCCGAGGTGCCACAGCAATATGCGTATTGGGCGGAAGCCGGCTCAGGTCCGCGACTTGCGCGAGTCGACGCCGGGCGGCCAACGACTCGCGCGTCAATGCGTGAGCGACCGATTTCGCAACTCGCGCCTGAGTGGCTCCCCGACAGGGTCAGGGTTGCGAACGCCGTTGCGAGATCCGACCGGCCTTGGCGACCCCGCCAGGGCAGTTCGCGAGTTCTCAACTCGGGTGCGATCGGTGCCGAGGTGGGCTCGAACTTCGAGTGCGAATAGGGTCAGGTGCCCGACCCCCACGACGCTGGACGCCGATGTCCACACCCCTGCACCTGGCGTGCCCGCCAGCGCTGCTCAGTTCGTGGATCTCCTGTAAGGGTCATGGGCGCGGTCCGTCTGCCGCAGTGTCGCTTGGGCATGTCGCCTAGGCCCTCCACCCGGAAGAGCGCCCTATGTCGCCGATCGCCACCTCTGAACTGAACCCAGGCACCCGCTCCTTCGAGATTGACCTCGCTGGCATGACCTGCGCCAGCTGCGTCCTCCGCGTAAATCGTGCACTGCGTGCTGTCGCCGGCGTCGCGGAGACCGACGTGAACCTCGTGACCCAGCGCGCGACCGTCCAGGTTACGTCCGACGTTGCAAATGGCGACAAGGACGCGATCGATCCCCTGCGTGACCTCGCCACCGCAGTCGAATCGGCGGGATACAAGGTCCTCGGCGCGTACGAGACAACCACCCCGCGTGATGGTTCCCACGTGACAACCCGGATCGATGGCGTGGCGGTCGATCGTGGGCTGCCAGCCACGATCAAGGCTCCGCCCGCCACGGTCTCCGTCGCGGAGCGCGCCGCAGCCCGCGAGGCAGCCGACGCTGGCGAGCGGGTGGGCCTGCGTCGCGACTTCCTGCGCGCGGCAGTCTTGACGACACCGCTCGTTGCCCTCGCGATGTCGCACGGGGCCTGGCCCTGGGTCGAGGGCCATGCCGGCCAATGGACGCAGTTCGCACTGGCGACACCCGTTGTTTTCGGGCCAGGTGCGCGCTTCATGCGGCTCGCGTGGCACGCGCTGCGTCACAGAAGCACCGACATGAACACGCTCGTATCGATCGGAGCGTTCGCGGCGTGGGGGTACTCGACCGTGGCGCTCGTCGCTCGCGAACTCAGCGGGCCGGCCGCACATCGGCACTCGTTCCACTCGGGAGGAGTGCATCTGTACTTCGAAGCTGCCGGTGCCATCATCACATTTGTGCTGCTTGGCAAGTTGCTGGAAGCCCGGGCGCGGCGCCGGCTCGGGGACGCGGTACGTGGACTCCAGGGGCTAGCGCCGACGCGTGTGCGGCGGCGCACGGAGGGGCGCGACGAAGAGGTCTCGCTTGGCGATCTCCAGGCGGGCGACGATGTGCTCGTGTGGCCGGGAGAGCGCATCCCCGTCGATGGCGTCGTACTCGAGGGCGAGTCCGCTGTCGACGAGGCGCTCCTGAGCGGTGAGGGCATGCCCGTCGACAAGCAAGTCGGCTTGCGTGTGTTCGGAGGAACGCTCAATCAGTCCGGCGCGCTCGTCGTGCGCAGCACGGGCGTGGGCGCCGACTCCGCGATCGCGCGGATCGCGGCCGCGGTCGAGGTGGCCCAGGGCTCCCGCGCGCCAATCGCGCGCATGGCCGACCGCGTCAGCGCCGTCTTTGTGCCGATAGTGCTCGCGATCGCGGGGCTGACATTCATTATCTGGGGGCTCATTCAGCCGGACGCCGCAGGAATCGCGACGGCGCTCGAGCGCGCCGTCGCAGTCCTCGTGATTGCCTGCCCTTGCGCTCTCGGCCTCGCGACGCCTGCCGCCGTCGCGGTCGGCACCGGACGCGGAGCGGAGCTCGGCTTCCTGTTCAAAGGCGGCGGCGCACTCGAGTCCGCCGCGCGCATCGACACCGTGTTCCTCGACAAGACCGGAACTTTGACGCTGGGGCGCCCTGGCCTCGTCGAGGTCGTGCCTCATGCGGGCGTTGAGCCCGCGCGCCTCTTGCAACTCACCGCGGGGGTCGAGCGCGCGAGCGAGCACCCATTGGCGCGCGCGATCGTGGACGGCTCACACGAGGCGGGCCTGGAATCGGTCAACACGTCCGGCTTCGTGTCGCGTGCAGGCGCCGGCGTCGAGGGGACGAGCGACGGCGTCCATGTCCGGGCCGGCACAGCAGCGTGGCTCGCTGCGGGCGGCATCGACGTCGCACCGCTCTCTGCGCGAGCTGACGAACTCGCCGAGCGCGGGCGCACCACTGTCTTCGTCGCGCTCGATGGCTCGTTGGCGGGACTCCTGGCGTTGTCCGATCGGCCCGCACCCGATGCGCGGCGGGCCGTCGAGGCGCTGAGCGCCCATGGCGTCCGTGTCGTGATGCTGACCGGCGACCGGATCGGCGCAGCGCGCGCCATCGCAGCCGAGGTCGGGATCGAGGAGGTCCACGCGGAGCTCCTGCCGGAAGACAAGTCGCGCATCGTGGCGGCCGAGCGAGCCGCGGGCCGACGCGTCGCAATGGTCGGCGATGGAGTCAACGATGCCCCCGCGCTCGCGTCCGCGGATGTCGGTATAGCGCTCGGGCACGGGACGGACCTCGCGGCTGCGGCCGCCGACATCGCCCTACTGCATGGCGGTATCGCCGCCTTGCCGCGCGCACTCGGGCTCGCCCAGGCGACCCTTCGCACGATTCGTCGAAACCTCGGTTGGGCCTTCGCCTACAACTTACTCGGCATTCCGCTCGCGGCCGGCGCGCTGCTACCCTGGACGGGGTGGGCGCTGTCTCCGATGTTCGCGGGGGCTGCGATGTCACTGTCCAGCGTGTCGGTCTTGACCAGCTCGCTGTGGCTGCGGCGCTTTGCGCGCGGCAGCGCGGCATAGGCCCTAAACGGTCCGCGTAGGATCATCTGTGTTGGATCGCAAGAGAGTCGCACATGTCGAACGATCGCTGCTGTAACGAGCCCGCTGAAGGCGCCCCTATGCCGGAGCCCAAGAGTTGCGGCGGCTCACGGGAGGCCTCGCGCGAGCGTGGCGCCGCGCCGCCCGCGCCCGTGGTCGAGGCGCTCGTCGCGAACCATCGTGAATTCCTCGGGTTCCTCGAGCGCCGTGTCGGGGACCGCGCGCTCGCCGAGGACCTCTTGCAGGAGGCGTTCGTGCGTAGCATCGACCGCCTCGGCGATCTTCGCGACAACGACTCGGCGCGCGCATGGTTCTACCGCACGCTGCGCAACGCCGTGACAGACCACCACAGACGCCATGCAGCGACCGCCCGCCGCCTGGAGACGCTCGCCGAGGCGCTCGATCCAGACGGGGCGGAGGACCAAGAGCTCGAGCGTGTGGTTTGCGCATGTGTCGGCCGAGTGGCAGGGCTATTGAAGCCGGAGTACGCCCAGGCGCTGCGCCGTATCGAAGTCGAGGGTGTGCCCGTGGTCGAGTTCGCGCGCGAAGTCGGCATCAGCGAGAGCAACGCTGGAGTGCGCGTTTTTCGCGCGCGGCAAGCGCTTCGGCGCGAGGTCTCGCGCTCATGCGGGACGTGCGCCGAACACGGCTGCTACGACTGCACCTGTTCGTAGTCGGAAGTTCGGTCGGGTCGACCTGTAAGGCTGGGCGCGGCGCTGCGTCTTCTGGGTCGAGTGGTCGAGGGAACCGGGCCGGTGCCCGGCGAGGTTCGACCTGACCCCAACCCGAACCGCAAGCCATGTTCCGTGTGTTGATGATCGCGTCCTTTCTCGCCCAAGTCGGAGACTTCCCCGTTAGCGGGGCGCAAGATTCCGAGACCGAACGCGCTCGAGACTCGGCCCGCGTCCCGAGTCATCCCAACTCGAGCTGCCCGATCATGGGCAAGTCGATCTCGCTGGCGCTCTTCACCGACACGGACCAAGGCCGCATCTGGCTATGCTGCAAAGGCTGCATCGCGGAGGTCCAAGCGGATCCGGCATTGGCATACAAGACGGCGTACCCGACCGAGCAGCGGGTCGAGACCGAACGCTGCATCGTCACCGGCAAGGCGTACCAGAAGGACTCGCCTTGGATCGTGTTGCAGGGGAAGCGCTTCCGGGTGTTTGACGTGGCGGCCGCTGACGTCGCGCGCCGTGAGTCACAGCTCGTGGTGGCGCGACTCGTCGAGCCCGCACTCATCGACGTCGCGAACCCAACGTGCCCGATCGACGACAAGCCCGTGGCTGCGAATGCCATCGTCGGGATCGATGGGAAGATCGTGCGACTCTCGTCTCCCAAGCACGCGCGCAATGCTGTCGAGGAGCCGGCGAAGACCCTGGCGCGTGCCTTGGAACTGGCCCGAAAGAACCTCTGAACCTCATACGATGCGCACTGCCATGAAGCTGTCACGGATCGCTCCGCTCGCGTTCACGGCGGAGGGTGTGCCTCCAGTTGAATTCGCGCACTAAGTCGGCATCCGCGAGAGCAACGCCGGACGGCGGAGCGGTCACGCCGCTGTGTTTGGACCTACACGCAACATCTACACGACACGCAGATTGTGCCCTTCCGTCGACTTCCTATGATTTGGCCCGTCTTCGTTCCCCTCGTCATCGGTTTCGGCGCCCTTGGCGCACAAGAGCTGACCGAGCAAGGTCAGAGCGTTCCGCGCATCGTCGAGTACACGCTCGAGATCGCCCACGAGGCCGCGCCGACGCCCCCGCGCAGCCGGCCAGGCATCAGCGTGAACGGGACGATCCCCGGCCCGACGCTGCGCTTCCGCGAGGGCGATCGCGCGCGGGTCTTGGTCAAGAACTTGCTCGGGAACGACGAGACCTCGATCCACTGGCACGGACTCCTGCTGCCCAATGCCATGGACGGAGTGCCGTACCTGACCACCGCGCCCATCCCGGCCCGGGGCGAGCACTTGTTCGAGTTCGACCTGCGGCAGAGCGGGACGTACTGGTACCACTCGCACACCGGCCTGCAGGAGCAGGTCGGCATCTACGGCGCGATCGTCATCGAGCCGCGCGAGGGCCTCGCCGCGCTGCACGCGGAGCTCGGGGTCGACCGCGAGGTCGTCATGGTCGTATCCGACTGGACGGACGAGGACCCGAAAGAGGTCATGCGCACGCTGGTGCGCGGCTCCGATTGGTACGCGATCAAGAAAGGCAATGCACAATCGATCGTCGGCGCGTGGCAACAGGGGAAGCTGGGTGAGTACTTCGCGCGCGAGCGGACCCGCATGCCCTCGATGGACATCTCGGACATCGCCTACGACCATTTCCTGGTCAACGGCGTGGCCGAGGCGCGCTTCGACGAGGCCGAACCCGGCGAGCGTGTGCTCGTCCGGATCGTGAACGCCTCGGCATCGACGTACTTTCACATCACGAGCGCCGCGGGCCCGCTCTCGATCGTCGCCGCCGACGGCTTGCGTGTGCAACCGGTCGACGTGAAACGCTTGCTGATGGGCATCGCGGAGACGTACGACGTCGTTGTCACCATGCCTGAGGACGGCGACGCCATCGAGCTACGCGCGACGGCACACGACCTCACCGGGCACGGCGCGCTCGTCTTGGGCCCAGCGGACGCGGAGGTCCTGCGCGCCGAGGACCCACCCCCGCCCGAGATCTACGGCATGGGCGAGATGCTGCGAGCGGGTCTCTCCAGCGTCAGCCAGCCCAAGGGCGAGGCCGCGGCGACGGACGAGCGCCCATTTGCGCCCTATGCACTACTGCGCACACTCGAGCCCTCGGAGATCGCGCGTGAGGCCGAGGCCCGCGGCGTGCGGACGATCACGATGCGCCTGACGGGCGACATGGAGCGCTTCATCTGGAGCATCAACGGCCGGACGCTGGCAGAGGACCCTGTCGTCAAGGTCTCCAGCGGCGAGGTCGTGCGCATCGAGTTCATCAACGACACGATGATGCACCACCCGATGCACCTGCACGGGCACTTCTTTCGCGTCGTCACTGCGGCCGGCGCCCTCAGCCCCGTGAAGCACACTGTCGACGTCCCGCCAATGGGCCGGCGGACGATTGAGTTCGTTGCAAACGAGGAGCCCGGCGATTGGTTCCTGCACTGCCACATCCTCTACCACATGGACGCTGGGATGGCGCGGGCGATCAGCTACGCTCAGCTTGGCGAGGATCACGAGGTTTCGCTCGATCCTAAGATGATCGAGCCCTCGTTCCTGTTCCTCGACGCGGCTGTCATGAACCACATGACGATGGCTCACGTCATGTGGATGAAGGGCCGCGAGGACTTCTTCGTCCGTTGGCACGGCGGCTACGGGGACGACGGAGAAGGCATGGGGCACAATGCCAACGACGGCGGCCATGATGAGGAGCGCGAGATCGACCTCGGCTGGTCGCACTATTTCGACCCGAACCTGTCCTCGGTCCTTGGCTACCGCTTCACGAACGACCAGGACGCCGAGGACCGCTTTTTTGCCGGCGTGCGCTATCGTTTGCCCTATATGGTCCATGCGTCGCTGACGGCAGACGACGAACTCGATGTTCGGGTCGAACTCGAGAAGTCGCTGCAGATTACGGCCCGTGGCGCGCTCTTCGGCGCGGTCGAGTATGACACCAACACCTACACCGATTGGTCGACCGGGGTGACCTGGACGCTCTTGAAGGAGCTCGGCCTCATCGCGCAGTACGACTCCGACCACGGCTTCGGAGTCGGAGTGACCATCAGCCTCTGAAACCAAGAACACACTATGCAAAACCGCCTCAACTCCCTTGTCGCGCTCTGCGGCGCGCTCGTCATTGCCGCCTGCGCCAGTACGGCATCGGGCACCAGCGACGGCGCCGTGCGCCCGTACCCGCTCGACACCTGCCTCGTCACAGGCAACGCGCTTGGCTCGATGGGCGACCCGATCACGAAGGTCTACGACGGCCAGGAGGTTAAGTTCTGCTGCAAACCTTGTGTGGCAGAGTTCGAGGCGAATCCGGCGGAGTTCCTTGCAAAGCTTCCGAAGTAAGGCGGTCGGCGGCGCCGGAGTGACTCACGAGGCACTTCGGCGCCGCCGATCATCTGGACTCGAACCACCGGTGAGGGTGTTGCTGACTGCTGCTGCCCGCCACAGCGGAGGGTGGAATGCCGTTCGCTGTTGATTGCCATCCGAGGGTCGGACTTGACGTGACGCCCTGGTGTCGGCGGACCTGAGCTCGGCGCAGCTTGACTTTTCGGCCCCTTGGAGGGTTCATGGCGACCGTCGCTTCCGCGGCGACTCAGTCCAACTCCAAGCGACGCGCATCCCCGCCGCCCTCGCTCGGTTCCTCATCCGGCTCCAGGCTGACGGCCGCTCGCCGCACACAATTGCGAAGTACGAGCGGCACGTCGCAGGGTTCGCGGAGTGGGCTGGTCCGCGTGGGCTCGATGCCGTTCGCGCCATCGAGCCCGATCACGTCGCGACCTTCCTCGGCTCGCCGCGCGCAACCCATCGCCACGACGGTCGCCGTTGCAGCGCGGTGACGGTCAACGCGCTGCGCTCGAGCCTGCGCGGGTTCTACGAGTTCCTGGAGCGCGCTGGCATCGTGGATCGAAGCCCCGCCAGGGTCCTGCGGATGGCGCACACGGCTGCCACGGCGCCGCGCGGCTTGCGCGCCGATGAGGTCGAGCGCAACGGAGCGCATGTGCTTCGCATGGCGAGGATCGGGCCGACACTTCTCCGAGTCTGATTGCGGCCGAGGTCGTCGCGCTGCTCGCGGTCCTCGCCACGGACACCACCCTCGCAGGCTGTCGCAACCGGGCTCTCTTCTCGTGCCCTCATGGGAAGAGGCCATGCTCGCAGCGCTGGACTCTGTTGTGAACTCTTGCAGACACCCCGTATCCGCCTCCTCGGTCCCGCCAGTGCCGGTCGCGTTTTCGCAACCGCGTAGCTCTCGCTCCCCGAGCTGGGCTCGAACTCCGTCGCGTTTACTTGACACTCTCGCGGCGACCGCGGCGCTCAGCGCCAGTCGAAGGCGTGCAGGGCCGTTTGGGAGCGGATGAAGAGGTCCGCGCCCTGCGGCAGGGGCGCGTCTTCGGTCGCGAGGGGAGACGTCACGGCGAGGTGGGCCCATGCGGGGCCCTCCACGAGGTCGAGCTCGCTCAGCACGGTGTAGACCTCCGGATTGGCATCGATCAGGCGTAGCCTCCCGGTGTTCGACAGGGAGAGGATCCGATCCGACTGACTGACCAGCGACCAGTACTCGTCCCCCGTCGGGCCAGAGATGTAGGTGTCCTTGCCACCCTCGAGGTCCACGCACGTGAAGCGATTGCTCCGCAGGAAGAGGTACGCGTGGCCGTTCACGAGCACCGGGGAGGTCATGTACCCCTGCGCCCGCGATGTCCACGCCTCGCTCACCGTGAAGGACGGCGACGGGGCGTCCGACGTGTCTGGAGCGCTCGCCACGACTTGGTAGAGAAAGCCGCGGCTGCCATAGGCCGAGGTGAACACCGCATCCCCGTGGACCAACGGCGTCAAGATGTTCATCCCGCGGAACGCTGGGACGGACTGGGACCAGAGCACGCTGCCCGTCTCCGGGTCCACGCCCGAGAGATGCGTGCGCGATTGCACGATCAGTTGCTCGCGGCCCGCGAGCGGCGCCAGGATCGGCGACGAGAAAGCGCTGTCCATCCCGCCGCCCTGGCCGTCCAAAGTGCGCCACAAGGTCTCGCCCGTCCGCTTGTCGAGCTTCGCGAGCGACGCCCCGGCTTGCACATAGAGCGCTTCGCCCACGATCAACGGCGAGCAGACGAGGCCAAACTGAGGCAGAGGTGCCGCGTGACGTTCTACGAAGTCCACACGCCAACGCTCCTCGCCCGTCGCCGCGTCCAGGCACACGAGCACATCGCGCATGCCACCGATGTAGAGCGATTCGCCGTCGTAGGCCGGCGTCGAACGCACCCACGAGCCGTTCTTCGCCGCAAAGAACGGCACGCTCAGCGAGCCCTCCCAACGGCGCTCCCACACCTTTTCACCCGTCCGTCGGTCGTAGGCCGTCGCCACCTCGTCGCGTTTCGACTCGGTTCCCACGGTGAAGACGTGGCGCTCCGTGACGATCGGGCTGGCATAGCTCTCGCCGAGGCCTCCCACGCTCCAGGCCAGCGTGACACGCGGCGCCGCCGATGCGTCGGGACCAGTGAGCAAGTCGGGCCAACGGAGACCCGCGACGGAGCCGTCCCTGCGAGGTCCGCGCCACTGCGGCCACTCGCGCTCATTCGGCTGGACGGTGTCCGCCGAGCCCAGCGCAGCTCGCGGCAGGGGAGGAGCCTCGATCAGGGCTTGCGGGACGAGCGACAGGAAGAAGGCGGCGCTGAGGATCGGCATGGGGCAGCTCAGGGGCGAGGTCGCGGCGAACGCCGGCCAGGACGGAGTCGCTCACGAAGCCAGCTCGGATGCCGGTTGGCCGAAAAGGTGCGGCGAAGTGCCTCGGAACCGTATTCCAGGGGTAAGGATTCGGCGCCGCGACCGAACGATGACGATCCTCACCGCGAGGCACCGGTCGTGTTGGTCCAAACTAGGGCGGCGCAGCCGCGTCCAACGCGACCAGTGCCGCGAACGTCCACTAGAAGTCCGACGCATGCCCCACCCGACCCATCGCGAGTTCGATGCCATCATCGTCGGTGCAGGCCCCTCCGGCTGCGCGGCCGCGGCGCTGCTCGCACAGTACGGCCACAAGGTCGCCCTGCTCGACAAGATGGGGCGCAAGCGGTACACGATCGGCGAGTCGTTGATCCCATTCTGCTGGGACGCGCTCGATCGGCTGGGGCTCGTCGAGGCGGTCAAAGGGTCCGGGTTCGCGTTCCCCAAGAACGCCGTGCAATTCGTCGGGACGATGGGCAACGTCTCGCGGCCCTTCTACTTCTTCGAGCACTCGGAACACCCGCGCGCCTACACGTGGCAGGTCGTGCGCGAGGACTTCGACAAGCTGCTCCGCGACAACGCGCAGTGTGCTGGCGCGACCATGCTGGAGGAGACACGCGCGCGCGAGCTCGTGACGGATGAAGCGGGTCGCGTGCTCGGCGTCAGCGCCATCGATGCGCACGGCGCGCCGCTGGAGCTGCGCGCGCCGATCACCATCGACGCCACCGGGCGCGACACGTTTGCGCAGAGCCGCCTCGGTTGGCGCGTGCCGGACGAGAAGCTCAAGAAGATGGCCATCTGGACCTACTTCAAGGGCGCGAAGCGCGCGGAAGGTATCGACGAGGGCACGACCATGGTCGTGTACCTGCCGCAGAAGGGCTGGTTCTGGTTCATCCCGCTGCCAAACGACGTCCTCAGTATCGGCTGCGTCGCCGACAAGGACTATCTGTTCGACGGAACGAAGGACCTCGGCGAGATCTTTATGCGCGAGGTCGCGAAGCAGCCTTGGATGATCGAGCGCCTCGAGCACGCGACGCGCATCGACGGTTTCCGCGTCACGTCCGAGTTCTCGTACCGCTCGCGCCACTGCGCGAAGGACGGCCTGCTCCTCATCGGCGACGCGTTTGCATTCCTCGACCCCGTCTTCTCGTCGGGTGTGTACTTCGCGCTCACGAGCGGTGTGCTCGGCGCTGACGCCGTGCACGCGGCGCTCGCCGCAGGCGACACGAGCGCCGCGCGCTTCCGCGAGTACGGCGCCGACATGCGCAAGCGCATCGAGCCGATGCGTCGGCTCGTCTACGCGTTCTACGACACGGGTTTCCGCTTCGGGCAATTCCTGAAGGAGTACCCCGAGCAACGCGCGAGCGTGACGGGTGTGCTCACCGGCGACCTGACGGAGGACTACGACCCGTTCTTCGACAAGGTCGGCCAGTACGCGTACGTCCCGGGGCCGCTTCCCCACGGCATGCCGCTCGAGGCCTCGGACGCTGCCGTGGGTTGAACGGCGTGCTCGCTCGGAGGTCCAAGCGCACCGCGCCACGTCACTGCCACGTCACTGCCACGTCACTGCCAGGTGACGCCGACCAGCAGCTCCTGTCCGAGCGGCGCGGGATCCAACAACAGCTCGGCCGTGCGCAGCTCCACCGGGGCCTCTGCTCCCGCCGCGAGCCGCGCGGGCGGGACCAACCGAGCGGCCTGATCCGCGCCCAGGCCCAGGAACAGCGCCGGCGCGACGCGCAGCACCTCGTCTCCCTGGCGCAGCGCGAGCCGCAGCTCGGTGTCGTGCGGGAGGCGGTCGAACACGACGACCCGGCGCTCGGGGATGGCGGTGCTCTGCACCTTCACCCAGCCCTCCGGCACGACTGTCGCCCAGTGCTTCTGGCGCTCGAGCTGCGCGAGGAGCGCAGGATCGGACTCGCCGGCCTGCGCACGCCGGCGCTCTTCGAGCGCCTCAGGGTCGTCTGGCTCGAGCTCGTCGGAGCCGCGAGCGGCGAGCTCGGCCATGTGCCGGCGCAGCTCCTCGCGCCGCGCGAGCTCGATGGGGCTCGCGAGCGCGTAAATCGTGAGCGCGTAGTTCGTGAGCGCCTCGGCCCCTGGTGCCAGCAGCTCCGCGTCGAGGCGCAACGTCAAGCGGGTCGACGCCTGGACGACCACCTCGGCGCGCTCGGTCCGATCCCCGGCGAGCGCCTTGGTGCGAGTCTCCTCGTGTACGAGCCGCCCGCCGTGCACGACGACGAGGCGCCATTCGCCTGCCCCAGGCAGCACCAGCTCGAACGTCCCGTCGCCCGCCGTCGTCGTGTGCGGGAGGCCGAACAGCTCCGGCGCCGACTCGGGAGGCCGCTGCTCTGCCTTCAGGAACGCCACCATGTGGTCGCGCAACGCCGTGCCGCGCGTGTCGCGCACGCGGCCGACGACGCGGCATTCCTCGCCGAGGCGCACCAGGGTGCGTTCGTTCGCGCCCCGGACCAATACGATCTCGGCGGTCCAGCGCGGGAAGCCCGTGGCCTCCACGGCGAGCGCATAAGTGCCCGGCTGCACGCCATGCCACTCCGCGCGCCCCGTCGCGGTCAGCGCCGGCGTGCTCTCCGGCGCCAGCATCGGCGCGGCGGTGATCGCGGCGCTGGCGACTGGCCGACCCTTGGGGTCGGCCACGAGGACCTCCCAGCGGGCCAGCTGCACGCGTGCCTCGAGCTTCAACGCGCCCGCTCCGGTCGCAAGCACGGTGCGGCTCGAGGCGGCCGCGGATCGCTGCGAGTCAGTGTGCCCGCCGAGGGGTTCCGGCGTTCCCCCCGTGCTCTTCCACAGTGTGACGAGCGTCAACAACAGGAGGCCGCCGACGGCGACTGCGATCGAGGTCGGCTTCATGGGACGTGGGCGGCCCTGGGCGGTGCTCCAAAATGGAGCCGGACCGCCAACGTGAGGAGTGGCTGATCCGCTGGACAATGCTACCTTGACTTCCTACTCGCGAGGCAATTCGTCGTGAGACTTCCTGAACTCCTGCTTCCACGCGGCGCAAGCTGCGACACTCCCATGCGAATCACTACTGCTCTCGTGCTGCCCTCCCTCGGGCTCTCGTTCTGCGCGCTCGCACCCGCGCAGATCGTGTACGGCACGGACGCCCCGTCCGACGACGAGAACTTCCTGCTCGACCTCACGACGACGGTCTCGACGGGGCCGCTCTTCACCGGGCAGGAGATGTTCGGCCTGGCCGACGACGACACCAACATGCTCCTCTACATGTCCGAGGAGGGCCGTGTCTATTCATGGTCGTACGGGTCCGTGGCGATCCCGGCGCTGGTCATCTCGCCGATCGATCCGGTCACGAGTAACTCCGTGCGCTGTGAAGCGCTGGCCTTCCACAACGGCACGCTCTATGGCGTCGACGAGTTCGGCGCAGCAGGCCAGGAAGGCATCTATTCTTTCGACCTCGTCACGGGCGCCGCGACGCCGGAGCTCATCTACACGAACACGCTGCTCGACATCGGCGGCCTCGACGTGCACCCTGCCACGGGCCTGTTCTACGGCGGCAGCGACACCGCGGCGCCCAACCGTGGCATCGTGCAGCTCGACATCACGGCGAACACCGAGACGATCATCGCGCCCTACGTCGGGACGTACGCCGACATCGACGGCACCGCGGTCAGCCCGACGGGCACGATCTACATGATCCAGGACGAGCCCGTCCCGATCGACGTCTTCGACCTCGCGACCCTCACGTACACCGGCACGTTGCCGAATGCCGTGGCCGCGGCGCGCGTCTTCTCCGCCGGCACATGGTCCGACGTCCTCGGCGGTTCGACGGGCATCGGGACGAATTACTGCACGGCGGTCGCCAACTCGACCGGCAGCGCTGCGTCGATGTCGGCCTCGGGCAGCGGTTCGGTCGCGGCGAACAACCTCGTGCTCGAGGCGAGCAGCTTGCCGCAGAACGCGTTCGGCTTCTTCCTCACGAGTCTCACGCAGGGCTTCGTCCCGAACCCGGGCGGCAGCCAGGGCAACCTCTGCCTCGGCGGCTCGATCGGGCGCTACGTCGGCCCGGGCCAGGTCCAGAACTCGGGCGCGGCGGGCGCGATCTCGCTCGCCGTCGACCTGACGCAGCATCCGACGCCGACGGGGTTCGTCTCCGTGCAGGTCGGCGAGACCTGGAACTTCACGGCGTGGTACCGCGACTCGGTCGGCGGCAGCGCGACGTCGAACTTCGCGGACGGCTATACGATCGTCTTCAATTGATGGGGTGGACCTGTCCACAGGCCGGCTCGACCTTCGAGCCATGATCGCTTCTCGCTGACTCGAGGGCGTTACAGCGTCGCGCGCCACGGGTCCTACGCGGGTCCGTGGCGCGCAGCGCATCAGCGCCACGTCGCGCCGACGGCGAGTGGCGCGCGCCGCAGCTTCACCGGCTCGACCGACGCGCGCACCGTGCGTAATGCCCCCGCGGCTCCAACGCCCGGTGTGACGTCTGGGGGAAGCGGCGCGGGCAGGTCGAGGCGTACACGCGTCGGCGGGGAATCGACGAGCCACGCGCTGCCTTCGACGCGGAACACTTCCGCGCCGCGCGACACGGCAAAGCGCAGCTCTTCGCCGACGGGCAAGAACTCGAGCAAAAGCCTCCGCTGGGCGTCGAGGATGCTGCTGCGGTCCATGCGCCAGCCCGCGGGCACGACGGTCTGGCGGTAGGCCAGCGCGGCGCGCTCCGCGTCGTCGAGTGGCTTTTTCTGCGAGGCGACGGCGGCGGTGAGTTCCGCGCGCGTGTCCTCGTCCAGCGCCGGGTCGTCCAGGTCCGGCAGCACGTCCGTCGTGACCTGCGGCGGCAGGGGGCGCTCGCGATCGAGGATCTCTGCGAGGCGGTACACCGACACGCCGATCGGCACGTCGGTGCCGAGACCCGGCGGCTCGTGCGCCTCGAGCAAGAGACGCGTCGGGGCCTGCACGACAAAATCGACCTCGAACGGGCCTTGTTCCCTGGGCTCGACGACACGTGTGTCCTCGAAGAGCACCTTGCCCGAATACCCGACAAATGCGCGCCAACGGCCACCCTGCGGCAGCTCCGCGAGAAAGCGGCCCGCGACGTCCGTGCGCGCGTGGGGGAGCAGGAGCCAATCGCTGGGCGAGGTGGGCGCCGCCGCGCCGTCCCGCACGAATCCGACGAAGTGGTGCATGCGCGGGTCGCCATACGAGTCGAAGACGCGGCCCTGCAAGCGGTGCGGTTCGCCCAAGACGACGCGCGTGCGCGTCGTGTGCTCGGCGACGACGACGACTTCTCGCGACCAGCGCGGGAAGGCCTCGGACTCGACCTCTAGGACCCACGTGCCGGCGACCGGCTCGGTCCACGCCGCTTGGGTCAGTGTTCCGAGGAGCCGGGCCTCGAGGACCTCGTCACCGAGCCGCGCGCGCAGGCGCACCTCACGCGGGGTCGAGCCGTCCGCTGCGACGACTTCGACGAGCCAAGCCGTTGCGCGCGGGCCGAGGTCCTGGCGCGGGGCGCGCGGGTCGGAGGCGCTCCCTGCGTCGAGCTCCGCGGGGTCCATTGCGCCCTCGGTCTGTCCATCAGTGGGACCATCCAGTATCGACGGCACAGGAGACGTCCGGTCCCGCTGCAGCCACCAGGCGAGCGCGCCGAGCAGGGCCGCGCCGAGGATCAATGTCTGGACTCGTGTCATCCGAGGCGGTGCCGTGGGTTGTTGCGCTGCCCGGCAATGCTAACGAGAGCACAGCAACGAGAGCACGCCAACGAGAGCACGTGAGGATACCCGCGCGAGGCCCCCGTGCGGCGCGCGCGCAGCGCCGAGGGTCCCACCTTCGGACAGATCCCGAGTGCTGGGCCACGCGCCCCATCGATTCGCGCACAATTGTGGCCTCGCCGGGCCGTCGGCCAGTCGGCCCGTGGTCACTTCGACTCCTCAACGCTCCCCATCGGGGCCTCTCCCTCCATGCACAAGAACTTCCTCTTGCCGATCCTCGGTATCGCGGCGTAGACGCTCGCGACCGCGCAGGTCTATTACGGCACCGACGACGCGGCCGCCATGGACAACTTCCGTCTCGACATCGCCACCGGCGTCAGTACCGGCCCGGTGTGCACCGCCGCCGAGGCGTGGGGCCTCGCCGCCGACGACGTCAATCAGGTCATGTACATGATCGACGGGTCCATCCTGAAGGCGTGGCCCTACGGTAGCGCCAGCCCCGCCCCGACCCTCGGTACGACGACCTACCAGGGCGCCACGAAGTCCTTCGTCTCGGGTGCGCACCACAACGGCGTCCTGTACGTCAACCCGAACCTCGCGATCGAGGGCATCTATTCGGTCGATGTGGTGACCGCGACGGCGACCCTGATCCACACATTCTTCCAGACGGCGATGGACCTCGGCGGGCTCGACTTCGACCCGGCGACGGGCCTGCTGTACGGTTCCAACGACAGCGGGACATACACCGATCCGCAGGGCACGGTCGGTCGCGGCATCATCGTGTTCGACCTCTTCGCCCCGACGATCACCGAGGTCAACACGTACCCCTACCCGAACAGCGCCACGGGCGCGCAGATCACCGACGTCGACGGCCTCGCCTTCGACCCGAGCGGCATCGTCTACATGATCGAGGACAATCCCGCGCCGCTGCACCGCTACATCATCGCGAGCGGCATGTACGACGCGAACCCGCCGCAGAACGCCATCCTGGCTTCGGAGGTCTTCTCGGGCGGCACCTACACGACGTTCTCGGGCAGCGGCAGCATCGGCACTAACTACTGCACCGCGGTCGCCAACTCGACCGGCAGCGCCGCGTCGATGTCAGCCACGGACAGCGCCTCGGTCGCGTCGAACAACCTCGTGCTCGCGGCCAGCAACTTGCCGCAGAACTCGTTCGGCTTCTTCCTGACGAGCCTCAACCAGGGCTTCGTCGCGAACCCGGGTGGCAGCCAGGGCAGCCTCTGCCTCGGCGGCTCGATCGGGCGCTACGTCGGCCCGGGCCAGGTCCAGAACTCTGGTGTCGCCGGCGCGATCTCGCTCGCTGTCAACCTGACGCAGCACCCGACACCGACGGGCTTCGTGTCCGTGCAGGTCGGCGAGACCTGGAACTTCACGGCGTGGTACCGCGACTCGGTCGGAGGCAACGCGACGTCGAACTTCGCGGAAGGCTACGAGATCGTGTTCAACTGAACGCTCCGCAATGAGCGCGAGCTGGTCCCCGGCTCCAGCGCTGTGAGACGCGAGAGAGCTCCCCCGGCTTGGCCGGAGGCGCTCTCTCGCGTCTCGAACGGGCCGTGTCCGCGCCGCGAGCCCGACCCGCGGCCCTCGCGCGCTCCCTTCTGCGCGGGAAGCCCAGGCAGGTGTCGCGCCCCGCTCCGCTCGGGCCCATAGACTGTCTGCCCGGTCCGTCGTCGTGCTGCCCGGCTCCGGAGCGCAAAGGCGCACCGTCCCACCCACCTCGAGATCGCTCCATGCAACGTCAGGACCTCGCCGCCTGGTATCGGGCTGTGCACCACGAGCTGCTCGGCGCGGGCCTCTGGCTGCGCGGGGGCGAGCTCAATACGCTCCCCGCGACCGAGTTCGACACGCGCACGCTGCGGGTGCTTTTCGCGCGGCTGTCGACTTACTTCGACACGGGCTACTCGTTCACGCACCAGCTCCTCTACCAGCTCGCGGCGCGCATCGAGGGGGTGTTCCCGGACCTCGCATACTTGCCGCCCCGCGCCGATCTCGCGGTGTTCGAGCGCGACGGCGTGCCGTGGCTGCTCGGGACGCAGACCAAGCGTGGCGCCGCCGAGTTCGACGTCATCGGCGTGTCGAACTCGATCGTCCAGGAGCTGATCAACTTGCCGACGCTGCTCGCGCGCTCGGGGATCCCGCGCTCGAAGGCCGAGCGCATGGAGCGCGCCGATGTCCCGCTCGTGCTGCTCGGCGGCGCGAACTCGCTGTATTCGACTGTGCTGTGGACACCCGATCCACCCGTCGACGCGGTGTTCGTCGGCGAGGACGACGGCGCGATCACGCGCCTCCTGGAACTCGCACGTGACGCGAAGCGCGAGGGCCTCTTCGAGCACGGGAGTCTCGGCAAGCGCGAACTCCTCGCGCGCTGGGAGTCGATTGACGGGTTGATCCAGCCCGACCGACCGCGGCGCACGAAGAAGGCGTTCATCTGGAGTCTCGACAAGGCCGCGCACCTCGAGGCCGCGCCCGTCTACCACATCGCGGACGCAGCGGGCTCGGCGCACCTGCAGATCAGCGAAGGCTGCCCGTGTTTCTGCAGCTTCTGTGCCGAGAGCTGGGACCGCAAGCCCTACCGCGAGCGCAAGGCACCCGTGCTGCTCGAGCGCGCGCTCGCGCTGAAGGCCGCGATGGGGCTCGACGAGATCGAGCTCTACAGCTTCAACTTCAACATGCACTCTGGCTTCTACCAGGTGCTGTGGGACCTCGCGCCGCACTTCCGCCGCATCGGGCTGAAGAGCCAGCGCTTCGATTTGTTGGCCAACGACCGCGAGATGGTGCACTTCCAGCACGCGGTCGAGAAGGCGAGCCTCACCTGTGGCCTCGAAGGCATCTCACCGCGCATGCGCGCGTACTTGCACAAGAACCTCGAGACGGACGACCTGCATACGAGCCTCGAGGCGATCTTTTCCAGCAAAGCGCGCGCGTTGAAGGTGTTCCTCATCGCGACGGGCCTCGAGGAGACGCAGGACTTCGACGCGTTCAGCGACCTCTTGGGCCACATGGCGGAGGTCAAGCGCAATACGGGCGCCGGCACACGTGTGCTCTTCTCGATGACGCCGCTCGTGCGGTTCCCGTGGACCCCGCTCGAGTACGAAGACGCGCCGCAGTCCGCGCGCTACGCGGACGTGATCGCGCAAACAGCGACGCGCGTGCGCAACCACGGCTTCGAGTTCCGCGAGAGCGCGGAGCTCGAGGAGTACTGGGTCTCGCAGGTCCTCGTGCGCGCGACGGATCCACGCGTCCTGGAGGCGATGGAGGCCGCCGTCGCCGCGACGGGGTTCCTCTACTTCCGCGAAGTGACGGACAAGTTCCGCGCCGCGTTCGACGCCGAGCTCGTCGCCCGTGGGCTCTCCATCGAGGCGCTCTTTCGCGGCCATTCGTTCGAGGAAGGCGAGGCCAAGCCTTGGGCCGCGATCGGCACCGGTGTGCACCGCAGCTTCCTGTGGGACGAGGTCCTGCGCGCGCGGCGCTTCCACGAGATCGATTATTGCCTCGGCCGCGCATGGACCCGCGCGAAGTGCTTCAAGTGCGGCGGCTGCCCCAGCAAGGAGCACGTGCGCGACATCGTGCTGGCGAAGCAGGAGCGCGGCTATTCGCTGCACCAGTTCCAGCAACGTGTACGCGCCGCGCGCGCCGCCGAGCGCGAGGTCGTTTTGGACGTCGAGGTCGGCCCCGGTGCGCGCGGTCTACCGCGCAAGCTGTTTGGCGTCGCGCTCGCCAAGGCACTGATGCGTGCAGAGCCGCTGCTCGTCGAGCCCTACGCAGGTTTCGTGCGGAGTGCACACGGCGGCGACGGCTCGCGCCCGACGTGGAGCCTCGGGGCCGACCGTGTCACACTGCGTTTCCACGAGCGCGCGCTGCCGCTGTTGCGCGCCCTCGCGGACGATCCGGGGCGGCGGGCCGAGGTCGACCGGCACCTCGCTGGCGCCAGGGCCGCCGAAGCCGCCACCGCAGCCGACGGGGGTGGGCCGCTGGGCCGCTTCATCGGGGTCCGCGGAGCGCTGACTCCGGGCGAGACCGAAGCGCCGTTGGAGGTCCGCTGGACCGTCCATTCACCGTATCCCTTCGAGCCGCGTGTGTACCTCGACGGCGAGGCCTTGCCCCACACGCTGCGACGGCGCTCGGACGGCGGCTACGAGTACGAATGGAGCGCGAAGGCGAGGAAGCGCGACGTCGTGCGCTCCCTCGTCAGCCACGTCACGGCCGATGGTTGTGTCATCGACCTGGTGCCGGGTCGGCGCTTCGAGCTGGAGCCCTTCCTGCAGCGCGCGTTCCGGCTGCCGAAGGCTGCCGCCTGGGTGCAGATCGTCGCGCGCGCCGAGCTCGTTCCGTCGGCCGAGGCCGCGTCCGCGCGCTGAACACGAAGGCGCGGGTGCCGTCGACGGCACCCGCGCCCTGGGCTGCTCGCTGCGTGGCTAGCGGACGCTCCTGGCGTTCGCGCCGCCGAGCGCGATCACTTCTTGTCGGCGCTGGTGTCGTCGGCAGCGGCCTTGCGCTTGAGCTTGATCTCCATGTGCTTCGTGCCCTCGCCCGCGCCCATGTAGAACGTGGACACCGAGGCGTCTGCGCGGACGACCGTCTCGTTGCGGAAGTCGATCATGGACCCGTCGCCAGCCCAATTCGGGCCCTTCCAACGCGTCACGAGCATGTTCTTCTTCGCATCGAACTCACCCTGCATGACGGTGAGATACGTCGTCGTCGAGTCGATCCACGTGCCGACGTACTGCTTCTTGTCGCTGTCGTAGCCGAGCGAGCTCTTGCCCGTGAACTGCATGCCGCCCATGTCGGAGGTGAACGTCGAGGTCGTCCAGTACTCCCCGACTGCCTCGACCTTCTCTTGCGCGGGCATCGTCTGGGGCTCCATGCCCGGCATGAACATCGTGATCGTGCCCTCCCACTCGCCGACGCCGGCGAGGACGCGCTTGTGGTGATCGGTCACCTCAGGCATCGGCGGCTCTTGGAAGAGCAGCGGGCGGACGGTGGCAAAAGCGCCGGCGGAGAGGACGAGACTGAGGAGGAGGACGCGTGACTTCATGTTGGCGAGCGGGTCGCGCTGAGGCGCCCGCGATGGTTGGGCAAGGAAACGGGGGAGGACGGAGCGCATCACGCTCCACCTCGGGACGAAGATGGGAACAGGGCATGCCGTCGCACGCAAGCGCTCGTCCCGTCCTCGGACGAGCGTCTGGGCGCTCTGACGCAGTTACGAAGCAAGTCCCGCCTTGCGGCTGTGAAAGGGCCGCGCAAAGGGCCTGTGCGAGCTGCGCCAGACCCTCGGATCACGCGCCGAAGGGGGTACCATCCTGGGCGGTCTGTCTTATCCGAGCGGACTCGAGTTCACCCCGGCCCACTCACGAGCGGGCCAGCCCAGTGGACCCCGCAACTCGCCATGCTCCCGAGCCTTCGAATCCCCTCGTTCCTCGTCCGATCCAACGCGCTGCAATGCGTCGCCGCGTTCGCGTGTGTCGTCCCAGTGGCTGCCCAGGACGGGCCGCGCGGTTGGCTGAACTGGCGCGGACCGTTGCAGAGCGGCGCAGCGACCGAGACTGGGCTCATCGACGTGCCGAAGCTCGAGGGTGAGGGTGCAAACCTGCTCTGGACGTATCCCGCGCATGGCCGTGGGACGCCGGTGATCGCCGATGGCCGTGTCTTTGGCTGCGGCTACGTCGGCGAGGGCAAGACGATCGAAGAGGTGCTCTTCTGTCTCGACGAGGCGACCGGCAAGGAGCTCTGGGTGCATCACTATCCGGACTTCCTCTCCGACCTCGTGTACCAGCGGTACGCGATCGGCAGCCCCACGATCGACCCAGAGACGGGCAACGTCTTCGCAATGACGGTCCCGGGCCTGCTCCACGCGTTCACGCGCGATGGTGAGCTCCTCTGGCAACGTTCGTTGATGGAAGAATTCGGGCGTTTGACGTTTCCGAATGCTCGCAACGGCGCCCCGCTCGTGCTGGACGACCTCGTCATCATGCACTTCATCTTCGCGAGCTGGGGGCCGCTCGGCCCCGCGCGCGACCGATTCTACGCGTTCGACAAGCACACGGGCGAGGCCGTATGGGTCGCCATTCCGGGCGAGAACCCGTACGACAACTCGCTCGCGATGCCCGTGATCGAAGAGCGCGGCGGGCGCACCGTGATGTACACGGGTCTCGGCTGCGGGAACATGAGCGCGATCGATGCGCGCACCGGAGACGTGCTCTGGCGTTTCCTCGGGGCGCGCGGCGGCTACAACTCGAGCGCGTTGCTCGACGGCGATCGCCTCCTCGCGGTGCACGGCCTCGAGAACATCGACAGCAGCGTCATCGGGCGCATGGTCGCGCTCGACCTGACGAAGCCCGCGAAGGATGGTGTCCTGCCGGCCGACGCGGAGCTGTGGCGACGTGACCTCGTCGCGTTCTCGAGCTCACCGGCGCTCGCGGACGGGCGGGTGTACATCACGACGCAGAACGGCGACCTGCACTGCCTCGACCCGAAGACCGGGCAGGATTTCTGGCATATCAAGCTCGGTAGCAGCCAAGTGCACGCGTCACCGCTCGTCGCCGATGGCAAGGTCTACGTGCCGCTGCCCGACGGAGAGTTCTACGTCGTGCGCGCCGGCCGCGAGAAGGCAGAGGTCCTCGGCCACGTGAAGCTCGAGGGCGATTGCCTCGGGCAGCCCGCGGTGGCGGGCGGCCGTGTCTACGTCCACACGACGTCGAAGCTCTACTGCTTCGGCGAGCGCACCGGCGAGGCGCCCGTCTGGCCGCGCGCGGCTGCGGCGAAAGGTGGCGAGCCCGTCAGGCTGCAGCTCGTGCCGGCCGACGACACCGTGCGCATCGGGGACACCGTCGCGCTCGAGCTGCGCCGCCTCGACTCGGCCGGACGTGTCGTCGGCATCGCTTCCGAGGGCGAGGTCACCTATGCGCCCTCCCCGCTCTTACGCAAGGGCGAGGGCGGGCGCTGGATCGCCGCCAAGCCCGGCACGGCGGTGCTGAAGGCCGACGCATTCGGCCTCTCGACGACGGCGCGCCTGCGCGTGGTGCCGGAGCTGCCGCTGACACAGGATTTCGATGCAATCGCGCTCGACCAAGAAGACGGCAAGTTTGCGTTCCCTCCCGGTGAATGGATCGGCGGCCGCGTGAAGTGGCAAGTCGTCGACCTGGACGGTCAGCGGGTCATCGCGCGCAATATGTCGAACCCGCTGTTCCAACGCACGATCTCTCTCATCGGCGACGCGCGTGAGTCGAACTACACGATGCGCGTCGCCGATG